>Ga0101945_1000280_pt1 | contig 102026 bp, 106 predicted proteins | sample DewCreD2012metaG_2_FD_75246 | JGI IMG/M metagenome (GOLD analysis project Ga0101945, IMG submission 75246) | Hot spring sediment bacterial and archeal communities from British Columbia, Canada, to study Microbial Dark Matter (Phase II) - Dewar... ... | reverse complement strand
TCAATACGTCCCCAAAATACTCACCCATGGCTTTGCCTCCTTAAGGTTTTGGACTAAGTTTATGGGCTTTTTGTTAAGAAATCTTTAAGGTTTGGTTAAGTTTTGGTTAAGGTTTATTTCCTGTTCTTTTCTTAGTCTTTTGCCATAGTTTCTTTGTCTCATTTATTTTTTGCAAAAGGATTAATCTATTACCTCGGCACTTCCTTAAGAAAACCTCCTATGGGAAAAAAGGTCTATAAAGTATGGCCTTTCACCTTTCAAATACTCCAAGGCTATCCTTGCAGTTATCGGCGCATGCAAAATGCCATTTCTGTAGTGTCCAGTAGCCACCATATAGTTTTGTCCCACTTCAAAGATGGGCTTTTCATCTGGTGTGGCTGGCCTGTAGCCGTAGAGCATGCCAAAGACCTTAGCCTTTGAAAGGGATGGACAGACCCTTATGGCACCTTCCGAAAGTCTCTTTATACCCTCAAGGGTATTACCCGATAAAAAGCCCACATCCTCGGAGGTGGCACCAACATAAAGATAGCTATCCCTTGGTATAAGGTAGGAGATGGAAGAGTAATGCACCCTTGGAAGCCTTTCTCCCTTAAGCTTTAAAGCTTGGCCCTTTATAGGATATACGGGAAGGTCAAAAAGCTCTCCAGTCCAGGCCCCAAGGGCAAAAAGATAAAAATCTGCCGTATAATTCCCTTTTAGACCCTTTAAAAGGGTTATCTCATCCTTACTCTTTTCCACTTTTACAATCTCATCAATTCTAATCTCCACACCAAGCCTATTCATGGCAAAAAGGAGGCCATCCATAAGCATCTCTGCATCCACCCAGCCCTCCTCCACATAATTAATAAGGCAAAGAACCTCTTCCGAAAGCCAATCTCCCTTTTCCAACACTTCCAACTCATATCCCATATCCTTATACCTTTTGGCTATCTCCAAAAGCTCCTCCTCTTCCTTTAAGACTACCCTGTATATACCACCTTCCCAAAAGTCAACCCTTTGGCCAGAAACCTCCTTTACAAACCTTATAAACTCTGGATATTGTTTTAGGCTTTTGTAAGAAAAATCAAAAAGCTCCCCTTCCAAGCCCTCGGAAAAGGGTGCCAGCATGCCACCAGCCACCCAAGAGGTGGCCTCCTCTGGGTTTCTGGTGATAACCTGTACATGATGCCCCTCATGGGCAAGGTACATAGCACAGCTTAGCCCTATAACACCACTACCCACTACAATGATTTTCCTCATGGTATATAATTTAATTTTGTTATGGGCGAATTTAAGAGAGAACTTGATACAGATTATATTTATTTTGCGGAGGTGGAGCTTTTATTTAACTACGGCGTGGGATATCCAGACCTCATAATCAAGCTAAGGGAAAAAGTGCATCAAGAGGGCCTTGAGGATAGCATTTATGTTAGAAAGGCGGATAAGAAGCTCTTTCAAAATGTGCATAGGTTCCTTGAACTTCTTGAAAACTCTGACGAGCCTATGGAGGATGATGATAGCCAACCTATAGAAAAGTGGTGGTGGCACCTTCACAAGGTAGCAAAGGGCAAATACCCAAGCCTTACGCTTAAAGAGTATCTTAGAGATATTTACAGAAGGCGTAGGAAATACTGGAAATCTAAGGAAAGGCACATGCCTCCTACGGAGGCTTATACGGATAGTATTTATATGCATATAAAGACTAATGGATGAACTAAAGGAATTAAGGCTTAAGATAGACGAAATAGACCAGCAGATACTCCATCTTTTGAATGAAAGGGCAAAGCTTGCAAAGAGGGTAGGTGAGGTAAAAAAGAAGCTTGGCCTTGAAGTGCATGCCCCAGAAAGGGAAAAGGAAATAATAAACCGAATGATAAAGCTAAACAAAGAAGTATATGGAGAGGAATTTCCTACAGAAGCCATACTTCACATATACAGAGAGATAATCTCGGCCTGTCTTTCTTTGGAAAAGGAACTAAGGATCGCCTACCTTGGCCCAAAGGCCACATTTACCCACCAAGCAGCCCTTGAATACTTTGGCTTTTCTGCTCACTATGTGCCTGTAAGCACCATAGGTGATGTTTTTAGGGAGGTGGAGCTTGGCAGGGTGGATTATGGGGTGGTGCCTGTGGAAAACACCACAGAAGGGGTAGTCAATTATACCTTGGATATGTTTTTAGAGTCTGACCTCAAGATTGTGGGTGAGATAGTCATACCAGTCAAACTAAACCTTCTTTCTACCAGCAACACATTAAGCAATATAAAAACCATATACTCCCATAGGCATGCCTTGGCCCAATGTAAGGAGTGGATAAGGAAAAACCTACCTTCTGTTAGCCTTATTGAGACAGAAAGCACGGCAAAGGCCTGCGAGCTGGTTATGGAGATGGAGTATGCGGGTGCCATAGCCAGTGAAGTGGCAGCCTATACCTACCACCTTAACATATTGGCAGAAAATATTCAAGACAATCCCAATAACTACACAAGGTTTATAGTTATTGGTAAAAGGGCTATGAAGCCCACGGGCAATGACAAAACAAGCCTTATATTTGCAGTAAAGGATGAGGCTGGTGCCCTCTTTAGAGCCTTGGAGTGTTTTTATAAGTATGGGGTGAATCTAACTAAGATAGTATCCAGACCCTCAAAGAAAAGGGTATGGGACTATGTGTTCTTTGTGGACCTTGAAGGGCATGTGGAAGAGGAGAAGGTAAAAAAGGCTCTTGACTTGCTTCAGGAAAGGGCACAGATGGTAAAGGTTTTGGGGTCTTATCCAAAGGCCTTTTTACAGGAGGGCTAACTCTGTGAGTAGTTTTCTTTTGTGGGCTGCGCCAGTGGAGGCCTCTATAGTAGTGTTAGGAAGTTCCAAGCCTACGGCCCTTCCTTGAGATATAAACTTAACAATTAGGTAGGTAAGCTTTGAAATACGTTCTTCCAAGCTTCCATCCATGCTGTCCAAAGATAGTACAATAGGCGGTGCTGTTTCTTCTACCATTTCCTTTACATAAAGGTCTCCCGTTTTTGCAGAGAGCTTCCAGTGTATAAGTTTTATGGGCTCGTTTGTGTATTCTCTTATACCCTCAAGCTCTTCGTAACCTTTTATCTTACTGTGGCGTGGGGTAAGGCTTTCCCCCTTGCCTACGGAGCTCAAAGCGCTTTCGTTGGCCTTCAAAGGCTTAGGGAAGACTACCAAGTTCAACGGCACACTTAAGCTGTAAAATCTTTCAAAAAGGCCCACAGGAAATGAGGAGGAAATTTCCACTTCCAGGTTTTCGTATAAGCCCCTTTTTTCAAAGTATATGTGTATAATGCCTTCACTCTCTTCCTTTATAAAGGGAAATAGGCAATGACCTATACCGCTTTTCACCTCTATGAGAAAGGAAGGTAGCCTTTTGCTGTTTTTTACTACTACTCTAAAAGGTGTTTCCGAGCCAGCATATACTTCTTCTGGTGGTAAAAGCAAAACCTCAAGGCCCTTAAGGTTATAAAGGGAAAGCAAACCAGAAAGCAGCATAAAAGAAAGCATGTAGGATACCACAAGATAAAGTAGGTTATTGGCAGTATTGACCGCGGCAATACCCAAAAAGATGGTTATACCTATAAATATTACCCCTGCCCTATTAACCCTTACCTTCACCGAAGAACACTCTAAAAAGCTCTGTGGGAATAGGTATAAGTACTGTGTTGCCAGGCTTGTTGGCTACGCTCTGTATAGTTTCAAGATATCTCAACTGTATAGCTATTGGCTGTGTGGCAAGTATTTGTGCTGCTTCCGCAAGCTTTTGGGCTGCTTGGTATTCTGCCTCTGCCGCTATTATCTTAGCCCTTCTTTCTCTTTCTGCTTCCGCTTGTTTTGCCATGGCCCTTCTTAGCTCCTCTGGTAGGTCAATTCTCTTTAGCTCAACGGCCACCACCTTAATACCCCATGGGTCTGTCTGCCTGTCTATAATCTCTTGCAGTTGTAAGTTTAGCTTTTCCCTTTCTGATAGAAGCTCATCAAGCTCCACAGCACCGCAAACGCTCCTTAAGGTTGTTTGAGCTATCTGAGAAGTGGCATAAAGGTAGTTCTCCACAGCCACAATGGACTTTACAGGATCTATAACCCTAAAGTAAACTACTGCATCCACGCTTACAGAAACGTTGTCCCTGGTTATTATGTCTTGTGTTGGCACATCAAGGGTTACAGTCCTTAGGTCCACCTTTACCATCTTATCTATTATTGGTATGAGTATAAAGAGACCTGGTCCCTTGGCTCCAATTACCCTACCAAGCCTGAAGATAACAGCCCTTTGGTATTCTGGCACTATTTTTACAGAAACAGCCACAAATATAACAACGGCAATGGCTATCACTATAAAGGGCGAAAAGCTCATGGCTACACCTCCTATTAACCTTATTATGTCCCCTCCCGCTATGCTGGCGAGAACCACCACCAAAAAGAGCAGAAAAGGTAAAAAGTCCAAAATGGGTTTCATATCTTAGATTATAAATCTATGCCCTACTTTCCAGTTTTTGTAGATTTAAAGGATAAAGAGGTTGTGGTAGTTGGCGGTGGAAAGGTGGCAGAGAGAAAGATAGAAAAGCTCCTTATTTTTGAGCCAAGGATAAGGGTAATATCTCCAAAAATAACAAAGGGCATAAGAGACCTACACAACCAGGGAAAGATAGAGCTTACCCTTAGAAAGGTTAGGCTTGCAGATATAAAAAGGGCCTTCATGGTCATAGTGGCTGTGGATGATATAAAGCTCCAAAAGAGGCTATACCAATACTGCAAGAAAAAAGGCATACTTTGCAACTCAGTAGACAGTATAGATTATTGTTCTTTTATATTTCCTGCACTTGTGGTAAAAGGTGATGTGGTTATAGGCATCTCCACCTCTGGTAAGGTGCCAGCCCTCTCAAGGGCCATAAGGGAATACATAGAAAGATCCTTACCACAAAACATTGAGGATATAAAACAAGGTTTAGAAAATATGAGGAAAAGCCTGCCAAAGGGAAAGGATAGGCAGGAGATAATCACCCATATAGCCTTAAAACTTTTTAACCTAAAAAAGTGACAGTTTTCCCATACCTTAGGAGCAATGCAATTTAGCCCTGTTGTTTATGTTGTTTGCAGGGTTGAAAATCGGTTTAAACTTATATGATATTAAAATCATGAACTGTGTATAAATTGTGAAGGAGGTGTATCATGTTGAAGATAGAAAGTCCTTCAGAACTCAAGAAAAGGTACTATAGCCAACTTCCTCAGGTAATAAAAAGAGATGGCACTGTGCAAGAGTTTGACAGAAGCAGGATTGAAAGGGCTATATCAAAGGCTTTTAAGGCTGTTGGTGAGCCTTTGGATGAAGGCCTTTTAAAGGACCTATGCGATGGTGTTATAGGAAGGATTCTGGAGTTAAAGAAGGATAAGGTTCATGTGGAAGAAATACAGGACATAGTTGAGGAACAGCTTATACTTAATGGCTTTGCCAAAACTGCAAAGGCTTACATACTCTACAGGAAAAAAAGGGAGGAACTAAGGGACATATCAAGGGCCATAGTGGATGCGGAAAAGGTGGTAAACGATTACATATACCAACAGGACTGGCGGGTCCAAGAGAATGCCAATGCTACTTACTCCTTCTCTGGCCTTATGCTTCATACTGCGGGAACAATAATAGCCCATTATACCCTTACCCATGTGTACCCAGAGTACATATCAAAAGCCCATAGAAGCGGTGATATTCATATACACGACCTATCCCATGGCATAGTGGGATATTGTGCAGGATGGTCCATGGAGGACCTTCTTAGAAAGGGCTTTAGGGGTGGAAAGGGCAAAGTTACCGCTGGACCTGCTAAGCATCTTTCTTCCTTGTTTGGTCAAATTGTAAACTTTTTAGGCGTTGCCCAGATGGAGTTTGCTGGGGCGCAGGCTCTTAACTCCGTTGATACATACCTTGCACCCTTTGTAAGGATAGACAGGCTATCCTATGATGAGCTAAAACAGCTCATGCAACAGTTTATATTCTCCTTGAACGTGCCCTCAAGATGGGGTTCTCAGGCACCCTTTATAAACTTCACCTTTGACTGGACTGTGCCAGAAGATATGAAGAGAAGGCCTGTGATAGTGGGTGGTGTGGAGAGGGAAGATATAGGCTATTATGGGGACTTTCAAAAAGAAATGGATATGATAAACAGAGCTTTTATGGAAATCATGATGGAAGGAGATTACAATGGGCGCATCTTTTCTTTCCCCATCCCAACATACAATATAACTAAAGATTTTGACTTTTACTCGCCCAATGCAGAGCTACTTTGGAAAATGACGGCCAAATACGGCATACCTTATTTCCAGAACTTTGTTTCTAGCTCTTTGAAACCAGAGGACATTAGGAGTATGTGTTGTAGATTGCAGTTGGATTTAAGGGAGCTAAGAAGTAGGATGGGTGGTCTATTTGGAAGCGCAGACAAAACTGGCTCCATAGGCGTTGTAACTATAAACATGCCAAGAATAGGATACCTATCAAAGAGTGAAGAAGAATTTTTTGAAAGGCTTGAGTACCTAATGAAGGTTGCAAGGGATAGCTTGGAGATAAAGAGGAAGGTTATAGAGAGAAATCTCAAAAGGGGGCTTATGCCCTACTCAAGAGAATACCTTGAATCCTTCGATACCTTCTTTTCAACCATAGGCCTTGTAGGTATGAACGAGGCATGCTTAAACCTACTTGGTATGTCCATAGCAGAGCCAGAAGGTAAAGCCTTTGCCATAAAGGTTCTCAAGTTTATGAGAGAGAAACTCTCCGAATTCCAAGAGCAAACGGGACATCTTTATAACCTTGAGGCCACGCCAGCAGAAGGAGCTTCTTACAGGCTGGCCAAGATAGATAAGAGTAAGTTTCCAGATATAATCACCGCTGGAGAAAAGGAACCGTACTACACCAACTCCACACACCTACCTGTTAACTATACCGATGATCCCATAGAGGCCTTGGAGCATCAAAAGGACCTACAGGTGCTTTATACAGGTGGAACGGTTATCCACTTTTTCCTGCAAGAGTCTCCAGAGGAGCATGCAGTAGCCAAGTTTGTAAAGTTTGTTTTTGAAAACTATCCAGTGCCCTACATTACCATAACACCCACCTTCTCCGTGTGTGAGGACCACGGCTACATCAAGGGGGAACATTTTACTTGTCCCATATGTGGAAAAGAGACGGAAACATACTCAAGGATAGTGGGCTACTACAGACCAGTACAACGGTGGCATAAAGGAAAGCAGGAAGAGTTTAAGGACAGGCTGGAGTATGTTATAACTTAGCTGAATTAACTGGCTTTCTATGCTTTTCTTCTACCTCTGCCAATTCTGCTACGGTGGTGGTGCTTAGGTATTCCAAAATCTCTTGCCTAAGCTTGGTCCATTTGTCATGCACTGCGCATGGTGAAATTTGCCATTCTTCACACCTTCCAGGCCTGAGAGCGCAGTAGTCCAGCTTGTAATCCTCATCTAGATACTTTATAACGTCCAATATGGTGATCTTATCTGGAGGCACCGCAAGGGTAAAGCCCCCAGTGGGTCCCTTGTAGGATTTTAAAACCCTTTCCCTTGCAAGCTTATGGAATATTTTAGAGAGAAAGGGCTTGGGTATCCTTTGGGCTTCCGCAATCTCTTCCACCTTTACCAGCCTGTCCCTATTTACTACTAAATAAGCCAAAGCCAACAGAGCGTATTTAACTGTCTCTGAGTATATCATAATGATATAATTATAATACACATTCGTCAGTTGAAAAGTACTATTGCTTCAACCTGTGTATTAATTTCCCACACAACTTAAGGTTTAAGCTATATTTATATATTTATACCTTTTGGAGGTAAGGATGCAGAGGTTTATGCTAAAGTCTAAGGTGCATAGGGTTAAGATTACTGGTGCAGAGCTTCACTACGAGGGAAGCCTTTCCCTTGACCTTGCTCTTATGGAGGCTGCAAACCTTTTACCTTTTGAAAAGATAGAAGTTTACAATGTAAGCAATGGGGCTCGCTTTTCTACCTATGTAATCCCAGCACCAAAATACTCTGGTGAAGTAAGGTTAAACGGTGCTGCTGCAAGGCTTGGAGCTGTAGGTGACATAATCATAATAGCCTCCTATGGCGTCTTTGAGGAGGAAGAACTAAAGGATTACAGACCCTTTTTGGTTTATGTGGACGAAGACAATCAAATAAGGGAAGTAAAGAGAGAAATGGTTATAGAGGGTGTTGGAAGTACCTATGATTGGTAAGGTTTTTCGCATATTCAGAGAAAAGGGGGGTATTTTAAAGACCCTTGACCTTTGGGATTGGTATGAAGGCTTGGACACTAAGGACCAAAAACGTGTTAAATACTTTTTTTCTTTAAAAAGCATCAAGGATATGAGATTCCCATTTAAAGCCAAGCACTTTGACAGCGGAGAGGTGCAGAACCCAGGCTATACGAAGGCCACTTTCCTTGGCACCCTTGCCCAAACTGCCCTGCTTGATGAAAAGTATGAAGATGCAGAATGGTTATACTTAAGAGCCCTTGACTTTGCCCAATCGCCTTATGAAAAGCACCTCATACTTAACGACCTTCTTATGCTTTCTCAAAAACTAAAAGACTTTGAAAAAATGGAGAAGTATGCTTCTATGGACCTAAGCCTTTTTGATGAATACAAGGAAGATCTAAAGGAAAGGAACGCTGGAAACTTACCACAGATAAACTCCTATGAGATTATGATTTACCTTCTTGAGAAAAAAGGGAAAAGATCAGAAGCCCTTGATCTTCTCGAAAAACTTCATCTTGAAGGTGTTCCTCATCCTTTTTACGAGGAGGTAAAGAAAAGGCTTAAGGGATGAAGTACCATGTTCTTTTGAGGAAAGTGGCAACCCTTCAAAGGAGCAAAAAACTTATACCGAAGGGCACAAGGCTATTGGTGGCCTTTTCTGGTGGTGTGGATTCGGTAGCTTTGTCTCTTGCCCTTATAGAACTAAAAGAGTTTTTGGGTATAAGCAGGTTTGCTCTTGCACACATAAACCATGGCATAAGGGGAGAAGAGTCTCTTAGAGATGAGGCTTTCTGTGTAGAGTTCGCCAGAAGGAAAGGTCTTGAAATATTTGTAAAGAGGCTAAACCTAGATACCAAAATAGGAAATCTGGAGGCAAGAGCTAGAGAGCTACGCTATAAAGCTTTAGAGGAAATAAGGGAAGAAGAGGGCTTTGATCTTATAGCCACAGCCCACCATCTTAACGACCTTGTGGAAACCATACTTATATGGCTTGTAAGAGGCTCGGGCAGAGAGGGCCTTTTGGGTTTTGAAGAGAAGGAGGGGAACATAGTGAGGCCCCTATATCTTGCCAAGAGGGAAGAAATAGAGGATTTTGTAAAGCTAAAAGGTGAAAGTTGGGTTGAGGATTCTACCAATTATAGCCTAAAGATGGCAAGGAACCTTATAAGACACAAGGTTGTTCCGGAACTTAAGAAGATAAATCCAAAGCTTGAGGAAAGCTTTTTAAGACTTAGGGAAATTCTAAAAGAGGAAGAAGAGATTTTAGAAAGCTTGACTCAAGATGCAATAAAGAAGGTATTCAAGGATACAGAGTTAAACAGAAAAGCCTTTCTTAGCCTTCCCAAAGCTATACAGAGACGAGTTATATACAGAGTTTTCAACTTAAGAAACCTTAAAGACATAGACAGGGAAATAAGAAGTATAAAAAACGCAAGGTGAAAAATTACCCTTTCTTTGTATGGGCATCATGTATGGCGCCTGTAGCGACAGGCTCAAACCTTGCTCCCAAAACTACTACGCAGCTATTACGCCAGAGGGTGAATATAGAACACTCTCTTACATAAACAGGTTTATTAAGCATTACATTGACCCTGTATGGATGTCCATTCTTGCTTGATTTAAAACAGAGGCAAACATTACCCATGCAATTTAGAAAGTTAACTGACGAATACCTTAAACTGTTAATATTCTCGCATGGCATACAGACGGGACATAAGAAATATAAAAAGATGATCCTACTTGAAAAGCTATAACACATGATTATTATTAAATTCTTAAGTGTGGAGGTACAAGAATGCAGTGGATGAAAAGCCTTTTTGTATGGGTTATACTCTTAGGTTTTATGGTTTTGGCCTTTAACCTTTTTGAAGGTAATAGAGAACATGCTGTTGTACGAACTCCTATAAATACTGTTATAGAACTGGCAGATCAGGGTAAGCTAAAGGAAGTAAAAGTAAAGGATAATATATTGACCGGCATCACTACAGAAGGCCAAAGGATAGAAACGGGCATACCCCCTGGCTCTGACCTTGTTAACAAGCTTATAGAAAAGGGTGTAAAGGTAGAGGTGGTGGTTCAAGAGAGCGGTTGGCTTATGCCTTTCCTTGTCTCTTGGCTTCCCATATTGCTCTTTATAGGTATTTGGATATACATGATGAGGCAGGTAAGCGGTGGTGGAAACCCCACATCAAGGGCCTTTAGCTTTGGCAAAAGCAGAGCAAAGGTTTATATAGACGAGAAGCCAAAGGTAACTCTTCAAAACGTGGCGGGCATGGAAGAAGTAAAGGAGGAGGTAAAGGAAATAATTGAGTATCTAAAGGATCCTGTAAAGTTCCAAAGGCTTGGCGGAAGACCTCCAAAGGGTGTGCTCTTTTATGGCGAGCCTGGTGTGGGTAAAACACTCCTTGCAAAAGCCATAGCTGGAGAGGCTCATGTGCCCTTTATATCCGTTTCCGGTTCTGACTTTGTGGAGATGTTTGTGGGTGTGGGTGCTGCACGTGTAAGGGACCTTTTTGATACTGCTAAAAAACATGCTCCTTGCATCATTTTTATAGACGAAATAGATGCAGTAGGCCGTTCAAGGGGTGCCCTAAACCTTGGCGGTGGGCATGATGAGAGGGAGCAGACCCTTAACCAGCTTTTGGTGGAAATGGACGGCTTTGATACTTCTGAAGGTATCATAGTTATAGCTGCCACAAACAGGCCAGACATACTTGACCCAGCCCTATTGAGGCCTGGCAGGTTTGACAGACAGATATTCATTCCAAGGCCTGATGTAAAAGGAAGGTATGAAATACTTAAGGTACACGCAAAGGACAAAAAGCTGGCACCAGATGTGGACCTTGAGATAGTGGCAAGGGCTACACCGGGCTTTACTGGTGCAGACCTTGAAAATGTTATGAACGAAGCGGCACTCCTTGCAGCCAGAAGGGGCAAGGAAGCCATAGAGATGCAAGATATAGAAGATGCCATAGACAGGATTACCATGGGCCTTGAAAGGAAAGGAATGGTCATATCTCCCAAGGAAAAGGAAAAGATAGCCTACCATGAGATGGGGCATGCCATAATGAGCCTAATGGTGCCTGGTTCTGATGCCCTTCACAAGGTCTCCATAATACCAAGGGGTATGGCTCTTGGCGTGACACAGCAGATGCCCATAGATGATAAGCACATGTATGATAAGCAAGACCTTTATGGAAAGATATTGAGCCTTATGGGTGGACGTGTGGCGGAGGAGGTCTTTTATGGTAAGGAAGGTATTACCACAGGGGCGGAAAACGACCTTCAAAGGGCTACAGAGTTGGCCTATAGGATGGTTTCCATGTGGGGCATGAGTGAAAGGGTGGGACCTTTGGCAGTAAGAAGGACCATAAATCCCTTCCTTGGTGGCATGACCACCTCCGTGGATATAAGCGAGGATCTAAGAAGGGAGATAGATGAAGAGGTCAGGAATATACTTACAAAGGCTTATGAGGATGCAAAGAGCATAGTTTTGGAGCACAAGGAAGCCATACAGGCGGTAGTCAAAAGGCTCTTAGAAAAGGAGACCATGTCCTGCGAGGAGGTGGTTGAGATACTAAAACTTTATGGTGTTGAGATAAAGAACGAATGCAAGAAGGATGAGTTTAAGGTAGAAGAGAAAAAAGAAGAAGTTAAGGAGGTTAGATGATGGGCATGACCATCACGGAAAAAATACTAGCGGACCATGCGGGCAAAAAGGAGGTCCATCCTGGAGAGCTAATTACTGTTAAGGTGGACCTTGTTATGGCCAACGATGTAACTGCACCACTGGCCATAAAAACCTTGGAGAAGTATGGAATAAACAAAGTTTTTGACCCAGAGAAGATAGCCCTTGTGCTTTCCCACTTTGTGCCAGCCAAGGATATAAAGTCGGCGGAGCAGGCAAAGATAGTAAGGGAGTTTGCAAGAAAGCACAACATAAAGTGGTTTTTCCAAGAGGGTGAAGGCATAGAGCATACCATATTGCCAGAGCAAGGTATTGTGGTGCCGGGAGACCTGGTGGTGGGTGCAGACTCTCACACCTGTACCTATGGTGGTATAGGAGCCTTTGCCACAGGTATGGGTTCTACCGATATAGCCTACGCTATGGCAACGGGAGAGACATGGCTACGTGTCCCACCCACCATGAAGTTTATCTTCTACGGAAAATTACAGCCATGGGTATCTGGTAAAGATCTTATTCTTCATACCATTGGTCATATTGGTGTGGATGGTGCTCTTTATAAGGCTATGGAGTTTGACGGCGAAGCCATAAGGAGCCTTTCTGTGGAGCAGAGGCTAACCATAGCCAACATGGCCATAGAGGCCGGTGGAAAAAGCGGGATAATAGCGCCAGACGAAAAGACTATAGAGTATGTCTCCCAAAGGGCCAAAAAGCCTTGGAAGGTATATGAGAGCGACCCAGATGCCAACTATGAGGTGGTCTATGAGTGGGATGCAAGCAAGATAGAGCCCCTTGTGGCATGGCCATATCTTCCTTCCAACGTGCATCCCGTTTCTGAATCCACCCATATTACAATAGACCAAGCCTTCATAGGCTCTTGCACCAATGGAAGGATAGAGGACCTTAGGATAGCGGCCAAGATACTAAAGGGCAAGAAGGTTCACCCTTATGTAAGATGCATAGTCATACCAGCCTCTAAGCAGGTTTACATGCAGGCTCTAAAAGAAGGTCTTATAGACATATTCCTTGAGGCGGGCTGTTCTGTTTCTGTTTCTACCTGTGGTCCATGCCTTGGTGGTCATATGGGCATATTGGCGGAGGGTGAAAGGTGCATATCCACCTCCAATAGAAACTTCCCCGGTAGGATGGGTCATCCAAAGAGCGAAGCTTACTTGGCAAACCCTGCCGTGGTGGCAGCCAGCGCAGTGCTTGGTAGGATAGCACATCCGGAGGAGGTAGTTAAGAAAGAAGAGCTTGAAGAGGTTCTTGCTTGAGGCGGACCTCCATAAAATAGCCTATTGGCTAAGGCTTTTGGGCCAGGATGCCCTGCTTTTGGAGGGTGCCATAAATAAAAAGGATCTTCTTAAGCATCCTGGCAGGGTTTTTATTACCACATCAAGGAAGATGGAAGAACATCTAAAGGCTTGGGGAGTGGAGTATTTTTTGCTTCCAAAGGATGATTGGAAGGTGCAGTTGTGTCTTATTTTGAAATTTTTTGACATAAAAGGAGAACTAAAGCTAAACAGATGTTATTATTGCAATTCCCCACTTATGCCTGTGAGTAAAGAAGAGATAAAAGACAAAATACCGCCCATGGTTTATAAGTATGGCAGAGACTTTACCCTATGCCAAAGCTGTGGGAAAATTTATTGGAAAGGTTCACACCATTCACGGCTCAAGAGGATTTTAAAAGAGGTATTATCTTCTTGTTAAAAATACGCCGGGTGAGGAGTTAGTTAGGACTGGGCTTGCCAATGCCCTTCCACCCTGCTAAAAATAAATGAGACAGTTAAAGGTAGGGGCACGCTGATGCGTGCCTATAAAAAGGAATTTCTAACCCGACGTAATTATCTTTTTGTTAAAAATCTCTCCGCCTTTTCTGCCACCTCATAAGAAGCCCTTATGCAGTCCGCCACAGAAACACCATAAAGGTAGTTGCCCGTCAAAAATAGCCCTGGGTTTTCCCCTTCCAATGTCTTGGCAAGGTCAAGGTATTTGCCATAGCCAAGCGTATACTGTGGTATGGCTCTTTTCCACCTTGTCAGGTTCAAAAATTGGACCTTGTCTATTCTTAAGATTTCCTTTAGTTCTCTTTCCACAAGAGAGTATATAAGTTCATCTTCATATTCAACCACCTCTGGGTCTGTAGCACCACCCAGGTATATGGTAAGAAGCTCCTTGCCCTCTGGAGACCTACCAGCGAATATCTGAGAAGAAAAGAGAACTCCAAGCATCCTTTTGCCTTCCACCCTTGGCACCAAAAAGCCAAAGCCCTCTGGAATAGACCCTTTTTCCACGCTTGCATACACCACCACAACAGGTGCGTAGTATATCTGGTCAAACTCTTGGGAGGCGCTCCAAGAGATGTCTCTAAGAAGGTAGCCTGCGGAGGTGGCTGGTGCGGATATAACCACCGCCTTGGACTCATACTTACCCTTTTTGGCGTCTATTATAAACCTGTCATCCTTCCTTCTAATTTTGAGGACCACATTTTCTGTATCCACAGAAAGCTCTGAAGAAAGCCTTTCAATTAAGGTATGGTTTCCCCCCTGAAAGGATATGAGCCTACCAGCGGGCCCCAAAGCCTTTAGCTTTATAGCTCCCTTTATAAGGCTTCCAAAGTTCCTTTCAAGCTCATAGACCCTTCTTACTGCATACTTAACAGAAAGCTTTTCCGTATCTCCTGCATAAACGCCGGATATAAAGGGTGCCACTATGTAATCATGGAACTCCTTTCCAAGCCTTCTTATTACAAACTCTGCAATGCTCTCCTCTGGCTTTATGGAAGGTGCTACAAAGGGTTCTTTCAGAACCCTTATCTTTCCAGAAAGGGAAAGAAGGGGAGACTTTAGAAAGCTCAAGGGAGATAAGGGCAGGGGTATAAGCCTTCCCTTTTTGTAAATATACCTTATCTTGGCTCTTTCGCTGGCGTATTCGGGTTCTATTCCTGCGCCAGAAAGAAACTCTTCCACCCTTTTGTCTGCCAAGATTGTCTGTGGGCCAAGCTCTAAGATAAAGCCGTCCTTCTTTACGGTTTGGATGTTTCCACCGGGAAGGTCTTCCTTCTCAAAGACCTTTACCTCAAAGCCTTTTTTTGACAGATGCCATGCTACAGATAGCCCGGATATGCCCGAGCCTATTACCGCTATATCTATCATGTTTTAAATGGAACACCCTTTAGTGGAGAGGATGGGACCGCATAGGTCCTTTTTGGCATTCTGCCCGCAAGGTAGGATAGCCTTCCCGCTATGACCGCATACTTCATGGCCACAGCCATTCTTATAGGGTCCTTTGCCTCCGCAAGTGCCGTGTTGGTAAGTATGGCGTCTATGCCAAGCTCCATGACGGGAGGAATGTCGGCAGCACTGCCTATGCCAGCATCCACTATAACGGGTACAGAAACGGCTTCCTTTATGAAGATTAGATTATAAGGGTTTTGCATGCCAAGACCTGAGCCTATGGGCGCCGCAAGAGGCATAACAGCAGCACAGCCCACATCCTCAAACTTCTTGGCATAAATAGGGTCGTCAAAGATGTAAGGCAATACTACAAAGCCCTCCTTTACCAAGAACTTGGCAGCTTTTAGCGTTTCCTCCATATCGGGCAGAAGGGTCTTTTGGTCTCCTATCACCTCCAGCTTTATCCAGTTTATTCCTGTGGCTTCCCTTGCCAGCATTGCCGTCTTTATGGCTTCCTCTGCCGTATAACAGCCTGCAGTATTTGGAAGTATCTGATACTTATTAGGGTCTATGTAATCAAGCAGGTTCTCCTTGGACCTGTCTGTTATGTTTACTCTACGCACGGCCACCGTTATAATCTCTGCACCAGAGGCCTCAAGGACCTCCTTGTTCTCTTGAAAGCTTTTGAACTTACCAGAGCCTATGATAAGCCTTGAACGAAAACGCCTACCCGCTATCTCCAGGTAGTCCTCCTCAAGTAGCCTCTCATAATCCGTCATCTATCCACCTCCTACAATGTTTACTATCTCAACGCTATCTCCATCCTTAAGTATATACTCCTTATATCTTGACTTTGGCACTATCTCCCCGTTTACGGCCACCGCCAAGCCCACTTCCCTCACCTTTATCTCCAACCTTTCTAGAAGTTCAAATATATTTATGCCTTCTGGCATGTGTGTATCTTTTCCGTTGACCATAAGCCGCATGGGATTTTATAAATATAGCTCTATCTTTTCACATTACAAGGGCAGTATGTATGTTTCTTTAAGAATATTCTGAAAATACACTCTGGGCGAGAAATCAACTAAGTAGTGGTTTGACACCGTCCGCATCTTTGCTAAAGATAAATTAGACAATTAAACGTAGGGCATGCTAATGCGTGCCATCAAAAAACCAAAAATGTAGGAAATTTTAACAAAGGCACAGTATACAGTGCCCCTAAAAAGGATGAGCTTCTTCCACATTACAAGGTTTGTAGGGCAGGTTCTAAACCTGCTCAAAATTATTGGGGGCTCTTGGACACGAGGGCGGGTTTGGAACACGCCACCCGCCTCTACATTATTGTGGACATGCATCAACGTGTCACTATATTTAGAAAATCAATATGCTGATGAAAGCCTATGGACTTTAATTTCTCACCGTAGTGCATTTAAGAATATTCTAAAAATCTAACTTTTAAATCTTAAAACTTCTTATTGAGAATATTTTTCTTCAGAAATCTATTGACAAAAGACATATAAGTGCATATACTTATAAGTGCAACTTATGTTTTTATAAAAAATCCTTATAGGAGGTGTGCTATGAAGGAAGAGGGCTTCTTTCCAAAAGGCGCAGTAGCCTTTTTCTTGCTCATGATGGCTTTCTACGCTTTTGTGTGGCTTTCCACTTATTTGGTTATGGTCTCCAGGGGCCAAACCCAGCCATAAGGAGGTGGTACCATGGATAGGGCAGAAAAAACCGCTTTAACCTTAGCAGTAGCCCTCATGGCTTTCTTTGCAGGGCTTATAGTCTATGCTGCAAAGGCGCTAAACATTGATGTGCCTACTTGTATTACCGACGTAAAACCATTTACAGAGGGCAAAGTGATACAGCACGCTCCCAACAGGTATGAGCTTCACTACCTTGCCAAGATGTGGTACTTTGAGCCTGCAGAGGTGGAAATACCCGCTGGTTCTGTGGTGGATATTTACCTAACAAGTGGTGATGTGATCCACGGCTTTCAAATTGACAACACAAACGTAAACCTCATGGCAGTTCCAGGAACGGTGGCCTATGCAAGGTATAAGTTTGACAAGCCCGGCGTTTATCACATAGTTTGCCATGAGTACTGTGGTATAGGCCATCAGGATATGGCTGCAAAGATAGTAGTTAAATAAGGAGGTTTGCCATGAAGGTGGATAAGACCATAAGAAACATACTTGTGGCGGAGATAGTCTTCCCAATTGTCTTGCTTGTCTTTGGTATCTACCATGGCCTCATGCAGGTATTATATAGGGCTGGTGTGATAAAAGATATGTCTGTGGCGGGCATTGAATATTATCAAGGTCTTACCCTGCACGGTGTTATAAACGCCATAGTATTTACAACCATAATCATAGTGGCCCTTGGAAATATTGTCTTTCTTTACTATCTTAAAAAGCCTTTAAGGCCTGCAGTCCAATGGCTCTCTCTTATCCTTATGTTTGGTGGCACCCTTATGGCAGCCTGGGCCATGTTTACGGGCAAGGCAAACGTGCTTTACACCTTTTATCCTCCCCTTATTGCTCACTGGACCTTCTACCTTGGCGCAGCCCTTTTGATAGTAGGTTCCATAGTCCCCCTCTTCTTTGACTGGCTTCCCAACTATATAGCATGGAAGAGGGAAAACCCCGGCCAAAAGGTGCCACTTGCCGTCTACGGCATGTTCGTAAACCACATTATGTGGGTCATAATGGTAGTGCCCGTTGTTATAGAGGTGCTTTTCCAACTTCTGCCTTTGTCTTTGGGCCTTGTGCAAGAGATTAACCCCTCCTTGGCAAGGACTCTCTTCTGGGCCTTTGGACACCCGGTAGTTTACTTCTGGCTTTTGCCAGCCTACGTGATGCTCTACACGGTGCTTCCTAAAATAGTGACTGGTGAAGGAAAGCTATACTCTGATGGTGCTGCAAGGCTTGTGTTTATACTCTTTTTAATTCTATCCTTCCCGGTGGGGCTTCACCACCAGTTTACAGAACCCGGTATAACCAACAACTACAAGCTCATACACGCTCTCTTTACCTTGGGTGTAGCAGTGCCAAGTATGATAACCGCCTTTACTGTGGCAGCATCCCTTGAGTATTCTATAAAGGCCAAGTATCCAGAGACTAAGGATTCTTATCTTTACTGGTTAGCAAAAATACCCTACATAAGCCTTGAGGGCAACAGATGGCTCGTCTCCTACTTTATGGCTGGTCTATTCCTATTCTTCGTGGGTGGTATAACGGGCATAATCAACGCTTCCTATAACATGAACCAAGTGGTTCACAACACCTCCTTTGTGCCAGGACACTTCCACACCACGGTGGGTGGTCTTGTAACCCTTGTATTCCTTGGCATGTCCCTTTACTTCCTCTCTCAGCTCACCGGAAAAGAGATCAGGTTCAAAGGCTTGGCAGTCTTGGCTCCGTGGCTCTGGTGGCAAGGCATGCTTATATTTGAGTATGCCATGTCTGTGGCAGGTTTTCACGGCTTTCCAAGAAGGACAAACACGGGCATATCTTACCTAAACCCCGAATCTCCCCTTTACAGGCCAGAGTGGGTAGGCTATGCGGAGCTTTCCGTCTTTGCAGGTGTGCTTATAGTGGTTGGCTTTGTATTCTGGGCTATCTCCTTCTTTGGAACTCTCTTGTCCCCAGCCACCAAGGAGGCAGACCTTGAGATACCTACCGCAGAAGCCTACCACGATGAGAAGATGCCAGCTCTCCAAAAACTTGCACCTTGGGTGGTCTTTAGCTCGCTTCTCTTCCTTGTATCCTACATACCAGCCCTTTACGATGTGACCAAAAGGGGTGTATTCTTTGACTCTCCCGGATATAACGATAAGAACCCAGTTCCTATAACAAAGCCTAAGTCTGCAAAGGAAGACAAGAATGAGAAGGCAGAGCTTAGATGAGGGTTCCGTCGTGCGCCATTTGTTTGGAGGGCTCTTAGCCCTCCTCTTTTTTTTAACAGCCTTTGCACAAGAAGGTTCCACTGGCATACCACCCAATGAAGGCAAAACCTTAGGAAAACCCTTACCCAATGTAAGGCTTATAAACTCCTATGGAGAGGAGTTTGACTTATACAGCTTGAAGGGAAAGCCCATAATTTTAAGCCCCATCTATACCAACTGCTCTTCTGCTTGCCCCATAATTACCGATTCTTTAAAAAAGGCCCTTCCCGGAAGGCCGGGTGAAGACTTTTGGGTAATATCCCTTACCTTTGACCCAACGGACAGGTTGAAAAACATAAAGGATTTTCAAGAAAAGCATGGCTTGGATGGTAAGGGTTGGATTGTGGCCATGGTAAAAAGCAAGGAGGACCTATTTAGGCTTTTGGATGCTATAGACTTTAGGTTTATGTCCATACCGGAAAGTAAAGACTTTGTCCATCCAAACCTATTGGTCTTTATATCGCCGGATATGAAGATAAAAAGGTATGTGTATGGTGTGGTTTTTGATAAGAAGGAGTTGGAAGAAGCCTTAGATTATGCAAAAGGCAAAGCTCCTCTATGGGAGAAAGTTCAAAGGTTTCTCTTCTTTATAGCACTTTTGGGGCTTATACTAACGGGCATATATACGGTTATCACATTGGCAAGGTATTTGCAAAGGAGGGAAGAGGCAAAAAAGGCCCTGCCTTAGTTTTTACACTTTGCTTCAAATATGTTGAAAATATGTGGAGTGAGAAATTTCCTTTTGTAGTGGCACCATGCATGGTGCCCGTAGGTGTAGGTTATGAGCTTGCCTATTATAAAGATCGGACGGGTCAAGGACCCGCCCCTACATTACTTGTCTCATTTATTTTTAGCAAAAACCGGGTGAGAAATTTATCCTTTGTAAGGACACGGTGCACCGTGCCCTTATTAAAATTTAGGTGGATCAGGCCTCACGGGCGGGTTTGGAACCCGCCCCTACATTGGGGCAAGCCCCCTACATTTAATTGTCTTAGCAGAATTCTGCCTTAGTCCTTTCTACAATCTCTCTTATCTCACTTCTTATTTCTCCTTCCCTTGGCCTGTCCAAGAGGCCATCCAGCATATAGCTCCTGTCCTCTTCATCCAGCTCCTCAAAGTCCACAGAGGACAGCACTTCCCTAGCCAAAGGAGTAAGGCCCTTTGGAATATTTCTGTTGGACATCCTGCACCAGATAAGGGACCAAGCCCTTGCCAAGGCTATGGGATGATAACCTCCACCACCAAGGTAGATACCCTCTCCTAGGACTTCTCTCACAAGGTCAAAGGCTTTCAAAAAGCCCCAGTTGGAGAGCTCAAACTTGGAAAGATAATCCTCTTTAAGCGCATCTGTGCCAAGTTGTAATACATAGACCTCTGGCTTGTATGATTGTGCTATAAGAGGTAAAAGGCTCTCTAAAACGAAGAGAAACTCACTGTCATTTACTCCTTTTGGTAAGGGTATGTTTAGGTTATAGCCCTTTCCCCTTCCTTCTCCTCTCTCTTCCCAAAAGCCCCTTTTGAAGGGAAAGGCGTAGGTTGGAGATTGGTGTATGGAAAAGACAAAGACCCTGTCCTCCTGGTAGAAAAACTCTTGAACGCCATCGCAGTGATGGGCATCAAGGTCTATGTAAAGGATTCTTTTAAAGCCTTTCTCTAATAGGTATTGCAGGACTATTCCTGGATCGTTTATAAAACAGAAGCCGTTTGCCCTATCTTTATAAGCGTGATGCATGCCACCAGCAGGGTTAAAGGCTATGTGGGCGTCTAAAAAGATATCCACTACTTGCACGGAAGAGCCTGTAGCAAGGAGAGAGCCTTTCCACATAGCTGAGGATACAGGATTCTCATAGTTTCCTATGTTAAACCTCTCCCTATATTCTCTTTTTACACACATGCATCTATCACATTCTTCCAAAGCCTTTAAATACTCTTCTTCATGAAATAGCTTGAGTTCTTCCCATCTTGCCTCTCTGCTTTCTACAAGCTCTTCTTCCTCTATAAGCTCCATAGCTTTTAGCAGTTCAATAAGTAAAGAAACCCTTGGTATTCTAAGGGGATGGTTGTTTGTATACCTTAGCTTCTTATATGCCAAGCTACCTACTAACTTCGCTCTCTTTTGCATATTCCTTTACCAACCTGTGTATTTCCCTGTAGTTTATGTCTCCTGCAAGGATGTAGCTTTTTTCTCCATAACTAAACCTTTTGGATACAGTAATACAAAAATCATCAGTTGCTTGAGATATGTATATGTTGGAGATATAAACATCCTCGTAAGTTGCCTTTTTAAAGTAATCTTTTTCCGACCTATCTGCACCCTTTCTGCCGGTTTTTATAGGATAGGTTATTCTCGGATTTACCACATTGTTGGAAACCTGAAGACCGCTTTCTCCCATGATATAGAAAAGTTCAAAGTAGGGGTATTCTTTAAAAAGGTCATAGAGTATAAATTCCCAAAGGTCTCTATCCGACCTTTTTAAAACATCCACTATCTTTTCAAAGTCTTGCTTGATCTTGGACTTTATCTGATGTATAAATTCCTTTCTTTCATACTCACATAAAACAACGGAAGGTTTTTCATCATTAAATATGAAAAAGGAGGCGTCATAAACTCTCTCCATTCTCTTTTTAAGGTCTGAGCTTATCCTAAAAAGGTCTTCGAAGTTATGAACTTCACTTATTGGTATGCAATATCCCCGTATGTATAGTGGGTTTGCTTCTGCGTAAAGCAGTGTAAACTCTTTATGGAATTCTTCGTACAAAGATCTTATATCTTCTTCTTTGACTCTAACCTTTGAAAGCACATAAACTTCCTTTTCCTCAAGGGAAAGGCTTATATCGCCGGGTATGCTATTTTTTACGTCCTCATATAGTATTTTTTGAATGCTTTCACCAGCAGATGTCCCATAAGTTTCTATAAAGCTCTTTAGTGATTTTATATAAAAGCAATAAAAGTAATACTCTTGACCGAAAAGGGATCTTATCTTTTGGAATAATGGGATTGTAGCTTCTTTAAACAGACTTATATGATGAAGTACTACATGGTAGAACAAAACACCCATATAGGAACCTTTTTTGTCTATAAGCAAGAGGGGTGATTTTGAAAAGTTGAAAAAGTCCAAAAGATATACAAGCTCATCCGACTTTATTACCACATTTTTTAATTTCATAACAGGATGAACAAGCTCTCCTACTATTAAATTGGGCCTTTGCTGCGCGTTGATAAGGTCAAATTTATACACTATACCTGCTGGCTTATTGTCCTTTACGACAACCAGAAAATCATATATACCATACTCTTCAAAAGTTCTTAGCGCCTCTTTTACTCCAAGAGAAAGCTCTATAATAGGCACGCCAGTTGCCAATCTAGAAAGCTCTATTTCCTTCATAGGTGTGGCCCAGAAAGGTATCTTCTTCTACTATCTATGGCTACAAAGGCAAGAAGCACAAGTGTGGCTATTATGAAAAGCCTGGCTATTACCACGTAAGTGTTTGTGTCGGATAGAACTTCTGGAGCCTTTACCACACCCCATTGGTATAGGAGGCTCACCAAGAATATAGGCGATACTATGGCAAAGAAGTAAACCACCGCCTTTGGTATTCTTATAAAAACATCCCTTGTAAGTTCATTGTGGAACTTATTTACGCCAAATATCCACACAAATATTATTATCTCCAAAAGGGCAAAAAATACAAGCATAAAAGTACCTGCCCAAAAGTCAAGCTCATCTATGAAACCGGGTAAATAGGCTGATAGAAAAGCACCAAGTACCACCATAATCATAGAAACATTTACTGCTTTTGTATGAGACCATCTCATCTCATCTTCAAAAAGGGATATTAGAGGCTGAATAAGGGCTAAGGAGGAGGTAAGGGCTGCAATAAAAAGCAAGAAGAACCACACGGCTGAAAGAATACTGCCCAAAGGTAAGGCCATAAGCACGGCTGGCATGGACATGAATCCAAGCCTAAAGGTGCCTTCTTTGGCAAGCTCTGGAACTGCAGAGGCTCCAAACATGGCAAAGGCAGCTGGTATGGCAATGGATGCTCCTATTACCACCTCCACAAACTCATTGAGTCCTGCTGTCCAAAGTCCCGCCTTTAAAACATCTTCTTTAGACTTTACATAGCTGGCGTAGGTGGCTATAGCACCCATGCCAAGAGAGAGGGTGAAGAAGATCTGGCCAGAGGCTTCAAGCCATACGTGAGGGTCCCATATCTTGCTGAAATCGGGCGTATATATGTACAAAAGCCCTTCAAGACCCTTACCACCCCTGATGGAAAGGGATACTATGGAAAGTAAAAGACCCATTACAAGTAGGGCTGGTATGCCAAACTTTGCGGTAAGTTCTATGCCCTTTACCACTCCCCTTTGAAGGATATACCAGTTTATGGCAAGGGTAAGGACCAAAAAGAGTATGGCTACATTGGAAGGCTTTGTGTATGTCTTGAAAAACTCCACATAGGGTGCCATGGCCGTCTTGGCGTCTTGGCCTATAACCGGTTCTGGCATCTGGCCAAAGAGGGAAAGTACTGCAAAGCCCAAGGTCCACGACTCAATGTATATGTAATAGCAAACTATAAGGAAGGGTATGGCAACACCAAGGGAACCAAGGACCCTTGCCCAGTTGGCATGGTGAAAGAGTGATCCCATAATGCCTGTCATGGAACCATGCCCCTTGGAACCAGCATACCTTCCTATAATCCACTCAAGGATCATAAGGGGTAGACCTAAAAGGAAAAGAGAGACAAAGTAAGGTATCATAAAGGCGCCACCACCATAGAGGGCCACCTTGGAAGGAAACCTTAAAAGATTCCCCAAGCCTATGGCATTACCAGCGGCGGCAAATATTAAGCCTATCTTTGAGGCCCAAGTCTCCCTTTTCTTCATAGCTTTAGCCCTTTAATCCTCTCAACAGCTTCCAGCAACCTCGCCGTTGGCACCGTTAAAGATGTTCTAAAGTATCCTTCTCCATACTGTCCAAAGCCATTGCCAGGTGTGCATACAATACCACACTTATCCAAAAGCAAGGATACAAACTCTGCGGAAGTGTAGCCCTTTGGCACCTTTACCCAAAGGTAAAAGGTAGCGTCAGATTTATAGACCTCAAGCCCCACATCCTCAAGGGCTTCAATCATAACCTTCCTTCTCTCTCTGTATATGTCCCTTATCTTTTGAACTTCTTCTTCGGGTAGGCTTAGCGCTGTAATGCCTGCTTCTTGAATTGCTTGAAACTGTCCTGAGTCTACGTTTGTTTTTACCTTTCCAAGGCCTGCTATTAGGTCCTTGTTGCCCACGGCCATTCCAAGGCGCCAGCCCGTCATGTTGAATGTCTTTGAGAGAGAGTGAAACTCTATGGCCACCTCCTTTGCCCCTTCTATCTGAAGTATGGACATGGGCCTTTTGTTGCCGAAGTATATTTCCGAATAGGCGAGGTCTGAGGCAACTATTATGTTGTTTTCCCTTGCCCAGTCAATAAGCTCTTTGTAAAAGCTTTCCTCTGCCACCGCAGAGGTGGGGTTATTGGGATAGTTTACCCATATGATCTTTGCCCTTTTTAGGATGTCTTTTGGCACGCTTTTAAAGTCTGGAAGAAAGCCATTCTCTTCCTTGAGGGGCAGTATGTAAGGCTCGCCTCCGGCAAAGATGGTTCCTATCTTATAGACAGGATAAGCCGGGTCTGGGCAAAGGACCACGTCACCTGGGTTTACAAAGGCAAGGGGGAAGTGGGCAATTCCCTCCTTAGAGCCTATAAGTGTAACTATTTCTGTGTGCGGATCTAAATCTACACCAAAGCGCCTTTTGTACCAATCTGCCACAGTTTTTCTAAAGGAAAACATACCCTCATAGGAGGGATATCTGTGATGTTCTGGCTTTTCCACAGCCCTTTTCATAGCTTCCACTATGGGCTGTGGCGTGGGTATATCTGGGTCTCCCACTCCAAGGTCAATTAAATCCACTCCTTGCTGTAGCTTTTCCCTCTTTTTTTGGTCAATCTGGGCAAAGAGATAGGGTGGAAGTATCTTTATCCTCTGAGCATACTCAAACATCCGCATACCTCCTTTTAGTAAGAAATGAAATGTTTTTATTATAAACAGCTTTTAATCACACCGTGTTAAAAACCAATCCTATGTAGTGGCAGACTCCAAGTATGCATACAGTTATCGCATGTATGTGACAGCTTATGCATTATTTGTTGGTGTGTATCATGGTTTACTTACGAGCAAAAATTATTTTGATGCAAAAAGACGCTTGAAGGGTACGGGCTATAATCCTAAATACCAGAAATTTAAATTCTGTAGGTGATGCAAACATTCTTATATATGGCATAGAAAAGAAAAGGCCAAGCCCCTTTATTATAAACAGCTTTTAGACTAAAAGCTCCTTTGGAATGGGTCCAAGCCTTTTTAATTTCCTCTCTATGATATCCTTTGAGTACTTTTCAAGGTAGTAAATTATGGTTTCTACCCTTATCTTTACACTACCCGCCGGCTTTGTCTCATCCAGTTCTCCAAACTTAAAGTAAAGGGTGCCAGAGCTTTCCACAATCTTTTGGACTGGTGTAAAGGTGGGCTGGTCCATGCCGCATTCGTAGCTGGAGAGCCTTATAACGCCTGTTATCCAAGGAAGCCTTGCGGAGAACTTGGCACCCCATATGATCTCGTTGGTGTTGGAGCTGTATGAAGATGTCCAAACGTCTGATATGTCAAAGGGGCTTTTTATTATGCCAGCTCTTATCTCCTTTCCAAAGAGCCAGTCCAGAAGCCAATCATCTAAGGGAAGGTAATTGTACCAAAGGACAGGGTAGCCATAGGGCTGGAACTCTGCGTCTATCTCATGGCCTATGCCCGGGTCCATGTGGTATGGCCTGGCAAGCACAAGCAAGGCAGGCCTTTGATTCTTGGCACACCATTTTATGATCTCAAGGCTCTTTTCCCTCATCCTTTTCTCAAAATCTGAAAGGGCTCTAAAACCTTCTTCCACAGCTTTTGCAGTCTCTTCAAGGGTTAGGCCCGGTATAACCTCTTTTAAAGACTCCCAAAGGTATTTGGGCAAGAGCTCTGGCTCTCCAAAGGGAACAAAGGGAGAGACAAGGCTTATACCCCTTTGGGAGAACTCATCCCTTTCCCTTGTAAAACCAGCCCTTATGTTCTCCACGCTCATCATTACTCGGGTGCAAGATAGGGTATCTACCACATGACCCCTCAAAAAGGAAGGTAAGGAATAGATCATGGGTACAAAGAGAAGGTTTATATCCTTATATAGCAGTTCTCCCATATGTCCTGCAAGGGCTTTTACCGGATAGCAGGAGTCCATAGTTATCCTACCTTTTCCGTATGTTCTGTATTGTTCTTCCGAGGTGTCTGAACTGAAAATTATCTTACCTACGCCAAGGGCTTTAAAGAAGCCCACCCAAAACTGGTGGGTCCCCCACACGTTCAAAAACTTAGGGATCCCTACCCTAATGGACCTTCTGTCTTGTTGGGACCCTAAAGGCCTCCTTTTTAACAAAATCAGCGATGTTAGGAAACTCATTTTTTACCCTCTCCATCCTTTCTCTTACCACCTTTAGCTCCTTTTCATCCTCCACAAGGCCCTTTGGACAGGCGTTATTAACGATAAGCCTTACCCATCCCGGTGGCAGGGGTACCTTGCTCCAGGGCCTTCCTTCCCCTTCTCCAATATGAGCGTCTATAAAGCTTCTCTGGCAGTTTATAGGACACCAATGGCACACCGTATCTTTGGAGGTGGTGGCCTTGTAGGTAAGCCCTTCTATAGTGGAAAAGCCTCTGAAGTTGGTTTTTCCATGCCTTTGATAATGCTCTAAGGCTATAAGTGCTGCGCCTATGGCGCCAGCCTCACCTGAATAAGGATGCACATAGATTTCAGCCTCTGGCACCTTGGACTTTATAAAGTCTATCTGAGCCTTCACCACCGCAAGGTTCTTGTGAGTTCCACCTTGCAGGATAAACTTTTTGCCCACCTGAGCCAGGTTGTTTATGTTGCCCGCATAGACCCACACGTTCAAGGGCAGAACGTAGCAAAGGCCTGCCAAGATCTCCTCTGCTTTCCAGCCCTTCCTCTGCTGGTTTACTATATCGCTTTGGAGAAAGACGCCACAGCCCATGGTAAAATTGGGCATGGCTTTTGCAGAAAAGGCCCTATCCGCTATATCTCCCAAAGGTATGTTAAACCTCTCTGCCACACCCTGAAGGAAGGCACCATTGCCAGAAGAACATTGAGAATTTAGCCTAAAGTCTACCACAGAGCCTTGCCTTAGTATCATTATCTTTACATCCACACCGCCCACATCGCATATGCAGTCCGCATCGGGGAAGAAGTGAAGGCCCGCCGTGGCATGGGCCACCGTTTCCACCACCGCCACATCCGCGCCCAGAACATCTTTGAGTAGGTCCTTGCCATAGCCCGTTAGGCCAAGGGCCAAAACCCTCCCATCACCGAGATAATCCTTTATCCTTCTAAATATCTCCTTTGCATCCTCTATAGGATTGCCCTTGCTCAAGGTATAGCAGGAGAAAACTATCTCCTTCTGAGGCGTTATGCATACAGCCTTTGCCGTTGTGGAACCAAAATCACAGCCTATTATGACCTCCCTTACCTTCTTCGGCACTATGCGGTTTTCCACAACGTAGGAGTACTTTCTCTTGAACTCCTCAAGCTCTTCCTCTGAGCTCACAAGCCCTCTCTTTCCTTCCTTTAATTTTTGCTCATACTGGCCCTCTTCCACCCACCACCTTAGCCTATCATGACCCGTATAAGCTCCTCCCTCCTCCTCAAGGGCTGTAAAGACACAGCCAAGGCTAGCATAATAGAGAGAGTTTTCTGGCACTATAACCAGCTCTTCCATTTCCTCCTTGCTAAAGTCTCCCACACCCCTTTCCTTCCAAAGCCTTTGAAGGTGGACCCTCCATGCCTGCTGAAGGCCTTTAAAGAAGAGGTTGGGACCACCTAAGAGCAAAACCTTTGGGAGTGGGGTATTTCCTTTTGTGAGCTGGGCAAGGTTTTGATAGACAACAGCCTCAAAGAGGGAGGCTATTATCTCTTCTGTAGCTATACCTGCCTTTACAAGGGAGTTCACATCCGCCTCTGCAAAGATGCCACACTTGGAGCTTATGCGGTGGAGTGTATAACCCTCATAGTCCATCTGGGATAGTACCTCTGGTGGTATGCCAAGCTTTCTGCCCACCTTTTCTATAAAGGTGCCCGTGCCCCCAGCGCATACATTCTGCATATATACCTGCCTGTTTCTTTTGCCTTCCTGTTCCTTTATGAAGATGGTTTTCATATCCTCTCCGCCTATCTCGCTCACAAACCTCACGTCGGGATGCAACCTTTCCACCGCCGTGGCAACGGCCACCACCTCCTGCACAAACCTTGCACCTACGAGGCTTCCTATAAAGCCACCACCGGAGCCTGTTATATAAACCCTGTCCCTTCCGGGCTTTAGGCCGTACTGACCCTCCAGCCTTAAGAGAAACTCCAAAACCTTTTCCGCCTGTTTTGTGTTGTGCCTCTCATAGGCCTTGTCAAGGATATTCCCCTTTTCATCCGTCAAAACATACTTACAGGTGGTGCTTCCCACATCTATGCCAAGCAAAAGCATGGCTACCTCCTACCCATAAGCTTGGCCACGTGCATTACATAGTTGCTGGCAGTGCCCGCATACCCATAGTGGGGTACCTTATAGGTAGCTTTCCTTAGCTCTGGATGTTTTTCTTCAAAATCCCTTATATCTTCTACCGTTAGTCCTGTCCTTTCTAGCACCTCTTCAAACTCCTCCCTTGCCCTCCTTTTTGCCTCCGTTAATATCATCTGACATCTTGAGTAGGCATGTACCTCCGCATCTCCCTTTATCTCAATGGGTGCATAGAGTAGGTCTGGATAGTCTCCTAAAACCTTTGCCATAGCTCCGATGGACATGGTATTGGGCAAGCACCCATAAGGAGAAAGCTCGCATATCATATGGGCCTGCTTTTTCTTATAGGCATACAGGGCCTTCCCTATTAGCATATGCCCTTCCCCACCGGTAAGCCTGTAGTGGAAGTATGGCCTTGCTAGCTCTTTCAGCTGCCTCTGGTCTGGCAGTGGGTTTGGTATGTTGTTTAAGGCTTTTCTTAGCCTATTGTAGACAAACCTATAAAGGTAGGCTATGGCGCCTACGGCGCTTTTCTTAAGGTAATACTTTTTAACAAAGCCTTTGGCATCCTCAAGCTTGAACATTTCCATATTTATGAGATAATCCATCCAAACAGCTATAGGTGGTGGAATTACCTCTGCCCCTTCCTTTTCCAGCCACCTCTTTATGTTGTAGTTTCCATCCCCCTCATGGGTCTGAAGCCAAAACTCGCCCGTTATTTTAACTTTTGGCTTTACCCTTAGTCTATCTACTTCCACCTCATCCCAAAGGCTTTTTACTTCTTTTAAGGCATTTGCAAAATAGCCTGTAAACACATGCCAAAGGAGAGAATCTAGCTTTTTGCCCTTTATGGGCCTGTTTTTTAGCCTCTCATAGAGTAGTTCTATGCTCTCTTTTACCACCCTGTCTGTTTGACCCTCCTTTACCTCATAGGGCCTTGTGGCATACTCCATATCGGTGATAAGGTCTCCCAAAAACATGGCGTATATAAGCCCAAAGGTCAAAGGCATGTTTATCTCAAGACCCCCTCCCGGCGCGGACTGTTCCATCTGAAGAAGGTCCAAAAGAAAGAGTCTAAAGTCTCTTAGGTTTAAGCCCTCAAGGACCCTCTCATAAGACTCGTGGTATTGACCAAACCTACAAGGACCGCAAGCGCCCACCGTGACAAAAAGGTATTTATTTTTAACAGCCTCCTCACCTTCTTTTTCTTTGAGGTTTATAAGAGTCTTTGCTAAGTTGCCTGCAGTAAAGGTTGTAGGGCAGCAAGCACCCACATCTATGTATTCCTTTCCAACGTCTAGGTCAACCCTCTCTATGTTGGGCAATGGTTGAGCCTTATAGCCCATCCTCTCCAAAGAGCCCTGTATCAACCTTTCATGCTTCCAAGTTAGGCCTCCGAAGAGTATGGTGGTATATGGCCTCTCCTCTTTTGTAAAAGGTCTTGGCCTGTAAGCTCTATAGTGAACCTCCCTTGTTTCCATAATAACCCTCCTTAAGTTTTTAAGAAAATTTATACCCTAAAGGTAAGATTTCCTTATGGTTTTTATCATATGCTATAATACCATCATGCCAAAAAGAGTTATCCTTGCTTATTCTGGTGGTTTGGATACATCCGTTATAGTACGTTGGTTAACCGATAGGGGCTATGAGGTTATAACTTACACTGCCGATGTGGGCCAAGGTGAAGAGCTTTCTGAAATTCCTTCCAAGGCAAAGGCCTCTGGGGCCGTAGAGGCCATAGTGGAGGACCTAAAGGAGGAGTTTGCAAGAGAATACTGCCTTCCTACCCTTAGGGCTTTGGCCCTCTATGAGGGTAAATATCCTCTTACCGCAAGCCTCTCAAGGCCACTCATCGCCAAAAAGCTTGTAGAATATGCCGAAAAGTTTGGTGCAGATTATGTAGCCCATGGCTCCACCGGTAAGGGGAACGACCAGGTTAGGTTTGAGCTGTCTGTCTGGGCCCTAAATCCAGACATTGAGGTGCTGGCACCGGTTAGAGAGTGGGAATTCAAATCAAGGGAAGAAGAAGTGGAGTATGCCCTAAGGCATCAAATACCCGTAAAGGCTACAAAGGATAAGCCCTATTCCATAGATAAGAACCTTTGGGGAATATCTATTGAATGTGGACCTTTGGAGGACCCATGGGAGGAGCCACCGGAGGACGCCTTTGAATGGACACAAAGCCCCCAAAGGGCTCCGGAGGAGCCAGAGTATATAGAGATAGAGTTTGATGAGGGTATGCCAGTTGGCATAAAGGGCAGAAGGTATGAAAATCTTAGCCAGCTTATCCTTGACCTCAACGCCATAGCGGGAAGGCACGGCATAGGCAGGATAGACATGGTAGAAAACAGGCTTGTAGGCATAAAGAGCAGGGAGGTATATGAAGCTCCCGGCGCCATGGTGCTCTATGAGGCCTACAGAGATCTTCTTTCCCTTGTGCTTGACCGTTTTACCTTCCACTACTTTTTAACCCATATCCCCCATGAGTATGCCAAGGTGGTCTATGAGGGCCTTTGGTTTTCGCCTTTGAGAGAGGCCTTGGATGCCTTTACCTCAAGACTTGCCAAGTATGTAAGTGGTAAAGTAAGATTAAAGCTTTACAAAGGCCATGTGCAGGTGGTGGGAAGAACATCACCCAACAGCCTTTATGTGGAGGACCTTGCCACCTATTCGGAAAAGGATGCCTTTGACCACAAGGCAGGCGCCAACTTTACCAAGGTATTTGGCCTGCCGCTGAAAGTTTTGGGAAGAATTAAGAAAAAGTGATGCTTATAGCGGTGCCCCTCTCGGACAAAAACTTTGAGGATAACCTAAGGCTTTGCAAAGAAGAGGGTGCGGACATAATAGAGCTTAGGGTGGACCTCTTTGAAAACAAAAGCCCAGACTTTGTGCTTGAATGTATAAAAAGGGTCCAAGGCATAGGTCTTAAGACCATACTAACTGTGAGGAGCGAAAAGGAAGGAGGCTCAAAGGTAGAAAACAGGCTGGATATATTCAAGGCTTGCGTGCCCCAAAGCGACTATACAGACATAGAGCTCTCCTCTCAAGATATTCTCCCCTATGTAAAGGAAATAGTCAAAAGCTCCGGCAAAAAGCTCATCATCTCTTACCACAACTTTGACCTTACACCACCCAACTGGATACTAAGAGAGATTTTCAGAGAAGCCAAAAGATGGTCTGCAGACATTGTAAAGATAGCGGTGAAGGCCAACTCTTATGAGGACACGGCAAGGCTTTTGTGCCTTGGAAGGGAAGAGGAGGGAGAAAAAATACTTATAGCCATGGGGGACTATGGAAAAGTGTCAAGGATAGCGGGCTTTGTCTTTGGCTCTGTCATCACCTACTCCTTTGTGGGTTCTGCGGTAGCACCGGGGCAGATAGAATTAAAGGAGATGGTAAGGATTAGGTCTCTTCTTTTTTCTTGAGGTCTATAAACTCCACCTCCTTATAGTAGGTAGGCTTAAAGAATACCCAATGCTTTAAGTTCTCCGGTGTTTTTGAATAACAAACCTCGCATAGAAGCCCCTCTTGCGTTAGCTTTGAGTTATCATCACAGCAGTCTGTAAGGTTCCAAAACTCGTAGTTGTCGTGAAAAATAAGCTTGCCACAAGATAGGCACTCATAAAGCCTACAACCCTTTGAAGCCAAAAACTCCTCAAGCTCCATATCTTCCGGCAGGTTTTCAAGCTCAAAGACGTTCTTTAGAAACTCCTTTTGTCTTTCTTCAAACTCTCTTATCCTCATGTCTTCACCTAAAGAGGGAAATCTTTTCAAAGACACCCTTTACATAGTCCCAGTTGTTTGCCTTTAGCCCGTTGTATGCTTTAACAGCCATCACCCAGTTTCCAAACCTTTTAAAGTTCTCGTAGAGTATCCTTGCGCCTATCTCTATGTTGGTCTCTATATCATAAAGCTGGTCTGGGTTTTCTATGCCATACTCTTTCATTAGCCTTAAGTTGTGCTGGTAATTGACCTGCATAAGTCCCCTGTCCTCCGTGCCGTCCTTATTTTTGTTGTATGCCTTTGGGTTAAAGTTGCTCTCCTGCTTTATGATGGCAAGGATTAACTCTTTTGGTATGGAGTATTTTTGTGAGACTTCCTCCACCTTTGCCCTTACTCTGGCGTCTATGGGTATATTCTCCTTAGACTCTTTGTTTCTTAGATCCTCAATGGCGGAGTTAAGATAAGAGCCAAAATCTTCTTTTGGCCTTATGTGTTCTTCCCTTGTGGTCTTAAGCTCTAGCTTCCAGCCTTCCACTCTCATGTCTTTTCCCTTTACACTCTGAACACAGGCCAAAGACTTCAAGCCTATGATTTAATGGAGTAAAATCATACTCTTCGCATACTCTATCTTGGAGTTCCTCTATTTCTTCCTTGTAAAACTCTATTATCTTCCCACATTCAACGCATATTAGATGCTCATGGTGATGCTTTCCTGCCACAAACTCGTATATTGTCCTGTTTCCAAGCTTTATAACCTCCCTTATGGCTCCAAACTCTTGAAGAAGTCTGACCGTTCTGTAAACTGTAGACCTACTAGCTATAGATTTGTCCTGATTGGCGATCCACCTTACCAGCTCCTCAATCTCGAAGTGAGGACCATAATTGGCTATCTTATCGATTATCTCAAACCTACCCTTTGTTACCTTATACCCCCTCTGTCTTAAAAACTGCTCGAATTTACCTTTTAACTCCTCTAGCTGCATGGCATATAATATAAACTAAATGAATATCATTTTCAACAGGAGGTTTAGATGAAAAAGCCCAACTTGACCCTTTACCTTGTAACAGATGATAGATACTTTCAAGACAGGGACCTTGTTTCCACCATAGAGTCTGCCATAAGGGGTGGCATAACGGCCCTTCAGTATAGGTTCAAAAACAAAAGCACAAGGCAGATGTATGAGGAGCTTTTGGTGCTAAGAGAACTTACCAAAAGGTATGGTGTAGACCTGGTGGTAAACGACAGGGTGGACCTTGCCCTTGCGGTGGAGGCCGACGGCGTGCATGTGGGACAGGAGGACCTACCACCCGACATAGTGAGGAAGCTTGTGGGAGACAAGATGTACATAGGCTATTCGGTCAACTCGGTGGACAAGCTAAGAGAAGTGGAGCATCTTCCCATAGACTACATAGGCTTTGGCTCTGTTTATGAGACTACCACAAAGGAAAACTACAAGCTCGTTGGACTTGAGGGGCTTCGCCAAGCTGTAAAGCTAACTTCCAAGCCCATAGTAGCCATAGGCGGCATAACCCATTACAGGGTGGGAGAGGTGCTACAGGCTGGTGCAAAAGGGATAGCTGTAGTCTCCGCCATCCTTGGCTTTGAGAATGTGGAAAAGGCCACAAGGAGCCTTGTGGAGGCCATGAAAGGCTACTATAGGAAGGCTATACATGAAGGTTTTGTATCTCCTTGACGGCTCTGCCTTTCTTTATAGAAGCTTTTTTGCCCTTCCGCCACTTTCCACCTCAAAGGGCTTTCCCACAAGCGCCATATACGGCTTTATGAGGGCCATTTTTGCCCTTCTAAAGACAGAAAAGCCTGTCTATTTTGCCATAGCCTTTGACCTTCCAGCGCCTACAAAAAGGGAAAGCCTATACAAGGAATACAAGGCCAAAAGGCCCACCATGCCAGACCCACTAAAGGTGCAAATACCAGTTATAAAGGAGCTTGTGGACCTTCTTGGCATCAAAAGGTATGAAGTAGAAGGCTATGAGGCGGACGATATAATAGCCACACTGGCCCTTCGGGCCCTTGAAAAGGGCTTTTTTGTAAAGGTCTACTCTCCAGACAAGGACATTATGCAACTGGTAAGCGACAGGCTTGTGGTTGTAAACCCCATAAGTGGTGAGGTCTTTGACAAGAAGAAGGTTCTGGAAAAGTTTGGAGTTCCACCAGAAAAGTTAAAAGACTATTTGGCACTTGTGGGTGATAAGGTGGACAACATAGAAGGAGTAAAAGGCGTTGGACCAAAGACGGCCATAAGACTACTCCAACAGTATGGAAGCGTGGAAAACATCCTAAGAAATTGGGAGGATTTTTTGGTATCCTTCCCGCAGGCAAAGAAAGAAGACCTTGAGCTTGCCTTGGCCTTGCTTGAACTACACACGGTGGAAGGCCTTGATTTTGATGAAGAAAGTTTAAAGTTAAAAGAACCAAACATACCCACATTAAAAAGGAAGTTTGAAGAGCTTGAGATGAAAAGCCTTATAAAGGAGCTAGAAAACCTTTCACAGAGGGTAGCCCAAAAGAGCCTCTTCTAAAAGCTTTGGTTGAACCTCTCATAAAGGCTGTCCAAGGACCTTATAAGGTTTGAGTAGGTTTCATGGGCCCTGTGAGTTTGTATAAGGTGTGCCATTTCAAGTATGGGGTTCACGTTGGACATCTCAAGGTATCCTTGAAGCACTCTGAAGTTCTGTGCTGGCTGAGGCTGGCCTAAAAAGAGGTCCCTTCCTATCTTTTGAGGGTTTTCAAGCCTGAAGATGCCAAGGGTTGCCACCTGCACGTTGTTTACAAAGACAGAACCATCTTTTCCAAAGGTAGGCTGTCCCTCAAGCCTTATCTCATTCAAATTCTGGTCAAGGACCCTATAACCAAGTTCATTAACCAAAAAGCCGTCATTATCAAGTCTAAGGTTTCCCTTCCTTGTGTAAAGTATTTCTTGCCCTCTCCTTACCGCAAAAAAACCCTCACCTTCTATGGCAAGGTCAAGGGGGTTGGATGTTTGTCTTATAGAACCTTGAGAGAGGTCTGTAAAGACCCTTTCTATTATGGGATAAAGGAAGTTATTGTTTGGATTTTGGGGATCTGTATCTGCAACCCTTTGACCCATTGGAGTTTCCCATAGGCTTGCAAGCATAAAGTCTCTTTTAAAAGAAGGTGTATCCACGTTGGCAAGGTTATTGGTTATGGTTTCAAGCTTTCTTTGTTGTAGGAGCATACCGCTTGAGAGTATATAAAGGGGCTGGTATTCTATAGCCATTTTATCCCTCCTTCCTATAGAATATTATAACCATAGGTTAGGTTAAAAATTAGCTATATGTGTGGTGAGAAATTAATTAAGCAGCGGGGATGCCACTATCAATTTTTGCAAAAAATAAATGAGATAAATAACGTAATGGCACGCTAATGCGTGCTCTTAAAAAATCCGAAAATGTGGAGATGAGCAAGAATTTTAATAAAGGTACGATGTGCCGTGCCCCTGCAAAGGATAAATTTATCACTCAGCGTATATGTTAGATTAAAATTAGCTATGTAATAAGTTTTTGTAAAACATACAAAAGAAGCTGGTCTAAAAAGGGTATATGGGATTACACAGTTCATACATATTATTCGGTAGTTGTTGATTAACTAACAGGTTGTGAGCTTGAAGCTTTAATTTCTTGTCTAGCTTTTTATATATTTATTTTAAAGAAATTGAAACATAGAGTACAACACTTATACTTTGCAATGGTCTCATTTATTTTCATAAAAAGGGTTGTAGCCCATTCATATGGTTTATTCTGATTCCACACAGTGTGTCTGATAGAATATTATAACTATGAGTGTACTTGTTTTTGTAAGTATGACTCCCTTGGGTAAGGGTGAGAGCGTAAGCCAATATGTGGCAAGGGTTGTGGATATAGTGGATAGGTCTGGCCTTCCCTATGTGCTTACACCCATGGGTACCATAATAGAGGGTGAGAGTTGGGATGAGGTTATGAGCGTTTTAAAGGAGGGCTTTGAAGCCTTAAAAAAAGATTGTCCCCGCATATCCATAACCATGAAGATAGATTACAGAGAAGGCAAGTCTGGAAGGATACAGAGCAAGGTAAAATCGGTGGAGGAGAAGATAGGAAGAGAGATAAAGAAGGTAGGGTAAGGTGGCTATAAAAAAGCTTTCAAAGGAAGACCTGTTATATGGCTATACTTACTCTTATTCTACCAAGGATGTGGAGCCAGGAAAATATTTTCCAGGGCAGGAGAGGGTAAAATCCGCCTTTGAGCTTGCCTTAAGGACGGAGCTGGAAGGCTATAACCTTTATGTTTCTGGACCAGAAGGCATAGGAAGGACCATTTACACCCTTACCACACTAAAGGGTGCTTCAAAAAACAAAAGAGTTCCAGAGGATGTATGCTATGTGAACAATTTTGATAACCCGCTAAAGCCAAAGCCCTTACTTCTGCCCGCAGGGCTGGGAAAAGCCTTTGCGCAAGATATAGAAAGAGCTATAGAAGCTCTAAAGGAAGAGATACCAAAGGCTTTTGAGAGCAAGGAGTATGAAGAAGAAGTATCAAGGATAACAAAGAGAGTGGAAAGCAAAAAGGAAGAGATAATTCAAAGGCTTGCAGAAGAGGCCCAAAAGCACAGCTTGGGTATAGTTTTTACTCCTGCGGGCATTAGGCTCTTGCCCCTTGTTGGGAGGAGGATTATCACAGAAGAAGAACTCTATGCCAATCCGAGGCTTCAAGAAAGTTATGAGAAAAACCTTTCTGAGTTTGAAGAAGAGTTTAGGGACTTTATGAGGTCCCTTAGGGAGCTTGACCATTCTCTTTCCGATGAAATATTGGAATTAAGGAATAAGGTGGCAAGCTATGTAGTGGATAAGGTGTTCTCAAGGTTTGAAAGCAAGTATACGCCCTATGATGGACTTTCAGAACATATAAAAAGCCTAAAGCTTGAGCTTGTTAAAAATACAGACCTTTTCCTATCTTGGCACACTTCAAAGGGAAACATAGCCATTCAAAAGATGCTTGAAAAGTCCTTCAACGCCTTTAGAGTAAACGTTATAGTGGATAACTCGGACCTTGATGGTGCGCCCGTAGTCTTCTGTGAGGTTCCCACCTTCCAAAACCTATTTGGAAGAGTCTTTTACACTGCAGAGATGGGTGTTTTGTATGCGGACCACATGAGCCTGTCTGCGGGCTGTCTTCACAGGGCAAGAGGTGGCTACCTTGTGCTAAGGGTTAGCGATCTTCTCAAAAACCCCTTCCTATGGGATGCCTTCAAAAAGGTGCTTATGCACAAAAAGATATACATGCCCCTTCACCCCTTTGAGGACAGCCTAATGCCCTTTGTGGGCATAAGCCCAGAACCTGTGCCTGCAGACTTTAAGGTAGTCCTAATAGGAGACCCATACCTTTACTACCTTCTGTATAACTACGACCCAGAGTTTAGAAGGCTTTTCAAAGTCAAAGCGGACTTTGACCCCATAGTGGATATAGGAGATGAGCTAATTGAGGCCTTTCCAAAGATGCTCAGGAAGATAGTGGAAGAGGAAGGTATAAGGCATCTTTCTCCCGATGCACTATCAGAACTTTTTAAGTATGGCGTGGAGCTATCTGGAAGCAGGAAGAAGTTGAATGTGGTCTTTGGTTACCTTGTGGATGTGGTTAGAGAGGCCCAGAGCTTTCTAGAAGATGATGGTTTTATAAAGGGAGAGCATATAAGGAAAGCTATAAATGAAAAGGTCTTTAGGTCAAACTTGATAGAGGAAAAGATAAGAAAGGCTATAGAAGAGGGCAAGGTAATATTGTGCATTGAGGGAGAGGAAGTGGGGCAGATAAACGGCCTTAGTGTTATTGACCTTGGTGATTACAGCTTTGGAAAGCCTACAAGGATAACAGCGTCCATCTATGTGGGGGACAAGGGGATAATAAACATAGAGAGGGAAGTGGAATTAAGTGGTCCTATCCATTCAAAGGGAGTGCTAATACTGAGCGGTTATATTGGAAGGAAATACGGAAGAGATATGCCCTTGCACCTTTCTTGCACCCTTACCTTTGAGCAAAGCTACGATGAGGTGGAGGGGGATAGTGCTTCCATGGCAGAGCTTTTGGCCATCCTTTCTGCCATTGCAGAGGTTCCACTAAAGCAATACATTGCGGTTACAGGCTCCATAGACCAGCTTGGCAATGTGCAACCAGTAGGAGGTATAAAGGAAAAGGTGGAAGGCTTTTATAAAACATGCAAAATACGTGGCCTAAAGGGTATGGAAGGGGTCATAGTTCCACAGAGGAATTACGATAACCTTATTTTGAGCGATGAGGTGCTTGAAAGCATTGAGAAAGGAGAATTTCATATATACATAGTAGATAGTGTGGATGATGCTATAGAAGTGTTAACGGGCATTGAAGCAAATAGGTTTCACAGGCTTGTTAAAGAAAAGATTAAAGAACTACACAAGAGAATATCACAGATTGGGAAGAGAAAAGCCTTGTAGTTATAATTTATGAGATGAATTCCTTTGTAATTCTACTTACCATACTATCCTTTTTGTCAATAAGCATCTTTGAAGGTGTGGTCATCCTTGGACTAATTTATGTATTCGTAGTCTATCTTAGAAAAAAGAAAAGCCTAAAAGGTGAACTTTCTTTACCCTTATTAGTTCATGCAGTTCCCACCTTACTTTCCACTTTAATATACGCACCACACCTTTTAAACAAAGCCCTTGAGCGGAGCGTATTCCTTTTTCTTTATTTTGGTGGAGATGAAGTAAAAGTTAATGAAGAATACCTTTATAGGCTAAACCTTATAATTAACCTTATTGGCTTTCTTTTGCTACCCATTGTGTTTTATAAATACCATTACAAGGGCACAATAGCTCCAATATGGGGTGGTGTCTTTGAAGTGTCCACCTTTTATTCTCTTTTTAGCCTTTCTGCCTTAGCCTTGTTTTTAAAAACAAAAAGGGTTTGGTGGATTTTGGCCTTTTTTGTGTTTATATCCATGGTCTTTTTTTCACTCAGAAGGTCCACCATACTTGGCCTTGTTATAACTCTCCTATTGCTTGTCTTTTTACTCAGAGGTGTTATAAAACTTAGGTATATGATAGTAATAGCCTTGCTTTCCATCTCATTAGGAGCAGTTTTTTCATACAACTTTGTAAAAAAGGATGCAAGATTTCAAGCTTTTTATAAGGTTCTTACAGGTCAAGAAAGGCTGGACAATAAAACTTTGGATGCCATATCTAGCCTAAGATGGGCCAACTTAAGGGCGGGTCTTATGGTAATAGAAAGGGATATAAAGGAGGCAAATGTTATTTCCCTTTTGATAGGCCATGGACTTAAACCCGAAGAAAGGGAAGGGTTATACATAAAATCCGCCGTAGGCTATGAATCCCTTCTTTTCGTATCAGAGTTTATAGAAAAGGGACTTTTGGGCCTTTTGGCCCTTCTTTGGCTATACTGGAAGTACTTCTCTTTTGTTTTTAGATACAAGCTTGCAGACTTTTTGCTTATTCCCTTTTTGCTTACGCCTTCCGTAATGTTTGTAGGTTCCTTATTTACAGGTTTTTGGGATGCTTTATTGCCCTTGTATTTCCTCTGGTTTAGAATGATAGAACAGTATGAAAGAGCCTAAGGAAATACTTATGTTAGTTGGCCATTCTGCTGGTGTTGGCGACCTACTAAGAGCCAGTGCGAGCTGGAGAGCTCTCAAAAACAGATTTCCAGAGTCTAATCTACATCTTCTTTTCCTTACAAAGGATAGGGGCTATGTTTCCGAAAGGCTAATCTCTAAGCATCATCTTTTGTCTTCCTTTCACGTTATTGATAAAAGGATAAAGGGTCTAAAGGATTGGAAAAGGTTTATAAGGGAATTTGAAGAAGTTTTAAATATAGTAAAACCAGACTTTATTATAGATGTTGAACCCCATGGGCTTAAAAGCTCCATACTCTGCCTTTATGCACACCTAAGGCACAAAATCCCAACACTGGGCGTAGCCGAAATTCCCTTTAGGAAATTCTTCTATAGTATGTCCTCACCACCATCCAGAAAGGTGCTAAAAACTTCCGATTACACCGATAGATATTTTGTAGTTCTAAAGGCCTTGGGCATAGATAGGAATAATATACCAATAGAACTGGAAGAGACAGAAGAGGCTGTAAGCTTTAGAAAAAATTTCCGTAAAAGCGTTGGAATTCAAGAGGAAGCCAATCTTGTAGGACTAAACATAGGGTGTGGCACACCAGATGCCCTTTGGAAGCGTCCCAACCTAAGGCTGTTGAGAAAGGTAATTGAAGAAATCCAAAAAAGCACAGGGTCCATAGTTGTGCTTACTGGGGCTTCCTTTGAAAAGGATATAAACGAAGAGTTTCTCAAGGATTACCCTTTGCCCGCCTACGACCTTGCAGGTTCCACAGATATACTTGAATTGCCAGGCCTTATAAGGTCCTGTTCTCTCTTTATATCCACCGACAGTGGTCCCTATCACATGTCCGTTGCCTTAAAAGTTCCAACTTTAGCCATATTTGTAAAGGATTTCCCCGCTTCTTATCACCATCACCCATGGGTAAGGTGTGTGGTCCTTGAAAGTGAAAAGGATGTGCCTTTTGTCATTGAAAAGGGGTTGGAATTGTATAAAGGTTATAATTAAAGCATGCAAGGAAGACCTCTTTTACCAAACGAGCTTGACCTTTTTAAAAAGGCCCTTGGCATTGGGCCACATAACTTTTGGAGATGGTCATCCAGGACCAGGAACTTTAAGCTTTTGACCGATGGCAAAGTGGTATGGGTGGAAGGAACGGAGGAAAATATAGGCAAAACCATGCCCGTGCATGAGGCTACCTGGTGGAGTTGGGACCTTCTCAGAGAAAAGCTCAAAGAATTGGGTTAAAATAAAGAGCTTATGGGAAAGGTAGCCTTTGTATTTCCAGGCCAAGGCTCTCAGTATGTGGGTATGGGCTATGACTTTTATAAGGAGTTTGCCGAAGCGGCAGATGTTTTTCACAGTGCAGAAACTGCCCTAAGGTACAACCTTAGCCAAATAATCTTTAAAGGTCCAGAGGAAGAGCTAAATAGGACCATAAACACCCAACCGGCCATACTTACCACAAGCCTTGCCATATATGCCGTTTTGAAGGCACAAGGCTTTCCAGTTCCAGACTTTGTGGCGGGCCACTCTCTTGGAGAATACACAGCCCTTGCGGTGGCGGGAGGAGTAGAGCTTTTTGAGGCGGTAAGGCTTGCCCATCTGCGTGGAAAGTATATGCAAGAGGCAGTGCCAGAAGGCAAAGGTGCTATGGCGGCGGTGCTTAAACTGCCACCAGAAAAGGTGGAAGAAGCCTGCAAGCTTGCCCAAGAGGTGGGTGTGGTAGAGCCTGCCAACTACAACTCTCCAGAGCAAACGGTCATATCTGGGGAGAAGGAGGCGGTGGAGAGGGCAAGCCAGATAGCAAAGGAAATGGGTGGGAAGGTCATACCTTTAAAGGTCTCTGTGCCATCACACTGCTCTCTTATGAAGCCTGCAGCCGATACTTTTAGAATAAAGCTTGCCCAAACACCCATAAGGAACTTAAACCTACCCATAGTGCAAAATTATACAGCCAAGGCTCATACCATGGCGCCAGAGATAAGAGAAAACCTTTACAGGCAGATCTTTTCCCCTGTAAGGTGGTACCAAAGCGTGCTTTACATGGTGGAACAAGGCGTGGATACCTTTATAGAGATAGGTCCCAAAAATGTGCTTTCAAAGCTCATCCAACAGACGGTGCCACAGGTAAGGGTCTTTAACGTGGAAAAGGTGGAGGATATAGAAAAGGTCAAGAGGGCTCTTTAGCCATGATAGAGGACCTTATCTTAAAGGCAAAGGTGCTTCAGTCGGCCCTTCCTTACATAAGGGAGTTCTACGGCAAGACCTTTGTAATCAAGTATGGCGGTGCCGCCATGACGGAGGAGGGCCTAAGAGAAAACTTTGCCAAGGATGTGGCGCTTTTGAGGTATGTGGGTATAAGGGTGGTAGTGGTGCATGGTGGAGGACCCCAGATAAGCCAAACCTTGGAAAGGCTTGGCATAAAGCCCCACTTTGTGGGTGGTATGAGAAAGACGGACGAAGAAACCATGCATGTGGTAGAAATGGTCCTTTCTGGAGATATAAACAAGGACATTGTGGCGCTTATAAACAGGCATAGCGGTAAAAACATATATGCGGTGGGACTCTCTGGAAGGGACGGACAACTCATAAGGGCAAAAAAGCTTGATAAAGAAGCTTACTTTAGAGAACTAGGCTTAGAGGTTCCAGAGGAAGACATAGGCTATGTGGGGCAGGTGGAGGGAGTAAATGTGGAGCTTCTCCAGACTCTTATGGAAAAGGGCTACATTCCTGTAATAGCACCAGTTGGTGTGGGAAAAGAGGGAGAGGCCTATAACATAAACGCAGACCTTGTGGCTTCAGAGGTGTCAAAGGCCCTAAAAGCAGAAAAGCTTATATTCCTTACAGACACGGAAGGGGTAAAGGACAAAGAAGGTAAGCTAATATCCACTCTTACAAGGAATGAGGCCTTAAGGCTTATATCCGAGGATGTTATAAAAGGCGGTATGCTTCCAAAGGTAAAAAGCGCCTTAGAGGCTATTGATGCAGGCGTTAAAAAGGTTCATATAATAGACGGAAGGATAACCCATTCCATACTTTTGGAAGTCTTTACACAGGAAGGGGTGGGAACGGAAATAGTGGGATAATTTTTAGAAATATTTGAAGCAAGGCACTAATGCGTACGGCATATTAAACAAAAGCAAAATGGCGGAATAATAATATAAGCACATTCCTATATCTTATTAAGCAATAAGAAAATATGATGGAAAGGGGAATCTGTATATGATATTCTTTGATAATATACACAATTTTAAGGGAGGTTTAAAATGAGAAAGATCTATTTAGCACTACTAGGCATGGGTACTGTAGCTATGTCAGCACCAGTCTTTATGGGCGGGGAATATGCAAAGGCCTTGTGTGAAGCGTGGAACAAAACTCCACAACTTGTGGATCAGCTAGGTAAAAGCGAAAGCTGGACGGCAGTCCCAGAAAGGAAGCTTTTTGTTTACAGGGAGGACTGTGGAGAAGCAAAGCAGGTACAGCTAACCATAAAGAATGAAGGCGGTAAAGCCATGTGTGTATATGGCGGTCCTGCCAAGGACAAAAGGGGTAAGGATGATTTCCTTATGTATGCAGAAACAAAAAGGTGGCTTGAAATGGGAAAGAAAGAATACGGCCCTATGAAGGCTATGATGCTTGGAAGGCTAAAGTTTGAAGGGCCTAAGGGCGTTGCCATGAAGAACATGGGTCCCTTTGAAGCCTTCCTTGATATTATAGATAGCCCACCTCACGATGTCAGCAAATGCCCTTAAAGTATAACCTTTTCAAGGGTTAGGCCTTTGGCCTTAGCGGTGTGGGGGCATATGCCCCTGCCCCGTAGATAATTCTTTAAGTCTTCTAATTCCAACTTTCCAAGGCCTAACTGGACTAAGCTACCTACAATCCTCCTTACCATATACCTTAAAAAGTTCCTCGCCCTAATTCTAAACTCTATGAGCTCATCCTCCCTTTTTAAGCTTACCTCTTCAATGTTTATAAGCGTGCTCTTTTCTTCCTCCAGCTTGGCAAAGGCAGAAAAATCATGCAAACCTATAAAAAGCTCAGAAGCCAAGGCCATTTTTTCATAGTCAAGCCTATAGGGAATTTTCCAACAGAAGGGTTCCAGAAAAGGGTCTCTGGCATGGGTGTTTAAAATCCTGTAGAGATAAACCTTGCCTTTGACGCTGTAGCGTGCATTAAAGCCCTCTTGAACCCAGACCTTTTTTATCCCTATATCCTCTGGAAGCAAGGAATTTAAAGCCTTAAGCAGTGTGTCTGTATCAAAAGTGCGCTCTGCGTGGAAATTTGCCACATACTCCTTTGCATGAACCCCAGCATCGGTCCTGCAACACCCTGTAAGCTTTATAGGCTCTTGGAATATCCTTTCTATGCTTTCCTTTAGCACTCCTTGAACTGTCCTCAGCTGGGGCTGTATTTGCCAACCATGAAAGTTGGTACCCACAAAAGACAAAAGCATCACATAATTGGGCATAAGGAAGATTATAGAGAATTCAAAAGCTTATCTTCCAGCTCTTTAAACTTCCTCTCTTCTTCTCCCCCAAGCTCATGGTCGTAGCCCAAAAGATGCACAAATCCATGCACAACAAGCCTTTTTATTTCTTCTTCAAAGCTATGACCTATTTCCTCAGCCTGCCTCCGAGCTGTATCCACAGATATAACTATTTCTCCCAAAAGCCTATAAGGGCCTGCAGGCTCATCAAAGATAAAAGAAAGTACATCCGTGGCCTTATCCTTGCCCCTATAGGTTTTGTTTAGCTCTTTTATAACCTCATCATCTGTGAAATATAAACTTACCTCAATACCATGAAGCCCCTGTAAGTCTAATAATTTATTGACTAAATCCTTAATCCACTTGACGGGGAGCTTCCCTTTCTCCTTCCTTATTAGCACCTTGTTCTTCTTTTGATTTTTCAAACTCTTCATAAGCTTTTATAATCCTCGCTACTATAGGGTGCCTTACCACATCCTCTTCTTTGAACCATACAAAGCTAATGCCTTCTATACCTCTTAACACCTTGATAGCTTCTACAAGCCCAGATTGTTCCCTTTTTGGAAGGTCTATCTGTGTGATATCTCCAGTGATTACCACCTTTGAGCCAAAGCCTATCCTGGTAAGGAACATCTTCATCTGTTCTTTTGTTGAGTTCTGGGCCTCATCCAGTATGATAAAGGCATCATTAAGGGTTCTACCCCTCATAAAGGCAAGGGGTGCTATTTCTATTATGTTCCTTTCAAGCATATAGCCTGCCTTATCGTAATCCACCATATCGTAAAGGGCGTCATAAAGCGGCCTCAAATAAGGGTCCACCTTTTCGGCTATACCTCCAGGTAGGAAGCCAAGCTTTTCGCCAGCTTCAACAGCAGGCCTTGTAAGTATTATCTTATTAACCTTGTTGGCCTTAAGGTGTGCAAGGGCCATTGCCATGGCCAAGTATGTTTTTCCTGTCCCAGCAGGCCCAATACCAAAGACTATATCGTTATTCTTAATGGCGTCAATGTACAGGCTTTGTGTATGAGTTTTTGGAACTATGGCCTTTTTCCTATGGGTTATAAGTATAACCTCTTCCTTTAGCCCTGCTTCTATGGTTGTTTTTGACTGAAGATAATTTTTAGCCCTTTCTCTAACCTCTTGGGAAGTCAAAGTGGAACTCCTAAGGTCCTTTATTATATCCTTTAGAAACTCATAGACCAGTCTTACCTTGTCCTCTTCGCCCCTAATGATTATTTCTGTACCCTTTGCTGATATCTTTACATCAAAGATCTGGGAAAAATATTTTAGGTTCTCATCCCCCCTACCCACTATGGCATAAAACTTTTCATCAAAACTACCCAAATCCAGCTTTTCTTCTACTCTTTCTACCATCATATATCTTTAGGATAGAATATATGCCTTGTCCTTCAAAAATCAAGCCACACACCCCATATTGACATGATATAGCCTTATGCTTATCTTTATATACAAAAAGGAAGGGTGTGGACTAATACCGCCTGCTGGGGCAGTCCACATCTCAGGAAAGGCGGGATATAAATACCCCAGCCCAAGCCTGTATAAAGGGCTTGGACACGAAGGAAAATAATATGGGATATGCTATAAGAAGCGCTATACTGCTTGGAGCTCTTACTGGCCTTTTCCTGTTTGTAGGCCATCTTATCGGTGGAAAAACTGGTATGACCATAGCCCTTGTGCTGGCTGGCATAATGAACTTTATAGCCTACTGGTTTTCCGATAAGATAGTGCTTGCCATGTATGGCGCTAGGGAAATACCCTACGAAGAAGCGCCTTGGCTTCACAGAATGGTAGAAGATCTTGCCCAAAGGGCAAACATACCAAAACCCAAGATATACTTGGTGCCTATGGAACAGCCCAACGCCTTTGCCACAGGAAGGGGGCCTTCTAACGGTGCGGTAGCTGTAACATCTGGCATACTGCAGATTCTTGATGAGCGTGAGCTAAGGGGTGTGCTGGCGCACGAGATAGGACACATAAAGAATAGAGATGTGCTTGTGGCTACAATGGCTGCCACCATAGCTGGAGCTATATCTTACCTGGTGAATATGTTCCAATGGGCCTTACTTTTGGGCCATTCAAGGGATGAAGAAAATAATAATCCACTTTCTATCATAGCCAGCATAGCTATGATAATAATAACCCCCATAATTGCCACCATAATACAGATGGCTATTTCCCGTTCAAGGGAGTATATGGCTGATGAAACTGGAGCAAGGATAAGCGGAGATCCACTCGCTTTGGCAAGCGCCTTAGAAAAGATACACAACTATGTGCATCAAATACCCGCAGAAGTAAACCAAGGCACAGCCCATCTTTTTATTGAAAATCCCCTATCTGGTCAAAGCATATGGGAACTCTTCTCTACCCACCCATCCACAGAAAAAAGGATAGAAAGGCTAAAAGAGTTAGCAAGGCAAATGGGGGTGTATTCTTATTCTTACTAAGATAGAACGTGCCTTTCTGGCACTACGCAGAGGAATTCCCCCTCTGCTACCTTTTCTTCTCCCCTTTTCACCTCTACCTGTACCCACCTCTTCTTTCCCTCTTCCCTTATTATCCTTCCTTCTGCAAAAATTTCCTCTCCAACTTTTACAGGCTTTAGAAATCTTATGCTGGCTTGAGCCAGAACCACATTGGGTTCATTTACGCACGCCATGGCGCAAAAGTCAGCCAGGGAGAAGATAAATCCTCCATGCACGAGACCCATATCATCCGCCACCATTCGGCTATCTGTTTTTAACCTCAATTTTGCATAACCTTCTGACAGCTCTACAACTTCTCCGCTTAGACTTTTGTCAATCTTTAAATGCGTTCTTAACTGCATTCACAAACTCCTCCATCTTTTTGTGATCCTTTATGCCAGGGCTTACCTCTATACCAGAAGATACATCCACTGCATAAGGCCTTACCCTTCTTACGGCCTCTTTTACGTTCTCTGGTTTTAGACCACCAGCCAGAAACACCTTAAAGCCCTCCTCCACAAGGCCTTTGGCAAATTCCCAATCAGACTCTTGCCCGCTTCCACCGTAAAGGTTAGAACATGCATCCAAAAGCACACCATGAGAACCTTTCCACTCTTTTGAGACTTCAAGGCCTGGACATGTTCTAAAGGCTTTTATAACCCTGTTTAGTCCAATGACATTGGCCAACTCCAAGCTTTCTTCTCCGTGTAGCTGGACTAGATCAAAGCCAACATCAAAGGCCCTTAAAGTCTCCTCTGCTGTAGGATTTACCATAACGGCCACCTTTTTGACCCCAATGGCTACAGCCAAAAGGTCTTTTAGCCTTTCCAAACTTACATACCTTGTACTCTTCTCATAAAGTATGATACCCACATAGTCTACTCCTAGCTCCACAGCTTTTTCTATGTCCTCCTTTCTCGTAAAACCACAAAGCTTGATTTTAACCATGTGAAGCTAAATATTATAGTTAGGGAGGTGCAGCAATGAGAAAGATATTATTTATACTTTTGCTTTTTTCTTTATCATTTGCCCAGCCGCATGGTAAGTTTGTCCAAACGCCTTATCAAAAGCCCTTTAAGGTGGTTTACGAATTTTTCTTTGACCATCCAGAAAAGTTAAGGCCAGCACTTGGCTGGATATCCAACGTTATATATGTTCTTACCAATCCGCCATACAACTTTAGTCCAGAGGACATAGACATTGTGGTGGTCTCCCATGGAAGGGAGCTTCCCGTTTTTGCTATGAAAAACAAGGACCAGTATACGGACATAGTGGAAAGGATGGAAAATTTGAGTATGTACGGAATTAAGTTTAAGGTTTGTAAGATGGCTGCAGAACAGATCTATGGCCTTTCTGAAAAGGATTTTTATCCCTTTGTAGAGCTTGTACCTTCCGCTATCACAGAGATAATACACTTGCAACTTCAAGGCTATGCACTAATGATACCGCAGGTTTTTGAGATAAGAAGGTAAAATCCATATCTGTAAGTAATTAAATTACTTCCGTTTATACGCCGGGTGAGAAATTAATCAAAAGAATGTTTTACTACTACTCCTATCCTTGCAAGAAATAAATGAGACAAGCAATGTAGTGCACGCTGATACGTGCCATAAAGCTGACGCGCGTCCTCAATAATGTAGAGGCGGGTTCTAAACCCGCCCTTGGATCCTTGACCCGCCCGATCTTTTATAATGGGGTAGGCTACGAGCCTGCCCCTACGGGCACGAAGCCTCGTGCTCCTACAAAGGATGAATTTCTCACCCAACGTATATCTGTAAGTAATTAAATTACTTCCGTTTATGTTTACCACATTATAAAAACAAGTTGGAAGCTTGTATATCCAAAAATCACACACTTGGTGTGCTATCCATTAGATAGATGTTTATATAAGGCGGTGTATACGCCATTACCTGCCATGCTGAAAGTTTTTAATTTCCCACCCAGCTTGTGCAAATAAAAGGATAAAATCCTTATCTATGAAAATCCTATATGACTTTTCCCTTATAACGGATTACGATATATATCTTTTTAGGGAGGGTTCCCATTGCAGGCTCTATGAGAAGCTTGGCTGTCATCTTTTTGAAGATGGTGCTTATTTTGCGCTTTGGGCTCCCCATGCAGAACAGGTCTTTGTCTTTGGAGACTTCAACGGATGGGACAAGCACTCCTTGCCCTTGAAGAGAAGGGAAGACGGCTCGGGCATATGGGAGGGCTTTGTGGAGGGTGTAAAAAAGGGCCAAAGGTATAAGTACCATCTATATACCCCTTGGGGATATTGGACGGATAGGGCAGACCCATTTGGCCTTTTCCATGAGACTCCTCCGGGCACAGCCTCTATAGTGTGGGACCTAAACTACCAGTGGCAAGATGAGGAATGGTTGAAAAATAGAAAAGGCATCAACCATCACAAAGCTCCCATAAGCATATACGAGGTTCATCTTGGTTCTTGGAGGCGGGTACCAGAGGAGGGAAACCGGTGGCTAAGCTATAGAGAACTGGCTCCCATGCTTGCCCAGTATATAAAGGAGATGGGCTTTACCCATGTGGAGCTCTTGCCCATTATGGAACACCCCTTCTACGGTTCCTGGGGCTATCAGATAACGGGCTACTTTGCACCCACCTCAAGGTATGGCACACCGCAGGATTTTATGTATCTCATAGACTACCTTCACCAGCAGGGCATAGGTGTTATTCTTGATTGGGTGCCTTCCCACTTTCCCACCGATGGCCATGGCCTTGCCTACTTTGATGGCACACACCTGTATGAATATGCAGACTGGCGAAAGGGATGGCATCCAGACTGGCACAGCTACATCTTTGATTACGGAAAGGGTGAGATAAGGTCCTTCCTTCTTAGCTCTGCCCACTTTTGGCTTGAAAAATATCACGCAGATGGCTTAAGAGTGGATGCAGTGGCCAGTATGCTCTATTTGGACTACTCAAGGAAGGAGTGGGTGCCAAACCAGTATGGGGGTAGGGAGAACTTGGAAGCCATAGATTTTTTAAAGAAACTCAATATCTGCCTGTATAGGGATTTTGAAGGTATCCAAACCATCGCAGAAGAATCCACCGCCTTTCCCATGGTAAGCAGACCCGTATACATAGGGGGTCTGGGCTTTGGCTTCAAGTGGAATATGGGATGGATGAACGATACGCTTTCTTACATGTCCAAGGACCCCATATACAGAAAATATCACCACAACCAGCTTACCTTTAGTATATGGTACGCCTTCTCAGAAAACTTCATACTGCCCTTGTCTCACGATGAGGTGGTGCACGAAAAGGGTTCTCTTATTAACAAGATGCCCGGAGATTACTGGCAGAAATTTGCAAACCTTAGACTCCTCTTTGGCTACATGTGGACCCATCCGGGCAAAAAGCTCCTCTTTATGGGTGGAGAGTTCGCCCAGTGGAGGGAGTGGAGCCATGAGGAAAGCCTTGACTGGCACCTGTTAAACTATGATAGCCACAGGGGAATTCAAAGGCTTGTAAAGGATTTAAACAGATTCTACAGGGAAGAGAAGGCTCTACATGAGCTTGATTGCGAACCTCATGGTTTTGAATGGGTGGATTTCCATGATTGGGAAAAAAGCATAATAAGCTATCTTAGAAAGTCTTCTTATGGAGACCTCATCCTTGTTGTATGCAATTTCACACCTGTGCCACGCTTTGATTACAGGGTTGGAGTGCCAAGAGAAGGCTTCTGGAAAGAGCTTTTGAACACAGACTCATACATCTATGGTGGTAGCAACCTTGGAAACTTTGGGGGTGTTTACGCAGAAAATATACCCTTTCACAACAGGCCTTATTCTTTAAGGCTTACCCTTCCTCCCCTTGCTGTGGTCATCTTTAAATGGGTCGGGAGGGATTCGAACCCTCGGCCCACGGATTAAGAGTCCGTTGCTCTGCCAGCTGAGCTACCGACCCTATAACTTTAATATTATATCTTTAATTACTCCCTCCAACCCATCCACCCTTACGTCAAAATCAAGGTAAAAGAGGTTTTCTGAAGGCTTTAGCTTTATAACGTCTTTTAAAGTTGTTATGTAGAGTTCATCCTCTTTTAGCTTAAAATCCTTGTAAGAGTAGTGGTCTGGAAGGCTGAGCCTTTCCTTTGTTTTTATTCCCAGCCTTTCAAGGCTTTTGAAAAACTGGCTGTTGTCTCCAAGCCCAGCAAAAGCTATAAAGCTCACTTCCTTAAAATCCTCAAGTACTTTTCCGTCCGAACTCCTTACCACTTTCCAGTTTTCTCTTACCATCTTAAAGGTGGGCTTTGTATTATGCCTCCAGTCAAGATCCTCAATATCCGTATAAGACAACACTATTATGTCTGCCCTTTCCATGCTGCTTAAAGGCTCTCTTAGTCTTCCAAATGGCAAAAGCCTGTCCGAAAAGTCCCTTTTTTTAAGAAGCAAGATATTTAAATCTCTATGTATTCTCCTGTGCTGAAAGCCATCATCAAGTACAAATATGTCTGGCCTTAGCTTTTCAAGGGCAAAGAAAGCACCCCTACATCTATCCTCATCCACCACAACACTTGCCCTTGGTAGAAGCTTTGCCAACATATAAGGCTCATCACCAGCCTCATCCCAATCCACCAAAAGCTTGCCCCTCTCGGATACCAAAATGGTCCCCTTTGTCTTTCTGCCATAGCCCCTTGAAAGTATGCATACATGAAGGCCCTTTAAAAGCTCTCCCATGTATCTTACCAATGAACTTTTGCCAGATCCGCCCACAGAGAGATTGCCCACAGAAAGGACAGGTACAGGAAGCTTACATGGTCTTATAAGCCTTTTGTCATAAAGCCAGTTTCTTGTTCTTACTGCACAGGCATAAGGGTTTAGTAGGTCAAGCATTGGTCAATCTTTTTGAGTCTTTTATAATAAGGAAGAGAAGGAATATACCGCCCAAAAGGGCGCTAATATACTGGGTTATAAACCTCCAAAGTATGGAAAAGCCACCCAGCAAGCTCACCTCAAGAAAGGCATCAAAGACATACAAAGCACCCACCTCTCCTACTCCACTACCACCCGGTGTAGGACTAAGAAATATGGCGTAAAGCAACATAATTTGGTGTTCTATAAGAGTGAATAGGCTATGTTCAGGATTAAAACTTTTAACCAAGAAAGCACCAGAAGATAGAAAGGAAAGATAAAGAAACACACTACTTATGGATGCTAACAAAATGCTCAGCTTTTTGTCTCTTAGGAATATCCTTGATACCACAAGGTACCTTTTGAATGTGTATTTTATCTTTTGTATAAATTTACGGTTCTCTCCAAAGTTTTTCTTTGAAAGTATTTTTAAAATCAGGTATATAAATGAAAATAGCGTTAAGAAAAAGAAAAACAGGCTTGCAATTTTTATAGATTGTTGTGGATTTTTATAAAGATATGACAGGGCATAGGGAAAAGCTAATATAAAGAACACCATTCCTGTTATAGTTTTCATTGTAACTATACTTATTACTTTGTGAAACTTGCCGCCTTTTCTGGAAAGGGTATACACAGACATAAATTCACCGCCCATGTGAGCTGGTGTTATTGTGGCACCAAATGTGTTTATGAAGGATATGATGTAACCATAAAGAAAGGAGTACTTTAAATTCATAGCCCTTGAAAGTACAAAAAGCCTAAGATTATCAAAGGTATGGTACAAAAGCATGAAAAGAAGCGAGAGAATAAGATACCTTTTGTCTATATGGACAAAGACGCCTAGAAAATCCTTAGTGAGTGTTTTTTTAACAATGTAGATTAGAGAACCCAACACAAACAAAAGTGTTAGGATTATGCCATAAAAGATTGACCTATACATACCTTAAAGTTATATTTTAATCCCTATGAGAGTTTTGATGATAGATAACTACGATTCTTTTACTTATAACCTTGTGCATTATCTTCAAATGCTTTCTGCAGAGGTAGCTGTGCGCAGGAATGATGAGATAAGCCTTGAGGATATAGAAAGGGCAAGGCCAGATGCCATAGTTATATCCCCTGGACCTTGTACTCCAAAAGAGGCTGGCATATCGGTGGATGTTATAAAGAGGTTTTACAAAGAAATACCCATACTGGGCGTGTGCCTTGGTCATCAGTCTATAGGCTATGCCTTTGGAGCAAAGATAGTGAGAGCAAAGAGGCTTATGCACGGAAAGACATCGCAGATATTCCACACGGGTGAAGGCATCTTTGAGGGCTTGAAAAATCCTTTTACAGCTGTAAGGTATCATTCCTTGGTAATAGATAGGGAAAGCTTGCCGGAGGCTTTAAGGATAACAGCATGGTCCGAGGATGAGGAAATTATGGGTGTGGAGCATGTAGAATATCCCGTCTTTGGGGTGCAGTTCCATCCGGAATCCATACTTTCTGAAGAAGGCTTGAAACTTTTGGAAAACTTTTTGAAAATAGCAAGGGGAGAAGCGCTCTCAAAGGCTTAAGAACATTTAAAGAAAAATGCATTTTTAAAATTATTTGTAGCATCTAAGCAGGTTAAAGGTTTTAAAATTTAGACTTTCTGCATGTTGGTTTTCTAAAAAATGATGGGACAATATGTGATAGAAACAGTATTTACTGCTGCATCAATTAGGCACACGCAAAGGATGCTTATGTGCAAGATATCTGAACTACCAAAAAAATTTAAATGCTTTTGTTTAAGCGAAACACAAACTCGTAACCTGGTCCCACAAAATCACATTTTTAATTAGGTATTTTCGCCACTCGGCGTATTTTGAAATTATTTGTAATACTTTACGCCAAGTGAGAAATTAATCCTTTGGCACCATGTTTTATTCCTTATTAAAATTTAGATGGGTCAAGGACTTGCAGACGTGTTTAAAATCTTGCAATATTGAATGCACACGTCAGCGTGCTACTACAAAAACATTTATTTTGTGTGGGGTGACCCTTTACTGTGCCCAATTGGGTGCTTTGGAAAATCAATTGGCCGAAAGCCTAAGATTTTTATATCCTTATGCTATAATCTAATAAGTGAAGGTTCTTGTAGTTGGCAACGGTGGAAGAGAACACGCTATCCTTTGGAAGGTCTCTCAAAGTCCATTGGTAAAGGGTTTATATTGTGCTAAAGGCAATGGTGGCACGGCAAAGATAGCTCAAAATGTATCCATCGAACCCACCAATGTAAAAGCTTTGGCGGATTTTGCTCAAAGTGAAGGTATAGACTTTACCATAGTTGGGCCAGAGGCTCCTTTGGTGGCAGGTTTGGTGGATGAGTTTGAAAGTAGGGGTCTTAAGGTCTTTGGACCAAGTCAAAGGGCTTCCATGCTGGAAGGTAGCAAGGCTTTTGCGAAGGAGTTTATGCAAAAGTATGGTATTCCTACTGCAGAGTTTCACACCTTTGAGGACCCTCAAAGGGCGAAAAACTTTATAAAAGATTTTGGTGTGCCGGTGGTTATAAAGGCGGATGGTCTTGCCAGTGGGAAGGGCGTTTTTGTATGTAAAAGCTATGAAGAGGCACTTAGGGCCATAGATAATTTAATGATTAAAAAAGCCTTGGGAGAGGCTGGTTCAAAGGTGGTTGTAGAGGAGTTTTTGGAGGGTGAGGAGGCATCTTACATAGTTATGCTCAATGGAGATAGCTATGTACCATTGCCTACCTCTCAAGATCACAAAAGGCTTTTGGATGGAGACAAGGGGCCAAACACTGGCGGGATGGGTGCTTATTCTCCCAATCCTTTTGTGGATGAGGTCACGGAGAAGGCAATAAGGGAACTAATAATAGAAAGGGTTATAAAGGGTCTACGAGAAGAGGGCATTTACTACAGGGGCTTTTTGTATGCAGGCCTTATGCTAACAAAAGATGGCCCAAAGGTGCTTGAGTTTAATGTTCGCCTTGGCGACCCAGAGGCACAACCTCTTCTTATGAGAATAAAGGGAGACTTTTTACAAATCCTTTTGGACTTTTATGAAGGCAAGCCTGTAAGCCTTGAGATAGACCCAAGGCATACCCTCTGCGTGGTTCTTGCCAGCAAAGGCTATCCAGAAAAGCCAGAGGATGGAAAAGAGATAATTGGACTTGAAGAAGTAGAAAGAATGGAGGATGTGGTGGTTTTCCACGCCGGCACAGAGCTAAAAAATGGAAGGGTTTATACCAAGGGTGGAAGAGTTCTAAATGTTTGCGCCTGGGGTAAAAACCTAAGGGGTGCAAGGGAAAGAGCCTACGAGGCAATTGAGAAAATAAGTTTTGAAGGCATGCACTACAGAAAAGATATAGGTTATAGGGCATTTTTGGCACTGCAAGGGTCAAGGTAGTATATTTTTCATTAACATGAAAAAACAAACCTATAGGTTTTTGGGCCTTTCCTTTTTTATGCTTGGGACGGTGGGCATATTTTTGCCTATAATGCCAACTGTGCCTTTATATTTGCTTGCTGTGCTTCTTCTTTCAAGAGCTTCCAAAAGGGATATTGTAAAGATTAAAAGACTACCATTTTTGGGAAGATACATATACCCATACATAAAAAAGTCGGTAAAATACCTAAAAAGATGGAATACACAACAGCCAAGTTTATCCATATTATAGGCATATTATTGTGGGCAAGCTCTTCATTTTCTCTTGGCCTTTTTATGTTTTACTCTATGCATAAAGAAACTGGTTGCGATCAGCACATACTAAGAAATTTCTATAGATGGATGACAAACTTGGAAATCTTTGGCTTTTTCCTTGCCCTTACTATGGGCCTTTACATGCTACATCTTATTGGCTATAGTTTTGATATAAGGTGGTTAAACTACAAAATACCTTTTGTTTTTGGAGTACTTTTACCCCTTGAAGTTTTAAACTTTTGGTTTGTAAATATCTATATTCCAAGGGCTGAAGATAAGATAAAGGCTTACAAAAAGTATGACCTTTTTAACTATATAGTGGCTATCCCTTTGATAATAGTTTCCCTGTTTGTTATATACCTTGCGGTGGTAAAGCCATAAATTCTGTCTCAAATAATTTTGAAAGGGCAACCCGTGGGTTGCCCTTAAAGGCTCAAAACTGATAAGAAGCGCTAACATAAAAACTCCTACCGGGCTCTGGTACCTTTACACCTGTGCTAAAGGGATTTCTCACATAGGAGAAGTGTTCATAATACTTTTTGTCAAAGAGGTTTTCCACTCCAGCATTTAAGGTAAAGTTTCTGTAGCTTATGCCAGCCTTTAGGTTTACTATGCCGTAGCCGGAGGTCTTTGTCTCATTTACATCGGAGTCTATCTTATTTTGTGTGGCGGAAGCCACAAGCTCTGCCTCTGCAAACCACAGGCCAGTATCATACCTTAGCCCAAGCCTGCCCTTTAAAGGTGGCACCTCCGCCACATCCTTGTCTTTTATGTTCAAGCTTGGTTTTGTATCCTTTCTGCCTTCCGTGTAGCTTACACCACCAAAGAGGAAAAGGTTTTTCCACACGTTGTAATTGGAGCTTAGCTCAAAGCCCCAGAAACGAGCATCCACGTTGGCATAGGTCATGGCCTGACCGTTAGCTGGTGCCACCATAGGAATAGGATTAACCACATCTTTCTTATGTAAGGTTATATAATCCCATACATAGCTTACAAAAAGGGTAGCCTTTGTCAAAGACCTTTGCGTCTGGTGTTTTATTCCAAGGTCAAGCTCTAAGTTTTTGGAAGGCTTTAGCTCTGGGTTTCCAACCCAAGCACAGTATGTATTGGCTGGTGGATTGCACATTCTTTGTAAGGCAAAATACCTTTCTTGCTGGTCTGGCACCCTTACTGCATAGCCCAAACCGGTAAAGAGTTCAATCTCTGGTGTCAAGTTGTAAAAGAGTTGTAGATTACCCGAAGGGTATGTATCCGTCTTTGATGTGCTTTTTGTGTTTTGGTAGGCATAGTATAGGTCTGTGTTTGCTTTGGAGCTGTCTACCTCGCTTTTGGTAGTATCGAGCCTTAGGCCTGCTACAAGCCTCAATTTAGGATTAAAAGATTTCCTATATTCTCCATACACGCCAAAGTTGGCAATGTCTGCATCTGGGATTACAAACTGCCTCATATACATACCACTCATTTGATCCCACATGTAGTTGGTGGCATCCCAGTTTCTTCTATAGGCTTCAAAGCCCAAGGCAAAATCTTTTATTTGTGCTTCCACCCTTCCACCAAAGGTTTTTGTTTTTGCATCCGTTGCCATGCTGTAAGGTCCAGATGGATTTGTCATAAACTTCCTAAACCTGTCATCCATCCAGTGGTCCACCTTTGTGTAATAAAGCTGGAAGTTAAGGGAGTTTATAAGGTCGGATATTTTATCTACCCTGTAGGTAAAGTTAAACCTGTCCGTTTTGTCATAATCCGCATCCATCATAAGGGCTGGGTATATAACATGCCTGGCATCCTGCCTTGTATAGGCAATGTCAAGATGGTGGTTTTCCAAGGGCCTGAGGCCAAACTTGGTCCAGTAGGTGTTTATTTCAAAGGCTTTTGAGTTTATATACTGTGGCTTGTAGTTGGCATACTCCGTTATCCTTTTTCCATCTCCATCCTTGTAAGGCTTTGAATACTTGTAAGAGTAGCCTGCAAGTCCATAAAACCTGTCATCCCTGTAGGAGATCACAGGAGAGATATTTCTAAAATCAAAGGAGCCAAGGCTAAGGTTAAGCTTAAACCTGAAGCCAAAGTCTGGCTTTTTGGTGATTATATTAACCAAACCACCCAAGGAACCCTGATGCCTTATGTCAAAAGGTCCCTTTATCACTTCTATCTTCTCCACTTCTGAAAAATCCACATGGAAGGCCGGAGGGTCCATTCGGTTGGGACATGCAGCATGGACTTCTGAATCATCAATTATCACGTTAAGGTTATCCCTTTGGAAGGCACGTATTATCACATCGTTGGCTATGCCTCCCTTTCTGAACTTGTGAAGCCCCTCAATCTTGCTTAGGGCCTCTCCCACATCCTTTGCAAAAGACTCCCTTACCTCCCTTATCTCAAGGCTTTCTTTGAAGGTCTCCCTTTTTCCCTTAACTTCCACCTCCTTCAAAAGCACTTCTTGGGCAAAGGTTGGAAGGCTAAAGATAGCTGTTAAAATGAAGGTGGTTTTTCTCATTACTTTACCTCCAATTTAGCGTTTATTTAACATTATATCACAGTATGATATTTGTCAAGGTTTACTGAGGGTGTTTCAAGGATAGACTGTGGTTTTCACGAACTAACTTCCAGCTTTGTAGCTCCGCAAGTAGTAAATATATTGCCCCGACTTTTCATAACTATTTTCTAATTAATTCCTTGGTGTGTCATAATACGCTGGGTGAGCAATTCATTCTTTGTAAGGGCACTGTATACAGTACCCTAGTCAAAATTCTTTACATTCTGGATTTTATTGAGGGCACGTATTAGCGTGCCACTACATTGTTTGTCTCATTTATTTTTAGCAGGTGGTATACCCCATTCCATAGTTAATTTTTCACTAATGTATTGTGTCCGTAACAGTAGGTCCCAGACCTGTCAAAGCATGCATTAGTGTGTTTCTACAGAAGCATTTTTGTGTAGGGATACTCTTTACAAGTGTCCGATTGATGCATTGGCAAACCATGCCGCACTTTTAGAAAACCAGCTGGCGGAAAGCCTAAGGCTTTAATTTCTTACCCGGTATATGCTATTAGAATTTTTAACATATTTTTTAGTGGAGTTGCTAAAAAAGCTTCTGAGCCAAGGTTTGTGTAAAAAGTTTTTTGCTTGAAAAACTGGGCAACTGGTATAAACCTCTCACTTATAAACCTTCCTTCTAAAAAGGTCCTTTGGTGATACAAGCCTTTCCAAAAAGACCTTCCCATCCAGGTGGTCTATCTCATGTTGCACCACCACCGCCTCAAAGCCTTCTGTATCAAATTCTATGAGATTTCCCTTTACATCAAGTGCTTGAACCCTTACCCAATAATGCCTTTTCACATTGCCCGTATAGTCGGGCACGCTAAGACAGCCTTCTCTAAGGACTATCTCTCCCTCATACTGAACTATTACAGGGTTTATAAGTACCATAAGCCCATGGCTTAGTTTGTTTTCCTTGTGCTTTGATTGGGAAGTATCTACCACAATTATCCTTTTGTGTACTCCCACCTGAGGCGATGCAATGCCCACACAACCGGGTGATGTCTTCATGGTATACACAAGGTCATTAACAAACTCCTCAAGGCCTTTTCCAAAATCTACAACCTCAAGGGATGGCATCTTTAGCCTTTCATCTGGGTAAGTAATCACCTCAAGTTTCTTCACAGCCTCTCCCCCTCTTCCCTTTCAAGGCTTATTTCCACACCTATAGATTGTTTTACCTCTTCCATGGCTTCTCGGAGCCTCTCTTCCATATCCTCTTTACCCTCCGCCTCTATAAGCATTACATAAAGGTTTCCCCTCTTTTCTGTCCTTAGGTCGCTTATGTTTAAGCCAAGGTCTGCCAGTCTTGAAGCCACGTTGTATACTATACCTGGCTTGTCCGAGCCAAAGACCACTATCCTATATATAGCCTCCGGCTGTGCATATACTATCTCCTCAAGCTCCCTGCAAACCATAAAAAGCTCAAAGCTTTGGCCCACCTCTTGTAGGTTTTCAAGGATCTTCTCCGAGGATATTTCCCTTTCTGAGCTTACTATTAGCATTATGGTAAATTCACCGTTGAGCCTTGTCATGGAAGAGTCCTCAAGGTTAAGGCCAAGCTCATAAAGGGCCTTTGAAACGCCGGCCACTATGCCTGGCCTATCCTTCCCAAAGATGGAAACTATGAAAAACTTCATGCTAAGATTTTAATATGGAAGAGCTGGATTTTCACCTTTCCCAAATAGCAAAAATCTTAGGCCTTGCTCAACCTTTGGGTTTTATGCTTTCCTATGAGTTTGGAGACATATGGATAGATATTTATCTTGAAAAGACTCAAGATGGCTGGTCTGGAAGGACTTACACAATAAGTGTGCCAAAGGAGAAGGCAGATAGATTAAAAAAACTTGTGGAAAGCGTGGGTGGCTCGCCAGAAGAGGTCATATCTGACTCTGACAGGGCATACCTTAGCTTTCCTTACGAAGACTGGGAAATGGTAAGTCCTGTTATAATGAGTTTGCTATGAGGGTAGGCTTTATAGGTTTGGGAAGTCTTGGCAGAGCCATAGCAAAAAGGCTTATGGAACAAGGTGTAGAGCTTATAGTTTGGAACCGCACTAAGGAAAAGGTCCTTGAACTTGGCGTACCAATGGTGGAAAGCCCCAAGGACCTTCTAAAAGAGGTGGATAAGGTCTTTGTTATAGTTTTTGATTCCACAGCTTCTGAAGAGGTTATCTTTGGAGAGGATGGACTATCAAAAGGAAATATAGAAGGCAAGACCATCATAGATATGACCACAAACCATTATGCCTATGCAAGCCTTGCCTATGAAGAGCTTAAGAAGCTCGGTGCCTTTTACCTTGATGCTCCTATCCTGGGAAGCGTCATACCAGCCCAGAGGGGAGAGCTTACCATACTGGTGGGTGGTGATGAGGAGAAGTTTGAAGAAAATGTAAGTCTCCTTGAAAAGTTTTGTAAGAACATCTTTTATGTGGGTAGGGCCGGCGACGCCACAAGGCTAAAGCTGATAAACAACATGGTCTTAGGTGGTTTTATGCAGGTGCTTGCTGAGGCCATAGGCGTGGGAGAAAGGTGTGGCTTTGATAGGGAACTTCTTATAAAGGTTTTGGAAAGCGGTGCGGGCAAGTCTTACCTTCTTGATGTTAAAAAGAAAAAGCTTTTGGAAAGGGACTACTCTGTGCATTTTTCTGTGGATTTGATCCACAAGGACTTACACTATGCGGAGGATATGGTAAAGGACCTTGGCACCTTTACCTTTACCTTGCAGAACGTTAAAAATGCCTACGCCTTGGCAAAATATTTAGGAATGGGTGGCGAGGACTTTTCAGTCCTCGCAGAGGTCTACAACAGGCTCACCACTCAAAATCCTTTAGATACTTAGCCCTCGCAGGGTGCCTTAGCTTTCTTATGGCCTTGGTCTCAAGCTGGCGTATTCTCTCCCTTGTTACGTTAAACATCTTGCCTATCTGTTCAAGGGTATACTCTATGCCATCCACAAGGCCATAGCGGTACATAAGTATCTCCCTTTCCTTTTCACCCAAGGTGCTAAGCACCTTTATAAGCTGCTCCCTGAGTAGTCTTCTTGAAACTTGTTCTTCTGGTGATGGTACGCTCTTGTCCTCTATAAAGTCCCTAAGGTGGGTTTCTTCATCATCCCCGATAGGTGTTTCAAGGGAGACAGGCTCTTGGGATACACGCATAACCTTCCTTGCCTTTTCCGGCGATATACCAAGGTATTTGGCTATCTCTTCGGCGGTGGGTTCCCTTCCAAGCTCTTGGAATAGCTTTTTATGTGCCTTTGTTATGTCGTTTATAGTTTCTATCATATGCACCGGTATGCGTATGGTCCTTGCCTGGTCCGCAATGGCCCTCGTTATAGCCTGACGTATCCACCAAGTGGCATAAGTGGAAAACTTATAGCCCTTTCTGTAGTCATACTTATCCACAGCCTTCATAAGGCCTATGTTGCCTTCTTGTATGAGGTCAAGGAAGTGAAGGCCCCTGTTTACATACTTTTTGGCTATGGAGACCACAAGCCTTAGGTTGCACTTTACCATGACCTGCTTTGCTTGTGTTACCTTTGTCCTACCTTCTCTTATTATGTGGATAACTCTTTGAAGTTCTTCTGGCAGGATGCCCATCTCCCTTCTTAGGTCTTCTATCTCCCTTTTGAGTGCCATGTATTCATCCCTGAGCATCTGGAACCTTGCAAAGCCATAACCTAGTCTTTCTGCCTTTTTGCGAAGAGATTGGTCCTTATCATAGTTGTTTAAAAGTTCCTCTATATCTGGGTGTATGCTTTCCAACTTCTTCTTTCTCAATTCAAACTCTTTGAGCTTTTTTGTGTATTTGTTGTAAAGGTTTAAAAGTTCATCAGCTATGCGTTCAAACTTTGAGTGTTTAAGCTTCATGTCCTTTAGTATTCTGTTCATCTTTGCATGTCTTCTTAGATATTCCCTTTTATATTCTGGAGTTCCATAAAATAGATAGGTGTCTCTCCAATAAAGTGCTTCCTTATACGCTTTTGCAAGCTCCAATCCTTTTTCTATAAAGTACCTTTCTAAATACTCATGGCTTTCTTCATATTCTTCAAGAGTTTTACTCTCATCCACTGTATCCATTAGGTCTGTTGCTTTTACTTTACCGTTGCACACCTCACCCCATTCCCTTAGGACCCTGTCTATTAGAAAAGAAGTTCTCAAAAGGCCCCTTCTCATAATCTTTCTTCCCGTTTCTATCTGCTTTGCATATTTTATCTCCTCCTCCCTTTTAAGCAGGGGTATTTTACCCATATCTTTGAGGTAGAGCCTTACTGGGTCTCCATCCTTTCCGCTAAGCAGAAGGCTTTCTGTGGATATGGTTATGGTATCTTCCTTTTCCTCAAGGGCCTCTTCCGTATCAACTATTTTTACTCCACGTTCCTGTAAAAAGTCCATTATCTCTTCATAAAGCTCCGTATCCACAAGCTCGGGACCCAAAAGCTCATTGATTTCATCGTAGGTAACATAACCCTTTTCGCTAAGGTCCATAAGCTTTTTCATAAGTTGTTTGTAAATCATGCAGAAAACCTCCTATAAGGAAGATCTTTCTTCTTAAAGTTGACCTCCATAACCTTTTTAAATATATCTATGACCCCATAAGGTTGCAAGCTAAAATTACAGAAAAATAGATTTTTAACCCAGATTTTCTACTTGACAGCATAAGCAAGATGCCTACATTTATTTCTGTAAGTAATCCTTTACTGAGGAGGTTTGACCATGAGTATAGGGTGGCTGGAGGTAGTAGTAGCAACGCTTCTTGTGTCCCTTGTGGTAAGTTTAGTCCTCGCAAGAGGACGCCATTGGCTTGAACCAGGCTTTTGGAAAGTGGCTGCTGTTATAACCAGCTCAGTTATGGCTATCACTCTTGTACTGCTTACCTTTCATACCACGCAAGCCATAAGCATGGGAGGTAAACGTGTTCCTTCTCCAGAGGTTATCAACAAGGAAATAGGCTACGTTTACAACGCAGAAAGGAGAGCTATGGAGCCCGTTTTTGGCAAAGAGGTGGGCTTTTTTGGAAAGGTATGGAGTAAGGAGGAGGCTCAAAACCTTATAGTGAAGGGTAAGCTGGTTATACAGAGTAGGAACTGTATGGACTGTCATACCCTTTTGGGCAATGGCGCATACTATGCTCCAGATCTAACAAAGGCTTGGCTTGACCCTAAGTGGGAAAAACAGATAATGCCCATGGTGGGTGCCAAATCGAAGGAAGAGGCTATGAAGATGTGGCTTATGAACCCAGACAAGTACCCTACTTGGGTGAGGAAGATGCCCAACCTTAAGCTAACAGAAGAGGAGGCAATAGCCCTTGTTGCTTACCTAAAGTGGATGTCTTCCATAGACACCAATGGTTTTCCAGCCAACTTTCCAGAAGTAAAAGTCCAATAAAAAGGGAGGTATAGCCATGGAAAGGCTTTATGAATCTCAAAAGTTAGCCCTTTGGTACTTTTGGACTGCTATTGTGCTCTTTGGCGCACAGCTGCTTTTTGGCTTGATCTCAGCCTATCAATTTATAAACCCAGACTTCCTTTATGGCACGCTCAATTTTATGACAAACAGGATGCTTCATATAAACGCCATGGTTGTATGGCTTCTTATGGGCTTTATCGCTGGTATATACTGGTTTTTGCCTTTGGAAACAGAAAGGGAAGTGGTGGGTATAAAGCTGGGTAAGCTGGCCTATTTTGCCTTTGTAGGTGCTGTGGCTGTTGTAGTTCTTGTGTATCTATTAAAGCAGTTTGGTAGTGGGGACTTCTTTACCATGTGGTTTATAACAGAGGGTAGAGAGTATATAGAGGCTCCACGGTGGGCTGATATAGGTATAGTGGCTGTGGCTCTTGTGGTGGCATACAATGTGATAGCTACAACCCTTGTTAGCAAAAGGATAACTGGCATACTGGGTGTTTTGATGGTAGACCTTGCCTTTCTCTTTGGCCTTTATCTGGCTGGTATGTTCTTTACACCAAACATATCTGTAGACCAATTTTGGTGGTGGTGGGTTGTCCATCTTTGGGTGGAGGCCACATGGGAAGTGCTTGTGGGTGTTCTAATGGGTTGGCTTCTTATGCACCTTCTTGGCACTCCAAGGAAGATAATAGAAGCTTGGCTCTATGTGGAGGTTATGCTTGTCTTCGGCACAGGTATATTGGGCCTTGGACACCATTACTATTGGATAGGCACACCCGAGTATTGGCTTGGCATAGGTGGCTTTTTCTCTTCTCTTGAACCTTTGCCCTTGGTGGCTATGGTTGTGCATGCGGTTTACGATGCAGGCGTTCACAAGCTTAAAACAGTAAACAGGCCCGCCCTCTTTTGGGCTTTTGCTCAGGCCTTTGGAAACCTCTTTGGTGCTGGTGTTTGGGGCTTTATGCATACCCTACCTCAGATAAACCTCTTTAGCCATGGAACGCAGATGGCGGCGGCCCATGGACACTTGGCTTTCTTTGGGGCCTATGTGGCGGCAAACCTTGCCCTATTCTATTTTGCCTTGGGTAAAACAAGAGTAAAAGAAGGCTACATACTTAATGGTGTGCCATGGAAGATAGCCTATGTAGGTATGATCATTGGCATTTTTGGAATGGTGGCATCTCTTACTGTGGCTGGCTTTGCTCAAACTATGATAGAAAGGGCCACACTTGGAAGCACATGGGAAGCCTATATTCAAGCCCAAATGCATCCATGGATGGAAGAAGCTTATAAATGGAGGCTCTTGTTTGGTGTGATCTTCTTCCTATCTTACTTGGTGCTTTTGTATGACCTTCTTACAGCTGGCAAAAGGGTGGAAGCCCTCAAGGAGGCGGAAATTGCTGGCTAAAACCATTTATGAACTTATGCTTTATGGCTTTTTCTTTGTGCTTTTTGCTGGCGCTTATGCCATTCTTTATGCCATGGGGAGGTTTGCAGGCCTTCCCTGGCTTATAAGGTTTTCTTATCTTTTTGCCTTACTTCAGTTCCTATCTGGCATGGGTATGTTCCTTTCCAACTACCTTGATGCTTTTTGGCGCTACATAATTCTCTTTAGCAGTGTAGCTTACTTTTTAATACCACCCTTTATGTGGAGGGTGGTGGAAGAGATGCACAAAAGACACGACCATTAAATTATGGTAAACAGGTCCTCTAAGCTCCTTCTTGGCGTTGGTATGGGTTTTTCTGCAGGGTAGCCTACGGTAAGAATGGCCACTGGCTTCCATTCCCTTGGCGCAGAAAGACATGCCTTTAGGCCATTTTCCTCAAAGGCACCTACCCAACATGTACCAAGGCCCAAAGCTACCGCTGCAAGTTGGGCATAGGCACAGGCTATTGTGGCATCTTGAATGCAATAAAGCTCTGCACCCCTCTTACCATACTTTATGGCACTTCTGCTTGGGTTGGCGAAGAAAATAAAGACCGCAGGAGCATCTGCTATAAACCATTGATTTAAAGCCCATCTGGCTATCTCCATCTTTTTTGTCTTGTCAAGCACCAAAAAGACCTCATAAGCCTGAAGGTCTCCTGCAGAAGGTGCAGTTCTTACAGCCTCCATTATTTTTACTAGCTTTTCCCTTTCCACAGGCTTGTTTTGATATGTCCTTATAGAATGCCTTTTTTCCAAAACCTCAAAGAACTCCATCTTTTAAAAGCTCCTCAACTTCCCAATCTTCCACCTGGCGAAAATCTTTGTAAAACATACCCACTGCAAAGCTTCCCTCTTCGGCCACATGATAACAATATACTTCTGCATGGGCGCTTAGCCTTCTTAAGCTTTCTGCATGGCATACTGGTACTGCCACTATTACCTTTTTAGCCCCCCTTTTTTTCAAATACTCAACCCCCGCAAGCACTGTTTGACCAGTGGCAATACCATCATCCACAACCACTACCACCTTTCCTTCCACCTCCAGAGGCTTGCTCTTTAGGAATGTTTTCTCTCTTTCTCTTATTTTCTTTAGCTCTTCCTCAGCTACCTTTTTTATTTCTTCTTCAGAAAGTCTACAATATTCCACAGTCCATCTATCTAAGTATATATGCCCATCCGGGTCTATGGCGCCAAAGGCTAGCTCTGGGTTTGATGGGACGCCGAGCTTTCTAACTATAAGAAGGCTAAGAGGGGCATTGAGAGCCTTTGCCACCTCTTTGGCTACCACCACACCACCCCTTGGAATTCCAAGCACAAGGTCCACCTTTCCTACCTTGTCCTTTATATACTCTCCTAAAATCCTTCCTGCCTCTTTCCTGTTTTCAAACAGCATTATGTTATAATTTACAACCAAAACACATTGGGGGAAAGATTAAAGGCTAGAGTTGTCAGCTTACCAGTATAAATGTGGTATATTTCAAAAATACCTTGTCTCTTCTACAGACTAATCTCCTTTTAGATCTGAAACAATAAAGAATGCCCAAGGTCAGCCGGTGACCTCCTATCCATCGCCAGTTTACGTGGAAAAGTTTAAAATAAGCTTTTCCAATTGTATAACGGGTGTTTATGAATTCACAGTTGGTGCCACTATTCCACAAAATACTGACACACAAATACCTATACAGCCTATAACTGTAAAGATGAAGGAAGATTTATTGAACCAAAATCCCAATATTGTCAATTCTATCTGTGATGCAATTGCCAATATAGAGTTTTCTCTTGTAGAACAGTATTCAGGAAAACGCAAAACCTATAGTTATCCCATAAATGTGCGGATTACAGACTATAAGGAAATGGATGAGTGCCTATAAGCGTAAGCTGTAAAAAAACCCAGTATAATAAAAATCATGCTAACAACCCTCATAACCATATTGAGTATGCTCACCATTTCAATAAGTGGTCTTGCCATAGTGCTTGGCATTTTCCTAATCAAAAGTGAAAGAAGGGAAGCGCACAAAAGGGCTATGATAACTGCTTCCATCTTTGCTCTTATATTTGTTTTCCTGTATGTGCTCAGAAACTTTCTGCAATCTCAGGGACTTATTCCCATGGGTAAATACGAAGGTCCCTACAGGGGCCTTTTCCTTTTTATCCTTTGGTCCCATACTATCCTTGCCATAATCAACTTCCCCCTTGCTGTCATTACTTTAAGGTACGCCTTTAAAGGCACTTTTGAAAAACATAAAAGGATTGCTCCCATAACAGCCTTTGTTTGGATCTACGTGGCCATAACTGGCTGGCTTATCTTTTACTTTATGCAGTTTTTAAACCCATGAAGCTTCGCATAGGCCTTGGTTTTGATTCCCATGCCTTTGAGGAGGGAAAGCCCTTAAAGCTGGGTGGTCTTCTCATAGACTTTCCAAAGGGCCTAAGGGGCCATTCGGACGGTGATGCCCTTTTGCATGCTATAACAGATGCTCTTTTGGGAGCCATTGGGGAGCCAGACATAGGTGAGCTGTTCTCCGATAAGGACCCAAGGTGGAAAGGTGTAAGCTCAGAGGTCTTTTTAAATGAAGCCCTACGGAGGGCAAAGGAAAAGGGCTACAAAATATTAAACATTGACTGTGTGATAGTGGCGGATGAGCCAAAGATTGCACCCCATAAGGAGGCTATAAAGGAAAGCCTTTCAAGGCTTCTTGACCTCCCAAAGGATAGCATTTCCATAAAGGGCAAGAGTCAGGAGGGCTTTTGCAAAGAGGAGGGTTTGGCTTGCTTTTGTACTATCCTTTTAATCCATGAAGGTTAACCTTGTGCTTTCTGGTGGAGCCTCTCGGGGTATAGCCCATATTGGTGTGATAAAAGCATTGGAGGAGCTTGGCTTTGAGATAAGGGCCATAAGCGGGGTAAGCGCAGGCGCCCTTGTGGGTGCCTTTTACTGTGATGGCTACACTCCAGAAGAGATGCTAAGGGTTGTAAAATCAAAAGAGTGGCTGAAATACTTAAGGCCAGCCATTCCAAGGCTTGGTTTTGTATCTTTAAAAGAAGCGGAGAAGTATTTGAATAAGATGCTATCCATAAGGCGTATTGAAGAGGCAAAGAAAAAGCTTTTTATAGGAGCCTTGGACATAAAGAGCGGAAAGACCTTCTACTTTGACAGTGAGGACCTTGTGCCCATACTTTTGGGTAGCTGTGCCCTGCCGGGCATCTTTGAGCCTGTAAGGTATAAGGATTATCTTCTTATAGATGGTGGTATTACCAACAACCTTCCTGTGGAACCTTTGATTTCCATGGATGGTATGCTTGTGGGTGTGGATGTAAACCCCAGCGAACAGGTGGAGAAGATAAGGAATATATTTCACCTACTTGTGAGGAGCTTTCTTTTGGCAGTGAGGTCCAACGTGGAGAAGAGAAAGGAACTTTGCCATGTGGTAATAGAGCCAGAGCTTTTTAAATACTCACCCCTCAGCCTTCTAAAGGCTGATGAGATATACAGGCTTGGCTATGAAAAAACCATGCAGGTGCTAAGGCCATATGTCCAATAACAAAATACTTATAGACCCATCGGAAAGCAAGCTAAGGGTAATAAACAGAGTGCTAAGGCTTGCCATGCCTATCATCCTTTCAAACTTGCTCTACACCATAGAAAGCGCCTTTTCCATCATACTGGTCTCTGGCATTTCTGCCACTGCCGTGGCCGCCGTGGGCTACTCTGCCAGCATGCTCTGGTTTATATACTCCCTTATGGCCCTTGCCTATACGGGCACCACCGTGCTTGTGGCCCAAAGGGTGGGAGCAAACAAGGACCCATCTCCAGCCATGCTTTGGGGCCTTATCATCTCTCTTCTTATAGCCCTTCCACTTACCTTCCTTGGCAAGGATTTAGTAGCCTATCTTATGCTTGCCTTTGGCGCATCAAATAATGTGGCAAGCCTTGCAAAAGAATACCTTGAGCCTGTTTTTCTCTTTATAACTGTGGGCTTTGCTACCAATACCCTTTATGCGGCATACAACGGATACGGAGATACAAAAACACCCTTCAAGGTGGCCCTTCTTATGAATGTGGTAAATATTTCCTCTGCCTATCTTTTAATATACGGTAAGTTCGGCTTTCCAAGGCTTGAGGTTGCCGGCGCAGGCTGGGGCATAGCCCTATCGGAGATAGTAGGACTTCTCTTTTACATCTACCTCTATGTGCGCTACAAAAAACCCTTTCCCATAAGCCTTAGCCTTGATGGAGACATACTCCTTAGGATGTTGCGCATAGGCACACCCACGGCCATAGAGAGGGCTTTTACAAGCCTTTCCTTTAATGTGTTTGTGGGGCTTGTGGCCCAGTTTGGTGATAAGGTGCTTGCAGCACATCAGGTAGGTCTAAGGGTAGAAAGCATCTCCTTTATGATAGGCTTTGGTATGATGATAGCTTCCACTACCATCGCAGGACAGAACTACGGAGCCAAAAACTTCAAAGGGCTTGATTATGGTGTGAGGATAAGCGCTCATACTACAGCTCTTATAATGGGACTTATAGGGTTGCTTATAGCCATCTTTCCACATTACTTTTCCTTGATCTTTACAAGGGACAAGGAAGTCATAAGCTATGCTGTCTATTACCTTGTTATAGTTGCCCTATCCCAACCGCAGATGGCCTATGCAAGCATTTTTTCTGGCTCTCTAAAAGGTATGGGAAAGACACACATACCCCTTTTGGTGAACCTGTCCTCCTTTTGGGTTTTTAGAATATTACCTTCCATGCTTGTGCTACAATTCATACACAGCCCACTGGTACCTTGGGTCTTTATGAGCTTGGAAACCACTTTGAGAGCTATCATATTCTACCTGGCTTATAAAAGGGAGATAAGAAAATACCTATAGGACCCTGCTTCTTTTGTTTTCATACATAAGTTCATCCGCTTCTCTTATTAACTCTTCCACGTCTGTATACCTATCATTCACTTCCACAACGCCATAACTGAAAGAAAGCTTTAACTTTTGACCTTTTACAATAACCTGCATATCTTCCAGCTTTCTTTTTAACCTTTCTGCCACACAGATGGCCTGTTCCCTTGTTGTATTTGGCATAAGTACGGCAAACTCATCTCCTCCCCATCTTGCCAAAATATCTCTAGCCCTAAGGCTTTTTCTTAAGAAGAAGGCTACCCGTGCCAGCACCATATCACCTACAGAATGTCCGTACATGTCGTTTATTTTCTTAAAACCGTCAAGGTCTATAAATACCAGAGAAAAGGGGGTTTTTCTTTTCTTGTACTCCTCGAAGCACTCCCTAAGGGCTCTTTCAAAGGACCTTCTATTAAAGGTGTTTGTTAGGTAATCAATGTTTGCTTCTACCTCAGCTTGTTCAAGCCTTTCCCTAAGTTTTTCTATTATGTAGTGTTGTTCTTCCACATCTTTTAAGAACCTTTCATTTTGTGCCTTTATATCCCTTATATGTGCTAAAAGTTCTGATAAAAGGTGGGTTAATTCACCCTCTGGTATTCTTTCCTCTATACTAGAAATCTCTTTTTCCTTTTTTCTGGCATATTCTTTGTAGTCTCTTGTCAATTTACTAAGGTCATCTGTTAGTTTATAAAGTATTTCCAGAGTAATATCTACATCACAATTTGCATCACTTAAACCATCTTCCCCATGCAGTTTCTTATATAGGCTTATAAGCTTTTCATCAGAGGGCAAAATATTCATGTTTTCAAAGGCGTAACAGAAAACCACAAACCACCTTTCATAGTTTTTAGGCGTAGGTAGTATGTTATTCCTAAGGAGGAACTTAAGCTCCTCCCTTATTATGTTGGCAAGCGCCTTCATGTCTGAGTTTTCCAAAGGTAGCCCGCTACCAAGTTTATGATAAAGCTTACACTTATTCATGTAAGTTCCCCTCAGTTGTATAATTTATACAGCTATATATTTTATATTAAAACATGGGTATATTTATTGAGGACCTTTTAAACTTTGGGAATCTTATAGATGCAGAGATTGAGATAAAGCTTAGCCCAGCGGATCTAAAAAGGGCATATACAAGCCTAGACTTTGACCTGAAGGACGGGGTGCTAAGAGTTATATCAAGAAAGAAGGTGCTCTTTTTCAACAGATCATATGAAATTAGGCTATCTGAGATGGGCGATAGGGTGAGAAAGGATAGGGAGAATATGAGGCAATGGGCTTTCTTTAGAGTTTTGTCTAGGGAGGGCTTAGAGGAGGTTTTAAAGCTTCCTGAATTTACAATGGAAGAGGAGTATTTGGGAATGGACCTTATGCCTGCGGTTAGCTTAACAGAGATCTATGAAAAGATACCAAAGCAGTTTAGAGAAAAGCTAGTTATAAACAGATATAAGTTGGGTAAGGAGTACCTATCTGCCTTTTTCAAGTTTGAAAAATGATGGTATAATTCCTTTTGGAGGAGTAAGATGGCAAAGGTTTATTATGATCAGGATGCAAGCCTTGAACCTCTAATAGGTAAAACGGTAGCCATACTGGGCTATGGTAGCCAAGGACATGCCCACGCCCTAAACCTTAGGGACAGTGGAATAAGGGTAGTTATAGGTCTGTATGAGGGTAGCAAGTCAAAGGCCAAGGCCATAGCGGATGGCTTTGCGGTTCTTACGCCTGAGAGGGCTGTGCAAGAGGCGGACATAATCATGTTCTTAACCCCAGACACTGTCCAGCCTCAAATATATAGAGAAAGCGTGGAGCCCTTTCTGGATGCTTCCAAAAGCCTTGCCTTTGCCCATGGTTTTAACATTCACTTTAAACAGATTGTGCCTCCAAAGAGTGTGGATGTTTTTATGGTGGCGCCAAAGGGTCCAGGCCACTTAGTAAGATGGATGTATGAAGAAGGAAAGGGTGTGCCAGCCCTTATAGCCATATATCAAGATGCCTCTGGCGCTTGTAAAGACAAGGCACTTGCCTATGCAAAGGCTTTGGGTGCTACAAGGGCTGGGGTAATAGAAACCACCTTTATGGAAGAAACGGAAACTGACCTTTTTGGAGAACAATCTGTTTTATGCGGTGGTGTAACAGCGCTTATAAAGGCTGGTTTTGAAACTTTGGTGGAGGCTGGCTATCAACCAGAAGTGGCCTATTTTGAATGCCTGCACGAGCTAAAGCTCATTGTGGACCTCATATATCAATACGGTATTGCGGGTATGAGATACTCCATTTCAGATACGGCCAAGTATGGTGATGTAACAAGGGGAGACAGGATTTATAAGGTTGTAAAGCCTATTATGAAGGATATATTGGAAGAGATTCAAAGGGGTGAGTTTGCTCGTGAGTGGATCCTAGAAAATCAAGCAGGGAGACCAGTCTTTAATGCCCTCCTTGAAAAGGACAGACACCATCTTATAGAAAAGGTAGGGGAAGAGCTAAGAAGGATGATGCCTTGGATAACTGGTAAGGAGCTCAAATGAACCTGACAAAAAGAAGGGATGCCCTAAAAAAGGTTTATGCACCCGTAGGTATAGCCCTATACAGGCTACACCTACCACCCAACTTTATAACCCTTCTCTCTGTAGCTTTTGGTATGGCTTCTGCCTACGCCTTCTACCATGGAAAGCTTCTTACCGGTGCAAGCCTTCTCTTTCTATCTGGACTTTTTGATCTAGCGGATGGCATGGTGGCAAGGCTTTCCGAGAAGGCTTCAAAGTTTGGTGCGGTCTTTGACTGGCTTGCGGACAAATGGGTGGATGGCTTTGTGCTTGGAACGGTAGGATACTTTTATGCAGGACCTTTTACGGCTATAACGGTGGTAACTGCCTCCATGCTTCATTCTTTTATAAAGCCGGTGGTCTATGCGGAGATAGGATATGAAGAAAGGACAGCAGGTAAGATAAAAGACCCCCTTGAAGGTATAGGCTTTTTTGGGAGGCCAGAAACACACCTTACCCTTATAGCCTTTACCATATTGGAAAGGCTTCAGGCGCCCGTAGGCCTTGAGTTTGGAATAAAGCTTATTGCCCTTCTTACCTTGGCATCTTTACTTTTGAGGATCATCTACCTGTATAAACACTACGGGAGAGAGTACGAATGAGGCCATACATAATAATAGTGTCAGAGGTTAGCGTGGACGGGAAATTGACCCTATACAGGGGAGCATCCAGCAAGGAGCTTATGACCCTTATGGACCAAGAGGCATACAGGTATCTTCATGAGATAAGGGCAAAGGTGGATGGTATAATGGTGGGTTGTGAGACGGTAAGGACAGACAACCCAAGCCTCACCGTAAGGTATGTGGAGGGGAAAAACCCAACGAGGATAATCCCATGTTCTACTGCTAACGTGCCAACGGACGCCAACATATTCTCCAAAGATGCACCTACCATAATAGTTACCACAAAGAGGGCGCCACAGGAAAGGATAGAAAAGATAAAGGCTTTGGGTGCGGAGGTGCTTGTGGTGGGCGAAGACTTAGTGGATTTTGAGAGGCTTATGCCCATGCTATATGAAAGGGGTATAAAAAGCCTAATGATTGAGGGGGGTGCTTCTATAAACTGGGAGTTTATACGTAGGGGCTATGTGGATGAGATAAGGCTTATACATCTTCCTGTTATAGTTGGTGGTGAGAATGTGCCAACCCTTGTGGGTGGAGAAGGCTTCAAAAGTCTTAAAAACCTTTTGCACCTTAGGCTTAGATCTCATTTCAAAAGGGGTAGCCACCTTATAACCGAGTGGGAAGTGGTAAGATAACTACCTTTCCTCTAAGATTAAAAGCACTTCTGGGCTTAAAGTGCCGTTTACAAACATTCCCTCTCTAACAAAAAGCTTTTTTACAACGCCTTTTGTTGGTGATTTTATAGTGCAATACTCTACAAGCTTTTCCACCCTTTCAAGTTGTGACTTAAGTGCTTGATATTGACTTAGTTCCTTATCATATCTGCTCTTCCAATCTTCATACTCACTCCTAGATAACAAACCACGGTTAAAAAGCTCCTCATACCTTTTAAAATCCCTTTCCACCTTTTCAAGTGTGGCTTTTTGAGAATTGAGCTGAGCCTTTAGACCATCCCTCTGAGTGGTATAAAGGACAGGATCTATGATAACTAAAATGTCTCCCTTATTTACCCTTTGACCCTCCTTTACAAAAAGCTTTTCCACCTTTCCTTGAACTATGGCCGAAACCTTTACTTCTTGAGCAAAGACCATTATAAAGTAAGACAAAAGTACAAGAAATATGAACCCCATGAAAGAAATTTTAATCTATCACTTCTTTGAAAAGCCTTTCAAATACATCCTTGTCATCACAAACTATAAAAACCTCTTGTACAGAGGTGCCGTTTTTGTATAAAAGCTTGTAGCCAGAAGCGGTTCTATACTTTAAAAACAAACCTTTGGATCCTCTGCCTCCATTTTGCCTTGCTATTCTACCGGGAATTATAGCCTTTACACATTCAAGGGAATTTAGCTTTTCTAAGTACTCCTCCAGACCTTCCAAGAGATGGTGCTCAAGCTTTGCTTTACCCTTTCTGTACTTTCCCATGACCTAAAATTTAATCTTGGTCCAAAAGCTCTCCTTCTTCAAGCGTATAGTATGGCCTTTCATAGCTTGAGTAATAATAAGGTGTATAGGCTACAAACTCACCGGCGCATGTATCCACGCCCTTAAATGCTGGTATAATACTCCATTTTTGTCTTAGTTCTTTTATTTCTTCTTCCCTCATGCCAGTAAGTTTTCCTATCTCCACATCCGAATAGCCCATCTCTTTGGCCATCCTTAAAACTTCTGGCGTTAAATTCCCTCCTTTTAATAGGCTTTCAAATTCCACTATCTGCCTTATATTCTCCAAAAACCATGGGTCAATCTTGCTAAGCTCATAGACTTCTTGAAGACTATAGCCCTTTCTGAAGGCGCTCGCTATATACCAAAGCCTGTTAGGGTTGGGCGTTCTTATAGCCCTTTTTATCTCCTCATCCTCCAAGGAAGAATAGTCTGGAAAGGCAATGCCATATGCATCTTGCTCAAGGCTTCTTATGGCTTTGTTTAAGGCCTCTTTAAAGGTCCTTCCAATGGCCATAACTTCTCCCACAGACTTCATCATAGTTCCAAGGGTTTTGTCTGTGCGTGGGAACTTGGCAAAGTCAAAGCGTGGAATTTTTACCACCACATAATCAATGGAAGGCTCAAAGGATGCGGGCGTGTGCTTGGTAATATCGTTCTTTAGCTCGTCAAGGGTGTAGCCAACAGCCAGCTTTGCAGCTACTTTTGCTATAGGAAAGCCTGTGGCCTTAGAGGCCAAGGCGGAAGACCTTGAGACCCTTGGGTTCATCTCTATAACGTAAAAATCTCCATTTTCTGGACTCACGGCAAACTGTATGTTGGACCCTCCCGTATCCACTCCTATCTCCCTCATTATCTCTATGCAGGCATCCCTCAAAATCTGGTATTCCTTATCCGTCAAGGTCTGGGCTGGTGCCACCGTAATAGAATCCCCCGTATGAACTCCCATAGGATCAAAATTCTCAATGCTACATACTATTATCACATTGTCCTTTGAATCCCTTATCACCTCAAACTCAAACTCCTTCCAGCCTATAAGGGACTTGTCTATTAGCACCTGATGGATGGGTGAGGTCTTTAGAGCTATTTCCACCTTTTCTTTAAACTCTTCCATGTTGTAGGCAATGGAACCTCCTGTGCCACCAAGGGTAAAGGCTGGCCTCAAGATGGCTGGAAAGCCCACCTCCTTTACCTTTTCAAGGGCCTCTTGAAGGGAAGAGACCACTACGCTGGGTGGCACCTTAAGGCCAATTCTTTCCATTGATTTTCTAAAGAGGTCCCTGTCTTCACCCTTCTTTATGGCCTCGTAGTTGGCACCTATTAGCTTGACGCCGTATCTGTCTAAAATACCTTCCTCATAGAGCTGGACGGCTAAGTTCAAGGCCGTTTGGCCACCAAGGGTAGGCAAGAGGGCATCTGGCCTTTCCTTCTTAATTATCTCTTCCAATACCTCCAACACAAGGGGTTCTATGTAGGTTCTGTGGGCAAACTGGGGGTCTGTCATTATGGTGGCTGGGTTGGAGTTAACAAGGACTATCTCAAAGCCTTCTTCAAGCAAGGCCTTGCAGGCCTGAGTGCCAGAATAATCAAACTCTGCCGCCTGACCTATCACTATGGGACCAGAGCCTATGATGAGTATCTTCTTTATGTCTGTTCGCCTTGGCATTAAAGTCTATATTTTACACCATAAACAGGATTAAAGCCCCATTCAAAAACATATGACCTGCTTAATTGTGCCTTTTTTACGCCTTGTATTAAAATCTACCAGTGGGAGGTTCTATTATGAAGCATGTATGCCTTATATACGCACACCCCAACCCAAACAGCTTTAACAGAGCCATAAGGGATAAGGTCCTTGAATACTTGGGTTCAAAGAATATAAGCTACACTTTAAGGGACCTATACGCCTTGGGCTTTGACCCAGTTTTGTCCTCAAAGGATTTTGAAAGCCTTTTGGCTGGAAAGGTGCCAGAAGATATTGCAAGAGAGCAGGAGATTATAAAAGGGTCCCAACTGTTGATATTTATCTATCCCATATGGTGGACTGGCATGCCAGCCATACTCAAGGGCTACATAGACAGAGTTTTTAGCTATGGTTTTGCCTACGAAGAAAGGGATGGAGAGCTTGTAGGCCTTTTATCAGACAAAAGGGTAATCATAATAAACACCCTTGGGGCAAGTGAAGAAGATTATAGGCCCTCTGGCATGGAGGAATGCTTAAAGAAAACCACAGATGTGGGCATCTTTAAATTCTGTGGCATGCAAGTGATAAAGCATATCTTTTTGTATTCTATTCCTTATGTAAGCGATGAAGAAAGAAGGAGTATGTTGGAAGGCATAATCAAAGAACTGGAGGTGGTACTATGAAAGAGTGCCTTAGGCTTATCACAGAAAGAAGATCCATAACCTTTTTTGACCCCACAAGGGATGTGCCAGATGAGGTGATAAAGGAGATACTGGAGATCTCCGCTACCGCACCATCGGGCTATAACCTACAGCCTTGGGAGGTTATAGTGGTAAAGGACAAGGAAAAGAAAAAGAGGCTTAAGGTGATATGCTATAACCAGCAAAAGGTAGAGGATGCAAGCGCCAACATAGTGCTAATTGCCAATACAAGGGCTGGATTTGAGCATGTGGATAGGGTTCTTCAAAGCTGGGAAGAGCTGGGTTATATAAAGCCAGAGGCAAAGGAGGCCCTAAAGGAACAGATATTATCAGGCTGGCAGGACCCGCAGAGGGCCTTTAGGAAGGCTGTAAGGGATACGGCCCTTTTTGGCATGACCATAATGATCACCGCAAGGGCCTTTGGCCTTGAAACCCATCCTATGGAAGGCTACGATGAGCAAAAGCTAAAGGAGTTTTTGAACATAGAAGATTACAAGGTGGTCCCCATGATAATAGCCATAGGCTATAAGGACCCTTCAAAGGAGCTACTTCCAAGAGCCTACAGGTTTAAGTTTGAGGAGTTTGGAAAGATAATTTAATGGAAGCCTATCTTTTGGCCTTTTTTGCCTCTGTGTGCGCCGGTGCCATAAATGCGGTGGCTGGCGGTGGAACCCTTATAACCTTTCCTTCCCTTGTTTGGCTTGGCCTTGACCCAGTGGTGGCAAACATAAGCAACACGGTGGCCCTTTGGGTGGGGTCCCTCACAGGAGCCTTCGGCTTCAAAGACAGGCTCAAGGAATCAAAGGATGCATTCCTTCCTCTATTCTTCTCTTCTGTGCTTGGTGCCCTTGTGGGTGCCTTGCTTTTGATAAAAACACCCTCTAAGACCTTCAAGGATATAGTGCCTTTTCTCATCTTTTTTGCCGTGCTGATGCTGGCCCTTAGCGAGTTTATAAAGGGCCTTTTGGCAAGGTTTGCCATAGAGGATGGAAGGCTTCACCCTCTTATACCTACAGGCCTTCAGTTTTTGACCGGCGTGTATGGGAGCTACTTTGGTGCTGGCATAGGCATTATGATGCTGGCAAGCCTTACCCTCTCCGGCATTCACAACATACATACAGCCAACGGCATAAAGAACCTTTTGGGCTTTACCATAAACCTAATTGGTGCCCTTATCTTTGTTTTGAGCGGTAAGGTAAGCTGGCCCTTTGCCCTTGCCATGATGCCCGGCTTTGCCCTCGGAGGCTATATGGGTGCAAGAATATCTCAAAGGTTCAGGCCAAAGGTGGTAAAAGCCTTTGTAATAGGCTGGGGGACACTTATAGGGCTTTACATGCTTTTGATAAAATAATCTCATGCTAAAGCTAAGCAAAGCAAAAAGAGCAAAAGGAGAGCTAAGGGTACCCTCAGACAAGTCCATATCCCACAGAGCGGTTATCTTCTCAGCCTTGGCGGAGGGAGAAAGCTATGTAAAAGAGTGGCTTTCTTCCGAAGACACTTTGGCCACCTTAAACATGCTTATAGCCTTAGGTGTAGAGGTAAAGAAGGATGGAAAAAACCTAAGGATAAAGGGAAGGGATTACAGCTTTGTTGAACCCTCCTACGTGCTTGATGCCAAAAACTCTGGAACTACTGCAAGGCTTATGCTTGGAGTCCTTTCCACACAGCCCTTTTTTAGTGTGATAACGGGGGACGAGAGCCTCAGGCAAAGGCCCATGCTTAGGGTGGTAGAGCCCCTAAGGCAGATGGGTGCCTACCTTGACGGAAGGGAGAAGGGGAACAAGCTTCCCGTATGCGTAAGAGGAGGAAGCCTAAAAGGTATCTCCTTTTTTAATAAAAAGTCCTCTGCACAGGTAAAGTCTGCCTTGCTTTTGGCTGGGCTAAGGGCGGAGGGCTACACGGAGATAGTAGAGCCTGTCCTCTCAAGGGACCACACAGAAAGGATGTTAAAAGCCTTTGGCGTGGAGCTTATACAGATGGAGGGTAAGGAAGGGCATGTGATAAAGCTAAAGGGTGGTCAAAGGCTTGTGGCTACAGAGGTATTTTGTCCTGCTGATCCCTCATCGGCCAGCTTTTTTGTAGCCCTTGCCGTGCTTCTTGAAGGTTCTGAGCTCCTGATCAAAGATGTGCTTGTAAACCCCACAAGGGATGGCTTTTTTAGAAAGCTAAAAGATATGGGTGCGGACATAAGGTATGAAAACCTAAGGGAAATATCCGGTGAGCCTGTGGCAGACATTTATGTGAGATATTCTGGGAGGTTAAAAGCAGTGGAAGTGCATCCGGAAGAGGTGCCTTCCATGATAGACGAGCTTCCTATTTTGGCGGTGGTTATGGCCCTATCGGAAGGAGTCTCAAGGGTTAGGGGTGCGCAGGAGCTAAGGGTCAAAGAGAGCGACCGCATAAGGGCTGTGGTGGAGAACTTGAAGGTTATGGGGGTAAGGGTGGAAGAGTATGAGGATGGCTTTGAGATAGAAGGAGTAGAAAGGCTAAAGGGAGATCATATAAAAACCTTTGGAGATCACAGAATAGCTATGGCCTTTTCTATTGCTGGCCTATTAGCGGAAGGGGAAACTATTATAGACAATCCTGAGTGCGTAGCCATCTCATATCCAAACTTTTATAAGGACCTTGAAGGTATTTTGGAAGGTTAATAAAAGATGCCATCGTACGTAAACCTTACTTTAAATAAACATGTGCCTGTGCCTATCTTACCCTAAATAAACGAATTGCTCATGGTTGTCTAATTTATTTTTTTAGACGCCGAATGAGAAATTAATTAAGCAACGGTGATGCCATTATACCTTTTTGTTAAAAAAATAAATGAGACAAGAAATGTAGAAGCACGGCATGCCGTGCAACTACTAATAAAAAATCTACTGGTCTTGGACCCGCCCGATGTTTTATAATCTGGCAGGTTTAAAACCTGCTACTACAAAGGACGAATTTCTCACCCGGCGTATACGATTTTAATTTTCCCATACTATATTTTTATTAATGCTTATAAGGAAGGCTAAGCTTAAGGATGTGCCAGAGCTTTATAACTTTATAAACGAGTATGCAAAGGAAGGCACGCTTCTGCCAAGAAGCCTAAACTCTCTGTATGAGAACATAAGGGATTTTTGGGTTTGTGAGAAGGATGGGGAAATAGTGGGTTGCTGCGCCCTTCACATAGTTTGGGAGGACTTGGCTGAGATAAAGAGTCTTGCGGTCAAAAAAGATTATAAAGGCATGGGAGTGGGTAGTTCGTTGGTGGAGGCTTGTCTAAGGGAGGCGGAGGAGCTGGGCATAAAAAAGGTCTTTGTTCTTACCTATGCGCAGGGATTTTTTAGCAAGTTCAATTTTGAGGAGGTGGAAAAGGCCAAGCTTCCCCATAAGGTCTGGGGTGAATGTATAAACTGTATAAAATTCCCAAGCTGCGATGAGATAGCCATGTGGGTAGATTTGGAAAAAGTTTTTATCAAGCATGACAGTGAAGTTTAGCTATATAACCTCTGGAGAAAGGTTAAGCAGGGTCTATGAAAGCCTAAGGGAAGAGCCCTATATCTTCCTTGATACGGAGGTATCCAACGACAGGATAAGGCTTGTACAGCTGGGTGGAAAGGAAGATATATTCATCCTTGACCTTTTTGACCTTGGTGAGGAGGGTGTGCTATTTTTAAGGGAGCTTCTTTCCAGCAAGGGTATAGTGGGGCATAACCTTAAGTTTGACCTTAAGTACCTCTACAGCTATGGTATAGAGCCATATGCGGTCTTTGATACTATGATAGCAAGCCAGCTTTTGGGGGACACGGACAAACACTCTCTTCAAAAGGTGGCCATGCACTACTTGGGGCAGGTTTTGGACAAGGGACTTCAGGCCTCCAACTGGGGGCAACCCTTTTTAGGCAAAGAACAGCTTGAGTATGCAGCGCTGGATGTGAAAGTGGTAAGAGACCTTTTTTACATATTCCTTAAAAGGCTCAACGAAAGCCATCACCGAGAGGAGATACTTCTAAAAACAAGGACTTCAAAGGTCTTCAATCTTTTAAACCCTGTAGCCATAGTGGAGATGGCCTTTGTTCAAGAGACGGCAAAGCTTGAGCTAAACGGCATACCAATAGATAAGGAAGAATTGGAAAAAAAACTAAAAGAACAAGAGAGGCTTCTTCAAAAGAAGGTTATGGACTTTATGGTGAAGTATAGAATAGATCCTATGTCGCCCAAGCAGGTGGGTGAACTTCTTACAAAAAGGTTTAAGCTTGACCTTCCAAAGACGGGAAAGGGCAACGTTTCTACCGATGATAGAGTGCTTTCCGAGTACGCTTCACACCCTGTAATTTCTGAGCTTTTGGACATAAGGGGAATGAAAAAGATCATTGAGAAGCTGCAGGAGATAAAGGAAAGGATAAGAGGAAATAGGGTCTATCCAGAGTTTAAGCAGATAGGTGCTGTTACTGGAAGAATGGCAAGCATGAACCCAAACGTGCAAAACATTCCAAGGAATCTAAGGAGCATATTTAAGGCAGAAGAGGGTAATGTGTTTGTTATTGCAGACTTCTCCCAGATTGAGTTGAGAATAGCCAGTGAGTATGTGGGTGAGGAGAAGATGCTTCATGCCTTCAGGCAGGGTAAGGATCTACATAGATATACCGCAAGCATATTTTTGGGAAAGCCAGAGGAGGATATAACAAAAGAGGAGCGCCAGCTTGCAAAGGCTGTAAACTTTGGACTCATATACGGCATATCCGCCAAGGGCCTTGTGGAGTATGCAAAAACCTACGGCATTGACCTTTCTCTTGAATCCGCCCAGAAGATAAGAGATAGCTTTTTTGAATACTATACTTCTTTTAAGGCTTGGCACGAAAGGGTAAAGAAGGAGCTAAAAGACTACAAAGAATCTAGAGGCCATACCCTTTTGGGAAGGCCTTACGTAGCCCATACCTTTCCAGATGCGGTAAACTATCCTATACAAGGAACGGGTGCAGACCTTCTTAAACTTTCTGTGCTTATGTTTGATGCGGAGCTAAGGAAGGAAGGCCTTAAGGCAAAGGTGGTTAATTTGGTGCATGATGAAATATTGGTTGAATGCAAAGAGGAGTACGCCGAGTATATAAAGGAACTTTTGAAAAGGGCCATGCTGCATGCTGGTAGGGTTATACTAAAACAAGTGCCAGTAGAAGTGGAGGTTTTTGTAAACAACCGATGGGAAAAGGATTAAATTATATAGCCATGGGGAGGTGGATAATCCTTTTAATGGTTTTTGCCTTTTCCTGTGGTCCAAAGGTCAGCACCTTGGAGGATTATGAAAAGAGAAACCCTTATCCTGGCACTCAAGAGAGGACAGAGTACAGCTCTAGGGGTAGCCTTATGCCAAAGGAGGGCTACCAGGACCTTTACTCAGAAAAGAGGGCAAGCAGGGTGGGGGATGTTATATACCTTCAAATAGTAGAAAGTATAAATGCCATAGAAAGCATATCTGCACAAACTCAAAGGTCTTCGGCCTTTAAACAGGGAATCAGCTCCTTTTTTGGGCTTTCGCAAAACACCCTTGCAGACATAGGTGGGCAGGGCTCTGGGCAGATGAATACAAAAGGCTCTGGAAAGGTCCAGCAAACAGGGGTTTTAACCACAAGGCTTGCTGGTAGGGTCATGAAACTATATCCCAACGGCAGTATGCTTGTGGAGGCAAAAAAGTATATTGCTATAGAGAACGCTCAAAGGGAGGTGGTTTTGAGGGGTATAGTTAGGCCGGAGGACATAGACAGTACCAACACCGTTTCAAGCGATAAAATAGCCAACCTTGAAGTCTTTATAGATGGGAAGGGCTTTTTGGCTGATGGAGGTAGTCCGGGATGGCTTGCAAAAATACTTGCAAAGGTCTTGCCCTTTTAATTCTGCTTTTTTCTTTTGCCTTTTCTACGCGCATTGGAGATGTGGCAACCATTGAGGGCAACAGAAGCAATTACTTAGTAGGTTATGGCCTCGTGGTTGGATTAAAAGGCACTGGCGATGGTAAAAGTACCCTTTTTACAGTGAGAAGCATAGCCAACATGCTAAACAGGATGGGTATAGTGGTAGACCCAAGGAGGATGACCACAAAGAACGTGGCGGCTGTTATGGTAACAGCCAAGCTACCACCCTACGCAAAGCCAGGCATGAAAATAGACGTGGAGGTCTCTTCCATAGGGGATGCCAAAAGTTTGGAGGGTGGGACACTACTACTTACTCCCTTGAGAGGACCGGACGGTGTGGTATATGCCTTAGCCCAAGGACAGGTGCTTGTGGGAGGCTATGAGGCAAGAGGAAGAGGTGCCCAGCAGGTGGTAAACGTACCAACGGTAGGAAGGGTGCCAAACGGTGCTACAGTGGAGAGAGAACTACCTTCAGACAGCATACCACAGGAGATAAATCTTTACCTGGATAGTCCCAGCTTTTCCCTTGCTAAGATGATCCAAGACAGGATAAACATGGAGTTTGGCAAAGACACGGCACAAGCGATGGATGCCAGCACGGTAAGGCTTAGAATACCACAGGGGACAAACCCGGTGGATTTCCTTGCTAAGGTGGAGGACCTGCAGATAGACGTGCCATCCCTTGCCAAGGTGGTAATTGACGGAAGGTCTGGAGTGGTCCTCTTTGGTGGGGATGTGACCATAAACCCAGTTTCTGTGGCTGTTGGAAGCCTAACGGTAATTATTAAAGAAACTCCAGAGGTATCCCAGCCACCACCCCTTTCTCCGGGTGAAACCAAGGTGGTACCAAGGACGGAGATAAAGGTGGAGGAGAAAACGGCAAGGATGGTTCAATTAAGGGGTGCTACTGTCTCTCAGCTGGTGGAATCTCTCAACAAAATAGGCGCCACACCAAGGGAGATCATCTCTGTGCTTCAGGCCATAAAGGCCTCTGGAGCTCTTCGGGCAAAATTGGAAGTGCTTTAAACCAGCACAAGTTCAAGCCTTGCCCTCTCCTCATCTATGGCTACCACCTTTACCCTAACTTTGTCGCCAAGTCTAAAGATCTTACCCGTGGTTATGCCAACAAGCCTATGGGCAGGCTCATCGTAAACATACTGGTCTTCTGTTAAGGTGCTTATATTTACTAATCCCTCCACCATATACTCTTGGATCTCCACAAAGAAGCCAAAGGATACCACACCAGTTATTATTCCCTCAAATTCCTCCCCAAGGTGAGACCTCATAAAGCGTGCCTTTAGCCTGTCTATGGCTTCCCTTTCTACCTCTTCTGCCAACCTTTCCTGCTGGGAAAGGTGCATGCCAGCCATCTCAAGGTAGGAAAGAGTCTTCTCATAGTCTATCTCTTCCCCCTTTAAGGCCTTCTTCAAAAGCCTATGGACTATAAGGTCTGCATATCTTCTTATGGGTGAAGTAAAGTGGGCGTAGTGTTCGGATGCAAGGCCAAAGTGGCCAAGGTTATGGGGAGAATAATGGGCCCTCTTCATGGACCTTAGGGTCAAAAACCTCACCAAGTTCTCCTCAGGCCTTCCTTCAAAGTCTTCTATTATCTTTTGGAAAAACTTGGGGTTAAGGCTTGGCTTTTTAACCTTATAGCCCAAGCCCGCAAGTATCTCAAGGAGGTTTTCCACCTTGCTTGGGTCTGGCTTTTCATGAACTCTATACAGACAAGGATAGCCCATGTTTTCAAGGTGCATAGCCACCGTTTCGTTGGCGGATACCATAAACTGTTCTATTATCCTGTGGACCACATGCCTTTCATAGGGCAAAACAGCCACAGGCTCACCGTACTCATCCACAACCAACTCCGCCTCTGGCAGGTCAAAGTCTATACTACCCCTCTCCCACCTCATCCTTGACAGTATCCTGTATAGGTCTTCCATAAGCCTTAGGGATTCTATAATTTCCTTTGGGTATTTGTCTTCCAAGGCAGGATCTCCAAGGATTAGCCTTAAGGCTTCGTTGTAAGTTAGCCTTGCCTTGCTCCTTATCACGCTCTCATATATGTCATATTCCAATAGCTTTCCCCTTTCATCAAAGATCATCTCACAGGTAAAGGCAAGCCTATCTTCCTTGGGCTTTAGGCTACATAGGTCCCCAGCAAGCTCTTCGGGAAGCATATGCAAAGCCCTATCGGGCAGGTAAAAGGTAAAGCCCCTTTTAAAGGCCTCCTTATCAATGGCAGAGTTTTCTTTCACAAAGTAGGAAACATCCGCTATATGAACCCAAAGCCTGTAGCCCTCTGGAGTTTTCTCAATTGCTACCGCATCGTCAAAGTCTTTTGCCCTTTCTGGGTCAATGGTAAAACAGACCTGCTCTCTTAGGTCCCTCCTCCTTTTTAGCTCCTTTTCCAGGTTGATCTTTAAATTCTTTGCTTCTTTTATCACTTCTTCTGGATAAGAGGTGGGCAGGTTATACTTTCTTATAAGCACATCTATTATGAGGTTTTTCTCCTCTGGATGGCCCAAAACCTCTTTTATCCTTCCAATGGCAGGGTGCTTTTTTGTAGGAAACTTCTTTATCTGTGCTACCACTACCGTTCCGTCCTTTAGGTCCTTGCAATCCTCCAAAAGTATGGTCTGGTGCTGGTTTTCATCCATGGGTAAGCCAAGGCAGGACCTTTTCTTTTTTTGTATCTTACACACTATTTCCTTCTTTGCTCTCTTTAAAACCCTTAAAATACGTACTTCCTTTTTGCCCTTATACTCTACCACCTTGGCCCTCACCATATCCCCCGCAAAGAGATTGACCATCTCAAAGGGTGGTATGTATATGTCCTTTTCTCCTTCTCCAATTTCCAAAAAGCCAAAGCCCGCAGGGTATGGTATTACTTTGCCACTAACTATATTCTCTTCCGCATAAGCATACTTGCCACCTTGAAGCGCCACTTTACCCGACCTTCTAAGGGATCTTAATACTTTTTTAAGAGCCTTTCTTTCCTTCTTGTCCAAACCAAGCCTTCCCAGTATTTCTTCAAAGCTCAAAGGCCTTTTACTACTTTTGAGAACTTTCAGAACCAATTCTTCTAAAGACACCCCTTCCATTGTAAAATATTTAACCATGAAAACGTATAGTGAGAAATTAATTTAGGGAGGGTATACCATTGCTGGTGATAAATCATACAACCAAAGTATATTATGCTATAGGGTAAACATAATAACGTATGTAAGGATACCAGATACACTCTAGCGTTCCAATCCTGCCCTTGAGTTACAAGCTTGCCCATAGCCCCCTTACCTACCAGATGTTTAAAAGGAACTTATCACCTTGCCTATTGTAAAATATTTAACCATGAAAGACTGGCAAAGGTACACACCAAAATTAGAAGAATTAAAAAAGGCTCTTGAAGAAGCCCTTGGTGCTTTAGATGTGGAGTATGAGATCAAGATGCCCGGAGAGGAAGGCTCCGATCCTTCTATCAAAGTGCCCTATGTACTTGTAAAGTATTACACCGACGAAGGCCATGCCCATGAGAGAAAGATAGAGCTTTTTGAATACTACTTAGAAGAGTCCTTTGACAATATAGTTAAGATAATAAAGGATATGGTTGAAGAGTTCCTCATGGAAATAGACCAAAGCGAATATGGCGGAGGTTGAGTTATAATATTTTATTTTGAAGAACTCAGGAGGAAGAAGGATGGCATTACCAAAGACCTTAAAGCAGGACTTAATAAGGAGCTTTCAAAGGCATGAAGGTGACACTGGATCACCGGAGGTACAGATAGCCATACTTACAGAGCGTATTAATAGGCTAACAGAGCACCTTAAAAAGCACAAAAAGGATGTGCATTCAAGGCGTGGGCTTATAGCTCTTATACACGCAAGAAGGAAACATCTGGAGTATCTGAAGGAAAAGGACTATAAGAGGTACTTGGAGGTAGTAGAAAGACTTGGATTGAAGGTGAGATGATGGAAAGCGTGCAGGCAAAGCTTGGGGAATCGGAAATAATTATAGAAACTGGAAATTACGCAAAGCTAGCGGATGGTGCGGTAGTTGTGCGCCAGGGTGGTACAGCCCTTTTGGTAACCGCAGTAATGTCGGAAGAGCCCGTACAGGGTATAGATTTCGTTCCACTCTCTGTAGATTACCGTGAACAGTCCTCTGCATGGGGCAAGATACCTGGCGGTTTTATAAAAAGGGAAGGTAAGCCAACCGAAAGGGAAATTTTGGTTTCAAGGGTTATAGACAGACCTATAAGGCCTATGCTACCCGAAGGTTTTTTCCATGAGGTTATAATAACGGCCCTCACCCTTTCGGCAGATGACAAGTATGACCCAGATGTGCTTGCCATAACGGGTGCCTCCGCAGCCTTGCATATATCAAGAATACCCTTTGATGGACCAATAGCGGGCGTAAGAGTCTGTAGGATAGATGGTAGATTTGTGGCAAACCCCACCTACGAAGAAAGGCAAAGGGCAGACATGGATATAGTTATGGCTGGGAGCAAGGATGCCATAGTGATGGTGGAGGGTGGTGCAAAGGAGGTGGATGAAGACACCCTTGCGGAGGCTCTATACTTTGGCCTTGAGGCCATACAGGACCTTTTAAAGGCCCAAGAAGCTTTAAGGGAAAGGGTTGGAGTTCCAAAGGTAAGCTTTGAAGGTATGGACTTGCCAGAGGACCTCCAAAAGGCCCTTGAAGAGTTTTGTACGGATAAGATACTGCAATCCTTTAATATTTCAGACAAGAGAGAAAGGAAGACCTTCCAATCAAACATACTTAAGGAATTTATAGAAATAAATCAAGTACCAGAAGAGTTGCACTTTAAAGTGGGTTATAACTACAAAAAGCTTATAAGCAAGCTTATGAGAAAGAGGGTTTTGGAGGAGGGTATACGTATTGATGGAAGGGGTCCAAAGGATATAAGGCCCATAAGCATAGAAATTCACCCCTTTGAGAGGCCCCATGGTAGCGCCATATTTACAAGGGGACAAACTCAGGCCTCTGCCACTGCCACCCTTGGCTCTCCGGAAGAGGGCCAGCTTGTGGAAAGTATATATGAGGGTGAGACCTTCAAAAGGTTCATGCTACACTACAACTTCCCACCCTTCTCCACTGGTGAAGCCAAGCCTTGGGGGCCACCAAGAAGAAGGGAAATTGGCCATGGAGCTTTGGCAGAAAGGGCTATAGAACCTCTCATACCACCGGAAACAGAGTTCCCTTACATAATAAGGGTTGTTTCCAACATACTTGAATCCAACGGCTCTACGTCTATGGCTACCGTATGCGCAGGATCCCTTGCCCTCTTTGATGCGGGAGTGCCCCTCAAAAAGCATGTAGCTGGCATAGCCATGGGCCTTATTATGGAGGGTGAAAAATATGCCATACTATCGGACATACTGGGAGATGAAGACCAGCTTGGCGATATGGACTTTAAAGTAGCTGGTACAAAGGACGGAATAACAAGCGTTCAGATGGATATAAAGATAAAGGGCCTCAGAAAGGAAATAATGAAGGAAGCTCTATACCAAGCGAGAGAAGGAAGGTTATACATACTTGAGAAGATGTACGAAGCCATACCAGAACCAAGGAAAGAGGTATCCCCTTATGCGCCCAAGATTGAGATAATAACCATACCAGAGGATAAGGCCTTGGTGGTAATAGGTCCCGGTGGAAGGAATGTAAAAGAGTTTAGAGATAAGATGGGTGTATCCGTATGGGTACATGAAGGCGGAAGGGTATCTCTAACCTCCAATTCAAGAGAAGCCATAGAAGAGGTAAAGAAGATAATACAAAGCCTTATAGCAGAGGTGGAAGTAGGTAAAGTGTATAAGGGTAAAGTAACGAGGGTAGAACCTTATGGAGTCTTTGTGGAAATTTTGCCTGGCAAGGTGGGGCTTTTACACGTGAGCAAGATGGAAGGATATGTTAAGGACGTGAGGGCAAAGTTTAGTGTGGGCGATGAGATCCTTGTAAAGGTTATTGAGGTAGATGATCAAGGGAGAGCTAAGTTAACTAATATGGGAATAAATGAGCCGGCGTAGCTCAGCGGCAGAGCGAGGCACTCGTAATGCCTAGGTCGTGGGTTCAAGTCCCACCGCCGGCTTGGAGAAGGTCATGAGGATAAAAGTAAAAAAACTACCACATTCAGAAGGATTACCCTTGCCCTTTTATGCTACGGAACATGCTTCTGGCATGGACCTTTTGGCAGCGGTAAAAGAGCCTGTGATTCTAAAGCCCATGGAAAGGGCACTAATTCCTACAGGCATAGCCATAGAAATACCACCGGGCTATGAGGCTCAGATAAGGCCAAGGAGTGGCCTTGCTATAAGGCATGGCATAACCCTTTTAAACACCCCAGGCACCATAGATGCGGACTACAGAGGCGAGATAAAGGTGATTGTTATAAACCTTGGCAGTGAAGACTTTGTGATAAAAAGGGGAGACAGGATAGCCCAGATGGTTATATGCCCTGTGGTTAAGGTGGAGCTCCAAGAGGTGGAGGAGCTAAGCTCAACAGAAAGGTCTGATGGGGGCTTTGGTTCAACAGGGTATAATATTTAAGGCATGGAATTAAATAGCATCTTTTTGTATCTTGCCATAATTCTTTTCCTTGCACGCATCATAGGCGATACCTTTGGAAGGTTTGGCCTTCCGCCGGTGCTTGGTGAGATATTGGTGGGTGTAATACTTGGTAAAAGCGCTTTGGGAATAATAGAGCCCAATGAGGTTTTAAGGCTCTTGGCAGAGATAGGGGTGATACTTTTGCTCTTTCACATAGGCTTGGAGGCGGACATAAACCAACTTAAAAAGGTTGGCCTTTCGGCCTTTGTGGTTGCCTTTGTTGGTGCCTTTACTCCTATGCTCCTTGGAACCTTAGCAAGTTACTACCTTTTGGGCCTTTCTTTGACCACCTCTCTCTTTTTGGGTGGTACTCTCACGGCTACAAGCATAGGCATAACGGTAAGGGTGCTTGACGACCTTGGGAAGATGAAGGAAAGGTTTGCTCAGATAGTTTTGGGTGCCGCAGTGCTTGACGATATATTCGGAGTTATAGTCCTGGCAGGTCTTTATGAGTTTTCAAAGGAGGGAGTAGTTCATTTTGATGCCTTAACAATGCTTGTGCTATACATAACAACTTTCTTTATCCTCTCTCCCATTTTGGCACAGATATTGGCAAGGGTTATAAAAATACTTTCCCAAAAGCTAAAAACGGAAGACTTTATACCACCCACAATTATAGCCCTTGTATTTCTTTTTGCCTTCCTTGCCCACGAGGTTGGGTCTCCAGAGATATTGGGGGCCTTTACGGCAGGCCTTGCCCTCTCAAGGCGCTTTGCCCTACCCTTTGCCATGTTTTTAAAGACGGACGAAAGTATGGCTCACAAGATAGAACATACCATCACACCCCTTGTGTGGGTCCTAACACCCATATTCTTTGTCTATGTGGGCTTGCAACTAAACCTAAAAGCCATTGATCTTACTTCACAAAAATTCTGGATGCTTTCCTTGCTTATACTGATCATAGCAGTTGTGGGAAAAGTCATTTCTGGCTTCTTTGTAAGAGGCTCTATGAAGGAAAAGCTACTTATTGGCTTTTCCATGCTACCAAGAGGAGAGGTGGGCCTTATATTTGCAGAGTTTGGAAGGCAGATAGGCCTTTACGATGACTTATTGTATGCAGTGGTTATCTTTGTGGTGGCTATTACCACCCTTATGGCTCCTATTGTGTTAAAAATGCTTGCTAGGGCATGAGGGTAGAAGACTTTGACTACCACCTGCCCGAGGAGCTAATAGCCAAGTACCCGATTACACCAAGGCACAATGCAAAGCTTATGGTTCTAAATAGAAAGGACCAAAGTATAAGACACGACATGTTTTGGAACCTGCCTCTTTATTTAGAGGAAGGGGACCTTTTGGTCTTTAACAACTCAAAGGTTTTGCCCGCAAGGCTATACGGAAAAAAGCCCACCGGTGGAAAAGTAGAGGTGCTACTTACAGACTTTATTACAAGAGAAGAGTGGTATGCCTTGATAGGTGGGAAGAATATAAAGGAGGGCTTGCAGATATATGTGGGTGAGGATCTAATAGTGGAGGTGCTGGAACATATAGAGAGTGGTAAGTTTAAGGTAAAGCTCTTGTCGGAAGACCCACTCAAGGCCCTTGACAAGCATGGCAAAATACCCATACCACCCTACCTAAGGCGTGGGGAGGAGCCCATAGACAGGGTTTATTATCAAACGGTCTTTGCACAGATAGAAGGCTCTGTGGCTGCGCCCACCGCAAGCCTTCACTTTTCAGAAGAGCTTTTAAAAAGGCTGGTAGAGTATGGGATTAAAAAAGCTTTTATAACTCTACATGTCTCCTATGGCACCTTCAAACCAGTAAAGGTGGATGAGGTGGAACTCCACAGGGTAGACCCGGAGTATGTAATGGTGCCAAAAGAAACCATTAAGCTTATAAAGGAAACAAAGGAGAAGGGCAAAAGGGTGGTAGCTGTGGGCACCACGGTGGTAAGGGCATTGGAGACTGCAGGCTTTGAACCCTTTGAGGGCTGGACAGAGCTTTATATATACCCAGGCTATTCTTTTAAGGTGGTGGATGCCTTCATCACCAACTTTCACCTTCCCAGGTCCTCTCTCCTTTTCCTTGTTTGTGCCTTTGGAGGAAGGGAGTTTATTTTGAGGGCTTACCAAGAGGCTATAAAAGAAAGGTATAGGTTTTACAGCTATGGGGATGGTATGTTGATATTGTAAAGAATAAACGGAGATTAATAAAATATTCCTTATGAGGCGTAGAAGTTATTTTTATTTAAAGCTGTTGAAAATTTACATACATAACATACTGGAAAACGAAAGATTTTACATGCATACTATATACACCACTATAGGCTTATTTTTAGTAATCACATCATCTATAACGATTTTTATTCTCATTACTCCTGAGGCAGAAAAAATGCCTCCAGACCTTCACAAGTTTTTGGAACACTATGGAAATTTTACGATCTACTTCTTTACTATAGAATATTTACTCAGGCTTTGGGTTGCTTCAGATTTTATTGATGACTTTAAGCACTATCTTGAACTCAAAAGTAACTACATGTATGCTTTTTTACAGGCTTTATCAAAAAAATTAAAATGGATGCTAAGGCCCACATCCATAATTGACCTATTGGCCATACTTCCCATACTCAGGCCTCTTAGGGTTTTTAGGTTTTTGCTATTGGCTAGGCTTCTTAAGATCATAAGATATACACATTCCCTTAGGGTAATCCTTACCATCTTTAAGGAGAACAGCTATCTTTATTTTGTTAGCTTTTTAATAATATTCACTTTGATATTATTTTCGGCAATAGCCGTTTATAATGCGGGAAATACAAGCTTTAATAGTTTTCTTAATTCCCTTTACTGGGCTATCATAACGGCTACTACGGTAGGCTATGGAGATATTACTCCAACCACACCAGTAGGAAAGTTTTTTGCAGCCATTTTACCAATGTCCATAATCTTGTTAATTTCTTCTTTGAGTGCCACCTTTTCTGCCTCTTTTATAGATAAACTACTTGAACTAAAGGAGGGTAATGTGATACTTAGAAACCTTCAAAACCATATAGTAATATGTGGCTACAATGAAACCTCCGAAGAAGTTTTAAAGCATATACAGGAGAACAACATAGACAAGGAAAGGCCTGTGGTCTTGATCACGAACTATGAGAAAAAGGATTTGGGTATAGACCTTTCAGAATTTATCATATATAAAAGGGGTGATTTCACAATAGAAAAGGTTTTGATTGAAGCTTCCGTGGATAAGGCTAAGGATGTTTTTATAGTAGGTGAAGCCTTTGAGAACTTAAATGATAGGAATATTGACGCAAGAACTACGCTTACAGCCATGCTTGTAAAAACTCTAAATCCAGATGCCAATCTTTATGTGGAGGTTTTGTTAAACGAGGATGCAGAGATATTCAGAAATAGAATAAAAGCTAATGCGGTCTTTGTTAGGGGTGAGGTTATAGGTAAGATGATGTTTTACAGCTCCCTGGGTTATTCGCAAGCAGAAAGCATACAGCCCTTCCTTAACGAAAGGATGAAGGTTGTAAGATTGGATGCAAGCAAATTCTTTAACGCCACCACCTTTGGCGAGCTTATAAAGAAGACAAGAAAGGAAGGCCTATTACCTATCGGAATAGAGAGGTCCGGAAGGACCATATTTAACCCACCAGACCACTTCAAACTCAAAAAGGATGATATGATAATATTCATAGAGAGTGGAGAGTAGGCTTTTAATTACTCCACCCAATAGTTTGGTGCCTCCTTTGTGATCTGCACATCATGCACATGGGACTCTTTGTAGCCAGCCCAAGTTATCCTTACAAACTTGGCCCTTTGGCGAAGCTCTTCTAAGTTTTTGGCACCCACATAGCCCATACCGGACCTAAGGCCGCCTACCAGCTGGTATATCACATCGCTAAGCCTGCCTCTGTAGGGAACTCTGCCCTCTATACCCTCTGGCACAAACTTCTCCATCTTTTCCTGTCCATACCTGTCTGCGCTTCTCCTACTCATCATGGCGCCCAAGGAGCCCATACCCCTATAGACCTTGTAGGCTCTGCCTTGATAATATACCGTTTCCCCGGGAGCTTCTTCTGTGCCAGCCAATAGGTTTCCAAGCATTACAGAGCTTGCACCCATGGCGAGTGCTTTTACTATATCTCCAGAGTATTTTATGCCACCGTCCGCTATTATTGGCACACCATATTCTTTTGCCACCTCATAAGCCCACCTTATGGCCGTTAGCTGTGGCACTCCCACACCTGCCACTATACGGGTGGTGCATATGGAACCAGGTCCTACTCCTACTTTAACTGCATCCGCACCTGCTTTTATGAGGTCTAAGGCGCCTTCGGCCGTTGCCACATTGCCCGCTATCACCTCAAGGTTTGGATACGTAGACTTTACAAACTCCACCGTTTCCAACACCCTTTTGGAATGCCCATGGGCCGTATCTATGGCTATTACATCCACACCTATGGATACAAGAGCATCAACCCTATCCTTTGTATCCGGTCCTGTGCCTACAGCTGCACCAACCCTTAGCCTACCAAGTTCATCCTTGCAGGCGTTGGGGTATTTTTTGCGCTTGGTAATATCCTTTATGGTTATGAGGCCTACAAGCCTTCCTTCCTTATCCACTATAGGAAGCTTTTCCACCTTGTGCCTTTGAAGTATCTCTTCCGCTTCTTCAAGGGTTATTCTTTCTTGGGCCATTATAAGGTTCTGGGAGGTCATGAAAAGAGATACGGGCTTGTGGTAGTCGGTAGGCTTTATAAACCTTAGGTCTCTATTGGTAAGAATGCCCACGAGCTTGTTGCCATCGCTTACCACAGGGACGCCAGATATTTTATACCTTTCCATTATCTCAAGGGCTTCTTTGACCGTGTTGTCTGGCCTAACGGTTACAGGCTGTAAAATCATGCCACTTTCCGATTTTTTAACCTTTTCCACCTCTTGAGCTTGCTCTTCTATGGAGAGATTTCTATGTATTATGCCAATACCACCCTCACGGGCAAGGGCAATGGCAAGACGGGCTTCTGTAACAGTATCCATGGCAGCGGATACTATGGGGATGTTAAGCTTTATCTTTTTAGTAAGCCAGGTAGAAACATCTACCTCGTGGGGCAAAACTTCAGAGTATTGTGGTATTAAAAGCAGGTCATCAAAGGTATAACCTTCAAGTATTTCCATATATTAATTATATTCCAACCTCTATGCCGTATTGCCTTATCTTTCTATAGAGGTTAGAAAGGTCTATGCCTATGGCTTCCGCAGTTCTTTTGAGGTCATAACCATATTCTCTTAGCTTTCTTTCTATAAATATCCTTTCAAACTCCTGCCTTGCTTTTCTTAGGTCCTTTTCCAAAAGGAGTGCGTTTATATCCTCAGGATGGTGTTCAAAACCAAGGAGATATCTAAGGTCCTTTTCTGTTATCTGGGATCCTTCATGCAATATGGCAAGCCTTTCCATAAGGTTCTTTAGCTCCCTAACGTTTCCTTTCCACTGGTAGGTAAGTAAAAGCCTTTTAGCATCTTCGCTCAGATACTTGTTAGGTTTGCCATACTTCCTAAGGTAGTGGCTTAAAAAGTATTCTGTAAGAAGGAGAATATCACCATCCCTTTCTCTAAGCGGTGGTAGACTTATTAAAAAGGTGGATATCCTGTGATAGAGGTCCTCTCTGAACCTGCCCTTTTCAACCTCTTCTCTTAGATCCTTGTTGGAAGCGCATATGAGCCTAAAGTCGGACCTTATGGTTTGGGTGCCACCTAACCTTGTAAACTCCTTTGTTTCCAAAACTCTCAAAAGCTTGGCCTGAGCCCTTGGGCTAAGCTCGGATATTTCATCAAGGAACAAGGCGCCACCATGGGCAAGCTCAAGCTTTCCTAACTTTCTCTGGGTGGCTGAAGTAAAGGCCCCCTTTTCATAGCCAAAAAGCTCTGCCTCCACCAAGTCCTCCGGCAGTCCGGCGCAGTTTATGTCTATAAAAGGTCCTTCGGACCTGCTTGATAGCCTGTGTATGCTTCTTGCCACAAGCTCTTTACCCGTTCCGCTTTCACCTATTATGAGAAGGTTGGCATCTGTTTTGGCTATTTTGCTAATTAACTCTTTTACATATAGCATCTGTTTGCTTTCACCCAGTATTTGATCCTCACTTTTTTCACTTCTTGACCTTATGGTCTCTTTGAGGGCCTTTTCTATAGTTAGCAAAAGTCTATCCATTGAAAAGGGCTTTTCCAAAAAGTCGTAAGCTCCCTCTTTTACAGCCCTTACGGCATGCTCGCTTTTGCCGTGGCCTGTTATTACTATGATGGCGGATCCTGGAAGATTTTCTTTAAGATAGCTTATATAATCTAGCCCATTTCCATCGGGAAGCCAAAGGTCTAAAAGAACGCAGTGAAAGTAGCTTTTTTCAACCAATACCTTCATAGACTTTATGCTTTCTGCTGTAAAGACCCTGTAGCCCTCCTCCTCAAGTATGCCCTTTAAAGTATCCCTTATTGCCTTCTCATCATCCACCACAAGGATGTTCACTTCCATGAGAAAATTATAAAAGGTCGGTGAAGATATATGTTTTTAGGCTACCTCTTATCCTACTTGCCGGAATGTCTTCACCCCTTAGCATGGCCTCAAGGGCTTTTCTTTTTTCCTCACCCTTTAAAAAGAATATGACCGCACAGGACCTATTTATGTATTCCCCCTTCAAAGAAAGCCTCAAAAGCCCATCGGGGGACTTACTTAGGTACACCTTCGGGCTTACGTCTTCACATTCTACTTTGGGAAACAAAGAGGCAGTATGCCCGTCTTTGCCTACTCCAAGTAGGGCTATATGCAGTCTTTCTGGAAGCTGAAGGCTATAATCCATGGCGCATTCCTCTGGTGGCATCTCCGTTTTAAAGAAGGCCAGTCTTGCCCTTTCTCCAAGGGCTTCTTTTATGTTTTTGTAGTTGCTAAGCTCGGAAGATAGAGGCACATACCTTTCATCGCTAAGATAAAACCTTAACCTATCCCACAAGAGCTTTTCCTTTGATAAGATTCTGTAGAGGTCAAGGGGTGTTTTGCCGCCCGCAAGGGCTACATGGCAGAGCCTCTCTTTGTTTAGAAAAAGCTTAAAGAGTCTTTTTAAAAACCTGATAAGATAAACTTCTGGCTCTTTGCTTGAATGTATGAAATAGCTTGCCACTTTTTTCATAGGAATATACTATAAACCTAAAGTGGTTAGAACTGGCTAATGCCCTTGAAGAGCTTGAAACAACCTTCATGAGGAGGCTCCCTGGCATATCAAGGAATACTCCCAACGCTAAGTTAAAGGAGTAGCCTTATCCTTTAAAAGCTTTCTAAGGGTTATCCTGTTTATACCTAAAACCTTGGCCGTTTTAGACTGGTTTTTACCAAGGACTGAAAAGGCTTCTTCTACTATGGCGTAGGCTACGCTGTCTAAAAGCTTACGGTATATGTCCCTCTCACCAGCTTCTATGAGCCTTTTTACCTCCATCCTTACAACCCTGTCAATGTCCCGTGGCTTATATTCCTCCGCCACAAGCTCCAAATCCTTACCCCTTAAAACATCACCATCGCTTAAGGCTATGGCCCTTCTTAGCATATTCTCCATCTCCCTCACATTACCGGGCCAGCTGTAGCTAAGCACCTTCTCCAAAAAGTCCCTTGTATAGCCCCTTATCCTCTTTCCCATCTCGGTAGATAGGTTCCCTACTATGCAGTTGAGTAAAATGGGTATGTCTTCCTTCCTCTCTCTTAAAGGTGGTATATGTATATGCACTACACTTATCCTGTAGTAAAGGTCCTCCCTAAAGAGACCCTCCTTTACCAAACTCTTTATATCTTTATTGGTAGCGCAGATGAGCCTAAAGTCGCAGGGTACCTCCTTTGTGCTTCCAAGCCTCCTTACCTTCTTCTCCTGTAGTACCCTTAAAAGCTTTGGCTGTAGGACCAAAGGTAGGTCTCCCACCTCATCCAAAAATAGCACGCCACCTTTCGCCATCTCTATAAGGCCAGCCTTAGAGGTAGAAGCTCCTGTAAAGGCTCCTCTTTCGTATCCAAAAAGCTCAGCCTCAAACAGCTCCGGTGGCACCGCAGAGCAGTTTATGGCCAAAAAGGGTCCATTCCACCTTCTGGAGAGCTTCCAAAGGGTCTTTGCAAAAAGCTCCTTCCCCACACCAGTCTCACCCGTTATTAAAACTGGCACATCCAAGGGTGCCACCTTCCCAATGGTCTTTAAAACCTCCTTCATCCTCCCCTCAGAGTTCCCTATTATGGAACATAGCTCCTTACATAGGTCTCCAGAGAGGTCCTCTTCGCTGTAAACTATAGGTATCACTTCTTCTCTGTGGTAGAGCTCGCCCTTAGCTTTTTCAATTACCTCCCTTAGCTCCTTAGGATTTACAGGCTTTAGAAGCACGTCATAAAAGCCAAGGCTCATAAGCTTCATGGTATATCCAGGCAAAGTTCTTCCCGTTATGGCTATAACCAAGTTTCCATCCTCTTTAAGGTCTGGCAGTGATGAGAGCCCGACTGTATCCACATCCAAGATAACTATGGAGTTCCTTAGGTCCTCTGGGAACTCTTCAACGGTTTTTAGGCCTTCCACCTTTAAGCCCTTGTCCTTTGTATAAAGGATAATATATTTCATGTTTATTGATTATACAGATTGTTTACAAAATATACATGAGATAGGTCAGATAGACTTGAAAAATCCTTACCTTTTTGAGACTTTTCTGCTGGCATGCATTTTGCATAAACCTGGTTAGGAGGTTGGTAATATGAAGCTTTGGGAAGAGGTTATAGACAAGAATCCAAGGGAAAAGCTTAAGGCAGAAAAGCACCCCCTTGATATAATTGAAGAGCTTCCAAGGCTTATAAAGGAGGGCTATGAGAGGGTCCCAGAAGAGGACCTTGTGCGCCTTCAATGGTACGGCCTCTATCATGATAAACCACGCATAGGCTACTTCATGCTGAGGATTAAACTGCCCGGTGGAAAGGTAAAGCCAGACCAGCTGAGAGTGATTGGGGAGCTTGCCAAAAGCTTTAATGATTATGCGGAGCTCACCACAAGGCAGGATATTCAAATGCATGGAATAAGGCTTGATGACCTACCCGGGTCTTTGAAAGGCTTTCCAGCGTTGGGCTTTTCCCCATAGGGGCCTGTGGTGATACGGTAAGGAACATAACCAGCTGTCCCGTTTCAGGCGTAGATAAATATGAGCTTTTTGACGTTGAAGGATGCATAGAGGAGCTTGAGGGCTTTTTCCACAATCCAGAAAACAGGGAATACTTTAACCTGCCTAGGAAGTTTAAGATAACCCTTTCAAGCTGTCCTTACCATTGCAACTGTCCAGAGATGCACGACCTTGCCTTTGTGGGCATGGTAAAAGATGGTGTTGAGGGCTTTGCAGTTTGGGTGGGTGGTGGGCTTTCTTCAACGCCAAGGCTTGCAAGAAAGCTAGGCCTATTTGTACCAAAGGGAAAAGTCCTAGAAGTAGCCAAGGCTGTGGTGGACATATGGAGCGAGGATCCAGAAAACAGAAGGTCCTTTGTAAGGGCAAGGATAAAGTACTTCATAGACAAGGTTGGGATAGAAGGCTTTAGAGAATTGCTCCTTGAAAGGCTAAGCTTTAGCCCAGAGCTTATCAAGGAGGAGCCAGCGGCCATAGGCAGGAACTTCCATGTGGGAATAGGAGAGCAGAAGGAGGAGGGCCTTTTCTATGCAGGCTTTCCTGTGGAGGCAGGTAGGGTATCCGGCAGCCAGCTCATAAAGGTGGCAGAGCTTGCACAGGACCTAAACCTCTCCATAAGGGTTTCTCAGAGGCAGAACCTCATACTGACCCATATACCAAGAGAGGAGCTTGACCATGTGCTAAGAAGGATGGAAGAGATAGGCTTTAGCCTCAAAAAGAGCATATCAAGGGGCATATCCATAGCCTGCACAAGCGACCCCTTCTGCAACTACTCCGTTGGCTCCTCAAAGGAGTTCTTTTTGGAACTTTTAAACTATCTTGAGGAAAGGCTTGGAGATGTGGGAGATATTGCCATAGGTGTGGATGGCTGTCCCCATGCCTGCGCTCACCATTGGCTAAACGACATAGGGCTTCAGGCCACCCACATAAGACATCCCGACGGAAGCGTGGAGAGCGCGGTAAACATAGTGCTAGGAGGTGGCTATGTAAAGTATGCAAACATAGGTAGGATAGTGGCAAAAAAGGTGCCGCTGCCCTTGGCAAAGGAGTACATAGAGAGGCTTATACTGGCATACAAAAGTTTAGAACATAAAAGCTTTCAGGAGTTTGTGAGGTCTTATTCTGATGAGGAGCTCTTGAGCATTATGCAAGGTGGAAAGGCGGTGGTGCAAGAGGAGAGGGGGAAGGTAAGAGTAAGACTATTTGGGCCCATAAGCAGGTTTTTCGGTGGGCTTTCTGAGGTGGAGGTGGAAGCTAAGACAGTGAGAGAAGCTCTTTTGAAGCTTGAGGAGGAGTTTAAAGATTTTCGTGGAAGGGCCATTGATGAAAGGGGTGAGCTAAAGCCTTACATAAAGGTCTTTTTGAATGAGGAGGACATAAAGTTCTTGCAGGGCCTTGATACTCCTCTTAAGGAAGGGGATGAGATAGCCATATATCCAGCCCTTGCGGGAGGTGCACCCATGTATGACGAGCTTGAGCTTCATGAGCTCGCCATTGAGTATGAAGGAAGGCCGGCACAAGATGTAATAGCCTGGGCCATAGAGAACTTTCATCCAAGGCTCTACATAGCCTGGAGCGGTCAGGCAGAGGACATGGTGATCCTTGATATGGCTTACAGGATAAACCCACAGGTCAGGGTCTTTACCGTTGATACGGGAAGGCTTCATGAGGAGACCTACAGGCTTATGGAAAAGGTCTATGAGGTCTACGGCATAAGGATAGAGGTTTACTTCCCAGACAAGGAAGAGGTGGAGGATATGGTAAGGAGGTTTGGCGTAAACCTCTTTTACAGGTCTGTGGAGCTCAGACACCTCTGCTGTCATATAAGGAAGGTGAGGCCCCTTTTGAGGGCTTTAAATCAGGTGGATGCCTGGATCACAGGCCTGAGAAGGGAACAATGGGCAAGCAGGCACAACCTTATGAAGATTGAAGTGGACCATGACCACGGACAGATAGTAAAGGTAAACCCCTTGGTAGATTGGACGGAAAGGGATGTGTGGAAGTACATAAAGGAAAAGGGAGTGCCATATAGCGAGCTCTACGAGAAGGGCTACAGAAGCATAGGATGTTCACCTTGCACCAGGCCTGTGGCTCCCTATGAGGACCCAAGGGTAGGAAGATGGTGGTGGGAAGTGGGAGCTCCTAAGGAGTGTGGTATGCACTGCAGTCTGGAGACGGGAAGCTTTGAAAGAATATCGGACAAGATATTGGGGGAAAGGAAATGATAAGCTTGAAGGAGATCAAAGACAGGAAGGCCTTTGAAGAGGGGCTAAGGAAAAGGGGTTGGAAGGAGGGAAGGTTTAACGGAGGGGTATGTATGATGAAGGAACTGGAAGGCTGGCTATGGATATGCTTGGTCTTTGACCATGAGGCCAAGTTTGCCTCCTTTGCCCTTGAGGAAAGTTCAAAGATGCATTCGGAAGGTGTAAAGAGGCTTTTGGAGGAGGTAAAGGACCTATCTGAAGAGTTTGACCTTGCCATCTTTGGGAGGTTGGAGTATGGTGGCTGACCTTTTGGGACTTCTTCTCCTTGGCTTCTTTATAGCCTTTGCCATAGCGCTCACAGGCGTAGGTGCGGGAACCCTTACGGCCCCTACCCTTATACTCCTTGGCTTTGACCCTGCAAAGGCCGTAGGCTCTGCCCTCCTTTTTTCCACCCTTGTAAAACTGCCCGCAGGTCTCTTCCACATGCTTTACAAAAACTTAGACTACAAAACCTTAAGGACCATGCTTTTGGGAGGGCTACCGGGCGTTTTTACAGGTTCTTACCTTCTCTCTGAGATCTTCTCCTTCCAAGCCTTTAAGAAAACACTGCTCTTTATCATAGGCCTGACCATCTTAGCCTCCCTTCTTTTTAACTTGGTCTTCCTCCTCAAAGGGAAAAGGATAGACCTAACAAGGTACGCTTACCTTCTGCCCTTTCTGTGCTTCCTAATAGGCGTTGAGGTGGGGCTTACCTCCGCGGGTGCAGGGGCCTTAGGCATGGTCTTACTGCTTTATTTTACACGCCTTGAGCCAAACAGATGCGTAGGCACAGACATAGCCTTTGGCCTTGCCTGCTCCTTTGTAGGTGGTAGCCTTCACATGATGTTGGGACACTTTGAAAGAGATCTCCTTTTACCCATGGGCTTGGGTGGCCTTTTAGGAATCTACCTTGGCACAAAGCTGACAAGTGTTATAAACCCAAAGCCTTTGAGGCTTGTCATATCAGCCATGCTCCTTGTGGTGGCCTTAAACCTTTTGTACAGGGGCTTGAACAATGGCTAAGGTCTATCTTGTAGGCGCAGGACCAGGAGACCCAGAGCTTTTAACACTAAAGGCTTTGAGATTAATAAAGTCCGCAGATGTCATACTCTACGACAGACTCATAAACCAAGAGATATTACTCTTTGCCAAGCCAGATTGCGAGCTGGTCTATGTAGGAAAAGAAGATGGAAAGCATACCATAGAACAAGAGAAGATAAACGAGCTTTTGCTAAAGTATGCCCACACAAGGGAAGTGGTGGTAAGGCTAAAAGGAGGAGACC
>Ga0101945_1000281_pt1 | contig 102028 bp, 101 predicted proteins | sample DewCreD2012metaG_2_FD_75246 | JGI IMG/M metagenome (GOLD analysis project Ga0101945, IMG submission 75246) | Hot spring sediment bacterial and archeal communities from British Columbia, Canada, to study Microbial Dark Matter (Phase II) - Dewar... ... | reverse complement strand
TCGTCTCCCAGCCGGTGGTGCGGTCCACTGGAGCGCGCGCATCTTGCGCGCCTTCTTCGGCGGGCGGGACGCCCGCGCTCCCAGCCTCCTCGTCGTCCTGCTTGAAGGCGTAGTAGACGGTCAGGGGGAAGCGCCGGTCCATCTTCTCCCGCAGGGCGGCGAAGGCCCGGCGGAAACCCTGCTCGAAGTGCTCCTTGGCCCTGCGCTTGTCGCCGCCGAAGCGCTCGGGGGCGGCCACCAGCTCCGGCTCCTTGGGCACGAGGATCGTGCCGAAGAGGTCGGGGTAGAGGTCGCCGATGGTGCGCCGCAGCCACACGTAGAAGAAGTCGGAGAGGGCGGCGTAGCCGATGTTGTCGTAGTAGGGCGGGTCGGTGGAGACGAGGACGTCCTTCAGGCCGTCCCAGGGGCTCGCGGCGTCGATGGGCCGGGCGTGGCCTTCTTGTGAAGTCGCGATCGTCTCGATGCACTCGGCGACGTAGTCGGCGCATGTGCTCCAGCCACCGACCGAGTCGCCCAAGAGGTTCGCCTCGGCGAAGTCCCACACCATGGGGATCGCTTGGCGCGCGAACAAGTGCATGACCTTCTGGTTAGTCGGGCTCCACCCGCAGAGCGAGTTGTTGAAGTCGGCGCAGCGGTCGAGGGCCAGGGCCAGGAAGGTGGTCACCGTGGCCGCGTAGGCGTCGGCCTCGGCGTCGGAGAGCCCCGCCGCGAGCGCATCCCGCCGCACCTCCGCCCGCACCTCCCGCACCAGGTCCGAGAGCGTCACCATCGCCGTGAGCTGCCGGGGAGTGAAGGCGTCGGCCCAGGTTGGCATACCGTACATCGGCAACCTGTCGACGTCATGGCACGGGTTCGTTACGGGTTCTGCTGGACGCCAGTTGGCTAAGTCCGCCTGGCCTATTCGCTCCTGCTCTTCCACAGAAGGCAAGTATACCCGGCCACGCTGCCCCTCAGCTACAATAGCCACGAGACGCGCGCCCATTCGGCCCGCCCTAGCCTCGCTTCGAATGTAGGCGTCGGGGATGGAGTCAGCGGTGAGGAGACATCGGAACGTCGCCCGCCCGATCTTCGTCCCCGCCTTCACGGCCTCGCGGTCGGGCGGCACGCCGGTGCGCACCCGGAAGCGCCACCTGGGAGCGCGCGCATCTTGGCTCCTGGGAGCGCGGCCATCTTGGCCGCTTTCTCCTGCGGGCGAGACGCCCGCGGTCCCAGGCCACTCTACCACCGGCTCCAGCCACGCCTCGCTTCCCTTCTTGCTGGAGAGCCAGAAGGTGCTCATGAGGGGCACGTGGGCGCCGCGGGCCGCCGGGTTCGGGCTCGGCACCGTCCGCGCCCAGATCCAGGCGATGACCGGCAGCTCCTTGCCGACGTAGGGCTTGAGGTGCGGGTGCTCGGCGGCCATCTCCCCCGTCACCTTTACCGGCGGGTAGAGGTGCCCGATCCGCTCGCGCGCCCGCTCGAGGATCACCCGGCCGTAGTAGCGGACGTCCGCGGCCAGGCCTGTGGAGCCGCGCCAGCCTGGGAGCGCGGGCCTCCGGCCCGCCTCTTCCCGAGCAGAACTCCACTTCCAATCCTCCGGCCTTGCCACCAGCCGCGCCTGGACGGGATTGTTCCGGATGTAGTCCCGAACAGCAGCGAGGTGCTTCTCATCGCGGATAAAGCGGTCGAAATAATCCGGCAGCCAGAATTCGCCCGCTCTGCCCAGCATCCGGTTGGCTTCTTTCGCCGTGAACGACTTCCACGAATGGACGATATCTCCAAGGCGATGCCCCGGAAGTGTCTCGATAAGCACATGGACATGGTTGGGCATGATAACCCACTCGAGCAGGCGGTACCTTTCGCCGTCGAATCGAAGAAGCGCGTTTTCGACGATCGCCGCGACTCGTTCATCCCGCAGGTAGCAGGCTCCGTAGCCCGCGTCCTCGAACTCGGCGATGCGCTTGCGAAGTTCGACGACACGAGGATCGGTTGCGGGGAGCGATGGCTCGAACCGCAACTCCTGCCGCCAAGACTCGATGACGTGTGCGGGCACGCTGTCGTAGAGACGAAACGTGATGAACTGCACCAAACCGGGCTGATCCAGGTGCGGTAGGTAGCCGCGCGAGTGCCAATGTTTGTGCGGGCGGGACGCCCGCGCTCCCAGCAGGGAGTTCCTCCATTCCGGGTTGACGGGCGGCCAGTCCGCCCAACGGGGCACGAGCTCCAGGTAGCACTTGTTGAGGAGCACCGCCACCGGGTTCAGGTCGCCGGCGTAGGCTTCCATCCCGAGGCGGGCCGCTTCCAGGGGGATCGAGCCCCCGCCGGCGAAAGGATCGAGCAGGGGCGGGAGCTTTCCGTCGCAGTACTTGAGCATCTCCGCCCGCGCCTCGGCATAGATCTCCGGGTGCTTGTGGAGCTGGGGCTGCATCATCTTGCGGATGATCCCGAAGAGCCGCTCCCGCTCGCGCTCCTGCGCCTCTTCGGTCGGGAATCGCTCCGGATGGCTGGAGGGGTCGTCGACGACCGAGGCGAAAAGCACCGCCCGGCTCACCGGCAGCGGCAGGCGCGCCCACCAGGGATGGATTCCCTTGGGATGCGCACCGACCCCCGGCATCTTGTCGTAGAGCGACGCATCGTTGATTTCCGGGAGTGGCAGCGCGACCTCGATAAGTTTCTTGGTCACTGATCCCACACCTCTCTAGCAACACTCACGAACTCTGCGAAGCTGTCCATTGATAACACACGCGTCTTCTCGCTCAAACCCCGCTGCACCACTGTCCGAATTCTCCGCCGCGCCTCTCGGTCCGGGTTGGCAATCACCAAAGCCTTAAGCGGATCCTTTCCGATGGCTGCTCGAAATAGCGCTGTTGCGTGAGCGTCCGTAGGCGGCAACGAGTATCCGACGAACACGACATTATCGCTCCTCGCCAGTTCCCTGAAAGCCCTGTTCCAAATGTCCCGGAATATCCCCCTCTCAAATCGTTTCACATATTCCGGTGGAATGATGGTAAACTTCATTCCTCTCCCCTGATACGTGTACGGTCTGGCCTTGAGGCGTACAATATACTCTTCTTTGTCAGCTTTGTCCACTTTGAAGTGTAGCGATCCGTGGAGTTTCAAGAGCAAGACTGTCTTCTCCCTAGGCGCGGGCGTCTGGGGCATCCACTCTTCATCACCTTGCAAGTTCTTTCCCCCCGGTCCTAGTCGGAAACCGTATCCGTAGCGAGCGCTCCATTTACCATTACCATACTTCTTAAGGTGCCAATCCAGTACGCAGTCGTAGTTGAACGTAAGGACTACGTCTCTTTCACGCAGTATGTCTTTAACGAACTTTTGTGTGTAGCAACACTCGCGCGGCTCACGCTTTTCCTTAGAACCGCTTTTTGTCAGCGCTTCTTCAAACACAGCCGCGAGCGCCAGCAGTAACCGTCTCCTCATTTCCCGCAGATCGCGTGTCTTAAAGCGTCGAGTTTCCTTTGTTGCTTCAACCATTCGTATGATTTGCTCAATTGTGGTAAATGCCGTTTCTAACGTAACTTCGAAATTCGTTCCAAACAACGTGACCATATCTTTGATAACTGCCGTGACGGTAGATCTATGTTTCTCGCGTCGGATCCTCTGGAGCTGCGTGAAGAAATCGCGGTCGAGAGGGGGTAGGCACGCCCCCTGCATAGAATCGACGAAGCTGCAGCCCCTTGTGGCCCCCGCCCCAAACACAAAAACTGTTTTGCCCATGTCATCAGAGGCAGCCGTCCGCCTCGCGGTAGTCGCTTTCACTTTGACCGCGGTGGACGGCCACTACTGGCTTGTTGGGCTTTCCGAACCAGCACTCTCATTTCGGCTCCTCCGCCCGCGCTAGCAGCTCCGCCAGCGCGTAATTCACACCCGTCACCGCGAAGTCGGCCGCCGGGCATTGTCACCGTCCCTCCTTGCCTCTTGATCCAGGCGGCGGGCGCCCTTCGGCGAACAGCCCCAGCAGCCGCGCTAGGCCTCGGCGGACCCGTGCCTCGTCGTCCGGGCTGAGTCGACCGAGTTGGCCGCGAACCAGACGGTGGTCCAGGGTGAAGAGTTTGAAACGGACCTTGGACGGCGCAGGGAGACCAGCGGCCTTGAGGTCCTCGATCGGGCAATCGAGCGGCCACGGCGGATTGGCCGCGGACGTGATCATGGCCATCACCGAGTGCCCGGCACGGATGTTGAAGGCGTCGGGATCCGAAAGCACTAGCGCAGGGCGATTCTTGGCGGCCTCCCAGTCCGTAAACGGGAAGGGCACCCGTACCACAGCAAACCGTTCAAAGGTCACGGTACGCCTCTTCGTCCGCAGGGCTCGCCCATTCCGAAAGCGTTCTCTCCACGGCCCGAAGGTACTCCAGGTCCCACGCCTGCGCGCGGCGGACGACCACCCGCCCGCCCGGGGCCAGCTCCCAGACGAGCAGGTCGCCCGGCACGATCTCCAGGGCTTCCCGGACCTCCTTGGGGATCGTGGTCTGGCCCTTGGCAGTGACCTTGGCGACGGCTGCCATGTCAGGATCCCTCCGCGAACACTCGTACCCCTACTGTAATGCCGTCCTTACCGCCCTGCAAGCCTTGCTCGCACAACCTGCCTCACCGCGGGTCCTCCGCCCGGGCCAGGAGCTCCGCCAGCGCGTAGTTCACGCTCGTCACCCCGAAGTCCGGCTCGCGCCGGAAGGGGCGACGGATGTAGTGGACACGGTGCGTGCCCCCGTCCAGGAACTCCACGACGGCGAGGATGTAGTCGTCTGGCTTGTTGAGGGAGGTCAGGATCTCGTTGCGGGTCACGGTGACCGTCTCCGCACCCGCCACCCGGCCCTTCACCTCGATGAACCGCAGCCGTCCCGTGCGGGGGTCGCGGCTTTCGATATCGTAGCCGAGCTGCTCCCGTTCCCGGTCCACGGGCTCGTAGCCTAGCCGCCGCTCGACCTCCATGACGATGGCCCGCGCCTTTTCCGCCACGGCCTGGGTGTCCGCGGTCTGAGGGTCCACCGGCTCTCCCCGCATCTTCGCCAGCAGCCCCGCCGGCACTACCACGAACCCGCCCATGACCACAGGCGGGAGCGGCGAGATCTGGGCCTCCAGGTCCAGCTGCTCCATGCGCTTGCGGAGCCGGGCGGCGAGCTCGTCCGCACGACGCCGGGCCTCCTGAGAGTTCAGGCGGGCGTTGGGTTTGCCCGCCTGCTCCTGCAGCCGCAGCTCCTCCGCCCGGTGGTCCCAGTAGGCGATCTCCTTGGTGAGCCGGTCCTTGACTGCGGCGCGGGTCTTCTCGATCCACTCCAGGCGCCTCCGGCGGACCTCCTCCAGGTGCTCCGGCACCACACGAGACACCGCGTACTCCACCGCCTTTCTCTCCAGGTCGCGGGTGATCCAGGCGCACTCCGGCCAGCCCAGGATTTCTTCGGGCCCGGGCTCGCCCTCCCGCAGGGGTCGGTAGTCCAGGTACGGCGCGTAGGCCGCATCGCGGGCGTTCCCGTCGGGGTCCAGCTCCACGTACAGCATCCGCCGAGAGACCACCCGCCGCTCTCCGGTCCGGGTGGTGCTGGCGTCCTGGATGGCGTGCTCCAGGTAGAACACGACGCGGGGCCGGTCGCCGGGGTCGCGGTCGTCCACCAGGACCGTGCCCCGGCGGAGCAGGTCGCGGTGGCACTCCAGGGTCAGGTCCACCACGGCGTCCAGCAGCGGGTGGCCCGGGCAGATGAAGGCCGCCATGGGCTGGCCCGGCGGGGCGATGAGGTCTTTCTCAAACGTGATGCGCTCGTAGCGGTGCAGGACCGGCTCCCGGGTGCCGATGAGCCGGTCCCGGTGGCGGACCGCCGCAGGGACATGCGTCACCTCGTAGCGCCGGGGCTCGCGCTGCCGGAGGGTTCCTCCGAGCCGCCGGAAGGCCTCCAGGAAGAAGGACTCGATGTAGTAGGGCTGCAGCCGCCTCGCCTCGGCCCGCTCCATGTCCTCCCGGACCCTGCGCAGCCGCTCCGAGTCGATGACCTCCTGCGCCAGGGCCCGTTCTTCCACCAGGTTCCGCAGGCGGGAGACGTCCAGGGCCCGGTCGATGGCCCGGACGTGCCTGGCCCGGACCTCCGGCTGCTCCCCGTACCGGATGGCCTCGATGAGGAGGTCCCGCAGGGGCCTCCCCTCGAACTGCAGCTTGCCCAGGACGTCGAAGACCTTGCCCCCTAAGGCTTTGCGGGCTTCCTCCAGCTTCTTGAGCAGGGTGTAGTAGACGTCGCCCTCCCGGGTCTCGATGGCCACCAGGTTCCACAGGTGGCAGACCTCCGTCTGGCCGATGCGGTGGATGCGCCCGAAGCGTTGCTCGATGCGGTTCGGATTCCACGGCAGGTCGTAGTTGATCATCAGGTGCGCTCGCTGCAGGTTGATGCCCTCCCCTGCGGCGTCCGTGGCCACGAGCACCCGGACCTCGGGGTCGTGCAGGAAGGCCTCCTGCGCTTTCCGCCGGTCCTCCCGGCCCATGCCACCGTGGATCCACACCACCGCCTGCGGCCGGCCCAGGAGGGTCGAGATCCGCTCCACCAAGTAGCTCAAAGTGTCCCGGTGTTCGGTGAAGATCACCAGCTTCTGGTGGGGGGAGCCCACGGGTCTGGGGGCAGCTTCGCCGTACGTGGCTTCCGGCTCCGCGATCCGGCCCTGAATCGCCGCGGGCGTGAACAGCTCGCTCAACAGGCTCGCAAGCTCCCGCCACTTCCGGTCCTCCCCGCTCTGCCGCACCCTCAGCGCCAGGGCCTCCAGCCGCTTGAGGGTGGCGATCTCCGCCCGCAGCTCCTGGATCGTTCGGGCCGCGGTGGCCTGGTCGAGGACCTCCTCTTCCTTCGCCGTCACCTCCGCCTCGGGAGCTTCCTCCAGCTCCTCGAGTTCCTCCGGGTCCACCGCGGGTCCCAGGGCCGCGGGCACCGCCACGGCTCCGCCCCGCTGCAGGAGCTCCACCTCCCGTAGCCGGCTTTCCAGCCGCTCCCGCCGACGCCGCAGGGACTGGTAGATGGCTTCCGGGCTTGAGGCCAACCGCCGCTGGAGGATGGTGAGGGCCCACCCCACCGTGCCCTTGCGCTTCTCGTCGTCCAGGGCGTCCGCCCGGTTGAACTCCTCCCGGACGTACTCCGTGACCTCCTTGTAGAGCCGTGCCTCCAGGTCCGAGAGCCGGTAGGGCACCGTGTGGGCGAACCGTTCCGGGAAAAGGGGTGTTCCGTCGAACTTCACCAGGTTTTCCTTGACCATGCGCCGCATGAGGTCGGAGACGTCCACCTGGTGGACCCCGTCCCGGAAGCGCCCCTCGAAGCGGTCGCCGTCCAGCAACGCCAGGAAGAGCTGGAAGTCCTCCTCCTTCCCGTTGTGGGGAGTTGCCGTGAGCAGCAGGAAGTGCCGCGTCAGGCCCGAGAGGAGCTGGCCCAGCTTGTAGCGCTTGGTGTAGCGCACCTCACCCCCGAAGAAGGTGGCGGACATCTTGTGGGCCTCGTCCACCACCACCAGGTCCCACCGGCACTCCGGCGCGCTCAACTTCGCCTGCACCGACTCGTCCCGCGCGGTCTTGTCCAGCCGCACGATCACCAGGTCGTTTTCGAGGAACCAGTTCCCCGTCCGCGCCGCCTCCAGCTTGTCGTTGGTCATGATCTCGAACGGTAGCTGGAAGCGCAGGTACAGCTCGTCCTGCCACTGCTCCACCAGGTTTCCCGGGCAGACCACCAGGCACCGCTGCACGTCGCCGCGGACCAGCAGCTCCTTGATGAGCAGGCCCGCCATGACGGTCTTGCCTGCCCCGGGGTCGTCCGCAAGGAGAAACCGCAAGGGCTGGCGCGGCAGCATCGCCTCGTACACGCCCGTGATCTGGTGCGGCAGAGGTTCCAGCAGGGAAGTGTGGACCGCCAGCAGGGGGTCGAAGAGGTAGGCCAGGCGGATCCGGTGGGCCTCGGAAACCAGGCGGAACAGGGCCCCGTCCCCGTCAAAGCTCCAAGGGCGTCCGGCCTCGACGATCTCAAGGCGGGGCTCGTCGTCCCGGTACAGGAGGACGTTGCCTACGCGCCCGGAAGGGTCCTTGTACGTGAGTTCCAGGGCGTCCGAGCCGTACCACTGGACGCTCACCACGGTGACGGCCGCGTCGGGGAGCACGCCCCGGACCACCGCGTGCGGCCGGAGGTCGTCCAGCCTGGCCAAACTCCCCCTCCCCCGCGACTTTCCTGCTATTATAGCCGGCCAGGCGTTCGATAAAAAGGCGTGCCGAAGGCCCTCACTCCTCCCACACCGTCCCTTCGCCCAGGAGCATCTCCAGCTGGCGGGGGAACTCTGGGTCTGAGGGGACGCCCTTGCGCAGGCGGTGGACGGACTCGCCCCGGAGGGTGACCACGTGCGCGTAGGCCTCCCGGGGCCCGGACCGGTCCTGGAGGAAGTCGGCCAGCTGGTACAGCTCCTCGGAGGTGGTGACCCGGACGTGGAGGGGCCTGGGGCCGTTTTTGGCAGGCCCGTTGCTCCCGCCCGCCAGGCTCTCCACGGGCACCACCTCGTCCGCCACCAGCCGCGCCCGTCCCTCGGAGGCGTCCACCCGCCCCCGGACCACCACCACCGCGTCCACGTGCAGGGCCTCCCCGCACCGCTCGTAGGTCTTGGGCCACACCACCACCTCCACGGCCCCCGAGAGGTCCTCCAGGCTGGCCACCGCGAACCGGCTGCCGTCCTTCTTGGACACCATGGGCCGCACGTGGGTCAGCACCCCTCCCACGGACACCTGGGTGCGGTCCGGGAGCTCCTGCAGGTCCGCCACCCGGTGCGCGACGTGGTTCCGCAGGACCGCCTCCCACGCCCGCACCGGGTGGTCGGTGACGTACAGGCCTAGCATCTCCCGCTCCATGCGCAGCAGCTCCCGGCGGTCCAGGGGCGGGACCTGCGGCAGGGCGGGCGGCTGCCCCAGGTCCCCCACCTCCGCGAACAGCCCCGTCTGCGCCGCGGCTTGCTGGCGCTGCCGGCGCGCCCCGTACTCCAGGGCGTCGTCCAGCGCCGCCAGCAGGGCCGCCCGGTCGCCCAGGGAGTCCATGGCCCCCGCCTTGATGAGGCTCTCCACCACCCGCTTGGTCACCACTCGGCTGTCTGTCCGCGCGCAGAAGTCGTACAGGGACCGGAAGGGCCCGCCCTGCTCCCGGGCGCGGACGATCTGCTCGGTGGCGGAGGTCCCCACGTTCTTGATGGTCCCGAGGCCGAAGCGGATGGTGCGGTCGTCCACCACGGTGAACTCCGATCCCGACTCGTTCACGTCGGGGGGCAGGACCGAAATCCCCATGCGGCGGCACTCCTCCACGTCCAACGCCACGCGCTCCAGGTTGCCGCTGTCCGCGCACAGCACCGCGGTCATGTACTCCGCGGGGTAGTGGGCCTTCAGGTAGGCGGTGTAGTAGGCGATGAGGCCGTAGCAGGCCGCGTGGGCCCGGTTGAACCCGTACCGGGCAAAGGGCTCGAACTGCTCGAAGACCTTGTCCACCACGTGCTTCGGGACGCCCCGCTCCAGAGCACCCCGCTCGAACTTCTCCCGCTGCGCGAGTAGCTTGTCCTTGACCTTCTTGCGGATGGCGTAGCAGAGCACGTCGGCCTCGGCCAGGGTGTAGCCAGCCATGGCCTGGGCCACGGTCATGATGTCCTCCTGGTATACCATGACCCCGTAGGTCTCGCGCAGCACCGGCTCGAGGCTCTCGTGCAGGTAGGTGACCGGTTCCAGGCCGTGCTTGCGGCGGATGTAGGCGGGGATGTTGGCCATGGGCCCGGGCCGGAACAGGGCGACCATGGCCATGATGTCCTGGATGCTAGACGGCCTCAGTTCCTGCAGGTACCGGCGCATGCCCGCGGACTCCAGCTGGAACACGCCGGTGGTCTCCCCCCGACCCAGGAGGGCGTAGGTCTTTTGGTCGTCCAGGGGGATCTGCTGCAGGTCGATGCGCTGGCCGCGCTTGCGCTCCACGATCTTGAGGGCGTGGTCCAGGATGGTGAGGTTCGTCAGGCCCAAAAAGTCGAACTTCACCAGGCCGATGGCGGCCACGCTGTCCATGTCGTACTGGGTCATGACCACGTCGTCCTTGCCCCGGGTGAGGGGGACCAGGTCGGTGAGGGGGTCCCGGGAGATGATGACGCCGGCCGCGTGGGTGCTGGCGTTGCGCGCCACCCCTTCCAGCTTGCGCGCCAGCTCCACCAGCCGGCGTACGCGGTCGTCCTCCTCGGACCACCGCCGCAGCTCAGGGTCCTGCTCCAGGGCCTGGTCCAGGGTACTGGTGGGCGGGATGCGCTTGGCGATCCGGTCCACCTCCCCGTAGCTCATGCCCAGCACCCGGCCCACGTCCCGCACGGCCTGGCGGGCCTTCATGGTGCCGAAGGTGATGATCTGGGCCACCCGGTCGTGCCCGTACTTGTCCAACACGTACCGGATGACCTCGTCCCGCCGGGTGTCCATGAAGTCCACGTCGATGTCCGGCAGGGTGTAGCGCTCCAGGTTGAGGAAGCGGTCGAAGGGCAGGCGGTAGGCGATGGGGTCCACATCCGTGACCCCGCACGCGTACAGGACCAGGGAGCCGGCCGCGGAACCGCGCACGGTGGTGAGGATCCCGCGGGAGCGGGCGAAGTTCACGAAGTCCTGCACGATGAGGAAGTACGGGGCGTAGCCCATCTGCTCGATGACGCCGAGCTCGTAGTCCAGGCGCTCCCGGAGCTCGGGCGTGATCCGGCCGTACAGGCGGACAAGCCCCTGCTCGCACAGGTGGCGGAGGTAGGCCTGAGGGGTGAAGCCCTCGGGCACGGGGAAGTCCGGGAGCCTGGGCCGGTCGAGCTCGATGTGCGCCCTGCAGCGCTGCGCGATCTCCACGGTGTTCCGGAGGGCCTCGGGGAACTCGCCGAACAGCGCGGACATCTCCTCCGCGCTCTTCAGGTAGAAGTGCGGGACGTCGCCCATGCGGGGGCGGTCGGGGTCGTGCACCGTCTTGTTCATCTGCACGCACATGAGGACGTCCTGCGCCTGGGCGTCCTCGGGCACCACATAGTGCACGTCGTTGGTGGCCACGAGCGGGAGGCGCAGGTCGCGGGCGATGCGCACGAGCTCGGGGATCAGGGTGCGCTGCTCGGGCAGGCCCTGGTCCTGCAGCTCGACGAAGAACTCCCCGGGCTCGAACAGGTCGCGGAACTCTGCGGCTACCTCCCGGGCGCCCTTGAGGTCTCCCCGCAGGATGCGCTGGCACAGCTCGCTGTTCATGCAGCCCGACAGCCCGACGAGGCCCTTGCTGTGAGCGGCGAGCAGCTCCTTGTCAATCCGCGGCCGGTAGTAGAAGCCCTCCAGGTGCGCCTTGGTGGCGAGGCGGACCAGGTTTCGGTAGCCCTCCGCGTCGCGGCTCAAGAGGGTGAGGTGGTAGCTGGTGGCGTCCAGTTTCGGGTCGCGGTCGGTGTGCCGGCGGGCGGCCTGGTAGGCCTCCATGCCGAGGATCGGCTGAATCCCCAGGGACGTGGCCTCGCGGTAGAACTCGATGGCGCCGTAGAGCGCCCCGTGGTCTGTGATGGCCACGGCCCGCATCCCGAGGGAGGCTGCCCGCTCCAGCAGAGTCCGGATCCGGCTGTGGCCGTCCAGCAGGGAGTACTCGGTGTGCACGTGCAGGTGGACGAACTCCGACATGTTGGGCCCCAGAGCAGGAAGACTACCACATATTGTAGGGCAGCGGGCCAGGCCGTCACCCCTCGGCTCGGCCCGGCGCAGGCGCTTGGGCTGCGTCCCCGGGCGCCAGGCTCGCCCTACTTCCCCCGGCCTCCGCTTTACGCCTCCGCGACCGCCTCGGCTTCCCGGACGGAGGCCTCCAGCACGTCGAGCGCCTCTTCCAGCTCCTCGTCGCGGATCACGAAGGGGACCAGCACCCGGATCACGTTGCCGTACACCCCTGCGCGCAGGGCCAGGACCCCCCGCTCCATGGCCCGCCGCAGGGCGAACTGCGTGTGCGAAGGGGCCGGGGTCTTGTGGTGGCGGTCCGACACGAGCTCCAGGGCCACCATGGCCCCGAGTCCGCGGACTTCGCCCACGAGGGCGCAGGTGTCCCCGAGCGACCGGAACCGCTCGCGCAGCCGGACGCCCAGCCGCGCCGCGCGCTCCACGAGCCGCTCCTCTTCGAACACGTCGAACACCGCGAGGGCGGCGGCGCAGCTCAGGGGGTTGCCGACGTAGGTACCTCCGATCCCCGCCTCCTGGACCGCGTCCACGACCTCCGCGCGGCCCACCACCGCCGACAGCGGCAGGCCCGCGGCCAGGGACTTGCCCACCACCAGCAGGTCAGGTTCTACGCCCACGTGCTCCACCGCCCACATGCGGCCGGTCCGGCCCATGCCCGTCTGCACCTCGTCCGCCACCAGGAGGATGCCGTGCCGGTCGCACACCTGACGCAAGCGCGGCAGGAAGGTGGGAGGCGGGACCACGAACCCACCCTCGCCCAGCACCGGCTCCACCACCACCGCGGCCACCCGCTCGGGCTCCACGTAGAGCGCGAACAGGTCCTCCAGCTTGCGCAGGCAGTACCCCACGGTCTCCTCGTCGGTGGGGAACGGGCTCCGGTACGGGTAGGGGTACGGGACCCGGTACACCTCGGGTGCGAAGGGGCCGAAGCCGCGCTTGTAGGGGTTCACACGGCTCGTGAGGGACAGGGCCATGTACGTGCGTCCGTGGAAGGCGCCCTCGAAGCACACCACCGCGGGCCGTCCGGTGTACGCGCGGGCGATCTTCACCGCGTTCTCCACCGCCTCCGCGCCGGAGTTGAACAGCGCGGCCTTCTTGGGCCACGAACCCGGAGCGAGGGCGCACAGCCGCTCGCACACCGCCACGAACCCCTCGTAGGGAGCGACCGCGTAGTCCGTGTGGAGGAAGCGGGCGGCCTGTTCCTGGACTGCCCGCACCACCCGGGGGTGCGCGTGGCCCACCGCGAGGCAACCGACCCCGCCGGCCAGGTCCACGTACCGGCGGCCGTCCACGTCGTACAGCACCGCGCCCTCCGCGCGCGCGACGAAGGCCGGCAGGTGCACCGCGAAGGCGCGGGCCACGCTGGCGCGCGCCCGCTCGAGCAGGGCCTGGCTCCTGGCGCCGGGCAAGCGGCCACCAGCGCGCTCTGCCATCCCTACCCGCCCACGGGGAGCCCCAGGCGCTCCCGCAGCAGCTTCTGCACGAGCGCGGGGTTCGCCCGGCCACCCGTGCGGCGCATCACCTGGCCCACGAGGAAGGCGATGGCCTTCTCCTTGCCGGCCCGCACGTCCGCCACCGGGTCGGGGTTGTCCTGGATCACCGCCTCCACCGCCTCCCGCAGAGCGGCCTCGTCCGCGATCTGCACGAGGCCCCGCCGCTCCACGATGGCCCCCGGCGCCTGGCCAGTCTGCAGCATCTCGACGATCACGTCCTTGGCGATGCGCCCGCTGATCGTACCGTCCTCCACGAGCCGCACCAGCTCCGCCAGGTGCGCGGGGGTGGTGGGGATCTGGTCTATCTCCAGGTTGTGCTCGTTCAGGTAGGCGCTCACCTCGCCGAGGATCCAGTTGGCGATGGCCTTGGGGCTGGGGTGGACGGCTGCCGCGGCCTCGAAGAAGTCCGCGGTGGCGCGGGTCTGGACGAGCAGCTCCGCGTCGTAGCGGCCGAGGCCGTACTGCGCCATGAGGCGGTCCCGCCGCGCGTCCGGCAGCTCCGGCAGGCTACCGCGGACATCCTCGAGCCACTGGGGGGTGACCTCCACGGGCACCAGGTCGGGCTCCGGGAAGTACCGGTAGTCCTCCGCCTCCTCCTTGGACCGGGACGCGAAGGTCACACCCCGGCGCTCGTCCCAGTGCCGGGTCTCCTGCACTACCGCCTCCCCGCGCTCCAGCACCTGCCGCTGGCGCGCCACCTCGTAGGCGAGGGCGCGCTCCACGGACCGGATGGAGTTCATGTTCTTGACCTCGGTGCGGGTGCCGAGGGGCTCCCCGGGGCGCCGCAGGGACACGTTGGCGTCGCAGCGCAGGGTACCCTCCTCCATGCGCCCCGTGGACACCTCCGCCCACTGCAGCACCTGCCGCAGCTTCAGGAGGAACGCCCGGGCCTCCAGGGGCGAGCGCAGGTCCGGGTAGGTGACGATCTCCATGAGGGGTACCCCGGAGCGGTTGTAGTCCACCCAGCTCACCGCCCCGCCCTCCGGGTGCACGAGCTTGCCGGTGTCCTCCTCCAGGTGCACGCGCCGGATGCCGACCCTGCGCCGGACCCCGTCCACCTCCACGTCCAGGTAGCCGTCCGTGCCGAGGGGCGGGTGCTCCAGGTACTGGTACTGGGAGATCTGGTAGTTCTTCGGGAGGTCGGGGTAGTAGTAGTTCTTCCGGTGGAACTGGGAGGTGCGGTGCACGGTGCAGTTCAGGACCAGAGCCGCCCGCAGCCCCAGCTCCACCGCGCGGCGGTTGATCACCGGCAGGGAGCCCGGAAGGCCCAGGCACACCGGGCACGTCTGGCTGTTGGGGGGCGCGCCGAAGCGGGTGCTGCACCCGCAGAACATCTTGGACTGCGTGAGCAACTGCACGTGGATCTCGAGCCCGATGACCGTCTCGTAGTCCATGGCGTCAACTCCGCAGCACGGGCGCCCGCGCGCGGTGCCACTCCGTGGCCTGCTCGTAGGCGTACGCCACCCGCAGCAGCGTGGCCTCGTCGAAGGGGCGGCCCACCAGCTGCAGCCCCACCGGGAGCCCGTCCGCGAACCCGCACGGCACCGACACGCCCGGCAGGCCCGCCAGGTTCACGGGGATGGTGTACACGTCCGCCAGGTACATCTGGAGCGGGTCTGCGGTCCTCTCCCCCAGGCGGAACCCCGCCACCGGGGAGGTGGGGGTCGCGAGCACGTCCACCCGCTGGAAGCACCGGTCGAAGTCCCGCCGCACCAGGGTTCGCACCTGCTGCGCTTTCTTGTAGAAGCCTTCGTAGTAGCCCGCGGACAGCGCAAACGTCCCCAGCATGATCCGGCGTTTGACCTCAGGGCCGAAGCCCTCGGCCCGCGTGCGGGCGTACAGGGTGTACAGGTCCTCCGCCCGTCGGCTGCGGGAGCCGTAGGCCACGCCGTCGTAGCGGGCCAGGTTGCTGCTCGCCTCCGCGCACGCGATGAGGTAGTAGGTGGGGAGCGCGTACTCCAGGGTCGGGAGGGCCACCTCCTCCACCACCGCGCCCAGGGACTCCAGGACCCGTACAGCCCGGAGGACCGCTTCCCGGACCTGCGGGTCCAGCCCCTCTCCGAAGAACTCGGTGGGCAGGCCGACCCGGAGCCCGCGTACCCCGCCCTCCAGCGAAGCCAGGAAGTCGGGCACGGGCACGTCCACGGAGGTGGAGTCGTGGGGGTCCCTTCCGCTGATGGCCTGCAGGACCAGCGCGCAGTCCCGCACGTCCAAGGTCATGGGCCCGATCTGGTCCAGGGACGAGGCGAAGGCCACGAGGCCGTAGCGCGACACGCGACCGTACGTGGGCTTCAACCCCACGATGCCGCACAGGGACGCGGGCTGCCGGATGGACCCGCCGGTGTCCGACCCCAGGGCCGCCACCGCCTCCCCCGCTGCCACGGCGGCTGCGGACCCGCCGCTGCTCCCGCCCGGCACGTGCTCCAGGCTCCACGGGTTGCGGGTCGGGCCAAAGCCGGAGTTCTCGGTGGACGAGCCCATGGCGAACTCGTCCAGGTTGGTCTTGCCCAGCACCACCGCCCCCGCCTCCCGCAGACGCCGCACCGCGGTGGCGTCGTAGGGCGGGACAAAGGGCTCGAGGATGCGGGACCCGCACGTGGTCCGTACCCCGCGGGTGCACAGGTTGTCCTTGAGCGCCACCGGCATCCCGGCCAAGGGAGGCAGCGGCTCGCCGGACGCCAACCGGCGGTCGAGGGCCTCCGCCTCCTGCCGCGCCTGCTCCGCGGTGACGGTCAGGTACGCGCGGACGGCCCCATCTTGCGCCTCGATGGCGCCCAGGTACGCCTCCACGAGCTCCCGGCAGGACAGGTCGCGTCCCAGGCGTGGCCGCACCTCGTGGTACGGCACGCCCACAAGCCCGCTCACGCCTCCGCCTCCAGCACCCGCGGGACCACCACGTAGCCCTCGTACGACTCCGGCGCCATGGCCGCCACCTCCTCCCGCGGGAGGGACGGCGTCACCGTGTCCTCGCGGAAGACGTTGGTCACGGGGATGGCGTGGGAGGTGGGCTCCACACCCTCCGTGGGCAGCCGGTCCAGGCGCGCGAAGTACTGGAGGATGCTGTCCAGCTGCGCCGCGAACCCCTCCCGTTCCCGCTCCGTGAGCTCGAGCCGGCTCAGGCGCGCCACGCGCTCGACCACCTCGGGCGTGATCCGCATGCGGTTCCCTCCAGACCCACGGTATCCTAGCACGCCCGCCGGACGGCCGGGCAAGACGAGTGGGGCGGCGCCCCGGCCTATCTCTGCGAGGGAACCCCCCGCAGATGGCCGGCGGGATTCCCTGGCGTGCGTGGACTACCCCGGCCCCCTCTGGCCGACGGACCGGTTCCTAGCGCGCGGGCTTTGCGAAGTGCTCCCGCAGGGCCCGCTCCACCTCGGGCACGATGGCTTCCCAGTCGGCCTCGGGCTGCCGGGTCACGGTGACGAAGTCGTTCAGCAGGAACACCATGCGCACCCCCGGGACCTGCAGCAGGCGCCGGGCGAGCGGCGAAGCGGCGGCCTGCTCCAGGGACGTGTACGTCTCGCTGCGGCCCTCGGTGACCCTGCGGTCCAGGGTGAACTTCAGGGCGTGCACGTTGGGTGTGGGCTGGACCTCGATCCGCACGACGGCCTCCTTCACGCGAGCCCCCGGAGGGCTCGGCGTCCTCCTTCTGCCAGCTCCCGGCGGGTCTTGCGCACGGACGACGGGGGGATCCCCACCTCCTCCCGGTACTTGGCCGCAGTGCGCCGGGCGATGGGCATTCCCTCCCGCCGCAGGCGCAGGGCGATCTCCCGGTCTGTGAGGGGCTGGTCGGGGTCCTCCTGCTGGATCATCCTGCGGATGCGCTCCTTCACGGGCAGGGAGGCGTCGAAGAACACCTCGCAGGACACCACGCGGCCGCTGGGCAGCAGGACGTACTTGCCGTCCAGGGCTCGACTCACCGTGGACTCGCTCACCCCCACCCGGGCTGCCACCTGGGCCATGGTGAGGGGTTTCAGGTGGCTAGGGCCGTGGTCGAGGAAGTCGCGCTGCACCTCCACGATGGCCTCCAGGATCGCCCGCAAGGTCCAGCTCCGCCGCTTCACGGTCTCGATGAACAACTTGGCCCGGGTGACGTACTCGTGGATGTGCTGCGCCGCGTTGGGCGCGAACTCCCCGGGGGCCTTGCGGGCCCGCAGGTACAGCTCCCGGTACAGGTCGTTCACGCGCAGGCCCATGGTGGGCGAGCCCACCACCTCCACGGCGTACCCCCGGGGGGTTCGGACGATGGCGGCGTCCGGCCTCGGGACTTCCTGCGGCCGCAGGCGCGCGCCGCCGCTGCGCTCGGCCTCGTAGCGGTCCGCGGGGTACGGGTAGAGGTTGCGGCGGATGTACTCGTGGCAGTCCCGCACCTCCTGCGCGGTGGTCCCCAGGCGCTGAGCGATCTTCCCGTACTGGCCCCGCCCGAGCTCGGGCAGAAGACCCTCGGTGACCACCCGCTGGGCCAGGAGGTTCCGGGGCGAGGGCTCCAGCGCCCTTAGCTGGATCAGCAGGCACTCCTCCACGGTGCGGGCGGCGACGCCCGCCGGGTCGAACCCCTGCAGCAGCGCCAGCACCTCCTCTGCCACCCGCACGCTCAGCCGGAACCGGGCCGCGGCCTCCTGGAGGTCGCAGGTCAGGTAGCCGCGCTCGTCCACGCAGCCCACCAGGTACTCCGCCAGCTTCTGCCGCCTGCCCTTCAGGCTCTGCGCTGCCAGCTGGAGCATGAGGAACTCGTGCAAGGGCACCTCGGCGCTCACGTGCGCCACGGGGTCGAAGTCGTCGTCGGGGTTCTGCCGGGGCGGTGCGAGCGGCTCGTCCAGGGGCTCGCCGCGGGCGTACCCGCAGCTCGGACACACCGCACCCCTCATCTCGGCGCCGCACCGGGCGCAGAACACCTCGTCGCGTTCCAGAGCCGGGTTGCTGTGCAGCTCCTCCTCGATCCGGGCCTCCAGCTCCTGCAGGGGCAGCACCAGCACGGCGCTGACCGCCATGAGCTTGGGCACCATCCGCTGCTGCGGCAGCGGGCTAATGTCCAGGCCCGGCCGGATCTCCACGCCCTCACCCGGTCAGGGGGACCCCGGGCCGCCCACGGCCGCAGGCGGCCCCACCCCGTACTGGTCCAGCCGCCGGCGCAGCTGTGCCACGGACATCCCGAGCACCTTCGCCGCCTCCTCTAGGTTCCACTCCGTGTGCTGCAGCACCCGCACGATGTGCTGCCGTTCGACGTCGGCCAGGCTCGGGAGCCGCTCCTCGCCCGCGTCACCCCCTGCCCCGCCGAGCCACAGGTCCTCCGCCCAGATCTCCGGGGTCCGCGCGAGGATCACCGCCCGCTCCACCGCGAACTCCAGCTCCCGCACGTTCCCGGGCCAGGGGTAGCGCCGCATCTTCCGCACCGCCTGGGGCGTGAACCCGGTCACCGCCTTCCCGTACTTCTGGCGGTACTTCTCGAGGAAGTGCTGGGCGAGCAGGGGGATGTCCTCCACCCGCTCCCGCAGGGGCGGCAGCTCGATGGGTACCACGCTGAGGCGGTAGAACAGGTCCTCGCGGAAGCGGCCGTCCCGGATGGCCTGCCGCAGGTCCTTGTTGGTGGCTGCGATGACGCGCACGTCCACCCGCACGGGTTTGTTGCTCCCCACCCGCTCGAAGGTGCGCTCCTGCAGGACCCGGAGCAGCTTCACCTGCATGGCGGGGCTCATGTCGCCGACTTCGTCGAGGAAGATGGTGCCGCCGTCCGCGGCCTCGAACTTCCCCACGCGGCTCCCCACCGCGCTGGTGAAGGCACCCTTCTCGTGTCCGAACAGCTCCGTCTCCAGGAGCGTCTCAGGGATGGCGCCGCAGTTGATGGCCACGAAGGGTCCGTGGGCCCGCGGGCTCTGGTAGTGGATGGACCGGGCGAGGATCTCCTTGCCCGTGCCCGTCTCCCCGTAGATGAGGACCGTGGCGTCCGTGGGCGCCACCGCCGCGGCCACCCGCAGCACCTCCTGCATCTTCGGGGACGTGCCCACGATGCCCTCGAACTTGAAGCGCGCCCGCAGCTCCTCGTGCAGCTTGCGGTTCTCCTCCCGGAGCTGCTCGTGCTCCAGGGCGCGGCGGACCTTGACCACCAGCTCGTCCTTCTTGAAGGGCTTGGAGATGTAGTCGAAGGCGCCGTGCCGCATCGCCTCCACGGCCATCTCCAGGGTGGCGTACCCGGTGACGATCATCACCACCGCGCCCGGGTCCTCCCGCCGGATCTCCCGCAGGACCTCCATGCCGTCCTTCTCCGGGATCCGCACGTCCAACAGCACCAGGTCGAACTCCCCGGAGCTGGCCTTGCGCAGGCCCGTGGCGCCGTCGGAGGCGGTCTCGACCTCGAACCCCTCCTGGCGCAGGATCTGGCTCAGGAGGTTCCGGATGTTCTCCTCGTCGTCCACCACGAGGACCCGACGGCTAGCCAACGCTCAGTCCCCCGTTCGAGGATGTCCTCCCGTCTATGTGTTTCGGCCCGCTGCGGCCGAACTCCTGTACGTTCGTCGCGAACACGTGTACGGGCCTCCGTACAGGTCGGTGCGCTGGCCGGTGTCAGTGCAGCCGTGCCGCCTCGCCCACCGCGGGCATCTCGGTTGCCCAGCTGGCCACCCGGGCGAACTGCAGCAGCGGGTGCAGGTAGGTGCGGAGGAGCAGGAGGGCCCGCTCCGGACTCGCCACCGACTCCGCGGTGAGCAGGTTCCAGCGGGTCTCCACCAGCGCCGCCATCCAGAGGGCGTGCTCGGTCGTGAGAAGCCCGAGGTCCGCGAGCGGCAGGAACACCTGCCAGCGCCGCATCGGCCGCTCCACCTCGTAGGTGCTGAGCATGGCCTTCGCGATGCCGGTGGCAGCTCCGGCGCCGTTGCTGAACCAGCTGACCACCTGGTTCACCCGCTCGGGATCCTTGGCGGCCTCCTCGACGTCCCGCGTACCCACCTCCACCACCGCGACGGACGCCAGCAACCTCCCCAGCCTCCAGCCCACCCGCAGGGGGTCCAGCATGCGCAGGGGCTGGCCCGCCCGCGGCCGGAAGTCCGGCACGCCCTCGCCCAGCCGCCGGGCCTGCTGCAGCACCTCCCGCGCCTCCTCCAGCAAACGGTCCCGCGCGGCTTCGATCTTCGCGTGGCAGGCGCGCAGGAACCGGCCGTGGGCGTCGCGGTCGTTCTCCACTAGGAGAGTGCCCCAGCCGAGCATCTCGTAGACCACCGGGACCGCGTGCTGGTTCAGCACCGACGGCATGAGGACCCCCTGCGCCGGGCCCAGGGGGTTCTCCTCGCCCAGCCGCTCCAGGAACGCGGACACCTCGTCCTCCGAGGTCTCCGGAGGGAAGGCGAGCCCGAGCTCGATGTCGGTGTCGGGGTAGGTGCCGCCTGCGGGGTAGCGGCCGTACACGTACACCGCACACACCTCCGGGGTGCGCGAGAAGTACGCCCGGAGCTCCTCGAAGGCTCCCATCCTGGCCTCTATGCTACTGCCCGCGCCCCCGCGGCCGGAAGGTCGGGCCTGCGGGGTCTAGCTGCCATAGAGGAAATCTATCGAAGCCGTCGAACCCTGGGTGCGTGGAGCTCCAGAACCTCGAGGCGTTCCTCCACGTGGCGCGGGAGCGCAGCTTTACGCGGGCGGCCGCGGCGCTGTTCCTCACCCAGCCATCGGTCACCGCCCGCATCCAGGCCCTGGAACAGGAAATCGGGCGTCCGCTGTTCGAGCGGAGGGGCAGGACGGTCCGGCTCACGGAGGCGGGCGAGGCCTTCCTGCCGTACGCGCAGCGGGCCCTGGAGCTCGTCCAGGAGGGCGCGGAGGCGGCCCGGGAGACCGAAGGCCGCGGCACGGTCCTGGTCGGCGCCACGGTGTCCGCGGCCACTGCGCTCCTCCCTGACCTGCTGGAGACCTTCCGCCGCGACCGGCCCGGCGCCCGGGTGGTGGTGCGCTACGGCCACTCCAACGAGGTCATGGAAATGCTGCGGGACGGGCTCGCGGACGTGGGCTTCGTGGTGCGGCCCCTGCACGAGCCGCTCGTGACCGTGGAGCCGCTTCTGACGGACGACATCGTGCTCATCACCCCGCCCCGACACCCGCTGGCCTCCCGCCGGCGGCTCGCTCCCCGGGACCTGGTCGGGCACACCCTGATCTCCATGCAGTGGGGCGAGGGGTTTGAGGAGTTCGAGCGGTGGCTGCAGCAGGAACTCGGGCTGCGTTCGGCCATCGAGGTGGACGGGATCCCGCTCGGCGTCATCCTCGTGTCCCGGGGGATGGGCGTGGGGTTCGCGCCGCACCGCTCCGTGGCTCCGTACGTGCGCGCGGGCATGGTGCGGGTCCGCACCGTGCGCGGCCTGCCGACCCCGCACCGGGAGGTGTTCCTGGCGCTGCGCCGGGCAGGACGGCTCTCGGGAACCGCCCAGGCCTTCGTGGACCTGGTCCGCCGGGCGTTCCGCCGCCAGGCGCAGGCTGGCTAGGAGCCCGTCCCGAAAATCCTTCGGGCACACAGGACCGGGGTCCCCAAAAATCGCTCCGCGATTTTTGGGGTGGTCTAGACCACCTCGGGAGTGGTCTACAGGATGCGCTTGCCCAGGGCGGAGGCGATGAGGCCCACCGCTAGCCGACCTGTCACGTTGTGCACGTCCAGGATGGGGTTCACCTCCACCGCCTCGAAGGAGGCCAGCAGGCCGCTGTCCGCCACGAGCTCCATGGCCAGGTGCGCCTCGCGGTACGACAGGCCTCCGGGGGAAGGCGTGCCCACCCCTGGCGCGTGTGCGGGGTCCACCGCGTCCAGGTCGAGGCTCACGTGCACGGGCGATCGCCCTCCGGAGGTGGCCACCGCCAGAGCCCGCTGCACGACCTCCGCCACCCCGTAGCGGTCCACCTCCTTCATCGTGAACACCGCGGCTCCGGAAGCCCGCAGCGCCTCCCGTTCACCGGGGTCCAACTCGCGGACGCCCACCAGGGCGCAGCGCTCAGCTGGCAGCTTGGGTGCGAACCCGCCCACACCGACCAGGGCCGGGTGGCCGAGCCCCACCAACGCGGCCAGCACCATGCCGTGCACGTTTCCGGACGGCGAGGTCTCCGGGGTGTTGAAGTCACCGTGGGCGTCCACCCACAGCACGCCCACGTCCGGGTAGCGGCCGGCCACCGCGGCCACGGTCCCGAGGCTCAGGCTGTGGTCCCCACCCAGTACCACCGGCAGGGCCCCCTCGTCGAGGATCGCCCCGACCTCGCGGTCCACCTCCTCGCACACCCGCACGATGGCTTCGGCGTAGCGTGCGCTGGCGTGGCCCTCGCTGAGGCGCTCGGCCACCGGGAAGCTCACGTTGCCGTAGTCTGCGACCTCGTACCCCAAAGCGGCCAGCTCGGACTGGAGCTGGGCGTAGCGGATGGCGCTCGGGCCCATGTCCGTACCGCGGCGGTTGGAACCCAGGTCCAGCGGCACGCCCAGCAACCCCACCCGCTTCACGGCCGGTCGTCGCGGACCCAGCCCGCCTCCTCCGACCACCGCCAGCCCGGAGACGCCTCGGGCTGGGGAGCCGGCGCTTGAGGCTCTCCTCTCGCCGCTCCTCCGCGGCGCAGCAGCTGTGCCGCGGCCACAAGCCCTGCGGCCACGAGACCTGCCACGTCCAGCAGCGGCTGGTGCAGGACCATCACCACCGCGGACGCCACAAGCAGCACGCGCTCCAGGGGGTGGGCGTGGCCGAAGAAGTACCCGCTCACGCCCGCAGACAGGAACACGATCCCGGCTAGGGCGGAGAGCGCGGCGAGCACTTGCTCGGTCCACGTCCCGCTCAGCAGCAGCAGCTCGGGCGAGTACACGAACGCAAACGGCACCAGGATGGCCGCGAGCGCGTGGCGGGTGGCCTCCAGGCTCACGGGGAACGGTGCGGTGCGGGCGATGCCCGCGGCCGCGTACGCGGCCAGGGCGTCGGGCGGGGTGAGGTCCGCGATCACCCCGTAGTAGAAGATGAACATGTGCCCTGCCACCTGCGTGACCGTGACCCCGGGGGCGATCTCCGGGCCGCGGGCAGGCAGGAGCGCCTCGATGGCCGGTACGGCCAGCGCGGCCAGGATGATGTAGGTGGCGGTGGTGGGGATGCCCGACCCGACGATGGTGCAGGCCACCATGACGAGCACCAGGGTGAGGAACAGGTTCTGCTGGCCCAGGGTGGTGGTGACGGTCACCAGGGCGTTGCCGATTCCCGTCAGGGTCACGGTCCCGATGATGATCCCCACCACCGCGCAGGCCAGGGCCACCGTGAGGGCGTTGCGGGCGCCGTACTCCAGCATGCCCCACAGGTCGCGCGGGTAGTCCCGAAGCCTGCGCTCCAGCAGGCACGTGACCAGGTGGACGGCGGCTGCCAGGGCGATCGCCATGAAGGCGGCCCGGGCGGGCGAGAAACCCCGCACCAGGTACAGGACCATGACCAGCAGCGGGACCACCAGGTACCACTTCCGCAGCACGGTGCGGCGCAGGTCCGGGAGTTCCTCCCGCCGCAGCCCCCGCAGGTCCAGCCGGCGTGCCTCGAAGTGGATCATGAAGAACAGCGACACCAAGTACAGGAGTGCAGGGACCACCGCCGCCTTGGCGACGGTCAGGTAGGGAACCCCCAGGAACTCCGCCATGACGAACGCGGCCGCACCCATCACCGGCGGCATGATCTGCCCGCCCACGGAGGTGGCCGCCTCTGCGGCCGCGGCGAAGCGCGGGTGGTACCCGAGGCGCTTCATGAGGGGGATGTTGAACACCCCGTCCGCCACCACGTTGGCCACCGACGAACCGGACACGGTGCCCAACAGGGCGCTGCTGAACACCGAGACCTTGGCGGGGCCACCGTGCATCCACCCCGCGAGGGCCATGGCTACCTCCACGAACATCTGCCCGAGGCCTGTGCGCTCCAGGAAGGCGCCGAGGAGCACGAACAGGAACACGTAGGTGGCGGAGACCCCGAGGGGGATCCCGAACACTCCCTCGGTGGTGTACCACATGTGCTCGATCACGCGGTCCAGCGGGAACTGGCGCACCGCGAACAGCCCGGGCACGTGCTCGCCCACGAAGGGGTACAGCAGCAGGGCCGCGGCGATGAAGGGCAGCACCCCCATCACCCGCCGCCCCGCCTCGAGGACCAGCACCAGACCCAACGCCCCCACCAGCAGGTCCTGGCGGGTGAGCTGGCCGGCCTGCAGCATGAGGCGGTCGTGGTGCACCAGCAGGTAGCCCACGCAAAACAGGCCCCCAGCCGCGAACAACACGTCCGCCCAGCCGAAGTACGGCTGGCCGGCGTACTTGCGGCGCATGGGATAGAGCAGGAAGACCAGCACGAACACGAACGCGAGGTGCATCGCCCGCTGCTTGAGGGCCAGCAGCGTCCCGAACCCCGCCGTGTACAGGTGGAACAGGGACATGGCCACCGCCACCGCGGCGGCCACGGCCGCGAAGCCCCCGACGAGCCGCCGGAAGCCGAACTCCGGGTCGGCCTGGACGAGGAGGCGCTCGACCTCCTCCACCGACTCCCGCACCCGCGCGTCCACCATCCCGACCTCCTGCGCTCCGCTCCCATGTTTCGGCCTGGCCCGGCCAGTTCCTCCGGCCCTGGAGGAGGCCCAGGTGGCCGCCGATACGTATATTGAGGGTAGAGGTCGGAACAAGGGGGAGACGGGCACCGATGACGAGTCCCTACAGCGACCACGACCTGCGGTTTTTGGCCACCACCCTGGCAGAGGCGCCGGACCAGGTGCCGGTGCTGCTCCAACAACTCCGCCGGCCGGACTTCCTGGAGGTGGCCCTGGAGGACCCGCGCCTGGTGGAGCGGATCCGCACAGACCCGGACATCACCCTGAAGATCTCCCCGCGGCTATTGTTCGCGGTCCTGCTCCGGCAGGTGGCCCGGGACGTCCGACACGCCCGGTACACGCTGGAGCGGGTGGGGCTGCGGGAGTCCGTGCCCATCTTCGATGGGCCCCGCGTGAACCAGCTGCTGGACGACGACGAGGTCCTGGACTACCTGAGCAGCATGTTGGCCTCCTTCGTACGCACGGAGACCTACGTGGTGCACGTCTGGCATCGGGGCCGCCTGCAGCGCCTGCGGTTCTCGGACCTGAGCATGGACGACATGATGCGGCTCGCCGAGCTGGTGGACGAGCCCTACCGGTTCCCCCTGCTGCGCCGGATCGCGGACATCGCCCTGTTCCTCACAGGGGTCTTCCCCGGCTACGTCCTTTCCCGGGGGACGTACGCGCGGTCCGTGCGGCCGGGCCGCGCCCTGGGCGGGGAGTGGCGCAGCCTGCGGGAGTACGAGGAGCAGGGGTCTGCGTTCTACCGGCTGGCCGCGGAGCACCGGGACGCCACGGAGTACGGGTTGCGGCGCGTGCTGGAACAGCTGTCGGACAACTTCCCCGCGGCCCGCAAGCCTCTGTCGCTGCTGGCGGACCGCTACCTGCGCTGGCAGCACCTCCAGCTGTTCTGGCAGCCGCAGTAGGGATGCGCATCTACGCCACCGCGGACCTGCACGGCAGGCCCGACCGCATCCGAGCGGTGCGGGAAGCCGTGGACCGGCTGCGGCCGGACGTCCTCGTCCTCGCGGGCGACCTGACCCACTCGGGCCGGGGCCGGGAAGCGCTGGACCTCTTGGACCTGCCGGGCCTGGTGGTCCTGGCCATCCCCGGGAACATGGACCCCTCGGACGTGGACGAGGCCATGGACCGCAGCGCTGCCCACAGGCTCCGGGGCGAGGTCTTGGAGCACCAGGGGGTTCGGTTCGCGGGCCTGGGGGCATCTCCGTGCGACGTGCTGGTGGTGCACGAGCCGCCTCAAGGGGTGCTCGACCGCGCGTGGAACGGCTCCCACATCGGGTCCAGGGCGGTCCGGGACTACGTGGAGCGCCACCGTCCGCTCGTGGTGGTGTGCGGGCACGTACACGAGTCGCCGGGCGTCGAGCGCCTGGGCCCCACCACCGTGGTGAACTGCACCATGGGGAACGACCGGTACCTGGGCGCCCTGGTGACCTGGCAGAGGCCCGAGCCGCAGGTGGAGCTGCTGCCGCGCTAGGAGAGCTCTACGCGTCTCCACCGGACCCGCCGTCGCGCTCTGCGTGCACGACGTGCAGGAGGCGGTGGACCAGGGGCGCCATGAGCACAGAGGCTGCAGCCAAGAACACGACTCCGGAAAACAGAGCGTACAAGGACGCGAACAGCTTCGCGGCGGGGGTGCGCAGGGGGTCCACCGGGCCCATGCCGCCGAGGATCATGCTGGCGTTCAAGAGGGCGTCCACCCAGGGAAGCCCGGCCACGTAGTGGTACCCGCAGACCCCCACGGCGAGGGATGCGCCCACCACCCCCGCTGCCACCAGGGCGTGAGCGGCCAGGCGCCGCAGGAACCGGCGGCGCGGGAGCACGGGGTCCCGCCGGTGCTCGTACATCCCCCGGGGTCGGGTTCGCGGGTCGCCGGGCGTTTCCTGCGCGCCGGAGTGTCCTTCGGGTATCCTGGAGCAAACGCACGGGAGGTGCGATGTTGACGAGCGGCCTTGCCCCCGCAGACGCCTACGAGTACCTCGTGCTGGCCCGCTCCAAGCTCCTGGGTTGGGTCCGGGAGCTGTCGGACGAGCAGTACGCCCGCGAGTTCCCCATCGGGCACCGCAGCGTGCGCGCCACCTTGGTGCACGTGGCCTCCGCGGAGTGGGGCTACGTGCGCAGGCTGCGGGGCGAGCCGGTCCCGCCCATCGCCGAGCGGCCCTTCTCCCGCTTCCAGACGGAGCCGTTTGGGCCCTTCGAGGGGGCGTGGGCCGACCAGGCGCAGCAGACCCGCGCGGCCCTGCAGGAGGTGCAGGACTGGTCGCGTCCGGTGGAGTACGTCTCCCGCTTCAGCGGCAGGGACCGGCGCTACCGCACCACTGCCGGTGGGCTCGCCACGCAGCTCCTGTTCCACGAGGTGCACCACCGGGCGCAGGTGATGTTCATGCTGCGCCAGATGGGCTACCCCGCGGAGAATTTGGACTACTCCGTGCTCGCGTTCGAGGTGGAGGACCTGGAGCCGTAGGGCCCTCGCGCCGTGAACCGGATCCCGCGGCCCCCGCGAGCGGCCTGGACGGCCGCGGCCCTGCTCGCAGGGCTCTTTGGCACCCTCCTGGCGGTGCCCGGGTGGGCGCACGTCAAGTGGTTCACCGACCCCGCCCTGCACCCGCCGGGGGCAGTCCCGTGGGAGCGCGTGTGGCTCCTGGCTGCCGTCTCTGCCGCGGCGGTCGCCGTGGCGTGGCTCGGGGAGCGCCTGTGGCGTCGCGTGCGGCCTCCGGTGCCCCGCGACCTGCAGCTTTCGGCCGCGCGGCTCGAGCGCCTGTTCGCCCTGATGCCGGTCATCCTGGGCACCCACGCGGCGGCGGCCCTGCTGGCAAGCGGCATCCGAATGCAGCTGTTCGCGCCGAACCTTCCGCTCCCGCGCGACTTCTGGGCGCTCTGGTGGCGCTGGCGCAGATCGTGGTAGCGCTCAGCTTCGTGTACGGGGCCTTCACGCGGGTGTTCGCGTGGCTGCTGGTGGCGCTGTTCCCCGCAGCACTCCTCCTCTTCCCGCCCCTCGACGTGGCAGAGCACCTGCACCTGCTGGGCATCGCCCTGTACCTGGCGATCCTCGGCCGCGGCCCCTACTCCCTGGACGGCGTGCTGGGCCGTCCGGTCCGCCCCTTGTTGGGCTGGGTCCCTTATGCGGTGCCGCTCCTCCGGTGGTGCACGGGGCTCGGGCTCGTGGCCCTGGCGTTCGGCGAGAAGCTGTGGAACCCGGACCTGGGCCTGGCGTTCCTGCAGCGGTATGACTTCAACTTCCTGCGGGCGTGGGGGGTGCCTGACCGCGCGTTCGTGCTCCTGGCGGGCTACGTGGAGGCGACGGTGGGCGTCCTGGTGGCCTCCGGTTTCCTCGCCCGACTGGTCATCGCGCTCGCCTGGTTCCCCTTCAACCTCACCCTGCCGTTCCTCGGGGCGGAGGAGCTGGTGGGCCACCTGCCGGTGTACGGCGTGATGGTGGTGCTGCTGGTGTGGGGCCGCGGCGAGGACCTGGGGCCGTACCTCGCGTCCGTCCGGCGCGCGGAGGAGTCCGTCTAGCCTTCACACGCCCAGGTAGGCCGCGCGCACCTGCGGGTCCTCCAGCAGCTCGCGGCCGGTGCCCGACCGGACCACGCGCCCGTTCTCCAGCACGTACCCACGGTGGGCCATCCGCAGGCTGGACCGCAGGTCCTGTTCCACCAACAGGACCGTGGTCCCCTGGCGGTTGATCTCCACGAGGGCCCGGAACACGCTCTTCGCCACCACGGGCGCCAGGCCGAGAGACGGTTCGTCCACCAGGAGCAACCTGGGGCGGGCCATGAGCGCCCGGCCCACGGCCAACATCTGCTGCTCCCCGCCGGACAGCGTCCCGGCCCGCTGGCGCTCCCGCTCCCGCAGCCTGGGAAAGAGGGCGTAGACCGACTGCAAGGTGTCTTGCACCCGCCGGCACGCCTCGGGCAGGCTGGCCGCACCCAGCAGGAGGTTGTCGCGCACGGTCAGCTCCGGGAACAGGTGGCGGCCCTCGGGTACGTGGGAGACGCCGAGCCGCACCACCGCCGCGGGCGATAGCCCGACCAAGGACCGCCCTTGGAACCAGACCTCGCCCGACTGCGGCCGCACCACCCCGGAGACCGCGCGCAGCAAGGTGGTCTTGCCGGCTCCGTTTGCCCCCACGAGGCAGACCACTTCCCCTTCGCGGACCTCCAGGCTCACGTGCCGGAGGACGGGGAGCGGCCCGTAGCCGGCGCACAGGTCAACGATCCTCAGCATCGTCCTCGGCTCCGAGGTATGCCTCCACCACACGGGGGTCGGTGGCCACTTCGTCGAAACGGCCCTCCGCGAGCTTCTGCCCGAAGTTGACCACCACCACCCGGTCCGCCAACGCCCGCACGCTGCGCATGACGTGGTCGATGAGCAGGACGGTGGTCCCCTCGTCCCGCACGCCGCGGACCAACTGGACCGCCTCCACCGCCTCGGCGGGTGTCAGGCCCGCCAGAACCTCGTCCAACAGCAGCAGCCGCGGCCGTGTGGCCAGGGCGCGGGCCAGCTCAAGCCGCTTGAGATCCGCCACCCCGAGCCCGGCCACGGGCCGGTGCAGCACGTCCGCGAGCCCCACGCGCCGGGCCACGGCCTCGGCCTCCGACCGGGCCCGCGCCACGCTGGTGCCGTGTCGGCGGCCGAACAGGACGCCGACCACGACGTTGTCCAGCACCGTGAGCTCGGGGAAGGGCTGCATCAACTGGAAGGTGCGGCCGATCCCGACGCGGGCCCGGCGCTCGGGCGGCCAGCGGGTGATGTCTACCCCGTCGAACACGACCCGGCCCGCGTCCGGACGCAGCAGGCCGGAGATCAGGTTGAACACCGTGGTCTTGCCCGCGCCGTTGGGCCCGATGAGGGCCAGCACCTCTCCAGCCTCCACGTGGAACGTGAGGCCATCCACGGCCACGAGCCCGCCGAACCGCTTGGTGAGACCCTCCACCTGCAGGATCACGCTTCCTCCGTCCCCTCGGCCACCGCGCGGCGCGCGGCGCGCCCTGCCGGGCGTGCGAGGGGGCGCCGCAGGCTCCAGCCCTGGCAAGCGCCCACCAGCCCACGGGGCAGGAAGAGGATGGCTGCGGCCAGGATCAAACCGTAGAGCAACGGGTAGCCTGCCCCCAGCCGCTCCCGCAGGAGGTCCTCCCCGCCCCGCAGCAGCACCGCACCCAGCACCGGGCCCGCGGTGGAGTACAGGCCGCCGAAAATGGGTGCCACGAGGGCGGCCACCGAGATGCCCAGGTGGAAGGACTCCAGGGGGTTGATGAACAGAAAGGCGTGCGCGTACGTGGCACCGCTCAGGCCGGCGAAGAACGCGCTCACCGCGAACGCGGCCACCTTGCACCCCACCACCGGCACGCCCAGGGCCCGGGCCACGGCCTCGTTGGTCCGCACGGCCGCGAAGGCGTACGCCCACCGGGACGCCTGCAGGGCCCTCGAGAGGGCCATCAGGGCCGCCAGCACGCCGAGGAGGAACAGGTACTGCAGGACCGTCCGGCCCCCGAACAGCGGCACGGTCACGAGGCCCGTGGCCCCCCCGGCCCAGGGGATCTGGTTCGCCGCGATGCGCAGCACCTCGGAGAACGCGAGGGTGGCGATGGCGAAGTAGATGCCGTGCAGCCGCAGCGTCACCCACCCGAGGGGGATCGCCACCGCGGCCGACGCCAGGCCACCCAGCACCACGCCCAGTGCGGGCTCCAACCCCGTGGCGCGCACCACCAGAACGCTGGTGTACGCTCCCAGGCCGTGGAAGGCCGCGTGGGCGAGGGACAGTTGCCCGGTCCTGGCCAGCAGGTCCCACGAGAGGGCCAGCACCGCGTACAGCAGCACGGTCCGCGCCTGCGCCAGGCGGTAGGGGTTCGCCTCCTCCGCCCACACGCCGAAGCCGAAGGCCCCGGCCACGAACAGCCCGCCGAGCGCCACGTCCAGCCAGAGGCGGCGGTCCCTCACCGGAACAGCCCCTGGGGACGGGCCACGAGCACCGCGAAGATGAGCACGAAGAACACGGCCTCCGACCAGCCCGTCCCGCCCGGCAGGTAGTACTCCACGAAGGCCTCCGCGAGCCCCAGCACCACGCTGGCGGGCAGCACGCCGCGCACGTTGCCGAGGCCCGCTACCACCAGGATGGCGAAGGACCGCAGGGTGAAGGACAGGCCCATGTAGGGCGACACCGCAAACTGCATCACGAGCAGCGTGCCCGCCATCCCGGCGAGCCCCGCGGACAGCGCGAACGCCAGGCGGTAGGCGTCGTCCACCTCGATGCCCACGAGGGACGCGCCTAGACGGTCCTGGGCCACCGCCTGCATGGCCTTGCCGGTCCGCGTGCGGTCCAGGACCAGGTACAGGGCCACGGTCAGCAGCGCGGCCAGGGCCGACACCACGGCCTGCGGGAGCCCCACCCGGACGGAGCCCAGCGCCACCGACAGGTGGGCGTATGGGATCGGGGCTGCCCGGTTGTCCCCGGTCCACAGCACCACCGCGAGGTTCTGCAGGGCGATCGAAAGGCCGAAGGTGAGCAGCATCTGGTTGAGGGGAGCCGCCTGGAGCACCCTGCGGATCGCCACGTGGTACGTCACGGCGCCGAGCCCTCCCAGCGCCACCGCGCTCGCCGGCAGCGCAACAAGCGGGTCCACGTGGTAGAGGACGAACAGCCAGTACCCCAGGAAGGCGCCCAGCATCAAGAACTCGCCGTGGGCGAAGTTCACGATCCCCACCACGCCCACCGCCAGGGCGAGCCCGACCGACGTCAGGGCGTACAGCCCCGCGCGCAGGACCCCGAAGGCCAGCACCTGGAGGAACGTGTCCACCCGCGCCCGCCTGTCCTACCCCCTCTCTCCGCGACTCCGCTAGCGGCCCCAGGGCGCCGGGTACGCCAGCTTGGCCTCCGCCAGCTCCTCAGGCCAGACGGCCACCTGGCGTCCGTTCTGCCACTGGAAGGCCATCAACCGCGTGAACCCCTGGTTGCGGCCGTACAGGCTGCGCTTGAACGTAAGGCGCATGCCGATGGGGCCGTCGTACTCGGTCTGCCGCATGGCCTGCACCAGGGCCCCCAGCTCGGTGGACCGGGCGCGCTGGATGGCCTGCGCCACCGTGATCAGGTTCGTGTACGCGAGCGGCGCCCAGTAGGACGACGGCTCCTCCCGGAACCGCTCCCGGTACGCGCGGACGAACCTCTGGGAGGCCGGGTGTCGGATGGAGGGCACCCACAGGGCCATGCCCGTGATGTAGTTGCCCGCGGGCAGTTTCTCGAACCCCACGGGCCAGGACGGGGGCGAGCCCAGGATCATCTTCGGGCTGTAGCCGAGCTGCCGGGCCTGCGTGGCCATGGGGATCACGTCGTGGTCGAAGCCGACGAACAGGAAGACGTCGGCCGCCGAGCCGCGGGCCTTGGTGAGCAGCGGGGTGAGGTCGGGCGAACCCGTCTTGAACGCCTCCGCCGCCACGATCTCCAACCCGTACTGACGGGCGAAGGCCCGGGCCTCGTCCACCGCGCTGCTGCCGAAGGGGCCGTCCTCGTACGCGAGGAAGATGGTCCGGGCTCCTGTGGACCGGATGAACCGGTAGGTGGAGTCCGCGTTGTGGTACTGCCAGGGGTGGTAGTGGAAGAACCAGTCGGCGTCCGCCAGCGCCTGTTCCACCACCACGGCCGCCGCCCCGGTCCACGCCATGAGGACCGGCCGCTGCCGCGCCTGCGCGGCCACCGCGATGGACACGGAAGACTGCAGGCCGCCGATCACCGCCACCACCTGGTCGCGGGTCACGAGCTTGACGTAGGCGGCCGCGCCGGTGGGCGGGTCACCGCGGTCGTTCTCCACGATGAGCTCCACCCGACGGCCCAGCACTCCCGTCCGGTTCACCTCCTCCAGGGCCAGCTCGTACGCCTTCTGCATGAACTGGCCGCTCACACCCGCGGGACCCGTGAGCGGCACGATGGCGCCGATGCGGAGGGTGGGCGGCTGAGCACCCACCTGCGAAAGCGCGACCGCCACCACCGCCACCGCCCACGCGTACGGCCGGAAACGACTGCCCATCTCACTCCCCCCTTCCGGTTTGGTCCTCCTCCACCGCCCACGGCGGGGCGTCCTACGCGTCCTCCGAACCCCCGGCGGTCAGGAACCCGACCACCAGGGCGTTGAACTCGTCCGCGCGCTCGATGAACACCAGGTGCCCGGCGCCTTCGAAGACGTGCACCCGCCCGTTGCGCAGCCTGCGGCCCAGCAGAGCGCTGTTGGACGCCGGCAGCACGCGGTCGGCAGAACCGGCCACCACCAGGGTCGGGTGCGTCACCTCGTGCAGGCGGCCGGAGACGTCGAAGGAAGCAGCGGCCTGGAACTGCCGGGCCCACGCGTACGCCGGCTGCGGCTGCTCCACGCGCCAGTCCAGGATGCGCTCCACCTCCTCCGGGTGTGCCTCCGGGTAGCCCGGGGCGAACGCGAGCGCCATGGCTGCCCGCAGCCCCTCTCGGCCGGGGAGCGCCCGAGCGGCCAGGAGCGCGTCCAGGGTGGCCTGGGGCATGGGCTCGGCCTGGGGACCTCCGGGGGTGGTGCTGACCAGCACCAGCCGGTCCACCCGCTCCGGGTGTCGCAGCGCGAGATCGAGCGCCACCATCCCGCCCATGGACACGCCCAGCACGTGGGTCCGCCCCACGCCCGCGGCGTCCAGGACCGCCAGGGCGTCCTCCGCCAGAATCCCGATGGTGTACGGCTCGTCCGGCTTGTCGGACCTTCCCACCCCCCGGTGGTCGGGCAGGACCAGGGTGAAGTGCGCGCGCAGCGCCGGACGTTGCCGGTACCACATCCACAGCCCGTAGCCGAGGCCTTCCAGCAGCAACAGGGGCGGACCCTGGCCCTCGACCTCGTAGTACAGCTGGACTCCGTCCCGACGGGCGTACGGCACGCTAGGCCCCCAGGGAGATGCGCTCCCGCAGCGCCCGCTTGAGCACCTTGCCGGAGGCGTTGCGGGGCAGCGCGTCCACCACGGTCAAGCTCCGCGGGATCTTGTACCGCGCCAGGTAAGGCTCGCAGAACCGGAACAGGTCGTCGGCGGTGAGCTCCGCACCGGGCTTCAGCACCACCACCGCGTGCGGGACCTCTCCCCACGTGGGGTGCGGGACCCCCACCACCGCCGCCTCCGCCACCGCCGGGTGCCGGTAGAGGACCTCCTCCACCTCCGCGGGGTAGACGTTCTCTCCGCCGGAGATGATCAGGTCCTTCTTGCGGTCCACGATGTAGAAGAAGCCCTCCTCGTCCCGCCGGGCGAGGTCGCCGGTCTTGAACCACTCCCCGGAGAAGACCTCCTCGGTGGCCTCCGGACGCCGCCAGTAGCCGCTGAACAGGTTGGGGCCCCGCACCCACACCTCGCCCACGGCCCCGGGTGGAAGATCGCGGCCGTCCTCGTCCACCACCTTGGCCTCCACGTGCAGAGCAGGCTTTCCCGCGGATCCCGCCTTCCGGAAGGCGTCCTCGGCGGGGACGATCAGGCAGGTGGGCGCGGTCTCCGTGAGCCCGTAGCCCTGCTGGAACAGCCGTCCCAGGTCTCGGAACGCTTCGATCACCCGCAACGGGCACGGGGCGCCCCCACACGCGAACCGCACGCCGCGCAGGTCCGCCTGCCGGAACGCCTGGCACTCCAGCAGCATCAGGTACATGGACGGAACGCCGAACATGGCGGTCACCCGGTGCGCCAGCAACAGCCGCGTGATCTCTTCCGGCTCGAACTTGCGGGCGAGCACCGCGGTGCCGCCCACGTGCAGCGTCGGGAGCGTGTACAGCCCGATCCCGCCCGCGTGGAACAGCGGGAGCGGGTTCAGCGTCACGTCCCGGAACGTGAGGCCCACCGCGGTGCCGATGTTCACGCTGTTCCAGAACTGGCTGGCCTGCGTGAGCACCGCGCCCTTGGGGCGTCCGGTGGTCCCGGAGGTGTACAGGACGAGGAAGGGGTCTTCGGGCGCGCCCACAGGGCCGGCCGGATTCGCGGCCAAGAGCTCGTCGTACGGAAGCCCCTCGCTCGGCCCCGGCCCGCCTCCGAAGAGCACCCACGCCCGCACGCCACCCGCCTCGCGGTGGCCGCGCAGGCTCTCCGCCAGCGCGGCCAGCTCGGGGTCGGCGAACAGCACCGCGGGCTCGCTGTCCCCCACCTGGTAGGCGAGCTCTGCCGCCGCCAGCCGCCAGTTGAGCGGTACGGCCAACGCGCCGAGCCGCGCGCATGCGAACAGCACCTCCACGTACTCCATGCGGTTCGGCGCCAGGATCGCCACGCGGTCGCCCCGGCCGACTCCCAGCTCGGCGAGCCCTCCGGACAGGCACGCCACCCGGTGGGCCAGCGCACCGTAGTGCACCTCGGACGCGCCTTCCACGAGTGCGGCCTTGTGCGGCCGCAGCTCACCCTGCCGTTCCAGCCAGTGCCAGATCCCCCACATCGCCCTCACCACCGGATGGCGGTCGCCGCCCACGTGTAGCCGGTCCCCGCGCTCAGGGCCACGGCCAGGTGCCCGGGGCGCAGGCGGCCCTGCCGTTCCCCTTCCCACAGCGCCACGAGGGGGTCCACCGCGGACATGTGCCCGTAGGTGTCCAGGTACACGCTCTGATCTGGCTCCAACCCCAGCGCGGAGAGGATCTGCTCGTGCATGGACCGTTTGACGTGCAGCACCGCGAGGAAGTCCAGGTCGGACAGGCTGTGGCCGCTGCGGTGGAGCGCCTCCTCGACCACGAACACGAACCGGTCCAGGCTCACGGGGTCCAACCGGCGCTTGAGGTCCGCGGGGTCCCGCACGTCCAGGAAGTGCATGCGCCGCTCGACGGTGTCGTGGGAGGCGGGGTGGACCGTGCCGCCCGCGGGGACGAACACGTCGTCCGCGAAGGAGCCGTCTGTGAGGAAGGCGGACTCCAGGACCCGGTGGCCCGCCCCGCGCTGCAGCAGGGCCGCGGCGGCGCCGTCTGCGAAGCTGAAGGCGAACCGAGACCTGGGGTTCCCGTAGTCCACCACCGTGGACTCCCGGGACGCCCCCACCAGGAGCACGTAGTGCAGGTGTGGGTCTGAGGCCAGCAGGTCGCGGCCCACCCGCAGCGCGATGGGCGCGCAGGCGCTGGTGGCCATGAGCTCGAAGGCGAAGGCGTTCTGCAGACCGAGGCGCGCTTGGATGCGGGCGGCGGCGTTCCACAGGTAGTAGTCCTTGTGGGCGCTGCCGAAGTACACCACGGCACCCTGCGCCCTGGCGTCCAGCTGCCAGACCAGGGGCTCGGCAGCCCGGACGGCCAGGTCGGTGGTCTGGAGGCCGTCTGCCACCCGCTTGGCCCGCAGGCCGAACTTCTCCTCGACCACCTGTCGGGGGATCCCGGTGCGGGCCGCCACCTCCTCGCTGGTCTGCGCTCCAGGAGGCGCGTACACCGACAGCCCCACGATGCCCACCCCTCCGGTCACGCCTCTTTCCCCGCAAGCCCCCGGCGCACGAAGGCCATGACCTGGTCCACCACCTCCGGCGGTGGCTCGGCGGTGTCCCACAGCACGTAGCGCATCCCCACGAAGTCCGCGACCCCCATCAGGCAGTACGCCAGGATCTCCGGGTCCCCGGGCAGGATCTCGCCGTGGCCCATGGCCTCCCGCAGACCCGCCGCGTACCCCTCCGCGAAGTGGCGGTAGTACCACTGGAACAGGCGGCGGTCCACGAACTCGGCCTGGTTCACGATGCGGTAGATTCCCTCGTGCTTGCGGATGAACCGGAAGAAGGTCAAAAACCCCACCCGCTCGGCCTCCAGCCGGCTCCGGCAGCCGCGGACGGCTTCCTGGATGGCGTGGCGGAGGGCCCGGCTGCGTTCCCGCACGAGCTCCGCGAAGATGGCCTTCTTGCTGGGGAAGTACACGTAGAAGGTCCCCTGCGCCACCCCGGCCCTGCGGGTGATGTCGGAGATGGAAGCGGCGTGGTACCCCTTGCGCCCGAAGACCGCCTCCGCCGCGTCCAGCAGCCGCTTTCGGGTGCGCTGCCCCCGGGCCGAAACGGGTCTGCGGCCCCGAGCCCGGGGCGGCGGGAGGACAGAAGTTGACGACTGATTCACTTTTCAACCCCCGCGGGCAGCATCCCACGGGCGGGGAAGCGGTGTCAAGGGGGAAAGCGCTACGGGAGCCCGGGTCGGAGGGCGTCCAGCGCCACCCGCGCGCACAACGACCCGCAGGAGGCGGCCTCTTCGAGGGCGTCCGCGGGCGCGAACCGCCAGGCGGTGTAGAAGGTCACGTCCCCCGGCGTCGGCTCCGGCAGTTCGGGGGTGGGGCGGTCCAGGGCTGCCTCGTAGACCACCATCTCCAGGCGGTAGCCAGGCCGGTCCTGGACGCCGCGTCCCAACACGCGCACGAGCCGCACCTCGCACCCCAACTTCTGCCACCCCACGCGGCGCGCGGCGTCCTCCTCGCTCTCCCCGAGCTGCAGCGACGCGGCCGGTAGGCCCCACACCCCCGGCAGCTCTTCCCCCTGCGCCTGCGGCCTGCGGACCACCAGCACCAGGTGCTGCCCTTCCGGCGGGCGCACCACCAGCGCGACCGACCGCTTGATGGGCCGTCCCACGGAGCCAGTATACTGACGCCAGGCGCACGGGAAGCGGTAGACGCCGACGGACGTTTCTGCGTTCGAGGATGCTGCGCGTTCATTTCCTGTACTGGGAAGGCTGTCCGTCCCACGAGGAGGCCCTGCGCCGCCTGCGACAGGCGATCCAGGAGGAGGGGGTGGACGCCTCGGTGGAGGTCGTGCGCGTGGACACCGAAGAGGACGCCAGGCGCCTTCGGTTCGTCGGCTCTCCCACCCTCCTCGTGGAGGGGGAGGACGTGGCCCCGGCTCCAGGGCTCCCGTACCGGCTCACGTGCCGCGCGTACGTCCTCGAGGACGGGCGCATCTCGCCTCTGCCCAGCCTAGACCAGATCCGCTCGGCCCTGCGGCGGGCCCGCGCCGCCCAGGGAACCCCAAACCGGTGAGGGAGGTGTAGCCGTGGCCAACCTGAAGATCGGCGACCCCGCCATCCCCTTCCGGCTCCCGGGCGTGGACGGCCGGGAGCACGCCCTGGAGGACTACCGGGACCGGGAAGCGGTGGTGGTCATCTTCAGCTGCAACCACTGCCCGTACGTCCGGGCGTGGGAGGACCGCATGGTGGCCATCCAGCGCGACTACGCGCCGCGGGGGGTGCAGTTCCTCGTCATCAGCAGCAACGACCCCGCGCAGTACCCCGAGGACAGCTTCGACCGCATGCAGGAGCGGGCCCGGGAGAAGGGGTACAACTTCCCGTACCTGTTCGACGAGACCCAGGAGGTGGCCCGCGCCTACGGCGCACAGCGCACGCCTGAAGTGTTCGTGTTCGACCGGCAGCGGCGGCTGCGCTACCACGGCGCCATCGACGACAACTACGAGGACCCGAACCGGGTCGGGCACCACTACCTGCGGGAGGCGCTGGAGGCGGTGCTGGCGGGCGGCGAGCCGCAGGTCTCCCAGACGCCCCCCGTAGGGTGCACCATCAAGTGGAGGCCGCAACAGGCTGCGGCCCAGGCCGGTTAGGTGGGCGAGGGCTTGCGGGTCCCCGGCCCTGGACCGGAGGGGCGGGGCGAGGCGGTCTTGTTCGACCTTGACGGCACCCTGGTCGACTCCTTCGCGCTGATCGCGGCGTCGTTCGCCCACGCGGTCCGGGAAGTCCTGGGCCGCGATCCGACCGAGGCGGAGCTGTACCACCGGTGGGGCGCACCGCTGAGGGCGCGGGCGGAGGCGGTGGCGCCCGGGCGGGCTGCGGAGCTCGCGCGGGCGTACGAGCGCTACTACGACGCCCACCAGGACCAGGTGGCCGTCTTCCCAGGGGTCCCGGAGATGCTGCAGGCGCTGCGGGAACACGAGGTCCGGCTCGGGGTGGTGACCTCCAAGCGCCGGCACCGCGCGGTGCGCACCCTGGAAGCGGTCGGCCTCGCGGACCTCTTCGACTGCGTGGTGGCGGAGGAGGACGCCATCCGGCCGAAACCTGCACCGGACCCGGTCCGCGGCGCCCTGCGAGCTCTCGGAGTCTCCCCGCAAGGCGCGTGGATGGTCGGGGACGCGCCCTTCGACGTCCTGGCCGCGCGCAGCGCTGGCGTGCGCAGCGTGGCGGCCCTGTGGGGTACGCGGGAGCGGGAGGAGCTGCTCGCCCTCGGGCCGGACTACGTGGCCACTGAGCCGTCCGAGGTGGTGGCCGCGGTCCTCGGGTAGACGGCCGACCGCAGGACCCGGAACGCGACCTCCTCGCCGAGTGCAGGGGCCCCCGGCACCGAGGTCCTCCACAGCAGGCGCCCGCCAGGGCCCTCCAGCGTGCAGTCCACCCGGTCTCCCATGTAAGCGCGGCGGACGACCCGCCCGCGCAGCGGGCCCCGAGGGTCTGGGGCGAGCCACTCGGGCCGGACGCACACGACCACCGGACCTTCCACGGGGCGCGGGCACGGGAGGCACAGGCGTGCGCCGCCGGGGAAGGCCACCTCCACGGACGCCTCCCGCCAGGCCACGGCCTCGCCTTCCAGGAAACTCGCGGTGCCCACGAACCCCGCCACGAAGGGGCTCGCAGGGCTCTCGTACACCTCCTGCGGGGTACCCACCTGCTCCAGCCGGCCGTCCCGCATGACCGCCACCCGGTCCGACAGGGCCATGGCCTCCGCCTGGTCGTGGGTCACGTACAGGACCGTGAAGCCGAGCCGCCTCTGCAGCTCGGCCACCTCCTCCCGCATCTCCTCCCGCAGCCGCGCGTCCAGGTTGCTGAGCGGCTCGTCCAGCAAGAGCACCGACGGCTCCGCCACCAGGGCCCGGGCCAGGGCCACACGCTGCTGCTGGCCCCCGGACAGTTCGTGCGGGTAGCGGTCGGCCAGCTGGTGCATGCGCACCAGCTCCAACGCGCGGCGGGTGCGCGCCTGCAGCTCCGCGGGACCCACGCGGGCGCACCGCAGGGGGTAGGCCACGTTCTGGAACACCGTCATGTGCGGCCACACCGCGTAGCTCTGGAACACCATGGCCATGCCGCGCCGCTCCGGCGGCACGTGCCAGGTGGGTGTGGACAGCACCTCGTCCCCCACCGCGATCCGGCCGTGGCTGGGCCGGACGAACCCCGCCACCATCCGCAGCGTGGTGGTCTTCCCACAGCCCGAGGGGCCCAGCAGGCTCACGAACTCCCCGTCGTCCACCGCCAGGTGCAGGTCCCGCACCGCCCAGACCGCACCGTAGCGCTTGCCCAGATCCTCCAGGACTACCCGCGCCACGTCAGCTCACCCACTCCCTCCGCGGCGTCCGCTGCGCCAGCAGGTGGCCCACCAGCAGCACCGCGGTCACCACGAAGGCCAAGGCCGCGCTCAACGTCACCTTCCCCTCCTCGTGCAACCCGTAGATCACCACTCCGACCGTCTCGTTTCCCACGGAGTACAGCAGCGCGGACAGGGTGAGCTCCGCCACCGCGGGGATGAACACCAGAACCCACGCGGACCGCACGCTCGGCCAGATGATGGGCACCACCACGTCCCGGAAGGCCTTGCCCGGCCCGGCGCCGCCGATGCGGGCGGCCTCCTCGAGGGAGGCGTGCACCTGCGCCAGGCCTGCGGACACGGTGCGCAACCCGACGGCCAGGAAGCGGGCCAGGTACGCCACCAGCAGGATCCACGCGGTGTCGTACAGCCGCAGGTGGATCACCGGCAGGGGCCGGGCGTAGGCCAGGATCATGGCCACGGCCACCACGGTGCCGGGCACGGCGTAGGGGATGGCGAGCACGCCCTCCAGCACCCGCCCCGCCCTCCACCGAAGCCGCTCGGACAGGTATGCCACCGCCGCCGCCAGCACCACCACCAGCGTCGCCGCCGCAGCGGCCAGCAGCAGGCTGTTCCGAAGGGCGCGGGCGACCTTGGGGATGCCGAACAGCACGGTCCGGTAGTGGTCCACGGTCAGATTCTCGAGCCCCGGCGGGACCCCGTAGGCGCGGGTCAGGGACGTCAGGAGGATCGCGCCCAGGGGCAGCACGGTGGCCACCGCCACCACCGCCACGAGGAAGGCGCAGGCCACGCCCCGCCACCGGCCGAGCTCCGTGCGGCTGCCCGCCCCGCCCTGCCCGGTCACCACCGCGAACCGGCTGCCGCGCGCCTGCGCCACCTGGCGCTGGGCCCAGAGCGCGAGGCCCGCGGGTGCCGCCAGCAGCACCGACAGGGCAGCCGCTACCCGCAGGTTGTCGGGCAGATCGAAGTTCAGCACGGTGCCGTAGATGCGCGTGGGCAGCACGAAGTACCGGGCCGGGAAGCCGAGCACCGCGGGGATCCCGAAGTTCGCCAAGGACGACACCCACAGGAGCAGCGCGCCCGACGCCACCGCGGGCAGCACCACCGGCGCCACCACGTCCCGCAGCACCTGCAGGGGACCCGCGCCGGACATGCGCGCAGCCTCCTCCAGCGCGGGGTTCATGCGCTCCAGGGCGCCGCGGACCACCAGGTAGGGGACCGGGTAGCCGTACAGGGCCAGGGCGAACACGATGCCGCCCGGACCGTACACCACGAGGAGCGGGTCCATAGACCCCGACAGCCACATCCACAGGCGGTTCAGATAGCCCACGGGGCCCAGCAAGTACACCCACGCGATGGCGCCGATGAACGGCGGGATCATGTAGGGCAGCAGAAGCGCCGCGTGCCAAGCCCCCGCACCCGGCAGGTCGGTGCGGGTGGTGAGCCAGGCCAGCAACACGCCCAAAGCGGTGCCCGCGGCAGCGGCGGCGGTGGACACGACCAGGCTGTTCCCGAAGGCCTGGTGCACCCCGGGGTCGGAGAGGGCCCGCGCGTAGTGGTCCAGGCCTACCCGCCCGCCGGCCACCAGCGAGCTCGCCAGCAGGACCACAGACGGGTACACAGCGAGCCAGGCGGCCACCGCCACCAGCAGCCAGCCGGCCCCGCCCACGAGCCGGCTGGCGGCTTCAGCGCCCCGCGGGCTGCGGGCCGCGCGGCGCGGCGCGACCAGTTCCCCCATGCCCGACTACTGGACGCCGAACAGTTCGCTGAAGGTCTTCTTGATCTCCTCGCGCCTTTGGTCGATGTAGTCCAGGTTCGGCGCGATCACCTTCAGCCGCTCCACCTCCGGCGTGCCCGCCGGGTACGGGATGCCCGGTAGGACCGGGATGTAGCTGCGTTGGACGAACAGCTGCTGCGCCTCCGGGGTGTACAGGAAGTCCACGAAGACCTCCGCGGCGGGACGGTTCTGGGTGCTCTTGACGATCCCCACGGGGGTGGGCACCAGCAACGACCCCTCCTCCGGCCACACGTGGTCCACGGGCGAGCCCTGGGCCTTCGCGGCCCGCACGAAGAAGTCCACCACCTGCGCCACGCTCACCTCCCCGGACGCCAGCTTCTGCAGCACGTCGCCGTTGCTGCGCAGCACCTGGGCTCCGTTGTCTCGCAGCTTGCGGTAGAAGTCCCACCCGAACTCCCGCATGCTGGCGAACGTCCCCACGTGGGCGAAGGCGGCGCCGGACACGAAGGGGTTCGGGATGCCGACCCGGCCCCTGTAGCGCGGTAGGGTCAGGTCCCACCAGCTGGTGGGCCGGAACCGGACGTGGTGGGTGTTCAGCGCCACCACGTTGAAGATGAGTCGCACCTCGTGGTAGCGATTCCCGTCGTAGTGGTAGCGGCCCGGCACCCGGCGCCCGGAGGGCGGGGCGTACGCGGCCAGCAGGTCCCGGCGTGCCAGCTCGCGGAAGAAGGCCACGTCGGCAAACCACAGCACGTCCGCCTGGATGCGGCCCGCCTGCATCTCCGCCTGGACCTTCGCCACCACCGGTCCGGACCCCGCGCGGAAGACCCGCACCCCGACGTTCGGGTACCGACGGTTGAACGCCTGCACCACCAGGTTCACGTCGTCCTCGGACTCCGAGGTGTACAAGGTCAGGGTCCCGCCCGGCGCGGGAGCCCCCACGCCCGGCTGCAACCCTGCAGCCAGGAGCGCCGCTCCCAGTGCCGCGACCAACGCCCACCGCCTCACGCGTCCCATCGCACGTTCACCTCCCGTGGGGTGTCAAGGGTGACTGGCTGCCGCGGCCGACCTCGGCCACCTCCTGCCAGAGCTCCTCGAACCGTCCCTTGTTCCACCGCGCCAGCTCGTCCCCCGGGCTCATGGAAAACCCCTCCAGCACCACGCAGCCCGAGAAGCCGCCGAGCGCCCGCAGGCACCGGTGGAGGTCTCTCCTGCCCTGGCCCAAGGGCAGGTGCAGGCGCGACGCGTCGGCGTCGCTGAAGTGCACGTGTACCACCGGCTCCAACGTCCGGATGAACTCCGCTTCGTCCTGCCCCCACGGGATGTGGGCCACGTCCAGGGTGATCCCCAGGTTGGGACGCCCCACGGCCCGCACCAGGGCGTTGGCCTGTTCCGCCTGCACCACGTACTCGCCCTGCCGAGACTCCATGTGTTCCACGCCCAGCCGCAGGCCGAGCTCGGCGGCGTGGTCCGCGAGCTCCCGCAGCACCCCCACCAGGGTATCCCAGTACGCGGTCCCGTCGTCGTAGGGCACGGTGACGCGCCCGGGGTGCAGGGCGACCACTTCCGCCCCGACCCGCGCGGCCAGCTCCAGGGACCGGTGCAGTTCGGCCACCGAGGCCTGGCGGATGGTGTCCAGGCGGGAGGTGGGGTTGAGGTCCCAGCTGAGCGCGTGCAGCGTCACCACCATCCCGAGCTCCGCGGCCCTGCCCCGCACCGCCTCCGGGTCCTGGCCCTCCTGGAGCAACGAGAACGCCCACAGCTCCACACCGTCGTACCCCAGGCGTGCGGCGCGCTCCAGGACGTCCAGGGCTCCGTGGGCCCACAGCAGGGGCGCGCTCAGCAGCAGCCGGAAGGTCCGCTGCGGGGGTGGGAACTCCCGCGCTGGCACCGGGCGCTCGGACCGGCGGCGGGCGCCCGTTCCGCGCACGATGTCCAGGGTGGTCCGCAACTCCGCCGCCACCCGGAAGGGCTTGGTCACCACGCGGCCGGGGAGCGTGGTCAAGAAGCGGCGCGGGTCGTGCAGGGCCTCCTCGCCCAGCTCGAAGGGCTTGGCCACCAGGCGCCGCACGAAGCTGCCCATGTACTGTTCCATGAAGTGCAGGGTGTCCGCCACGCTGCCGCGGCCGCACACCACGCACGTGATCTGCGAGCGGCCGGCGGCGCGGGGCGCCACCAGGTGGTGAGTCAGACGGCCGCACCGTGGGCAGTGCAGCTCCACCTCGTAGCGCTCCGCGACGGCCTTCACGTGCCCTCCTCCACCCGGTCCAGCCACCGGGCCAGGTCGTCCAGGAACCGGGCGCCGTCGGCACCGTCCGCCACCCGGTGGTCCAGGCCCAACGTCAGCTCGCACACGGGCCGCAGGGCCAACGCGTCGCCCACCACCCATGGCCGAAGCCGCACCGCGCCCACCGAAAGGATGGCCGCCTGCCCTGGGACCACGAGGGACGTGAAGCGGTCCACGCCCATCATGCCGAGGTTCGACACGGTGAACACCGCCCCCCGCACGTCCTGCAGGCCCAGCCGGTTCTCGCGGGCGCGGAGCGCGAGGTCGCGCACCTCCGCGTCCACGACGCCGAGTGGCTTGCGGTCCGCGTGGCGCACCACCGGCACCACCAGACCCTGCGGGGTGTCCACGGCAACCCCCACGTGCACCGCCTCGGCCACGGTCCCGTCCGGCGAGGTCCGGAGCCGCGGGTGGTCCCGCAGCGCGCGCGCCGCGGCCCACACCACCACCGCGGTGTACGAAGCCTCGCCCCGCGACCGGGCGGCCACGGACAGGTCCACGGCACGGGTGAGGTGTACCTGCGGCACTTCGCGGGCGCTCTGGACCATCCGGTCTGCCACCACCCGCCGCCACTCCGCCGCCGGGGTTGGTTGTCCCCGCTTCTCCAACGCTTGCCGGACGTCCGCTTCGGTGATCCGGCCCCCGGGCCCGGTGCCACTCACCGTGTTGAGGTCCAACCCCGCCTCGCGCGCCAACCGACGCGCCGCGGGCGTGGCAGCGACCGGAGGCTTCTCGGTCACGGGAGGGGCGGACGCTTCCTGCGGTGGGGCTTGCGGCCCCTCGGCCGGGGGCACCTCGCCGGGCTGCACGATGTACGCCATCACCGCGGTCACGGGCACCACGTCGCCGGGACGGGCACGGATGCCGGCGAGGATCCCGCTGGCCGGCGCCTCCACCTCCATGTTCACCTTGTCCGTCATGACCTCCACGAGCGGCTCGCCGGCCTGCACGGCTTCCCCTTCTTCCCGCAGCCAACGGACCACGGTGCCTTGCTCCATGGTCATGTCGAACTTCGGTAGGATCACGGGACGCGGCACGGCGGCCTCCTCACGCGGCCAGCACCTGTCGCACGGCCTGCACCACGTCCTCCTCCTGCGGGACCGCGGCCCGCTCCAGGTTCCGGTTGTACGGGATGGGGCACTCGGCACCACCCAGCCGTACCACGGGAGCCTGCAGGTGGTAGAGGGCGTCGCTCTCCGCGATGCGTGCCGCGATCTCCGCACCGACCCCCAGGGTCTTCACCCCCTCGTACACCACCACCACCCGGCCGGTCTTGCGCACGGACGCGAGGATCGTGTCGGTGTCCAGGGGCCGCAGGGTGCGGGGATCCACCACCTCCACGGAGACCCCTTCCTCGGCGAGCCGGTCGGCGGCGGCCAGGGCCCGGGGCACCATGCCCGAGGTGGCCACCACGGTCACGTCCGTCCCTTCCCGCTTCACCTCTGCCCGGCCCAGGGGCAGCTCGTAAGGCTCCTCGGGCACCGGGCCGCGGGTCCGGTACAGGAGCTTGTGCTCCACGAACACCACCGGGTTGGGGTCGCGGATGCTGGCGAGCAGCAGGCCCTTGGCGTCCCGGGGGGTGCTCGGGGCCACCACCTTGAGGCCCGGGACGTGCACGAACCAGGCCTCCAGGCTCTCGGAGTGCTGCGCCGCGGCGCCGGTCCCTGCGCCCGCAGGCGTGCGCAGCACCAGGGGCACCTGCGCCTTCCCGCCGAACATGTACCGGATCTTCGCCGCCTGCAGCACGAGCTGCTCCATACACAGGGTGATGAAGTCCATGAACTGCACTTCCAGGACCGGCCGCAGGCCGGTGAGCGCCGCGCCGATGGCACAGCCGGTGATGGCCGCCTCCGAGATGGGCGTGTCCCGCACGCGCTCGGGCCCGAACTGCTCCAGCAGTCCGTCGGTGACGCCGAAGGCCCCGCCGTACGTGCCGATGTCCTCCCCCAGCAGCACCACCCCGGGGTCCTGCTCCATCGCCTGCCGCAGCGCCTCCCGAACGGCCTCCGCGTAGCTGAGCTCCCGGGTCATGCGTACACGTCCTCCAGCAGGGTGCTCGGGTCGGGCTCGGGGCTCGCCTCCGCGAACCGCACGGCCTCCTCCACCTGCTCCCGCGCCGCCGCCGCCAGCGCGTCGAACTCGCCCGGCTGCACCAACCCCTGCTCCTCCAGCAGCCTGCGGAGGCGCTCGATGGGGTCCTGGGCGCGCCAGCGCGCGACCTCCTCGCGGGTGCGGTAGCGCTGGCGGTCGCTCTTGCTGTGGCCCCGGTAGCGGTACGTCACGCACTCCAGCAGGGTCGGGCCACCGCCGGCCCGCGCGCGCTCCACCGCCTCCGACGCCGCCTCGAACACCGCCAGCACGTCCATCCCGTCCACGGTGCGCCCGGGGATCCCGTACGCGCACGCCCGGTCACTGACCCGCTCCACCCGCATGGACTGGCGCACCGGCATGGACATGGCGTACTGGTTGTTCTCGCACACGAACACCACGGGCAGGTCCCAGATGCTGGCCAGGTTCACGGACTCGTGGAACGCGCCCTCGTTGGCCGCCCCGTCCCCGAAGAAGGCCACGCACACCTGCCCGCTCCCGCGTACCTGGATGGACAGCCCGACACCCGTGGCGATCGGTAGTCCGCCGCCCACGATGCCGTTGGCGCCCAAATTTCCTCCTTCCACGTCCGCGATGTGCATGCTGCCGCCCCGGCCGCGGCAGTAACCGGTTTCCTTGCCCAGGAACTCCGCCATCATCCGGCGCACGTCCGCGCCCTTTGCGAGGCAGTGCCCGTGGCCCCGGTGGGTGCTGAGGATGTAGTCGTCCGGCCGCAGGGCCTCGCACACGCCCACGGCCACCGCCTCCTGCCCGATGCTCAGGTGCATGGTGCCGTGCACGCGCCCGAGCCCGTACAGTTCCTCCGCCTTCTCTTCGAAGGCGCGGATGAGGAGCATGGTGGCCAGCATGGCCCGCAGGCGCTCCGTGGGCAGGCTCGCCGTCTTCACCGTCCCACCTCCCGTTCCGCGCGCAGCGACCGCAGCACCGCCCGCGCCGCCACGTGGTCGGTCACCAACACGTCCACCAGATCGCCCCGCAGCAGGCCCAGGATCGCTTCGGCCTTCTCGAGCCCTCCGGCCACGGCGACCACCGTGGGGATCCGCCTCAGGTCCTCGAACTCCACGGCCACGATGCGGCGCTGCAGGGCTTCGTCCACGGGGAGTCCGTCCCGGGTGTAGGGCCGGGTGCACACGTCGCCCACCGCGCCGCGCTCGCGAAGGGCCGCGAGTTCGCGCACCGAGAAGTACCCGCTCTGCACCAGGGTGGAGGACGGCACCAGGGCACCGACGCCCACCAGGGCCACCTGCGCGCGGCGGGCGAGGTCCAGGGCCCGGCGGATGCCGGGGTCGGAGCACAGGGCCCCCTGCACCTCGGGGCTCGCGACCACCGCGGGCGCGTGCAGCAGGTGAACTTCGCCCCCGTGCGCCTGCGCCAGCCGCCGGGCCAGGTCGTTGGCGTGCACGCCTGGGGCCACCTGCCCCGCGCCGCCCACCAGGGGCACCACGGTGGTGCGCAGCGGCCGCGGCCGCACGTGGTGGACGACTTCGTTCAGGGTGGTCCCCCAGGAGACGCCCACCACCTCGCGGCCCTTGAGACACCGGTCCAGGTAGCGGGCCCCTGCCTGCCCGAGGGCGCGGCGCGTGAGGGTGGGCGACTCGCTGCGACCCGTGACCACCACGGCCTCCCGCAGCCCGAAGCGCTCCTCCAGCTCCCGGGCGAGGTCGTGGTGGGACTCTTCGGGCGGGTTCACCTCGATCCGCACCACACCCTCCGCGCGGGCTCTCTGCAGGAGGCGGGACACCGTGGGGCGGGACAATCCGAGGCGGTCCGCGATCTCCTGCTGGGTCAGGTCTCGCAGGTAGTACAGGTCGGCCACCTTGGCCATCAGCTGCCGGTCGTCGTCCCTGGGCCTCACGAAAGGACTCCTGCCGCCACGAGTGCGTCCTGCAGCCTCCGCAGCTGCACCACCACGCTGCCCTCGTCCAGCTGCACGTCCTCCTCCGTCAGGGTCTGGCCCTTCGGGACCTCGCGCCGCGTGCGGGCTCCGGCCACGAGCCCGACGGGGACCGCCCGCGCCGCGCGGGCACGCCCTGCCTCCTCGGCCAGGCCGTACACCGTCTCCCCGCCGATGCCGTCCAGCTGCTCTCCTGCAGCCAGGTCGCGTTTGGCGACGGCCACGCACTCCACCGCCGGCGCACCCCGGGCCTGCATGGTCACCTCCCCGTCGAGTGCGGCCCGCGCCACCGACACGGGCACCTCCAGGCTCGCGAGGTGAAAGGGCCGGTGGAGCGCGTAGTAGGGGCCGGGGCCCATCCTCAGGTAGTGCAGGTCCTCCCGCGTCCGTTCGTCCCGGGCCCGCACCACGACGAACACGCCCGGCGCCACGTCGCCGATGGCGTACTCCACCACACCCGGGCGGGACAGGATCCCTCCGTCCGCCTCGGGCACGAAGACCCGCAGCAGGTCGTCCCGGTTGGCGACCGGGCCGTGCATACCGGTCCGGTCCACGGTGAGCCCCGTGGCGTTCGCCAGGGCAGCCATCTCCGCCATGGTCTTGGTGCCGTCCACGAAGGCGGCGAGCATCCGCGGGTTCATGCCCCACCGCGCGGCCTCTGCCTCCACGGAGGCCGGCGTGGCCGCCCGGTCCAGCCGGTTGTTCTTCCCTTTGCCTGCGCAGATCACCTCGAACCCCAGGGCGCGGGCGAAGTCCACCATCTCGCACAGCACCGCGGGTTCGTCCCCCAGGCCGACCGTGTACACGGCGCCGGATGCGCGCCACAGGTACGCGAGCAGAGGGCCCACGGTCGCTTCCAGCTCGACGTTCATGGTCACGAGCGTCTTCCGGTGCTGGAGGGCGACCATCGCGATCCGCGCGCCGGCCTCGGGCTCGCCCGTCGCGTCGACCAGCACGTCGACCTCGCCGAGCAAGGAGGAGAGGTCGTGGGCGAGCGCCACCCGCCGGTCCGCCAACACCTTGCGGACCTCCTCTGAGGTGCGCACGGACTCTGCGGCAAGCCCGGCAGCGGCCACGGCCTCCACGGCCCGCTCCATCACCCGCTCGCACACGCCGACAAGCCGGACGCCGGGCAGGCGGGCCAACTGGCGCACGACCCCGCTGCCCATCTGCCCGGCCCCGACCACGGCCACGCGCACGGACGCACCCTCACGCTCCAGGGCCGCCAACCTGTCCAGGATCATCCTCGTAGATCTCCAGCCAGGAACCCGGGTTGACCGCGCGCGGGCAGTCGCCGTGCACGTGCACGTGACCCGGAAGCTCGGGTACGCCCGCGCCGTCGAATTTGAGCACGAAGTGCCCGAGGAGCCGCAGGTTCTGCTCGGCGCGCTCGCCCACTGCGGTCACTCGGTACGCCTCTCCACCGATGGCCACGACCAGGCCCGGGCGGAGGACGCCCGCGAAGCCCGTGTGCTCGTGGAGCACGGAGAACTCCGCCAGTGCTTCCGGAGCCTGCTCCCCGAACAGCACCATCAGACCTCCGGCCATGAGCTCGCCCGCCCGCTCGCCGACCCGCGAGACCCGCGACCGGTAGATGAGGCGACGCTCCGTCAAGCCACCACCTCGATGTCATCCAGCCGGACGCCGGAGACGAACACGTCCTCCTTGATGAAGGACGCCAGCGGGCCGGAGGGGGAGGCGGGGTAGATGTCGATGGTCGGGATTCGCTTCATCGGGTACACACCCACGCGCGCGGTTCCCCCGCAGTCGATCACCACGCAAAGGACCTCCGCGTCCGGGGCCGGCTTGAAGAACCCGTCGATGGCCTGTGCACCGGTCAGCTCCGCGATACGCTGCGCCACCGGGTGGATCCCGCCTCCGGTCACCGACATCACTTTGTTGCGGCGTTCGTCCGGCTCCAGGACGAGCGGGCCTCCCCAACCCCCGGGCCCAGCCTTCACTCGAACTTTCCGGTAGACGCTCGTCATCGCTCCCCCTCCCGCACCGCGAGTCTAGCCGTACATGCCGAAGCTGAAACCGTACGCGATCAGCACCGCGACCGGCCCGGTGACGAATCGGCCGATCAGGATTGCCGGGACTCCGATCTCAATGGTCTCCGGCTTGGCCTCTCCCAGGGACAACCCCACGGGGATGAAGTCGCACCCCACCTGGGGGTTGATGGCGAACAGCGCTGGCAGGGCCAGCTGCACCGGCACGTTCCCCCGGCCGATCTCCACACCGATGAGGGTGCCGATCACCTGGGCGATCACCGCGCCCGGCCCCAGGAGGGGCGAGAGCACGGGTAACCCCACGATCAAGGACAGGACGATGAGTCCGGGCACCGTGCCGGCGAGCGGCTTCAAGATCGTGGCCAACGCGTTCCCGATCCCCGTGGCCAGGATGATCCCGATCACCGTGGCCACGAACGCCATGAAGGGTAGGATGTTCTTGATGAGCTGATCGATCGTGTCGCGTCCCGCCTGGAAGAACAACGAGACGAAGCGACCCGCGAACCGTCCGATCCCCTCCAGGGTCCGACTGGCGACCATCTTTGAACCCTCCCCGCGCGGATTCCAGGCTTTCTACTTCCCCGAGGCTGGCACCGGCGCCGCAACCCAGTCCAACCCGCGTTGCCGCGCGTAGTACGCGGTCAGGCGCTCGGTGAGCAGGCCTCGGATCAGGATCACGATCAGGCCCACGAGGAAATAGCGCACCGCCAGGGGCCCCAGAGGAAGTCCTCGCTCTTGGATCCCCTTGGCGATGCCAAGCCACACGAACAGCTCCGCTGGGTTGATGTGGGGAAACAGCCCCAGCGGCGGGTGCACGAAGGACACGGCCGCATCGTAGAAGGCCGGTTTGTACCGCTCCGGCAGGAAGCGGCCGAAGGTGTACGCCATCGGGTTCGTGAGGAAGAAGACCGCGATCAGAGGGAACAGCGTGTAACGCGTGAGAGCGTAGCGAGACGCCGCCATCGCCCACCGCTCCACCCGCTCCTGCCCGATGGCCCGGGTGACGAAGTACATGGCGGTCATGAGGGCGACCAGGGTGGGGACGATGCCGACCACCAGGGACGCGTACACTTCTCCGCCCTTGCGGAAGACGCCGATGAAGGCTTCTGCCGCGTGTGCCAGTGCTTCCACGTTCGCCTCACCTCCCCGTCTTTAACTCGATCCGGGCGCTCCGCTCGACTCCTCCTCCCTCCGCTCACCCCCTTTCCAGCCCGCCAGTGGATCCACTCCCGCGGGCAACGCAGTTCGCAGCTGCTCCTGAGCGGCTCCGAACGCCTCTCGGACCAAGCGGGACCATGTGGGCTGCGGTGGGGTCTCCAGGGCGGGCCGGCCGGCCAACTCGGGGAGCGGCCGAAACCGGGCGAACACCGTACGGCCCTCCAGCACTCGGCCCTCCACGATCCGCCCGTTCGGGTCCACCGCCAGCAACACGATGGCTCCCCCGAGCCACCCCTTTCGTCTGCCGACCGCCACCGCGCCGTACGCTCGCATGCGCGCCCACTCCCGGTGCACGTGCAGCGCTTGGGGGTACGCGAACAGGAACTGCAGCAACCACACGAGGGGGAGGATCAGCAGCCAGGCCTTCCAATCCCGCACCTCCAGCTCCATCTACAACTCCCCCAGGTCGCGCACAAGGGCCTGGACCTCTAGAGCCGTCCGTGCCTGCAGCGCCTGATCGGCCAGCCGTTCCAGCTCGTCGGCCCGGTGCGCCCTTAGCGCTCGCCGAACCCGCTCCAGAGAGGGCGGGGCCATGCTCAGCACGTCTACCCCGAGGCCCACGAGCAGAAGCGCCGCCTCCGGGTCCCCCGCCATCTCGCCACAGACGCTGACGGACAGCCCCCGCGCGTGTGCTTCGTCGACCACGTGGCGCACCAACCGGAGCACTGCGGGGTGCAGGGGCTGGTGCAAGTACGTGACGTGGGGGTTGGTGCGATCCACGGCCAGCACATACTGCACGAGGTCATTTGTACCGAGACTATAGAAGTCCGCGGCAAGGCGGTCCGCCAGCAGGGCAGCGGCCGGGGTTTCGATCATGGCGCCCACGAAGACGTCCTGGGCCACCGGCTGGCCCTCCCCCGCAAGCTCGCCGGCCGCCCTCTGAAGGGCGGCTCGCACCTCGTCCATCTCCTCCGTGCAGGCCACCATGGGCACGAGCACCCGGACCGGCCCGAAGGCCGCGGCCCGCAGCAGTGCCCGTAGCTGCGTGCGCAGCAGCTGCGGCCGGCGCAGCAGGACCCGGACACCTCGGAGGCCAAGGAAGGGGTTGGCCTCCGCGCCGACGTCCGCGCCCGGCAGCGGCTTGTCCCCGCCTGCGTCCAGCAACCGCACCGTGAGAGGAAGCCCGCGGCAGAGCGCGACCATCCTCCGGTAGGCGGCGAACTGCTCGTCCTCCGTGGGGGGATGCGGCCGTCCGAGAAACAGGAACTCCGTGCGCAGCAGGCCGATGCCCTCCGCCCCTTGCCCCAACGCGGTCTCGACCTCGCGCTCGCTCCCTGCGTTTCCCCACAGCGGGACCGGCCGCCCGTCCGCGGTCGTGGCAGGCCCGCGTCCCCGAGCCGGCGCCTGGGAGGGACGCGTGGCGCTCAGGGTGCGACTGCGGACCTCATCCGCACTGGGCGACAGGATCGCCACGCCCTCGGTGCCGTCCACGAGGACGGTCACGCCGTCCCGGACGTGCTCCACGACCCCGCTCACCCCTGCGACTGCAGGGATCCCCAGGGCGCGTGCCAGGATCGCCACGTGCGCGGTAGGGCCTCCAAGCTCTGTGACGAAGCCCAGGACGTGATCCCGATCGAACTGCACGGTGTCCGACGGCAAGAGCTCGCGGGCGACCACCACGGCGGGTTCCTGGGGGCCCGCCGGGCGAGGCGCGCCCGTGACCGCCCGCAGCAACCGTTGGCAGACGTCCCGGACGTCCGCGGCCCTCGCGCGAAAGCGCTCTTCGCTCATCGACTCGAAGTGCGCGACGAGCTCCCGTTGGACTGTGGCCACAGCCTGGGCGGCGTCTGCTCCTCGCTCGCGCACCACAGCCTCCAACCGCTCCCACAGGAGGGGGTCCGCCAGGAGCACGCGGTGCGCCTCGAAAATGTCCGCCACGTCCCCCGAGGGAAGGCGAGAGAGCAGCTGTGCCAGCTCAGCGTCGGCCGACCGCCGGGCAGCGTGCAACCGCCGCAGCTCCGCCTCCGGGTCCCGATCCCCCGCCGCGTGTTCCGCAACCACCCCTGCGGGCCTGTACACGTACGCGGGCCCGACGCTCACCCCCGGCGAAAGCCCCACACCGACCCAACGCAACACGCCACCCCGCCCTAGGTCTCCCCCATCGCCTGGTCCGGTGCGGCCGCGACCAGCGCGGTCAGTGCGCGCACGGCTTCCTCCGCGTCTTCTCCCTCTGCGACGATCTCGACCGTGGTCCCCTGCGAGATCGCCAGGCTGAGCACTGCCAGAAGGCTCTTCGCATCCGCCCACCGGCCATCTCGCCCCACGCGGACGCGACTGCGGAAGCCGGCCGCCGCTTGCACGAACGTTGCCGCGGGCCGCGCGTGCAGCCCATCGGGGTTCGTCACGGTTACGACCGCCTCCGCCCTGCCGGCGTCCCGGTTGCACATTTGTTCAATTTTGAACGGATGCGCGCTTGCAGCTTTCCTACCACGGATCGCGGCGGAGCGCAAGGGGTCGCCCGTTGCGGCCGGTGCGCTGTGGGCCTACCCTGCCCTTGGCGATGGAGTTCCGGAAGGGGCAAGACGTGGTGGTGCGCGTGGACCGCCTGTCGTACGGCGGCCGAGGCGTCGCGCGCGTGGACGGGTACGTGGTGTTCGTTCCGTACACCGCCCCCGGGGACCGCGTGCGGGCACGCCTGGTGCGCGTGAAGCGCTCCTTCGCCGAGGCGGAGCCGGTCGAGGTGCTGGAGCCTTCGCCGGACCGCGTGGACCCGCCCTGCCCGTACTTCGGGCGGTGCGGGGGCTGCACCTGGCAGCACCTGCGCTACGAAGCGCAAGCGCAGGCCAAGGAGCACATCGTCCGCGAGAGCCTGGAGCGGCTGGGAGGCCTGCGGGACCTGCCCCTGCGGCCCATCGTGCCCGCGCCACAGCCCTTCGGCTACCGCAACAAGATGGAGTTCGCCTTCCACCCGGAGGCCACGTTGGGCCTCCACCTGCGCGGCCACTTCGACCGAGTTCTGGAGATCGACGAGTGCCTGCTGCCCTCCCCGGTGGCGAGCGCCATCCTGCGGGATGTGAAGGCCTTCGTGCGGGAGCGCGGGCTCCCTTGCTACGATCCCCGGACACGGCACGGGCTGTTGCGCCACCTGGTGTACCGGGAAGGGGTGCGGACCGAGCAGGTGCTGGTGGCGGTGGTCACAAGCCCCGCGCCGTTCCCGGACGGCCCTGCGCTGGCTCAGCGGCTGGCAGGGCGGTACCCGCAGGTGCGCGGGGTCCTGTGGGCGCAGTCCAGCGCCCTCTCGGACGCGGTGGTGGTGGACCGCCTCGAAGTGCTCTGGGGAGAGGCGGCCATCGAGGAGGAGTTGGGCGGGCTGCGCTTCCGCATCGGGCTCGAGACCTTCTTCCAGACCAACACCGTGCAGGCGGACCGCATGGTGCAGCTGGCCGTGGAGATGGCAGAGGTGGGGTCCGCAGACCGGGTGATCGACCTCTACTGTGGGGTCGGGACGTTCGCCCTGGCCTTCGCCCAGCGGGCGGGCTACGTGTGGGGCGTGGAGGTGGTGCCGGCCGCTGTGGAGGCCGCGCGGGAGAACGCCCAGCGCGCGGGCGTGAGCAACGTGGAGTTCGTGCAGGCGGAGGTCAAGCACGCCCTGCCGGAACTCGCGTCCCGCGTGGGAGCGCCGGACCTGCTGGTCCTGGACCCGCCCCGTTCGGGCGCCGGCGGGAAGGTGATGCGCCGGATCGGCCGCGCGCAGCCCAGGAAGGTGCTGTACGTCTCGTGCAACCCCACCACCCTGGCCCCGGACCTCAAGGAGTTGTTGCCGTTCGGGTACCGGGTGCGGGCGGTGCAGCCCGTGGACCTGTTCCCCCAGACCTACCACGTGGAGACCCTGGTGCTGCTCGTGCGGGAGTAGTCTTGGGAGCAGGCACGGCGCGGACGCGCTCGGGCCGTCCGAGGAGTCCTGGCGGAGGGCTCTACCGGTCCCCGCGGTACAGCCAGCGATACAACCCGTACGACTCCAGCACCCGCTTCACGTACGCCCGGGTCTCCGCGTAAGGGATGCGCTCTATGAACTCGTCCACGCTGTCGCCGCGCAGGCCGAGAAACCGCCGCGCCGCGCCCGGACCGGCGTTGTACGCCACCAGGGCCATCACCACGTCTCCGCCGAAGTCGCGCAGCCGGCCCGCCAGGTAGGCGGTGCCGAGCCGCACGCTGGTCTGAGGGTCCACGAGATCCTGCGGCGCCACGGAAGGGTCCAGCCCGCGGGCCGTGGAGGGCAACAGCTGCATCAGGCCCACAGCGCCGGCCGGAGAGACCGCCTCCGGGTCGAACCGGCTCTCCTCCCGGACCACAGCCAAGACCAGCAGGGGATCCAGCCCTCGCTCGCGCGCAAACCGCTCCACCACCTCCCAGTGGGCAAGGGGGTACGCGAGGGACCACAGCCCCGCGTCGAGTTCTGGGGCGCGCCAAGACCACGGACGCACCAAGGCCTCAGCAGCTCCCACGGACCCGCGCAGATCTCCTGCGCCCGCCCGCACCCACGCCAGCAACCGCGCCAGGTGCTGGGAGGGGGTGCGCTGCGCGACCACCTCGACCTCATCCTCCGCCTCGCGGTACAGCCCGAGGGCGGCCAGCTCCACGGCCCTGGACGCGTACCGGTCGTGTGGAAGGTCGACTGGGACGGGCGCAGGGGCCGGCGGGGGAATCGAAAGTCCAAGCCGCTCGCGGGCCCGCTGGCCGTGGTAGGCGTGCGGGTAGTCCCGGGCGACGGCTTCGAGCAGCGAGCGGGCCTCAACGCCCCTGCGCGCCCGGGCGAGCGCTGCCCAGTACAGCGCCGCTGACGCAAAGGGGCTGTCCGGGTGCAGGCGGGCCGCTTCTCGCCACAGCGCCTCCGCCTCTGCGTAGCGGCCTTGTCGGTACCGCAGCCAGCCCCTTCGCCAGCGCGCCTGGTCACCGGCTGCGGTGCGGAAGGCCGTGGCCGGCGCGAGCCAGCGGTCGGCGGCCTGCAGGTCGCCCCGGCGCTCGGCCCGGCTTGCCAGGGCCACGAGGGCGCGAGCGGTCCACGGGCTGGTGGGGAAGCGGCGCGCCAGCCCGGACCACGTGCGCGCCGCAGCTGCCTCGTGCCCAAGGCGGGCGTACGCCGCACCCAGCCAGTACCGCGCCTGTGGCCCGTAGCGAGGGTCGGGAACCGCGCGCGTGAGGCTCGCCACCGCGCTGCTGCTTCCGAGCTGCAACAGGCCCACCTGGAGGTAAGCCTCAGCCGCCAGGTGGTGGGGAAGGCCCTGGTGGAGGGCCGCGCGCCACTCCCGCAGGGCGGCGGCCGGGTCGCGCAGGCGGCGCGCGCGCTCCACCCGGGCCCCGACCGGCGGGGCGGGCACGCGTCCCAGCCTGCGCAGCTCTGTCCAGGCCGCGTGTGAGGCTTCGGTCCCGGGAAAGCCCCACCACGTCGTCGCGTACCGCACCCTTGCCTCCCGCCCTGCGCCCCGGACCTCCGCGGCGCGCGCGAGCCACCACCACGCCCACGCCCTCTCCTCGTCCCCGCGCGCCTGGGCCAGAGCCTCGCGGGCGTGCGCTTCGGCTTGGCGCGCACGGCCCAGTTGCAGCCAGGCGCGGGCGAGGGTGAGCTGCGCGCGGACCACGCCGTCTCCCGCAAGCCCGCCCCGCAACGCCTGCACGAGCCTGCGGCGGGCGCCTTCCGGATCGCCCAGGCGCAGGGCCGCTTCTGCCGCCCACAGCCGCGCGTATGGTGCCAGGGTGGGGTGGGCCTGGGCGCGGTCGAGCAGGACGATCGCCTCCCGCAACCTCCCTTCCTCAGCCAGGCACCGCCCGAGCAACAGCGACGCGCGCACGCCGTCGGGTGAATTCAGAGCGGCGAGCGAGGCCAGCGCACCTCGTGCCGCGCAGCCTCCGGACAGAGGCTCCCGGGCGCGGACGACAGCCGGAGCCGGAGCCCCGGCGCCGAGGACCAGCGCTACGAGGCCGGCAAGCGCTGCGCGTGCGCGAGGATGTCTGCCCAAGGGTCGCCCCGCTGCCGCAGCCGGTCCGGGACCGTCTGCGCCGTCCACTGGAGGGGGTCGAAGCCCGCCCGCAGCTCGTCCCAGCTCACAGGCACGCTCACGGTGGCCTGCGGCGTCGGGCGGAGGCTGTACGCGGTGGCGAGGGTCTTCCCGCGCACGTTCTGGTTGTAGTCCAAGAACACCTTGCCGACCCGGTCCCGCACCGGCCACGCGACCGTGAGGGCTTCCGGATGCTCCCGGGCGAGCCACGCGCAGACCGTCTTGGCGAAGGCGTGGGTCTCGTGGTACGTGTAGCGCCGCTCCACCGGCACGAACACGTGCAGCCCGGTCTTCCCGGACGTCTTCACGAAGCTCCGCAGCCCGAGCCCGGACAGCGCCTCCTCCAACCACAGGGCCGCCTGCCGCGCGGCGGCGAAGCCGCGGCGGGAGTAGTCGGGGTCGTACTCACCGCGCCGCCTGCGGGGTCGTTCGCCTTCCGGGAACAGGAACGGGTCGATGTCGAACACGACAAAATCAGGGTAGTTCAACACACTGCCCTCAAGGGCCTCCTCGGAGCCCGCAAACCGCGTGGTGGCCCGGGAGCCGGGGATGCGGCTCACCCTGGAGAACCACGCGTGCAGCTCGATGCAGCCCATCTGCACCAGCCACAGGAGTGTGGTCTCGTCGTCGCACACCACACACCGCACGTCCCGCTCCCCCTGGTCGGACCACACTCGGACCCTCCGCACGAACGGGGGTGCCTCGGGCACGTCCTTCTGGAAGAAGTCCTGCCCGTGGATCCCGTCCGGGAACCGGCGCAGGGTCAGCGGCCGGTCTCGCAGGTGCGGCAGGATCCACGCAGCCACGGCCCGGTAGTACGCGGCCACGTCGGCCTTCGTCAGCCCGAGCTCGGGAAAGTACAGCTTGTCGGGGTTGGTGAAGCTGAAGGGTAGCTCCGTGGGCCGCTCCAGGTCCCCGGCGCCGCGGTCGTCCCGCACCTGGACGAACACGGGAAAGCGCAGCTTGCCTTCCGGGGTGCGGCCCGCGTGTGCCACCTCCACCACCACCTGTGGCTTCACCCACGTCACCCCCCGGGGAACCTCGGGGCGCGTGGCGAGAGGACAGCGGGGAACCCGGAGCGCTTCCAGCCGGCGCCGCAGCTCCTTGACCTCCCGGTCGCGGAACCCGCCGCCCACCTGGCCCACGTGCACCAGGCCGCCGTCGGCTGTGGGCTGGGCCAGCACCAGGGCTCCGAGCGTGGCCTCCCGGTGGCCCCTCCCGCGCGTGAAGCCCACCACCACCGCCTCCTCCGTGTGGCGCGCCTTCACCTTCCTCCACCGGTCGCTGCGCACGCCGGGCAGGTACGGCGCGTCCGCGCGCTTCGCCACGACGCCCTCCATCCCGTGTGCCACCGCGGCCGCGAACAGCGCCCGGCCTTCACCCCGCGCCGCGTCTCCGAGCAGCAGCGGGGGCGCGAGGGGGAGCGACTCCAGGACGCGCCGGCGTTCCTCGAGGGGAAGCGGGCGCAGGTCGCGGCCCTGCCAGTACAGGACGTCGAAGGCCACGTAGCGCACCGGGACCGCCTGTGCAGCTTGGCGCACTTCCCCGGGGTCAGTGAGGTGCATGCGCTGCTGCAACCGGCCGAAGTCCGGCCGGCCCTCTTCGTCCGGCGCGATCACCTCGCCGTCCAGGACGCAGGCCGGCAGGCCGGCCAGCGCCTCCACGAGCTCCGGATACCGGCTGCCGACGGGCTGGACGGACCGACCGAACAGCTCCACCCGCACCGCCCCGCCCTCGCGGCGCACGAAGGCCAAGGCCCGCACGCCGTCCCACTTGGGCTCGAAGAACCACGCCGGGTCGTCGAAGGGCTCTGGCGCCGTCTCCGCCAGCATCGGCGGGAACGGCTCGGGGAACGGATCCTGCGGGTGATCTTCGCTCCGCGCGTGGGCGTCCCAGCGGCTCGACGGGTCTTGCCGGACTTCCTCCAACGACCTGCCCGTGGCCACGCTCTCCGGTTCCGGTAGCTCGTAGCCGGGCACTGCGAACGCGTCCTTTCCCTTGAACAGCAGCCAGTCGCGGCCGTCGTTGCGCTTGGTGCGGACCAAGTGGAACTCCCCCCGCAGCCGCTCCCCCTCCAGCCACAGGGTCAGCTTGCCCCGACGGAACGCCTCCGCGGGGTCCCCCTCGCGGCAGTTGTACGTCCCGCGGTCCCACAGCAGCACCACGCCGGCGCCGTAGTTGCCGGGTGGAATCACGCCCTCGAACTCCCCGTACTCGAGGGGGTGGTCCTCCACCAGCACCGCGAGCCGCTTCACCGCGGGGTCCAGGGACGGCCCCTTGGGAAGCGCCCAAGACCGCAGGACCCCTTCCATCTCAAGACGGAAGTCCCAATGCCGGCGGCGCGCGTGGTGCTCCTGTACGAAGAACCGCAGCTCGCCCCCGGACCGGTCGACAGTCCCCTGGGGTTCCGGTGTGCGGTCGAACCGCCGCTTCCGCCGGTAGGGTCCGAGGTCCGCCGGCCGCGGTTGCGCCTTCGGCACGGGTCCAGTGTACGCCTCAGGGCGCGCTCAGGGCACCGGTTCCAGGGTCGGCGGGTAGCGTAGCCTGGGCAGTGCCGCTTCGATCCGCGCCCGCTCCCCTTCCAGCCAGGGCGGCAACACCAGCGCGGTGCCGAGCCGTTCGAGGTCCTCGTCCACCGCGAATCCGGGGCCGTCCGTCGCGAGTTCGAACAGAACCCCACCCGGCTCCCGGAAGTAGACCGACTTGAACCAGAAGCGGTCGATCACCGGAGTCGGACTGACCCCAGCCCAGGCGACGCGGTGCCTCACTTCCTGCTGGTGCTGGTCGTCGCGCACACGCCAGGCCAGGTGGTGGACCCCGCCCACGCCCCAGCGGCCCGGGGACGCGAGCGGCTTCTCCTGCACGTCCAGCACACACCCCGACCCGCCGCCCGCCACCGTGTACCGGCGCCAGCCGTCCTCCTCGCCGGCGGGCACAAAGCCCAGGACCTCGACGAGGAAGCGCTCGGTGCGCACAAGCGACGCTTCCCACACCCGGGCGCCGTGCAGCCCTCGGACCTGGAGGTCTGCGGGGACCGGGCTCTCGTCCCACGGGACGAACGCGCGCTCAACGACCTCTACGAGCGCGAGGGGGAGGCCGTGGGGGTCCTCGAGCCGCAGGCGCCGCTCCCCGAAGGCCGACTCGAGGCCGTGGACCGCAGCCCCGTAGCGCGCGAGACGCTCGCCCCAGAACCCGAGGCTCCCCTCGGGCACCGCGAGCGCCACCTCCACGGCCAGCCCGGTCCCGAGCCGCGCGGGCGGCAGCTGCGGCCACGGGAAGAACGTGAGGTCGGTCCCCGGGCTGCCTTGGGCGTCCGCGTAGAACAGGTGGTAGGTGGTGGGGTCGTCCTGGTTCACGCTGCGCTTGACCATGCGCAGGCCCAGCACGCCGGCGTAGAAGTCCACGTTCTCCTGCGGGTCGCCCGCGATACAGGTGATGTGGTGCAGGCCCAGCACTGCGTCCATGGCTTCCTCCCTCGAGGGCAACGAGCGGGCCCCTCACGACATTCCCGCGGCCAGCTCCATGAGTGTGCGGGCGAACTCCACGGCCTCAGGCCCGCTGTCGTGGGTGAAGTAGCAGAACAGCTCCCGCACCGGCGCTTCCCGGGCACGGCCCGCCCACGCCTCGAGCGCCGGGCGGTCGTACCGAAGGCGGTGCAGCCGCCAGTACCCGAAGGGCGCCGTCCACACCAGCGGGTCGCAGGACTCCTCGTCCTCCGCAGCGCACACGGCCACGCGGTGACGGCGCAGGAGGTCGTAGGTGGCGTCCTGGAACCAGGACGGGTGGCGGAACTCCACGGCCACCGCGGGCAGCGGAGGCAGTGCGGCTAAGAAGCCCTCGAGCCGCCCCAAGTCGCACCGCAGGGAGGGCGGGCACTGGAACAGCACGGGCCCCAGCCGGTCACCCAACGCGCCGAACCGCTCTGCGGCCCACCGCAGCTCCGCGTCCACGTCCTCCAGCCGCTTGGTGTGGGTGATCCGCCGGTGCGCCTTCAGGGCGAACCGGAACGCTCGGGGCGTCTGGGCTGCCCACGCGCGCAGCGTCGCCTCGGAAGGCATGCGGTAGAAGGTGGCGTTCACCTCCACCGTGGGCAACACCTGGGCGTAGTGCGAGAGGAACTGGTCTGGGGGAAGCTCGGGCGGGTAGAAGGCTCCCCGCCACTCGGGGAACGCGAACCCGGAGGTACCCGCCCACACGCGGGGACCGCTCACTTGTGCCGTTCGCGCATGGCCGCCACCCGTTTCGCGGGGCTGGCGGGCTGAGGCTTGCGCACCCGCTCGCGCTTGGCCATCTCCAGGCTGCGGCGCAGCGCCTCCATGAGGTCCACCACCTTCTCCTCCCGTGGGGCTGCGGCCTGCGGCCGCGGAGCGCCCGCCACCTTCGCCTGGATGACCCGCAGGAGCGCTTCCCGGTACTCGTCCCGGTACTCCTCCGGCCGGAACTCCATGCTCATGCCCTCCACGAGCTGGACCGCCATCTTGCGTTCGTTGGGGTGCACCTTCACCTCGATGGGGTACTCGGGGAGGTCCTTGAGCGCGCGAATCTCGTCCGGGTAGTACAGGACTTCCATCACGAGAGCGTCCCGGTACGGCCGGACGGCCACCAGGTGCTCCTTCTCCCGCAGGACGACCTTGCCGATGCCCACCCGACCCGCGGCGGCCAAGGCCTCCTGGAGGAGCTTGAAGGCCTTGCCGCCGCCCGAATCCGGCGCCAGGTAGTAGGCGCGCTCGTAGTGGATGGGGTCGATCTCCTGCAGTTCCACGAAGCCGTACAGGTTCAGGGTGCCGGAGGTGGGCAGGGGCAGGTTCTGGACGTCCTCGTCCGTGACCGGGACGAAGCGGCCCTTCTCGTACTCGTAACCGCGGACGACCTCCTCCCACTCCACGTCGCGGTTGCACGTGGGGCAGCGGCGTACCTGCTTGATGGGGGTGCCACACGCCCGGTGGAGCTGGCGAAACCGCACGTCCTTCGACTCCTGGGCCACGTACACCCGCACCGGGATAGTGACGAGCCCAAAGGCGATGTGGCCTTTCCAGATGGGACGCATGGCACGCTCCGCACCAGGCCTCGGACCTGCACGTCTATGGTACGTCCAGCCGTCCAGCCTCGAGCTGGTCGCGGAACCACGCCACGGTCCGCGCGATGCCTTCTTCCAGACCCACCGCAGGGCGCCAACCGAGCACTTGTTCGGCGCGGGACGGATCCAGGGAGATCCGCCGCACGTCCCCGGGTCTGGGCGGTCCGTACTCGGGCTCGCCCCGGTAGCCCGTCGCCTCCCGGAGCAGGTCGAAGATCTGCCGGGTGGACGTCTCCCGGCCGGTGCCGATGTTGAACGCGCCGGAGTGCTCTCCTTCCAGGGCGAGCAGGTTGGCGCGGGCGGCGTCCTCTACGTAGACGTAGTCCCGGGTGTGCAGCCCGTCGCCGAAGATGACCGGACGCCGGCCCTGCAGCATGGCCGCACAGAAGATGGCCACCACCCCTGCTTCGCCGTACGGGTCCTGCCGTGGCCCGTACACGTTGGCGTACCGCAGGGCGACCCACCGGATTCCGTACAGCCGTTCGTACGACTTCAGGTGGTGCTCCGCGCACAGCTTGTGCACGCCGTAGGGGCTCAAGGGACGCGTGGGAGCCTCCTCAGAGGCGGGCAGGACCTCGGGCTCCCCGTAGATGGCGCCGCCGGTGCTGGCGAACACCACCTTTCCCACGCCGTAGCGCACGCAGCCCTGCAGCACCCGCAGGGTGCCCACGACGTTCACGCGCGCGTCCTCCACGGGGTCGCGGACCGAGGCGGCCACCGAGGCCTGCGCGGCGAGGTGGAACACCGCGTCCGGCTTCTCCTGCTCGAACACCTCCCACAGCGCTTCGCTGGCCACGTCCACGCGGTACAGGGGAACGCCCGGGGCGAGGTACTCGGCCCGGCCCGTGGTCAACGCGTCTACGCACGCCACGGAGTGGCCCGCCCGCCGCAGCGCGTCCACCACGTGGGAGCCCAAGAACCCCGCGCCTCCCGTGACTAGGATCCGCACCGAACACCTCCGCGGAGGAGTTGGACGTCTCCCGCCAGAATACTCCGCCAAGCCCTTCACCCGAACGCGTCCCTGGAGCCTCTGGCGACCATGAGCGGACATCCGGAACGGGCTCGCGACGCCGAGGCGTACGCCTTGTTCCACCGGGCCCTGGTCCACCGGGACCGCGAGGCGTGGAATGCGCTGTACGCGCGGTACGAGAACCTCGTGGCCGCGTGGGCACGCCGCCACCCGGGCTTCCTCCGGACTGGAGAGCCCGTGGACTACTTCGTCAACCGGGCTTTCGAGAAGCTGCTGGCCGCGGTGGACGGGGACAAGTTCAGCCGCTTCCCGGACCTCCCGAGCGTGCTGCGCTACCTCAAGATGTGCACCCACAGCGCGGTGCTGGACCTGGTGCGGGCGCGGCAGCGCCAGGCGTTCGAGGACCCCGGCGACGTGCCGCAGACCCACGACCCCGAAGCCGAAGCCCTGGAGCGCCTCCACCGCCAGGAGGTCTGGGACCTCGTGCAGTCCTTGCTGCGCGACGACCGGGAGCGGGTTCTGGTGTACGAGTCCTTCGTGATGGGCTCGACCCCGCAAGAGCTCCGGGAGCGCCGGCCCGACTTGTTCCCCACGGTGCAGGAGGTGTACCTGGCCAAGCGCAACCTGCTGGGCCGCCTGCGGAGGCACCCGAAGGTGCGGGCTCTGTGCGCGGAAGGGTAGCCGGAAAAGCCAGCGGCGGCCACGAGGGCCGCCGCTGGTGGGGGGTGGGGCATCACCCTCGGCCGGGGGAGCCGAGGGGTGGGGTGGACTAGGTTCGGGCTGCCGCGGGCCGCGCCAGGGCAGGCCGACGTGCGGCCTTCCGGCGCTCCCGCTGTGCGCGCAGCTGCTGCATCCGCTCGTAGAGCTCCACGAGCTTCAGCAGCCACGCGTTCTCCGCCAGCGCCCGGCGGTGCGCGTCCAGGCCCTCCCGGGCCAGCCGCTTGGCATCTTCCAGCACCGCGCGGTGCTCCACCCGGTGGGTGGCGTGCACCCGCGGCCGCTGCAGCGCCTGGCAGTGCACAGCCAGGGTACGGCGCTCCCGGTCCAGCAGCCGGAGGTGGTCCGCCCGGAAGGCGACGGTCTCCTTCCGTGCTTCCCACAGAGCTTCGCGGTGCGTACGGACCACGGCGCCCTCCAACGACGTGGCCGGCCGCCCGGCTCCGTCGCTGGGCGCCGGCCAGAGGTCTCGCCAAACGTGAACGCGGCCTCGGTCAGCTGCCTGCCCACCGAGCACCGCGTCCGGGAACATCCTAAACGGATCCCGCTCGGAGATCAACCCCTTTCCGCTAGAAGTCTTCGATGGAATCCCACGGTCCCTCTCTATCCGTACCGCCCAGAAACTCTGCAGGAAGGCCGCGGGCCGCGCAGATCCGTGCGTACACGCGCGCGGAAGGCCGCGCCCACCGCCGCTGCGTGTCCGGGTCCAACCCGAACAGTCCGAACCGAAGGTTCCAGCCGTCCTGCCACTCGAAGTTGTCCACCAGGGACCAGTGGTAGTACCCGAGCACCGGCACCCCGTCGGACAGCGCACGGGCCACCGCGCCCACGTGCTCCACGAGGAAGCGGGGTCGCCACCGGTCCGCGGCGTCTGGCAGGCCGTTCTCCGTCACGAACACCGGCCTGCGGTACCGCGCCCACACCTCCCGGAGCACCCGTACCAACCCTTCGGGGTAGATCTCGCCGTAACCCTGGTCGCTGACCGGAGCGCCCGGTGTGGGGCCGTGCAGGCCGAAGGCGGCGTGCGGCGCCAACGGCGCGAACCGCACGCGGTCGCGCGTGTAGTAGTTGACCCCCACGAAGTCCAGGGTGCCCACGCACTCGGCTACCTGGCCCGGTCCCAGGAGGCCGTGCCAGGCGCCCGTGTGCAGCACGTCCAGCCACATCCAGTTGAACCAGTTGGCGTGCCAGGAGGCCACCCACCGGTCGCCACGGTGCTCTGCCCGGGCGGGGTCCATGGGCCGTAGGTTGTGGGCGATGCCCACACGGGCCGCCGGCTGGACCTCGTGCACCGCGCGGTAGGCGGCCGCGTGCGCCCGCAGCAGGTGGCGAATTGCCCGCACGGCGCGGACGGGGTTGCGCACCCCCGGCGGGTGGCGGCCCTGCAGGTACCCGAGGGCCGCCACCACGTTCGGTTCGTTCACCGTCACCCACAGGTCCACGAGGTCCCCGAACCACTCCGCGCACCGGCGCGCGTGGGATCCGAGCCACGCCACGGTCTTGGGGTTCTCCCATCCGCCTTGCCGCGCCACCCACAGGGGCAGGGTGAAGTGGTGGAGCGTCACCATGGGCTCCAGCCCCCGCTCCCGCAGGCCCTGCAGCATCTGCCGGTACCGACGCACACTCGCCTCGTCCACCCGCCCCGGCTCCGGCTCCAGCCGGCTCCACTCCACGGACAGCCGGTGGGCGTTCAGGCCGAGCTCCGCCATGCGGTCGAAGTCCGCTTCCGCGTTGCGCCACCAGTCGCACGCGCGGCCGGACCGGTGGCCGCTGCGGATGCGGCCCGGGAGCTGCTCGAACGCCCACCAGTCGTTGTTGCGGTTGCAGCCTTCCACCTGGTGGGCACTGGTGGCCGTGCCCCACCGGAACTCCGCGGGAAACCGCTGCGCCACGCCCCTGGGGCTCGTCGGCTACCGGGGCAGCGGCAGGCGGAGGATGCGGTCGTCTGAGGCCGCGGGCCGGCCGCGGCCGTCCCGGTTGCTGGTAAGCACGTACAGGGCTCCGTCCGGGCCCTCGACGACGTCCCGCAGCCGGCCGTACCCCGACAGCACCGTTTCCTGGCGTTCCACGCGGCTCCCGTCCGCGCTCAACACGAAGGCCCGCAGGTGGGCGCCGCGCAGGTTGGCCACCAGCAACCGGCCGCGCCAAGCACCGCGGGTCACGAACTCCGCACCGGAGGGCGCCCACGTGTCGTCCCCACTGCACGCCAGGGCGTCTTCGAACCCAGGCCGGCCTGGCTGGCCGCAGAGCACGTCCGGCCACCCGTAGTTGGCACCCGGCCGGATCCGGTTCACCTCGTCGTGGGCGAACCCGCGCTCGCCCGAAGGCCCATGCTCGGTGGCGTACAGCGCCCGGGTCTGCGGGTGCCACGCCAGGCCCTGGACGTTGCGGTGGCCCAGGGAGTAGACAGGGGAGCCCGGGAAGGTGTTGTCGTCCGGCACTCCGCCGTCCGGGGTCACGCGCAGGATCTTGCCCGCCAGGGACTGTGGGTCCTGTGCCCGGGAGGCCTGCCGCGCGTCGCCCGTGCCCACGTACAGCATCCCGTCCGGCCCGAACCGGATGCGACCGCCGTCGTGGACAAAGGCGCCCGGGATGTCGTCCAGGACGACCCGGTCCCGCACGAGCCGGCCGCCTGCGTCCCGGAACCGCTCCACGCGGTTGCGCAAGCCGTCCCGGTCGTACGTGTAGTACAGGTAGACGTACGGCGACCGCGGGAACTGCGGGTGGAGGGCGATGCCCAGCAGCCCTGCCTCGCCCACGTGGGCCACGGGCAACGTCAGTACCGGCTGCGGTTCCAGCCGGCCTGCCCGCACCACCCGAACCCGGCCAGGCCGCTCCGTCACGAAGGCGCGGCCGTCCGGCGCGAAGGCGATGGCCCACGGCACTTCCAGGTTCCGCACCCACTCCACCGCGTTCGCTGCGGGCTCCGCGCCTTGCGCCAACACGAGGACGACGGCGGCAGCCAGTGCGAGGAAACGCATGCACACCCCCTGAGGGTCCGTTTGAGGTGGTCTTCGACGCGCGCACGGCTCTCCCTGGCTGCGCAGGAACGACCGCGTCGCTCCGCCAACCCTTGCAGGGGAGGTGTGCCATGGCCGACCTCGTCCACCCCAAGCTCATGCCGTACCTGGAGGCGCTGGTCCCGCCCCGCCCCCCGGTGTTGGCGGAGATGGAGGCGCGCGCGGCCCGCACGGGATTCCCCATCGTGGGGCCCGTGGTGGGCCAGCTGTTCTACGTGCTCACCCGCCTGGCGGCCGCCCGAACCGTGTTCGAGATGGGGTCTGGGTTCGGCTACTCCACCGCGTGGTTCGCGCTGGCGGTGCGGGACAACGGCGGCGGGGTGGTCCACCACGTGGTGTGGGACGCGCAGCTGTCCCGGGACGCTCAGGCGTACCTGGAGCGCATGCAGCTCCTACCCTTCGTTCAGTTCCACGTTTCGGAGGCGGTAGCGCAGCTGGCCTCCACCGACGAGTCCTTCGACGTGGTGTTCAACGACATCGAGAAGCGCGGCTACCCCGATTCCCTACCCGTCATCAAGTCCCACCTCCGGCCCGGGGGCCTGTTGCTCGCGGACAACGTGCTCTGGTCGGGGAGGGTGCTGGACCGCCGGGTGCGAGACGAGGCCACCCAGGCGATCCGCACCTTCACCCAGGCCGTGTTCTCCGACCCCGACTTCGCCGCCACGGTGGTGCCGCTGCGGGACGGGGTGCTGGTGGCGTACCGCCGCTAGACCCTGCCGCGTGGGTCGAAACCGGACCCGCGCGCGAGCTCCTGGAAGCGCAGAGCGTCCTCCCACATGCTCACATTGTTGAACATCACGTACGCGGGCGCGGTACACCGGTCCCGAAGCTCCCGCAGGTCGCCGTCGGTGTACCGGTAGCGGTAGCCGCCGCGCCCGTGCAGCCGGTAGTAGCGGAAGGCGCCGTGGACGCTCTCCGCCACCAACGGGTCGGTGCAGTGCACCAGGTCCAGCTCCTGGCAAAGGCGCTTCACTAGGTCCGCGGGCCACGGCCCCCGGGGCTCCCACGCGAAGGCCAGGCCGGCCCTGGGCGCGGTCCGGAAGAACCGCTGGAGGTTTTCGACGTTCTGGGGTGTGGGCCGGAAGCTCGTGGGGCACTGGAACACGACAACCGAGGCCTCGAGCGCCCGCGCCACCTCCAGGGTCAGGGCCCACGCCTCCTGGACCTCCTCCGTCGGCGCGAAGGAGCCGTACCGGTCTAGCCGGGAGGCAGGGAGGGTCCGGCCCAGCCTGCGGTACGTGGGGCTCGTGGGCGGGTGCGTGATGAGCTGCCAGGCCTTCAGCGTGAACACGAAGTCTTGGGGCACACGGCGGCGCCAGTCCTGCGCGGTCCGCACCTGCGGGGGCCGGTAGAAGGTCTGCTGCACCTCCACGGCGTCCAGGTGCCGCGCGTACTCCTCCAGTTTGCGCGCGAACCCGCAACAGCCCACCCGGAGGCGAGAAGCCATCCCGCTGTGGGTTCCGCCGCTCGCCCGCCGCTTTCCTGCAGGGGAGGCGTCCCCCTCCGCGAAGGGGGGCCGTGTGGGATCGGTCCGGTGGCCTACCACACGGGAAGAGCTGGTGCTGCAGCAGGTGGAGCTCGCGGCGCTACGGCCCCCGCCGTGGCTGTCCCAGCCCGGCTGGGTGGCCGGGGCGTGCTTCGTGTGCGCCCCGCTCGGCCGACAAGGACGGGGGCAGGGGCGTGAGCCTGCCTGGGCGGCAGCCGTGCTGTGGACCCCGGAACGCTCCGAGGCGGTGGTCGTGGACGGACTGCTGACCGCCGCCTACGAACCCGGGCTGCTCGCGCTCCGGGAGGGTCCGATCCTGGAAGCAGCGGTCCGCGCCCTTCCGCGACAGCCGGACGTCCTGCTGGTGAACGCCACAGGCCGCGACCACCCGCGGCGTGCGGGGCTCGCCCTGCATCTCGGCGCAGTGCTCGGCATCCCCACGGTGGGCGTCACCGACCGTCCGCTGGTGGCCCGTGCGGAGCAACCCCCGGACGTGCGCGGCGCACGCACGCCCCTGGTCCTGGGAGGCGAGGTGGTGGGCTACTGCGTGCGGGCGCGGGCCGGGACCCGGCCGGTGTGCGTGCACGCCGCCTGGCGCACGGACCCGCGGACAGCCGCCGAGGTGGTGGCCGCGCTGGTCCGGCGGCACAGGACCCCAGAGCCCCTTCGACTCGCGCGCAAGGCGGCCCGCGAAGCCCGCGCCGAGGCCGCGCGCCGCTGACCCGGACTCCAGCTACGAGGTTGCTCCCACGAGCCTCCGTCCCCAGGCTTCCAACCCGCCTGCCTCGAGGATCTCGAGGACGAAGGCCGGCACGGGCCGGATCTCGAACCGCGCCCCGTCTACCTCCACCCACCCCTCCCGAGGCTCCACGCGCACGCGCGAGCCCATGCGCGCCGCGGTCACGGCGGCAGGGCTCTGCACCGCCAGCAGGCCCAAGTTGATGCAGTTCCGGTAGAAGATGCGGGCGAAGCTCTTGCCCACCAGACAGCGCACGCCCCACGCCTTCATGGCCAGCGGCACGTGCTCACGGGAGGACCCCGCGCCGAAGTTGTCGCCCACCACCAGCACCGCGTCCGGGCCCAGGTGCTGCCGCAGCTCCGGGTCGAGCCCTTCGAACAGGTAGTGCTTCATGCGCTGTGGGTCCACCACGCTGAGGTACGGGCCCGGGTACAGCACGTCGGTGTCCACGTTGTCCTGCGGGATGACCACCGCCCGGCCTACGATCAAGGCCCTCCTCCTCCCACCACGTCCGCCGGGTGCACCAGCTCGCCCGCCACCGCGGCCGCGGCGGCCACCCACGCGTTGGCCAGGTAGACGCCGGCCTCCGGGGAGCCCATGCGACCCCGGAAGTTTCGGTTGGTGGTGGTGACCGCCACCTCGCCCGCGGCCAGCACGCCCATGTGGCCGCCGAAGCACGCGCCGCAGGTAGGCGGGGCCACCACGGCCCCCGCCTCCAGGAACGTGGCGATCAACCCCTCCTCCATGGCCTGGCGGTAGATCCCGTAGGTGGCGGGCACCACGATGGCGCGGCACCGCGGGTGCACGCGCCGGCCGCGCAGCACCTCCGCGGCCTGTCGCAGGTCCGTGAGGGTCCCGTTGGAGCAGTTGCCGACGTACACCTGGTCCACCCGCTGCCCGCGCACCTCGGCCACCGGCCGGACGTTGCCGGGTGAGTCCGGACACGCCACGAGGGGTGGAAGTCCGCTCAGGTCCACGCGGACCGTGCGCGCGAAGGAGGCGTCTGGGTCGGACCGCTCCGCCTTCCACGGGCTCCGGGCGCGTCCCTGCAGGTACTGGGCGGTCACCTCGTCCGCGGGGAACAGCCCGGTCTCCGCGCCAGCCTCCACCGCCATGTTCGCCACCGCCAGCCGCTCGTCCACGGAGAGACCCGACACAGCGGGTCCCGTGAACTCCAGCACGTGGCCGTTGCCGCCCGCCACCCCGATCTGCGCCAGCACCGCCAGGATCAGGTCCTTGCCCGTCACGAACCGCTCCCGGCTGCCGACGAACTCCACCCGGACGGTGGCCGGGACCGCCTGCCAGAACCAGCCGAAGGCGAGGCAGAAGGCGATGTCCGTGGACCCCAAGCCTGTCCCGAAGGCGCCCAGGGCTCCGTAGGTGCACGTGTGGGAGTCGCCACCCGCGATCACCGCCCCGGGCGTGACCCACCCTTCTTCGCACAGCAGCGTGTGCTCGATCCCGCCCCGGCCCTGGCCGTAGAAGGTCACCCCCTGCGCCTCGCACCACGCCTGCAGGGTCCGCTGCAACTCCGCAGCCTGGGCGTCCGGGGGAGGCGTGAAGTGGTCGGCCACCATCACCACCCGGGACGGGTCGAACACCCTTGCAGCGCCCATCCGCTCCATGGCCCGGAAGGCCACCGGGCCGGAGATGTCGTTCCCCATCACCAGGTCGCAGCGGACCCGCACGATGTCGCCCGGTGCCAGGTCGTCCCGGTCCGCGTGCGCCAGGAGGATCTTCTCGGCCAGGGTCCGGCCCAACGCTACCGACCCCGCAGCTGCTTGAGAGCCGCCTCCACGAACCGGGTCTCGTAGGTCTTGGACAGGTCGATGCGGGCGCGGCTCACCTGCGGGTCGAACTGGGACAGCACCCGCAGCACGTTGGGGGGGCCGGCCTCCAGCATGCGGCCGTCGGGCGAGTACGACTGCAGCATGGCCGCCACCGCCCGCGTGTAGATCTCCCGGTTCCCCTGGTAGTAGTCCTCCGGCATGAGCCGCACGATGTCCTCCGCGCTGTGCCGGGTGCGGATCCACTGCAGGGCCTTTACCATGGCCGTGGCCAGGGCCTGGACGGTGTTGGGGTTGCGCTCGATGAACTCTCCCGTGGTGTACAGGCACGCAGCCGGGTACGGCCCGCCGAAGGTCCGCAGGGTGCCGTTGGTGGTCCGGGTGTCCGCCAGCACCACGATGTCTCCCGCGCTCTCCAGCAGGGAGATCACCGGCTCCACGTTGGACAGGGCGTCCACCTGGCGGTTGCGCACCGCCGCCACCGCGGTGGCGCCCGCGCCGATGCCGATCACGGAGAAGTCCCCCAGGCCCACCCCCACCCGGGTCAGGAGGAAGTTCACGAAGAAGTGGGTCGAGGACCCGGGGGCGGTGACTCCGATGCGCTTGCCCCGCAGGTCCGCGAAGCTCCGCACACCCGCGTCGTGCGCCGCCTTGGTCACCGCCAGCACGAGCCCCGGGTAGCGCTGCTGCATCACGAAGGCCCGGATGTCCCGGCCCTGGGCCTGCATCTGGATGGTGTGGTCGTAAAACCCGCTCACCACGTCCGCGCTGCCACCCACCAGCGCCCGTAGGGCCTGCCCGCCCCCCGCGAAGTTCTGGATGTCGATCTGGATTCCGGTCTCCCGCAGGTACCCGAGCCGCTCCGCCACGGTGAGGGGCAGGTACACCAACGCCTCCTTGCCGCCCACCGCCAGCACCAGGCGGTTCCGCTCGGGACGCCCCTGCCCGGCGGCGGGCACCGCCAGGACCACCAGCCCCAGCACCACCACAAGCCACCGCACCATCCCGCGCACGCGCACCACCTCCTCTACAGGATCTCTTCCACGTGCGACGGCGGCTTCCACCGCAGCAGCCGCCGCTCCACCGAGGTCACCAGCAGGTCCACCGCCAGCACGAAGCCCGCCAGCACCGTCATGCCCGCGAACACCCCCGTGGTGTCGAACAGCGCCTCCGCCTGCTGGATCACGTAGCCTAGCCCTCGGGCGGAGCCCAGGTACTCGCCCACCACGGCCCCCACGAGCGCCAGCCCCACGCTGGTGTGCAGGCTGCTCAGGATCCACACCAGCGCCGAGGGGAGGAGCACGTGGCGCACCAGTTGCTCGTCGGTGGCGCCGAGCATCCGGGTGTTGTTCAGCACGTTCCGGTCCACCTCCCGAACGCCCTGGTACGTGTTGAAGAACACCACGAAAAAGACCAGGGTCACACCGAAGGCCACCTTGGACAGGATCCCGAGCCCGAACCACAGCGTGAAGATGGGCGCCAGGACGATGCGCGGCATGGCGTTGGCCACCTTCACGTACGGGTCGAAGACCCGCGACAGTGCGGGGGAGAGCGCGAAGGAGAACCCCACCACCACGCCCAGCACGGAGCCCACGAGGAACGCCAGCACCGTCTCTACGGTGGTGACGTAGATGTGGCCGTACACCTCGCCGGAAGTGAACCACCGCACTACCCGGGCCAGGATGGCCGAGGGCCGGCTGAAGAAGAAGGGGTCGAGCCACCGCAGGTGGCTGGCGAGCTCCCACCCGGCCACGAAGGCCGCCAGGACCCCCACCTGGACGGCCCGCAGCCCCCAGCGGGCCTCAGCGGGCGCGGCCGTACGCACGCATCACCTCGCCCCGCAACAGCTCCCAGATCCGCCGGAACACCTCTGCGAACCGCGGGTCCAAGCGCACCTCGGTCACGTCCCGCGGCCTCGGCAGGTCCACGGGGAACTCGCCTACGGGTCGGGCCGCGGGCCCGGCGGACAGCACCACCACCCGGTCGCTCAGGGCGATGGCCTCCTCCAGGTCGTGCGTCACGAACAGCACGGTCTTGCGCTCCTCCTGCCAGATCCGAAGCAGGTCGTTCTCCATGAGCTGCCGGGTCTGTACGTCCAGCGCTGCGAAGGGTTCGTCCATCAGCAGGATCTCCGGGTTCACGATGAGGTTCTGCGCGAGCGCCACGCGCTTGCGCATGCCCCCGGACAGCTGGTGCGGGTAGCGGTTCTCGAACCCCCTTAGCCCCACCCGGGCCAGCCACGCGCGGCTCAACCTGCGGGCTTCCTCCCGCGGCACCCGCCGGAACACGAGCCCCAGCATGACGTTCTCCTCCGCGGTCTTCCACGGGAGCAGGACGTCCTGCTGGAACAGGTAGGCGGCGCGCCGGTTCAGCCCGGTCAGGGGCGCTCCGAACACCTCCACCCGGCCGGAGTCCGGCGGCAGCAGGCCTGCCACGAGGTTCAGCAGCGTGGACTTGCCGCAGCCCGTGGGCCCCACGAGGGCGACGAACTCGCCGGCCCGCACCTCCAGGTCCACGTCCTCCAGGGCCACGTAGGTGCCGCCGTCGGGCGTGCGGAAGGACCGGCGGCAGCCAGCTAGGCGCACCGCGGCCACCCCGGGGGGCGAGACCAACCTCATACCACCCCTGCCTCCCGCAGCCGCTTGACCTCCTCCGCCGAGAGGCCCAGCAGGTCCCGGAGCACGGCCTCGGTGTGCTCCCCGAGCTGCGGGGCCGGGCCCGGGTTCGGAAGCGGTGTCGCCTCCAGCCTCGGCACCGGTGCTTGCATGACCACCCTCCCCACTCCGGGGTTGTCCACCTCCACCAGGGACCCGCGCGCCCGGAAGTGCGGGTCCTGCAGCACGTCGGCCGCGGAGTACACCGGGCCCGCGGGCACGCCGAACCGCTCCAGCTTCGCCAAGAGCTCTGCGGCGGTGTGCTCGCGCACCCACGCGCCGATGGCCTCGTCCAGCTCCTCCTGGTGTCGGCCCCGCGCCTCGTGGGTGGCGTAACGGGGGTCGGTTTTCCACTCCGGCCGGCCCATGGCGTCCGCGAGGCGCGCGAACACCCCGTCCGCGTTGGCGGCCACGATCACCCACTTCCCGTCCTGAGTCTCGTACAGGTTGCTCGGCGCCACCCCGGGCAGCACGGAGCCGCTGCGTTCGCGCACGGCACCGGTGACGCTGCACTCCGCGACCACGCTCTCGAGGACCGCGAGCACCGCGTCCGTGATGGCCACGTCCACCACCTGGCCGCGGCCACCCTTCACCTCCCGCTCCCGCAGGGCCAGCAGCGCACCCAGGGCGCCGAACATCCCGGCCAAAGTGTCGCCGATGCTGATCCCCACCCGCGGGGGCGGCCGGTCCGGGAAACCGACCAGGTAGCGCAACCCACCCATGGCCTCCGCCACGCTGCCGAAGCCCGGGCGGTCGCGGTAGGGCCCGGTCTGCCCGAACGCGGAGATGCGGACCACCACGAGGCCCGGGTTGCGCTCCCACAAAGCCTCGGGGCCGAGCCCCCAGGCCTCGAGGGTCCCGGGGCGGAAGTTCTCCACGAGCACGTCGCAGCGCTCCGCCAGCCGCCGCGCCAGCTCCTGCCCTTCTGGCCGGCGCAGGTCCACCGTGACGCTTTTCTTCCTGCGGGCGATCACCGGCCACCAGAGGGAGCGGCCCTCGAACAGGGCCACACCCCACCGGCGCATGGCGTCGCCCTGGCCAGGAGGTTCAAGCTTGATGACCTCCGCGCCGTAGTCGGCCAGCAGCTGGGCGCAGTACGGGCCCGCGATGAAGCTGCCCAGCTCCAGAACACGGATTCCACTGAGCGGTGCGCGCACGGACATGGCGGCGTACGGTGAGTAGGGTTTCGCACCCTCCCCCGCGGATCCTGCACCGCGGCGCTAGATCACCCCAAAAATCGCTGCGCGATTTTTGGGGACCCCGATCTCGTGTGCCCGAAGGATTTTTCGGGACAGGCTCCTAGACGGCGGTGAAGCCTCCGTCCACCGCCAGGACCTGGCCTGTGACGTAGCGGCTGGCCTCCGAGGCGAGGAACAACGCCACGCCCTTGAGGTCGCCGGCTTGTCCGAGCCGGCCCAGAGGTACCTGCGCCACCACCCGGTCGCCCACGCGCTCCAGCAGCTTCCCGCTCATCCGGGTGGGGAAGAACCCGGGGGCGATGGCGTTCACGGTGATCCCGTAAGGCGCCAGCTTCACCGCCAGGTCCCGGGTGAGCGCGATGAGGCCGCCCTTGCTGGCCGCGTACCCCACCGCGTCCAGCACGTCCGGCCGGGTGCCCACGAGCCCGGCCACGGACGCCACGTTCACGATCCGCCCCCACCCTGCGGCCCTCATCACCGGGACCACAGCCTGGGTCACCAGGAAGGTGCCCGTCAGGTTCACCTCCAGGACCTGCCGCCACCGGTCCAGGGGCATCTCGTCCAGCGGCGCTCCCCAGCTCACGCCGGCGTTGTTGACCAAGACGTCCAGGCGGCCGAAGCGGTCCACCGCGGCTCCCACCAGAGCCCTTGCGCCGGTGGGGTCCGCCACGTCGCACTCCACGGCGGCCACCTCCACCCCCAGGTCCCTGAGGTGTGCCTCCGCGGGCTCGAGCCACTGCGCCCGCCGCGCGGCCACCACCACGCGGGCCCCCGCCTCGCCCAGCGCCTCCGCGATCTCCAGGCCCAGGCCGCGGGACCCACCCGTCACCACCGCCACCCGCCCCGAAAGGTCAAACAGTTCGCGCACGTGTGCCATCCTACCCCTCCAGCCCGCCCGCCTGGGCCGCCAGACGCTTGACGCGGTCCAGGTCGTAGTCCATGAGCACCGTCAGCTTCTGGGCCTCCAGCGAGCCCTCCGCGTGAATGGCCAGCACCTCCAGGTAGCCGCCCAGGTCCGAGGCCACCAGGTCACGGATGAGGTTCATCATCCGGAGCCGCGCCTCCCCCGACACCCCTGCCCGCCCCTGCAGGTACGGCTCGATGAGCCTCCACAGCTCGGGGTTCGCGCGGTCCTCCTCCGCGGGGCCCGTGACCACCAGCCCCCCGGCGATGTCCTGCACGTCCCGCACCCCGTCGTGGTAGCCGCGCGCGAACGCGTACTTGGCCGCGTTGGTCAACACCACGTTCGGCACGAAGATGCCCTCCTCGAACCGGCCTTCCACCGCCGCGGCCGTGCTGAGCCCCCGGACCGTCTCGGCGTACATCACCAGCCGGGCCAGCTTGTCGCGGACGTGCCCCGCGCCCGCGATCCCCTGGGCCTCCGCCGTCCACGCCGCCGCGCCCACCAACAGCTCCAGCAACGGCGTCTTGTACGAGATGGCGGTGAACCGGTGGAACTCCACGAAGGTCTTCGCCAGCGGGCCCGCGTACGCCCACTGCCCGCACAGGAACACCCGCTCCCACGGGACGAACACGTCGTCGAACACCGTGAGCGACTCCGTGATGGCGTAGCGGCTGCTCAGCGGGTTGTCGAAGGCGCTGGTGGCCCCGAAACCCCGCGGGCTGGCCACGAAGGTTAGCCCTGGCGTGTCCGCGGGCACCGCGAACGCCACCGCGTAGGCCGCGTCCCGCTCCGTCATGGCTCGGGTGGGCAGCACCAGCACCTCGTTGCTGTACACCGCGTTGGTGGTGTGTGCCTTCGCACCCCGCACCACGATGCCGTCCGCGGTCTCCCGGACGCACCGCACGTACAGGTCCGGGTGCGGCTGGTCCGCCGGCCGTTTGCCCCGGTCGCCCTTCACGTCGGTCTGCGCCACCGCCATGGCCAGGTCCCCGTCCCGGCACCGCTCGTAGAAGGCCTGCACCCGCGGGAGGAACGAGGTCCCCAGGTCTCGATCCATCTGCGCGCAGACGATGTGCAGGGCGAACAGGGCGTCGGTGCCGATCTCCTTGATGAGCGGCACGAAGGACCGCGCCTCCCGGGTGACCCGCTCGATCAGGTCGCGCCGGCGCAGCAGGTCCTCGGGGCCCCGGGGCACGTGGAAGTACCGGCTGTACACCTGCCCCGTCTGGGGATCCCGTACCGTGAACGTGGGGTCCTGGGCGTGTTCGTGCGCGAGCCGGAAGTCCACCGCGCACACCCCCGCGCCCTTCCGCAGGTGCGGGTGGCTGGTCACGTCCTCCACCCGCTCGCCCCGGTAGTACACCCGCCGCCCGTCCCGCAAGCTGGCCAGGTACTGTTCCGCGGTGCGCATGGGCCCTCCCCACCACCGGTCTGGACCGACCCGGCGCTACGGCCTGGCCCCATGATACGGTGGCCGAAGGCCGTTGGGGTGGTCCTAACCGCTACCGGGTCTTCGGGAGCGCGGCCTGGACGGCCTCCACCAGCTCGCGGAGGGTGTAGGGCTTGCGCAGGAACCCGGCTACGCCGCGCCGCAGGATGCTGGCGGCCGTGGCCTCGTCCATGTACCCGCTGCTCACCAGCACCCGCACCTCCGGGTCCACCTCCCGGAGGGCTTCGAACACCGCGCGGCCGTCCATCCCGGGCATGACCATGTCGAGGATCACGAGTCGGACCTGATCGGCCTGCTCCCGGAAGAGGCGGACGCCGTCCGGACCGCTGGTCGCCGTGAGGACGCGGTAGCCCCTGCGGGTCAGCACGTCACGGATGAGCTGGCAGAGCGCCTCCTCGTCGTCCACCACCAGGAGGAGGGGGCGGTCCGCGGCCTCTGCGTCCTGAGGCCGGGGCTCGGACTCCGGGGTTCGGCCGTGGGGCGGGAGCGGAGCCGGTTCTCCCGAGTCAGGGCCCACGCGGAGGCCCTGCCCCGTCCGAAGCGGGAGTCCCTGGCGGCCCGGCATGTCGAACCGCAGCGGAGCAAGCTTCGTGCCACAACGGGCACGCGGGGCCGCAGGCCTCAGGCTGCCGTACCCCGAGAGAGCGCCTCAGTGGGCGAGTGGGGCCTAGCCTCCGCCATGCCGAGCGCGAGGCGCAGGTCAGGTCCCCAGGCGTCGCAGGCACAGCCGTGTCCGACCCGGCAGGTCTTCCAGCGGGCGATGCGGGTGTTCCCGCAGGCCTTGCCGCCCGTGCACCACTTGCAGCAGGGCACGTGTGACGCGTACGCGACGGTCCGGGCCCCGCAGGCGAGGGGTGAGTGGGCTCCGCGGTCAGCAGGCCGACCGCGAGGAACGGAGCCACCGGGACCGCAAGGCGTCCCGATCTCCTCATGACCCACCTCGGTGCTGGCCACTTCGATCCGGCCTCGCCGCGAGGGAAGTTGGGGGCAGCTTCTATACCATCCACACCCGGGTCCGGGCTGGGACACCGAGGCGCCCCAGGGCCGGGTTGGCGCCACCGCCGATTCGGGAGGTCTGTGGGCTGGCGGATGGGTCAATTCCGTGCCGGGTCATCCCCGGTCGGTGAACCCCGCGCGGACAATCCCCCGGCCTGCCTCAAGTGGAGGGGACGATGCCCAGGTACGACGCGATGATCTCTGGGTCCCGCAGCAACGCCTCGCCCGAGCCTTCCAGGACAACCCGGCCCGTCTCCAGCACGTAGGCACGATGGGCCATCCGCAGGGCCTGCGCCACCTCTTCGGAGACCAGGAGGATCGTCAGCCCCGCCCGGTTCAACCGCTCCAGGGCCGCGAAGATCGCGGAGGCGGCCCGCGGCGAGAGGCCCAGGGTCGGTTCGTCGAGCGCCAGCAGCCGTGGATCGGCCATGAGGGCTCGAGCGATGGCCAGCATCTGCTGTTCGCCGCCCGAGAGCGTGCCAGCCTCCTGGTGCTCTCGCTCGCGCAGGACTGGAAAGAGGGTAAAGACCTGTTCCATCCGTTCCTTCCGTCGCATCCGCGCGCGGCGTCCGTAGGCCCCGAGTTCCAGGTGATCGCGCACGCTCATGCTCGGAAACAGCAGCCGATCTTCCGGGACGTGGACGAACCCACGCTCGCAGATCAGGTGCGGAGGGAGCCCCGAGAGCAGCGCTCCATCGAAGACGATCGAACCTCTGGTCAGAGGGTGGAGCCCCGAGAGCACACGCAGCAGCGTCGTCTTCCCAGCGCCGTTGGCGCCGATGAGGCTGACGAACTCACCGTCGTCCACGCTCAGGGTGACCTCGTGCAGCACCGTGAGCTCCCCGTAGGCGGCGCAGAGGCCGTCAACCCGCAGCACCGTAGCCCTCTCCGAGGTAGATGCGGCGGACCTGCGGATCCGCCTGGATGGCGGCCGGAGGCCCCTGGGCGATGACCTCGCCTGCTGCCAGGACGACCACTCGCTCGCAGAGGGCCATGACGACCCGCATGACGTGCTCCACCAGCAAAACCGTCGTCCCCAGATCGTCACGAACCCGGCGGATGAGAGCGACCGCGCGCTCACTCTCGGCCGGATTCAGACCTGCGAAGACCTCGTCCAGCAGCAGCACCCTGGGTTCCGTCGCCAGCGCGCGAGCGAGCTCCAGCCGTTTCTTGTCCGCCAGGGTCAGCGTCCCGACCGGCACGTCCAGAGCATCCTCGAGACCCACATACCTCAGCCAACCCCGAGCCGCCCCTCGGGCTTCGCGGACATCCCGTGCCCCTCGCCCATAGAGGACCGCCGCAGCGACATTGTCGGTGGTGGTCAGCCCGGCAAACGGACGGACGAGCTGAAACGTCCGCGCGAGGCCGGCCTGTGCGATCTCAAACGGCGCCAGGCCGACTAGCGATCGGCCCATGAACTCCACCTCTCCGGCATCGGGCCGATGGAAGCCGGTGATGATGTTGAACAGCGTGGTCTTGCCCGAGCCGTTCGGGCCAATCAAGCCCACAATCGCCCCCTCACCCACCTGAAAACTCACCGATCGGAGCACCACGAGGCCCCCAAAGCGCTTCGCCACAGACTCCACCCGCAGCAGGGCGCTCATGGGCGTACCATCGCTACCGGCGCAGCCGCCGGTGGCCTGGGAGCCCGGCGCCCGAGCCGCATCAGGTGCGGCAGGAGCCCATCGGGCAGGAGCATGATGACCAGAGCGAGCCCCAAGCCGAAGAGGATCCGGGCGACCTCGGTTCCGATCCAGACCGTCAGGATCTCATCCACCAGCCGCACGACCACCGCACCCACGATCGGGCCGGCCCACGAGGACCTCCCCCCGAGGAGCGCCATCAACACAGCCAGCACCGACAGGTGGAGGTCGAACATGAAGTCCGGGTGGATGTAGGAGCGGTCGTAGGCGTAGATTCCCCCGGCCAGGCCCGTGAGTCCGGCGCTCAGGATCAGAGCCTTCATCTTCAACCGGACCGCGGGGACGCCAATGCTCTGCGCCGCATCCTCATCCTCTCGGATGGCCTCCAAGCCGACCCCCATCTTCCCCAGGCGCACGGCTCGTGCGGCCAAGACGGCGACCAGGGCCACCGCCAGCATCGCGTAGTAGAAGGCACGCCGCGCGCCCAGCGGATCCCATGGCGGGAGGGTTATCCATAACCCCTCCGCCGCCCCCGTCCAAGGCAGGTTGAGGACGACGGCGCGGACCGCCAGGCCCAGGATCATGGTCACGACGGCGAAGTAGGGTCCGCGAAGCCGCAGACAGGGGTAGCCTGCCAACGCCGCGAACGCGGCTGCGACCGCTCCGGCGAACGGGGCGGTGAGGAACGGCGAAAGTCCTCCCTGCACCAGCAGCAGGCCGGTCGCGTAGCCGCCGAGGCCAAAGAACGCTGCGTGGCCGAAGCTCAGGTAGCCGGCGAATCCCCCGACGATGTTCCAGGCCACCGCCAGCGCGGTGTACAGGAAGGTGGAGTGGAGCAGGGCCAGCGGATACTCCCCCAGGCCCACCCAAGGGAGGACCAGAAGCACCGCCACCAACCCCCTCGCCGTCGTCCGGCTCATCTCCGGAACAACCCCGTGGGCCGCCACAGGAGCAACACCCCCAGCGATGCGAACAGGAGGAAGGGCGTCCAGGCGAACGGGACCACCAACGTGGCCAGGTTGGTCAACGCACCCACCACCCAGCCCGCCACCACCGCACCCACCAGGCTGCCCACCCCGCCGACGATCACCACCAGGAAGACGAAGACCAGCCACGTCAGGTGGGTCGCGGGGGAGAAACTGTAGATCAGGGCCAGGGCGGCACCTGCGACAGCAGCGGAGGCGATCGCCAAGCCGTACGCGAGGTTCGTCACCTGCCGGAGATCCACCGCGCACAGCGCGGCTCCATCTGGGTTCTGCCACACCGCGCGCACCGCCTTGCCCGGGAGAGTCCTGTGGAGAAAGAGGTACAGTCCCGTGATCGTGACCGCCGCCAGCCCGGCCCCCACCAGGTGGGGGACTGGCAGCGCAAGCGCCCCCAACCGGATCGCATCCCCGGTGTAGGCCACGTTGACGACCCGCGGGCCGGGTCCCCAGACGGCCGCGAGAGCGTTCTCCAGGGCGGCAGCGAGCCCAAAGGTCAGCACCATGGAGACGAGTCCCAGATCGCCGGCTCGCCGGGCCGCGGGCCGGATGACGCCCTCGTGAAATCCCACGCCGAGCACGAAGAACGCCGGTGCCACGATCGCCAAGCTTGCCAGCGGGTCGACCCCGCGGGTCGCCAGGGCGTACACGGCATACGCGGCGCCCACCGCCAACGCCGGGTGCGCAACGTTGATCACGCGCGCGACGCCCCAGATGAGGCTGAACCCTGCCCCAAGGAGCGCGTAGACACTCCCGGTCAGGAGTCCGGTGGCGAGGGCCTGAAGCACCTGGACCAGCAATGGACTACCGCCTCCAGGGGGGTTTCGGGTACACCGGCTGTGCCGAGCGACGCCCGGGCGGCCAGATCAGCTCCACTTCCCCTTTGATCACCTGCGTGGCGTACTCGTAGGGCGCCGGCAGACCGTTCGCGTCGAAGCGTAACTCTCCGGCAATCGTCTTGAAGGTGGCTTCGCGCAGGTAGCGCGCCAGCATCGCGTGATTGAGGCTATTGGCGCCCTCTACCGCCTGCTGCAACAGTTGAGCCCAAGCGTAGCCGAACAAGAAGTACTGCGGTGCCCACTTGAGGTTCCACCGCTCTCGCGCAACCTGGTTCAACTGAGCGATCCCGGGAAACGGCAGCTTGTGGTGGATCGCCGTTCCGGAAACCACGTAGTCGCCGTCCGGCCCCAGTTGTGTAACCCACTCCGGGATGAGCGAGCCGACCCCCTGGAGGATGACCTTGGGATTGTAGTCAAGGGCTTTCATCGCGCGTATGGTCAGAACCCCGTCGGGGAAGAAACCGTTGGCCAGGAACATGTCGGCGCCAAGGGCGCGGGCTCGCGACACCAGGGGCTCCGCGGAGGCCAGGGGCAGGTCGTAGAGCTCGTCCATGACCAGCGGGATCCCCAGCCGCTTGAGGCCGTCGAGCATCGACTCGCGGACCGCCATGCCTACGGGGTTGTTGGGGGTGATGGCGGCCGCTCGCGCGGGGCGCTGCCCCGGAGGGATGTTCGCCAGCCACCGCCACGCGCCCTCGTACCACCACTGACCCATGAGCGGAGGTCCGCCAAAACTGTACCTGAAGCCGCGTCGGAACGAAACCATGTGGCCGCCCATGGAGATGTAGACCTTCCGGTAGCGCTCCGCGACGGCCATCTGCGCCGCCGCGGCCGTGCCGGGATAGCCGCCCAGGATCAGGTCTACGCGCTCAACCGTGATCAGCCGCTCGAGTAGACTCACCGCACGGTCCACGCTGCTGGCGTCGTCGAGAATGACCACCTCGACCGGCCGACCGAGCAGCCCACCCTGTTGGTTGATCCGCTCCGCCCAATAGCGGTAGCCGCGCTCCACCCACACGCCGGTGTCCGCGAAGGGCCCCGTGAGCGGCAGCGTACCGCCAAGACGGACGGGTCTCGTCTGAGCCCACGCGTTGCGGAGCAGGATCTGCGGCACGACCAGCGCCCCTGCCCCCAGCGCAGCAGTTCTCAGGAACTGCCTGCGGGACAACCTCACCTCTCCTCCCCCCTTTCTCCTCTTCGTCGTCGGCCCTTGGACCCACCTCAACCGTCGACCGGCTCTTCGATGATGGCCACGGCGCGTGTCCAACCGGCACTGGCCCCCTTGAGCTTGTAGGGAAAGCACGCCACTTTGAATCCAAACGGTTTCGGGATCTTGTCCAAATTGGTGAGCTTTTCGATCTGGCAGTACTCACGTTCCTTGCCGTAGAAGTGGGACTCCCAGAACCTCCCCCGTACACCGGAGGCGGCTTCTCGGAACATGACGTCGAAGGGTCGGTCCAGTCCCCAGGCGTCGATACCGATCACCTTCACCCCGCGCTCGACCAGGTACTGCGTCGCACTGCGTTCCAGGCCAGGGTGCACCCTGTCGTACCCAGGCTGCTTGAAGAACTTCCAGGCGTCGGTCCGGATGAGGGCGATGTCGTAAGGTTGGATGACGTAGTCCATCGCCGCCAGGGCGGCCTCGAGGTCGGCCGCGCGGATCTCCTCCCCCCGCTGCTTATGGGTCATGTCGAGGACAAACGCGTTGCTGAAGAACCAGCGGAGGGGCAGCTGCTCGATGGTCTTTGCCGGCGCGCCGCCCGATGTGGGGCCGTAATGGTAGGGGGCGTCGACGTGGGTTCCGGAGTGCGACGAGAGCGTGACCATCTCCACCGCCCACGCGTGGCCGTCCGGAAACAAGGCCGGCAGCAGGCTTCGGTCGACCTGGAAGACGTCGACCGTCATCTGCATACCCTGCACGTGGTCGATGTACTGGATCTGATGGCGGTTGGGCTCGAACGCGCTGGTCTCGTTCTCCAGCGTATCGCTCAGATCGATGAGCGTGACCCTTGTGCCGCCAATCACATAGCTCTCCATGCCGCTCGCTCCTGTCCTGAAGTCGGCCAGGCGGTCACCGAGACGCGGACGTTCCGTCTCTGGACGCCGTGGTTCCCGCACCCAGCACCTCCCGGATGATCCCGTGGTAGACGGCCGCGGGCAGCGCGTTCTTTAGGCGCAAGGCCACCGACTTCACCCGCCGCACAATCTCCTCGGCCTGGGCGGTGGTGGCCTCCAGGCCCAGCTCCTCCAGCGTCATCTCCACATAGTTGCGGCCTGTCCCGCGCCCCGCCACCAGGGTGGGGCCCTCGCGCCCCACCAGCTCCGGTGGGTAGGGAAACAGTGCCAGCTCCCCCAAGGGGGTGGCACGGAACTGCCGCAGGATATGGATCACGATCCCCGATTCGACCTCGAACAGCCCGGAGCCGACGATGGGTTTGTTGGAGGCGGGCCGGATCTTGGAGATCTCAGCGACCATCTGGGAAAGGCGGTACAGGCCCTCCAGCCGGACGCCCGTGGGGACGCCCAACAGGTGTTCACACGCCACGATCACCTCCTCCGTGGCGACGTTCCCCGCCCGCTCCCCCAGCCCGTTCACGGAGCAGTGCACTTCATCCACCCCCGAGGCAATGGCCATCAGGGCGCTGGCGGTCGCCTGCCCGTAGTCGTTGTGGATGTGCAGACCCAAGGGGGTGTCGGGGAACCACTCGCGGAGCCGGGTGATCAAGAACCGCATGGCCAGCGGATGAGCCATGCCGAAGGTGTCCGAGACGGTAATGCGGTCGATTGCACCCCGCTCGAGGATCTCGCCGAAAAAACGCTTCACGTAGTCCAAGCTCGGGATCCGGAAGGTGTCCCAGCCCATGAACTCCACGTACATCCCACCCTCGTCCTTGGCCCGGCGGGACAGAGCGACCACCTTCTCCACGAGCTGCTCTGGCGTCATGTTGTACGCATACTTGATGAGGAACGGGTTGATGCCAAACTCGAGCACCATCCCCGGGGCGCCGCAGGCGAGTGCCGCTTCCAGGTCATCCTCCCGTACGCGCACCAATGGTGTCACCCGCGCTCGGAGCTTCATCTGCACCAGGGTTCGGATGACTTCACGGTCCTCCTCGGTCGCGGGCAGTCCGGGCTCGATGGACGGTATGCCGATCTTGTCCATCTCCTGTGCGAGAAAGAGCTTCTCGTCCACGGTGAAGGCAACCCGGGCGGTCTGCTCCCCATCGCGCAGCGTCACGTCGTGAACCGTCACGCGCGGCGGAAAACGCATCTGCGCGCGGACCTCGGGCAGGTAGTTGAGGGGCGAGACCCACCGCCCCGGCCCGAAGTATGGACCGTCCAGCGTGACGCCAAACGCCTCCGGTGTCGCCATCATCCTCCTCCTTTGCCTCGTCCCTCGGTGTCACCCGCTGCAGAGACCCAAGCGCGCCGGCCCAAAGACTTCGGCTTCCTCCGGGCGGCGCGCCCGCTCCTGCGCCGCGCCGCCGGGCCAGCACGCGCCACCTGGTCAGCGGCCACGGCCGGCGGCGGAGGCGCCGTGGGAAGGACACGGTCTCCCGCAACGTCCAAGAGCAACTCCAGTTCTGGACCGTAGGTGGCGTGCAGTAGGTCGGCAAAGCGATAGTAGAGTTTGTTGGCGTAGATATCGTGACGGATGTAGTTGCGGATAGTCCGTACCACAGCGGGGTTGGACGTCCACACCCCGCACCACGTTCCCCGGGAGCGATCCATGAGCAGACCCGCGGTCTCGTCGGCGGCCACGAGCATCTGGTCGCCGTGGCGCTCATAGACGGTACGCAGCATGACGTGGTGGACCGTGTAACCGACTTCCAAGTCCGGTGCGTCGAACACCACGGCCGCGATCCGCACGCCCCGCCGGCCCGCACGGCGGAGCGTCTCCTGCAGGTCAACCACCTGATCCCGCCATGCGCTGAGGTACAGCTCTTGCCTCGCCTCGTCGATGATGCGCCTCGCTCGGTCCAGCAGGAGATCGTAGCCCTCCAGGTGCCATAGCATCTCGTGCAACGCGCGCCCTCCCGCCGGCCGGAGTTCACGTCGGATCATCGCAGCCAGGTTGTGAAATCGAGCTTCCCGCGCGCGGAGAAACTCGTCCATCGGCAACGGTACGTAGGTGACCGGGCGGCTGTCGACGAGCGCGACGAGGCCGCGACCCAGCAACCGCCGGAGCGACGCGTAGACCTTGGCGGAGGGCACGCCGGAGCGCTCGGCGATCTGGTTCCCGTTGGCTGGATGGGCCTCGTGGAGGGCTAGGTAGACGCGAGCCTCGTAGTCTGTGAGCCCCAGCTCGCGCAGGGCCTCCAGGAGGCGAGCGGTCGTTGGACGCACGGCGTCTCCTACTACCTAAGTAGTAGTATTAGTACCCTCTCGTCCGAGGCTCGTCAAGCCCGAGTTTCTGCCGGCACCCGGAGCCGGGCAGGAGGAGGCGCGGGCGAACGACCCAAGGACCCCAAGGACCCGGGAGGTCCCCACGGAGGGGGAGGTCTGAGGCGTGGCGTCCTTCCGCGGCAACCGGAAAGGGGACGAACTGTGCCCCAGAGGGTGCGCTGGAATCCTTGCAGGAAGCGCGCTTTGGTAGCGGGGGCAGGATTTGAACCTGCGACCTCCGGGTTATGAGCCCGGCGAGCTACCTGGCTGCTCCACCCCGCGTCGCCGGAAGAAGTATACCAAACGGGGCGGGCGGGATCCAAGGGTGGCGCCGGCCGGCGCTACTCGTAGCGTAGGGCCTCGATGGGGTGAAGCCGCGCAGCCCGCCAAGCGGGGTAGGTGCCGAACACCACGCCCACGAGCACCGAGAAGCTGAAGGCCAACACCACCACCGGCAGGGAGGCGGACGCGGTGGGCGGCTGGTCCAGAAGCCGCGCGGCGATGGCCCACGAGGCTGCCAGGCCGACCCCCATCCCCAGCGTCCCGCCCACCAGGCTGATGGCCACCGCCTCCACGAGGAACTGCACCAGCAGGTCTGCTCGCCGCGCGCCCAAGGCCTTGCGGATCCCGATCTCCCGGGTCCGCTCGGTGACCGACACCAGCATGATGTTCATGATCCCGATCCCGCCCACGAGCAGGGAGATGGCCGCGATGGAGGACAGCGCGATGGTCAGGATGCGGAGGATGGCGTCCAGAGCGCCGAGGAACTGGCTCTGGGTGAGCACGGTGAAGTCCTCCTCGTCGTGCTCCCGCCGCAGCACGCGCTCCACCTCTCGTTGGGCCCGCAGGACGCTCGCGGTGTCCTGCGCCTTCACGAACAGGAACGAGGCGTAGTTCACCTGGAACAGCAGCTGCGCGGTGCTGAACGGGATGTACGCGCGGTCGTCCAGGTCCACCCCCAGGACCTGCCCCTGGGGCCGAAGCACGCCCACCACCTCGAAGGCGCGGCCGTTGATGCTGATCCTGCGCCCGAGGGACCACCGGGGACTTCCGAAGAGCTGCCGGGCCAGGACCTCGCCGAGCACCACCACCCGCTTGCGCCGCTGCATGTCCGCGTCGGTGAGGAACCTGCCCTCCAGCAGCCGCAGGTCCCGGATCTGCAGGTAGTTGGCGGTGGTCCCGATGACCGTGGTGACCTCGCGGCGGCCGCCCCCGGAGACCTCGATGGACGTCTGCAGCCAGGGAGCCACCCCGGCCACCGCCCGCGCCTCCCGCTCGATGGCCTGCGCGTCGGAGAAGGTGAGGGTGAACCGGCCCTCCTGAGTGGCGAACTGCTGGCCCTCCTCCGCCTTCCCCGGCAGCACCCACAGGAGATCCGGCCCGAGGCTCGCGAACTCCCCCACCACCCGGGACCGGGCGGCCTGCCCCACGGACACCAGGGCGATCACCGCAGCCACCCCGATCACGACCCCCAAGGTGGTGAGGACCGACCGCAGCGGGTTGGCGCGCAGCGCGTCCCAAGCCTGCTCCACCGCCTCCCAGAACCCCACCAAGACCCCTCCTCACGCGGTGTCGGGTTCTGCCGGCATACGGCGCAGCTCCTCCCGCGCCCGCCGGGGCGCGCGCACAGGCTCGTCCCGCACTACCCGGCCGTCCCGGAGGGTGACCACCCGGCGGGCGTGCTGCGCCACCTCCGGGTCGTGGGTGACCAGCACGATGGTGGCCCCCGCCTCGTTCAGCTCCTGGAACAGCGCCAGCACCTCTTCTCCCGACCGGCTGTCCAGGTTGCCCGTGGGCTCGTCCGCCAGCAGGACCGAGGGGTCGTTGGCCAGGGCCCGCGCCACAGCTACCCGCTGCTGTTGTCCTCCCGAGAGCTCCCGGGGCCGGTGGTGCAGCCGGTCCGCGAGGCCCACCCGGCTCAGCAACGCCACCGCGCGCTGGCGCCGCACCGCGCGCGGCACGCCTGCGTACACCATGGGAAGCTCCACGTTCTGCAGCGCCGTGAGGCGCGGCAGCAGGTTGAAGGTCTGGAACACGAACCCGATACGCCGGTTGCGGACTTCGCTCAGGGTGTCGTCGTCCAGGCGGCTTACATCCTGGCCTCCGAGCCGGTACTCGCCGGAGGTGGGGCGGTCCAGACAGCCCACGAGGTTCAGGAGGGTAGACTTACCCGAGCCCGACGGCCCCATGATGGCCACGAACTCACCCTTTCCCACCTCCAGGTCCACGCCCCGCAGCGCCCGCACCTCCACCGCCCCTATGCGATACACCTTGACCACGCCGCGCAGCTGCACCACGGGCGTCATTGCACCGACCGGACGACCACCCGCTGGCCGTCCCGCAGGCGCCCCGGCTCCGCGAGGGCGACCAGTTCTCCCTCGCGCAGACCTTCCAAGACTGCGGCGTACCGGTCGTTGCGCTCGCTGGTCCGCACCCGTCGGGCGCGGGCCACGCCGCCCTCCACCACGTACACCTGAGCGCCGCCGTCCTCGACCGAGACCACCGCCTCCGCGGGCACCAGGAGCACCTGCGGCACCGTGCGCAGCAGCAGGTCCACGTCCACGCTGGTCCCCACCCGGAAGGGGACTGGCCGGGCCAGCTCCAGACGGACCCGGACGACGCGGGCCCCGGCCCGCACCTCCACCTGACCTCCCACACGGCTCACCCGGGCTCCGACGGCCACCCCTGGGTAGGCGTCTGCGGTCACGCGGGCCCTCTGCCCCACCCGTACGCGGCCCACGTCTGCCTCGTCCACTTCCGCCACCACCCACCCGCCCGGGGCGGCGAAGGACAACACGGGAAGCGACGGCCCCACGGTGGCGCCGGGCTGCACGTACACCCGGGTCGCCACCCCGTCGAAGGGAGCCCTCAGGACTGCCTGCTCGAGCCGTTCCAGAGCGGCTTGCCAAGACGCGTGGGCTGCCGCGGCACGGGCCTTGGCGGCGGCTAGGGCGGCCTGGGCCTGCTCGAGCACAGAGCGCGCGGCTTGCAGCCCCGCGAGCGCCTGCTCCACCTGCGCGACCGCCACCTGGTGCGCGGACCGGGCCTGCGCGACCTGCGCTTCAGCCGACCGCAGCTCCTCGGGCGACGCCCCGCGCCGCAGCCCGGCGAGGAACGCCTCCGCCTGCTCTAGCCGGGCGCGCGCGGCTTCCTCCTCGGCCCTCGCCGCATCCCGCTGCGCCTGGCTCACCGCGCCGTCGCGGAGCAGCCGATCCTGTAGCTCCGCGTTCCGCCGGGCTTGCTCCCACGCGGCCCGGGCCGCGGCCACCGCGGCTTCCGCCTGCTGGACCTCCGCGGGGCGCGCCCCCGACCGCAGGCGGTCCAGGTTCGCCTGTGCCGCCCGCACACCAAAGAGCGCTTGTCGCACCTGCGCCCGCGCCGCCCCCCACGCAGCCCGGGCCCGTTCCACCTCTGCGGCCGCGGCCGCCACCTGGGCCGCGGCCCGCTCTGCCTCGCCGTCCGCCGCCTGAGCCGTGTGGAGCGCCTGCTCTGCCGCGGCCTCCAGCTCGCCGGCGTCCAACCGCGCGAGGGGTTCGCCGCGCCGAGCCGCGGTCCCCTCCGGGACGGTCCACACCAGGCGCCCGGGGACGGAGAACGCGAGGTCTGCGGCGCGCGATTCGAACACCCCCGTGACCGCCAGCACCACCTCCAGGTCGCCCCGCCGCACCCGTGCAGCGTCCACCGGCTGAGGCGCCCTCGGAAAGCCGATCCCCAGCGACCACAGCAGCCCGACCACCGCGGCCGCCACCACGAGCACGAGTCCCGCCATCCGGCGCACGTCCGCCTCCGGTTCCATCCTAGGCCACGCACCGCCTGAAGTCTTGCCCGCTTCGAGTTCAGGAAGCCAGGAGGGCACCCCAGAGCAGGTCGCTCTCACTCGCCACCACCGCCTCCAAACCGAAGAGGGCCACGAGGGTCTCGAGGATGAGGGCGCCCGCGCAGATGACGTCCGCCCGCTCGGGCTGCAGCCCTGGAATCCGCCGGCGCAGGCCGAGGGGCATGGCGCACAGGCCGCGGGCCAGGGAGGCCACCCGTCCGGCGGACAAGACGTGCCCGTGCACGCGGTCTGGGTCGTACGGGTCAAGGCTGAGGTCCACGGCCGCGAGGGACGTGACCGTGCCGCCCACGCCCACCGCGCGGGTCGTCCCGGACAGGGAGGCTCGGTGGGGCCGCACACAGTCCAGCACCTCGCGGCGCAGGGCCTGCACCTCGACGTCCGCCGGCGGGTCGCTGTGCAGGCAGCGCTCCCGCAGGCGCACCGACCCCACGGGCACGCTCACCTTGCGCACCACCCGGTCGCCTGAACCCAGCACCAGCTCGGTGCTCCCCCCGCCCACGTCCAGCACGAGGAGAGGGTCCGGTAGATCCCGCAGACCCGCCCGCACGCCCCGGAAGCTCAGCTCCGCTTCGGCGTCGCCGTCCAGCACCACCAGCGGGATGGGGTGTAGGTCGCGTTCCAGGGTGGAACGGTTCGAAGCCTCCCGGACCGCACTGGTGCCGACCACCACCACTCGGTCCGCGCCGGCCTCGTGGGCGACCCGCCAGAACTCCCTTACCGCCCGCACCGTCCGTCCGATGGCCTGGGGGACCAGCACCCGGCTGCGGTCCGCGCCTTCACCCAGGCGGGTGATCTCCAACCGGCGGACCACGGGCCGGACCTCGCCCTCCAGGACGTCCGCCACCAGGAGGCGGACGGAATGGGTGCCCACGTCGATGGCGGCGCGGCGCACGCGCGAGGGGTTACTCGTCGAGGTGCGCGATCAGGCGGAACAGCCGGCGCCGGAACGTCTCCGGCACGCTCTCCCGGCAGCAGCGCCGGACGAACACCCGCAGGGCGTCCTCGAACCGGTAGTGGTCCAGACAGCCAGGGCAAGCTTCCAGGTGCGCCCGCAGCTCCGCGCACGCGCCCGCGTCCAGCTCCCCGTCCAGGAACGCCCACAGCTTCGCCTCGAACTCCCTACAGTCCAACGGACGCACCCTCCCCCGCGGTGGTGATCCGGTGGTGAGACCGCACGTAGTCCCAGAGCTTGCGCTGCAGGAGCCGGCGTCCGCGGAACAGCCTCGACATCACCGTGCCCACTGGGATTCCGAGGATGTCGGCGATCTCCTTGTACGAGAAGCCCTGCAGGTCCGCGAGGATCACCACGCTCCGGAAGTGGTCGGGCAGCGACTCCAGCGCCTCCCGGACCTGGTGCTCCATGACGTGCTCCAGGAGCTTCTCCGGGTCGCCGACCCCGCGGAGCTGCTCGGACTCCTGCACCTTGTTGTACAGGTAGAACTCGCCCACGTCCTCGACGTCCGTGGTCTCCGGCTCCCGCGCGGTCTTCCGGTAGCGGTCGATGTGGGCGTTCATCAGGATGCGGAACAGCCACGCCCGGGCGTTGGTCCCTTCCGTGAAGGTGTGGAAGGACCGCCACGCCTTGAGCAGGGTCTCCTGGATCAAGTCCTCCGCGTCCGCGCGGTTGCGCGTCAGGCGCAGGGCGGCGCCGTACAGCGCATCCAGGTGCTGTCGCACCAGCGCCTCAAAGCGCGCCCGCTCCGCCTCGGCCCGCGGCGCCCCCGCGGCTGCCAGCTGCTGCTCCAACTCGACGGTGTCCTCCGCCCACGAAGTTCTCACGAGTCCACAAACGAGGAACAGGGCCCTCCTGGACAACGCATCCCTGGGGCTTGTCCCCCGAAGCCCACTCGGTCGGGCACGACCCGCGTTTCCAGGAAAACCCTGTTCCGAACCGCTGCCCCACCGCGATTATAGCACGCGCGGGGCTTCGTGTCCTGCGAACGGCCGGTCCGGGGTGCCGGGGACCGAGGGTAGGAGGTCCGCCAGGGTGGTGTTGCGGAGGACCTGGTCGGTGGCCTCCTTCAGTCGCAGCCAAAGGGGCCGCAGGCCACAGCCGGGCGCGTACACGCAACTCGGCTCGTCGGTGTCCACGCACTCCCACGGAGAGGTGGTGCCCTCGAGCACGAGGAACACCTCGTCGAGGCGGATCGTCTCTGGCGGCCGGGCCAGGCGGTGGCCGCCGTGTGGGCCGCGCTTGCTGGTCACGAGCCCCGCACGCCGCAGCTGCGCCAAGAGCTGGTTCAGGTATGGCTCTGGCAGCCCCTGCCTGCGGCCGATGTCGTGGGTCTGCACCGGGCCCAGGTGGCCGAACATGGCCAGATCGATGAGGGCGCGCAACCCGTACTCCGCCCGGGTCGAGAACCTCATCGCACCCTCAGCTCCAGCTCTCGGTAGCCGCCGTCTGCGATGCGGTAGGCCCGCACTTCAGGCGGCTCACTGGCCAGGGACACGATCACGTACACCGCGAAGGGGTCTGCGGCCCGTGCCACGTCCGTCCGGGAGGGGACCGCGGGCGTGGCGGGGTGCGAGTGGTAGTACCCCACCACCTCCAGCCCTTCGGCGTCCGCCTCCTGGTAGGCGCGCAGCAGCTCGTGGGGATCCATGCGGAACGTGTACGGGCTGCGGTCCGCGTTGGCCACGGGTCGTACCCGCTCCACCCGGCCGTTCCTTCCGGCCAGCACCCCGCAGCACTCGTTGGGCGCTTCGGAGCGGGCGTGCGACACCATGGCGCCCAGGTGCACTCGCTCCAGGGTCAACGTTTCCATCTCCCTCGACGGGGATCGGGCGTTCGCCCCGACCCCCTCCCCAGCATACTACAGACCGGTGACCCGCCTACAGGTCCTGCCACAGGGCCGTGCTGAGGTAGCGGTCGCCACCGTCCGGACCGAGGGCCACCACCAGCCCCTCCTCCAGGTCCCGCGCCACTTCCAACGCTGCCCACACCGCGGCCCCGGTGGAAGCGCCCACGAACATGCCTTCCTCCCGCGCCAGGCGGCGCGCCATGGCGTAGGCGGCCTCGGTGCTGACCCCGAGCTTGCGGTGGTGCACCGTCGGGTCGTAAATCCCCGGCCGGATGGAGGTGGCGATGTGCTTCAGTCCCTCGATCCCGTGCAGCGGGTCGTCGGGCTCCACCGCCACCACTTCCACCTCCGGGCTGAACTCCCTGAGCCGCCTGCCCACTCCCACCACCGTACCCGTGGTCCCCAAGGTGCCCACGAAGTGGGTGATCCGGCCCTCGGTCTGCGCCAGGATCTCGGGACCCGTGGTGTCGTAGTGGGCACGCCAGTTGGACGGGTTGTTGTACTGGTCCGGCTTGTAGTACCGGTCGGGGTCCTCCGCCTGGATCTGCCGCGCCAGCAGGATGGCACCGTCGGAGCCCTCCAGGGGGTCGCTGAACACCAGCTCCGCCCCGTACGCCCGGATCATCCGCTTACGCTCCTCGCTGGCGTTGGCGGGCATCACCAGTTTCACCCGGTAGCCCTTGGCCGCGCCGACCATGGCGTACGCGATGCCCGCGTTCCCGGAGGTGGAGTCGAGTAGCACCTTGTCCGGCGTCAGCAGCCCTGCCCGCTCCGCGTCCTCGATCATGCGTAACACGGGCCGGTCCTTGACCGACCCGCCCGGGTTGAACCACTCCGCCTTCACGCACACCTCCACTCCCTCCCGCAGCCCTCGGGTCACCCGCCGCAGGCGCAGGAGGGGCGTGTTGCCGATCCGCTGTAGGATTTCCTCGCCGATCCTCGGCGTCTGGGTCCCGAACCGGTAGGCCACGCTCCGCACGCTCCCCCTCGAGGTCACTCGTCGAACAGCACCGTGGGTTCTGGGTACGCGCGCACCCGGCCCTCCTGCACCCGCTCCCGGACCCAGGCCCGCAGCCACGCGTTCTTCTCGTCTACGGAGCCGGCCTGGAAGGCCACCTCCAGCGGCAGGTTCACCCGGAGGGCGCGGCCGGGCACCACGTGCCGGGTCACGCCCGCGGGCAGCTTCGCGGCGTTGCGCGCGAGCTCCAGGATCCTTGCCTTCTCGAAGCGCGTGAACGCCACCAGCCCGGCTGCAGGGCCGTACCTGGCCTGCACGGCCTCTGCGTCTTCGGGCTCCACCCGGTGGTAAGGGACCCGGCCGCGGTAGCTGGCCACGAGCCCACGCAGCCACCGGGCTCCCTCCTCGAGGCTTTCCGGCCGCGGGACGGCCCACACGACAGCACCGACGCGCACGCACGCGAGCGCCTGGCCTGCGGACAGCCGCCGCGCTGCCTCCTCCGGGGCCACGAACTCCAGGGGAACGGTGTCGCGCAGGAGGTCCGGCCAGCCCTCCGGAACTTGGACGAGGAGGTGGTGCCAGCGGTCCAGGCGCACCGAGGGGTCCAGGTAGCGCACGACCTGTACCGGGACGTGGGGTACAGCCATGGCCTGCAGGGCCGTCACCCGGTTCGCGCCGTCCAGCACCACCGCGCGGCCGTCCCCGAGTTCCGCTACGAGCGGCGGGTTCCGCAGCACGCGGTCTTCCCGCAAGCGCTGGACCAGCCGGCCCACGCGATCCGGGTCGTGTTCCTCGTGCAGCAGCAGGTCGGGGGTGGCGAAGAACCGCAAGTCCGGAAGGGTGCCCACGCGCTCCAGCGCTTGGCCTGCCACCGCGCCCTCCGGGCTCACGGTTCCCCTCCCGGGCGCGCCCGGACCTGGTGGCGAGCGGGGGAGATCACGCGGCGCGAGGGGGCCGGCTCAGGGACAAAGAGACCTCCGGGTGCTTCCGCCGGCCATGGCCGGGATGATGGACACCTCGTCGGACTCCCCCACGGGGGTCTGCGGCCCTTGCAGGGTGCGGATCTCCGAACCGTTGACGAACACGTTGATGAAGGCCCGCACCGAGCCGTCCTCGTCGCACAACTGCGCCCGCATCCCCGGGAAGCGTTCGTCCAGGGCCCGCAGCACGTCCGCCACGGTTCCGGGCGGGACTTCCACCCGCGAGGCGCCTCCCGTGAGGCGCCGTAGCGGCGCGGGCAGGTAGACGGTGGGCATCCTGCGCACCTCCTCCGTCTGAGTGCCCGGCGGCGCCGGGCCTCCACGCAGCAGTCTATCACGGCGCCCGCGCTAGGTTGGGCGGCGCACGCCCGCTGCGGGGCGTTAGCTAGCCACGGTGGACGAGGCCGGCTCTGATTCACAGGTCGCGGTGCGACGTCGGCGTGACCCGCAATTCACCTTCGGACCGGCTCGCTGACTTGGAGGGCATTCGAGGACGTCTTACTCCCTCTGGGCCCGGGAGCTGACGGCGGACGCCGCGATGCGCACGTGTACTTACCGGGACACCCGGGCAGACGCCGGCCACGGACAGGATCGCCTTCTTCCGGCAGGGGACTTGACATGGCCGCGCGCTGTACACAGGCAGCCCCATCTCAGGCTGGGGCGCCGGGCGCCCCGGCGCCGGCCAGGACCCGCCGCCAGCCTGCCAAGGCGGCTGCCGCCCCGAGCACGTAGGCTCCCGCCATCGCCGCTACGCCCGCCACCATCCCGAACCGCCCTGCCAGGGCGAACACGGCGGGCTCCAGCACCACCAGCCAGGCCGTGAAGAGCACCGCCTGCAGCGACAGCACCGTGGCCCGCCGCTCCGAGGGCACCCAGCGGTTGACCTCGTGGGAGAGCAGGGGCCGGACCACGCCCGCGGCCAGCGCCGCCACCAGCAGCGGGGCGAGGCTCCAGGCCGAGCGGACCGGCACCATCAGCAGTAGGCAGGCCGCGAACAGTCCGAGGCCGCCGATGGCAGCGCGCACCGGATCCGCGCGGCGGCCGGCGCGGTCCGCCACGAGCGCGCCGGCGATGCCGCTCGCCCTCGCTGCCAGCGCCAGCGGGCCCAGGGCCGCAAGGGGCAAGCCCACGGCCCGGGCGTAGGGCTGCAGCAGGACGAAGGCCAGGAAGAACGCGCACGACCCGATGAGGGCGCCGAGCAGCAGGGGGTACCGGATCCGGGGATCGCGGACGGCCAGGGCGGCGCCCTCGCGCAGCGCGCGGCCGTAGCCCGCGCGGGCGTCCGCCCGCACCGCGCGCGGCGGCTCGCGGAAGCCCAGCGCCACGGCGGCCGCCGCCAGGGCGAGGATGCCGGACACGGTGAAGCAGAGGTCGATGTCGACCTGGGCGAGCCAGCCGCCCGCCAACGCCGCCAGGGCCTGCGACGTCCACATGACCGCGGTGTGCTGCCCGGCCCGGCGGGTGTACTCGCCCTCGCGGCCGTCCGCCTTGAGGCTGTCGTAGAGGAAGGCCATGTCGGCGCCGTTCATCAGCGTGTGCGAGACGCCCCAGAGCATGTAGCCGAGCAGGAACAGCGGCGAGAGCAGCTCGGCCTGCACCGCGAACATCGCGAAGGCCAGCAGCAGCGCCCCCAGGGCCATGGAGGCCTTGCGGCCGTACACGTCCGCGACGGCGCCCGTAGGCAGCTCGGCGGCGGACTGCAGGACCCAGCCGACGGCGTCCAGCGCGCCGATCTGCGCCAGCGCCAGGCCGCGCCGCTGCAGGTACACCACCCAGATGGGCATCCAGAGGAAGAAGAACCACAGGAACGTGAAGGCATAGAGCCGCGGCACGTTGGCGGCGTAGCCATCCCCGGCCCGCGAGGATGCGTCCCGCACCGTCACCGACCCCCGTCCAGGGCAGCGTTCCGGGCCGTCAGCGTGGCCTCGGATGGTGGTGGCCGCGGCGGCACCACGCGTGCGCCTCCTTCAGGCCGTGCAGGCCCGCTGGGTCGCGCAGGGCCGCCACCCGCAGGCCCAAGGGCATGTCGCGGGGTGCGTGCGCGAAGCCTACGCCCCGCTCCGACAGCCGCGCGTAGACCGCATCCACGTCGTCCACCCGCAGGTGCAGGTGGACGGCGGCTCCCGCTGGGCCGCCCGCCGCGGCCTCCGCCCGGTGCACCGCGAGCGCGCAGGCGCCCGTGCGGAAGCGACGCAGTGAGGCTGCGGTGCTCCACGGGCAGGCCGAGGATCCCTTCGTAGAGCGCCACCTCGGCCTCGAAGGCCGGCGTGAAGACCGTCACGTAGCCCAGCTCCACCTCCTCACAGGCCACCCATGCCGCCCCAGGCGGGACGAGACGCAGCGGGCGCGCTGCCGCGGCAGGCCCCCTCCCCCTTGCGCAGCTGGGCCCCTTGCGCGGCCCCGCCGCAGGGCGGGCACCGCCTGCGGCGGCCGGTACCCGCCTGCGCAGGCCGGGGAGACCGCCCGCCGGCCGGCGCAGTCCCCGTGCCTCGCTCAGCCCGGCGCCGGTGCCTTCGCGCTCCCGCCCCGCTGCCCCTGCACCGCCCGCAGGGACCAGAGGCACGCCGCGCGAATCCCCGCGCTGCAGCCGTGCCCGGCGGCCCCCCGCCGGTCGCGCTGGCGAGGGTGACAGCCGCTCCCCGGCCCTGCTGGAGCTGCGGTATCGCTCCTCTTCGCGCCGGGGCGGTACGGGAGGTGGCGCGCCGTGGGCATGTAGGCCATCCGCCGGCAGGTCTCCATCGCGGCCCCGGCGGCGGCGGTCTGGCAGCACGTGGGCGTGCCCGAGCACCTCAGCCGCTGGTGGTGCCCGCCCCCCGCGGTGCGCCTAACGTTCGAGCCGTACCCCGGCGGCCGCTTCGAGGAGCGGTACGACGACGGCCAGCTCGCCTACCGGGTTGAGGGCACCATGCTGGCGTACGAGCCCCCGCGCCGCTGGGCCGTGCGCCGCCTCACCCCGGGGTCGCCCGCGCCCGCCGACGTGATCGAGATCACCCTGCGCGAGGAGGACAGGCGCACCCGCGTCGTCCTCCGCCACGCCTTCGAGGGCCTGCCGCCCGACCGCCGCCGGGACATGGCGGAATCCTTCGCCCGGCCCTGGTCCGAGGCGCTGCGCGCCCTGCGCCGGCTGGCGACGGCGGCCGGCCAGCGCGCCCCCGCCACGCCGGGGCCAGGCCGGCAGCGGGGCCTGCGACCCGGCGGCCCGTCCCCGGGAGCGGAGCAGGCGCGGCGACGCCGTCCGGCCCGCGGCGTCGGGTGATCCCCTCCGGGCCGCGGCGCAGGGGGGCGGTCCCACGTGCCGCAGCGCGCCGTGCCCCACGTGCCCCAGCCTGCTGCGCGCCGCGGAACTCACCGGTCCCGGCGGCCGCGCCAGGGCATGCGCATGTACACATCGCCCCGCTCCAGCTCGTCCAGCATCTGCGCGAGGCGCGCCTGCCGTGTCTCCTCCCGCCGGGCGCCGTCGATCCAGCGCAGGTAGTCGTTGCGCTGGTAGGGCGGCCGGCGCCGGTACGCCTCCATCAGCCCGCGCTCGACCAGGGCCCGCCGGACAAACTCGGGCATCGGGTGCAGGGGCCGCCGCAGGCGCCCTTCCGCGCCGCTCATGCGCCCCACCCCTCCGGCGACGCCGCCGCCGGAGGGTCCGGGACGACGGCCACTGCGTCGATCTCCACCAGGAGGTCGGGGTGCGCCAGGCCGGCGACGACCACGAGGGTGATGGCCGGCGGGTTCGGGCGCCCGCCCCACTCCCGCAGGAAGACCTCGTAGCCCGGCTGCAGGGGTTGGCCCTGCACGACGTAGACGTTCCACTTCACCACGTGCTCGAGGCCAGCGCCGCACGCCTCGAGGACGCGCCGGAGGTTGCGGAAGGCCTGCTCGGTCTGTGCCTGGATGTCGCCGCGACCCACGACCTGGCCGGAGGCATCCACGCCGTCCTGGCCCCCCACGTAGACCACCCGGTGCGGCCCGCGCACCACCACTGCCTGCGTGAACGCGGGACTGCGCAACAACCCCTCCGGATTGACGTGCTCGACCCCGCCCATGGACCGTGCCCCCCTCCCTGATGGCGGGCGAACCCCGGTGCGGGCCGGCATGGAGGCGAGCACGGGCCGCCCTCCCGGCCCCGCTCAACCCCCCGCCTTCGCGTACAGCGCGACCGGGTTCCCCGCCGGGTCGGCCACAAAGGCGAAGCGCTCGCCCCAGGGGTAGTCCCGCGGCTCCTGGAGCACGCGGACACCCCGGGCGCGCAGTGCGCCGACCCACCCGTCCACGTCGTCCACGCGCACGATGACCACCGCGTTGGCCCCGCCCAGGGGAGGCTCGGCGCCCGGGAAGGCCTCGCGGTCCGCGGCACGGCTGCAGAGGGCGATGCGCCCGTCGAGCTCGTAGTAGTCCCCCCTCCCGGAAGGTGAGCTCCAGGCCCAGTGCGTCCCGGTAGAAGGCCAGGCAGGGCTCGATGTCGTCCACCAGGGCGCAGACCAGCACCGCTCGAGCCCGCACGGCCCCTACGCCTCTCGCGTGGCGTCGTAGATGCGGAGGACGTTGCCCGAGGGATCCTCGAAGGCGGCGTAGCGGCCCGGCGGGATGTCGCGGGGGGTGACCACGAAGCGCAGGCGGTCGCGGTGGGCCGCGTAGAAGGCGTCGACGCTGTCCACCCGGAAGAAGCCGCCGGCCTTGGCCGGCTCGTGCTCGTCCTGATCGAGGAGGAGCTGCACGTCGGTGCCCGGGATGGCGAAGGCCGTCGTGGTCTCGCCCTCCCGCCACGCTTCCTCCCAGCCCAGCACGTCGCGGTAGAAGCGCCGAGCCTCGGCGATGTCGCGGACGGGCTGGTACAGGAACGCCAGTTCCATGTCCCCACCCCCTTGGGAGATGCGATGGTGCAGTAGCGTAATCTCCTTACGGCATGGCGTCAATAGGGTATGCTGGTGGCGTGAGGGAATGGATCCCGGTACCGGGCAGCGTCAAGGCGAGGTTGGTCGGGGAGGCCGTGAAGGCCTTCTCCGCCAGGGGCTACGCAGGGGTCGCCGTGACGGAGCTCGCCCACGCCGCCGGCGTCACCACCGGGGCGCTGTACCACCACTTCGGCTCCAAGCTGGGCTTGTACGGCGTGGTCCGGGACGACCTGGAGCGGCGTGTCCTCGACCGCATGGAGGGGGCGGCAGCGGCGGTGGCCGGCGACCCGGGCGGGATGGCGCGCGCGGCGCTGCTGGTGGGCTTCGACACCGCCGTGCGCCTCGGTGCCGCCCGGCTCCTCGGCGAGGCGGACCCGCGCGGCGTGCCCTGCCCGGTGGCCGGCTTCCTCTCCCGGCTCCTGGCCGGCGAGCCGGAGAGCCTGCCCGCCGTGCTCGCCGCCGCCTGGCGCAGGGCCCTGCAGCGGGCGGCGGAGGGCGAGGCGGCCGCGGCCGATGCCCGCCTCGCGTTAGAGTGGATCCTGGGGGCGAGGGGCACCTCCCGCCCGCGCCCCGGCCGCCGCGGCGGGGATCGCCCTTCACAACCCTCTTGGAGGTGATGCCCCCGTGGTGGAGCTCGAGATCGTCGACCTGACCCCCCGCTTCCTCGACTTCTACGTCGCGGCCCGGGAGCAGCGCGCTGGGCCCGAGCTGCGCTGGCAGCTCTGGCAGGAGCGGTACGGCTTCGCCGCCGTCCCGCCCACGCCCGACGGGCGGGAGCTCGCCCGTCGCCTGCTGGAAGAGGCTTGGGACCGCTATCCCGAGGTCATAGACCGCATCCGCGCTGGGGCAGCCGGCCTGCAGCCGGCCCCGCTGCCCGTGCTGCAGCGGGTGATCGCGCTGCTGCGCTGCCCCGCCGTCGCGGTGCGGCTGGTGGTCTTCGTCGGCTTCCTGGAGGGCAACGCCTTCGGGTACGGGCACGAGGGTCGGCCGACGGTGTGCATCCCCGTCGAGCAGGACCCCACGGCGCGCGAGCTCACGCTCCCGCACGAGTTCACGCACGCCGTCCACCTGGTCACGGCGGGCCTCAGCGGCGGCTGGGAGCGCCCCGTGGCCCAGATCGTGATGGAGGAGGGGCTGGCCACGCGGGTCACCGAGGCGCTGGTGCCGGGGCGGGAGCCCGCGGAGTACGTAGAGTTCAGCCCGGGCTGGCTCGCCCGGTGCGGGGAGCGGCGCGAGGCCATCCTCCGCGGCATCCGGGAACACCTGGGCGACCACAGCGCGGAGGCGGTCCATCGCTTCACCGTGGGCACGGGCACCACGGGGCTCGAGCGCGAGGCGTACTACGCGGGCTGGCTGGTGGTAGGGCACTGGCTGGACCAGGGCCGCACCCTAGCCGAGCTGGCGCACGTGCCGCCCGAGCGGATGGTTCCGGAGGTGGAGGACGCCCTGGTCGGCCTTCTGCGGGACACCGCCTGACGGGAACCATGTGCGGCGGACGGCCCCCGCGGCCGACCCCACCGGGCCGCGCTGCCGCGGGCGCGGGCGCAAGCCGTGCCCGCCGCGTGGTTGGCCCCCGGGACCACCTCGACGAACCACGCCGGGCTCCGGGGCTTCCTCCAGGTACTGACGCGGCAGCCGCGCGTTCTCCTCGGGGTGGACGAGCCGGATCCTTCTGAGCGAACAGGGCGAGGAGGGGCTGGGAGACGCGGATGAGGTCCGCGCGGGGGGGCGTGCTGGAGGATCCGGCCCGCTCATAGGTGCAAAGTTGGAGAGGCGCGCTTTTGCGTCATCTACTGCTTCCCCGATGATCTGCAGACCATGCAGTACTACGCCGTGAGGTATCGTGCAACGTGACGGCTCGCCTCTGTCACCGAATCACGATGCTGGGGGGTGGACTTACCCCGCTTTAGTGGACAGGGTAACGCTGACAGACTCAGGATTCGCTGACCACCTCCTCTCGAACTCCTCCGGGGAGAGGTACCCCAGGGCAGAGTGCCGCCTCCTCCGGTTATAGAACCCCTCCAGGTAGGCGAACAGCACCGACCGGGCTTCTTGCCGAGTGCGGAAGCGGCACCGGCTGAGCACCTCCCGGTTCAGGGTGGCGAAGAACGCCTCGCACAGGGCGTTGTCGTAAGCGTCTCCCTTACGGCCCATGGAGGGCAGGATGCCCGCCGCCCGCAGGCGAGCCCCAAACCGCAGGCTCGTATACTGGGCCCCGCGGTCGGAGTGGTGCACTAAGCCCGGGGCAGGCCGCCGCCTCCACAGGGCCATCTCCAAAGCGTCCACCACCAACTCCGCCCGGGCGTCGTGCCGCATGGCCCAGCCCACCACCCCCCGATGCCACACGTCCAGGATCACCCCCAGGTACAGCCACCCCTCGTGCGTGGGGACCTGCACGAGGTCCGCCACCCACAGCCGGTTCGGCCCCGATGCCCGGAAATGCCGCCCTACGAGGTCCATCGCGACCACCCCCCGTGGATCCTGCACCGTGGTCTTCCTCC
>Ga0101945_1000278_pt1 | contig 103697 bp, 77 predicted proteins | sample DewCreD2012metaG_2_FD_75246 | JGI IMG/M metagenome (GOLD analysis project Ga0101945, IMG submission 75246) | Hot spring sediment bacterial and archeal communities from British Columbia, Canada, to study Microbial Dark Matter (Phase II) - Dewar... ... | reverse complement strand
CACTCCCACGGCCACCAACACGCCAACCAACACGCCGACCAACACGCCGACCAACACGCCCACGGCTACCAACACGCCCACGGCTACCAACACGCCCACGGCTACCAACACGCCGACCAACACGCCCACGGCTACCAACACGCCGACCAACACGCCCACGGCCACCAACACGCCCACGGCTACCAGCACGCCGACGGCGACGAATACACCAACCAGCACGCCCACGGCGACGAATACACCAACCAGCACGCCCACGGCGAATGCGACAGTAGTTCCGGCACCGTCAACGTACCGCTACTACATACCATTGATGTTTAGTAGCTACAGTCGCTACCTAGTCATTGATGAGCGCTTGAATTCAGCACCCATCCCCACCAGCATCTGTCCCGCACCGGTTTGTCCGATCTAAAAGCAAGAGGGGCGAGTAACGATCCTCGCCCCTCTATACGTCTGGACGACCGCGGCAACGACAACGCGCAATTGATAGAGGGGCGAGTAACGATCCTCGCCCCTCTATACGTCCGTGAACTATTTCCTACTTCCTACTTCCTACTTCCTACTTCCTACTTCCTACTTCCTATCTCCTATCTCCTATCTCCTATCTCCTATCTCCTATTTCCTATCTCCTATCTCAAAAACAGGAACAGTTCAATTATGACACTTTGTTCACCATAAAGTCAGCTCCGATTTAGCGCTTATTCAGTGAATCCTGATAGGCTAGCACTGTGCCGGGTTTCTCACCATCTCCCCAACCCCGGTTCACTACTGTTGAACGAGGTAACAAGGAGAGCGTTGTGAGCAGATACCGACACATAGCCCTGGCGGGACTCTTCGTGGTGAGCATTATTTTGAGTATCTTCGTGAATGTTCCTCAAGCCAGTGCCACCATACCCAACCGGCAGACGTGGGTACATCAACCAGGGACGTGTCCACCAGCCCTCGAAGGGGCGGTCTTCGGTCTGGCCGGCGATGCTTGTGGCGGTACCGGCACCACCTTCGATACCACCCAAATCTACGGCCATACCCTCATCCGTGATGCCGCCTCGCCTGCCACCCCCTGCGAAGCCGGACGCACCACCGGCCTCTGTTATCGGATGTGGTACTCCGGCTTTGATAACGTCGGTGTCCGTCGCATCGGTCTTGCTCTCTCCCCCGACGGCATCACCTGGACCCGTGTGGTTGGTCCCGGCCCCAATGGCAGTGTGCTTGGCCCTGGCCCCACCGGCACTTTCGATAGCGCCAATGTCTCCTTCCCATCAGTGATCCGTACCCCAACCGGCTACCTGATGTGGTATACCGGCGGTGATGGCACCACCTTTGCCATCGGCCTCGCCTCCTCCCCCGACGGCGTCACCTGGACCCGCATCCCCGGCCCCCTCCCCGGTGGCGCCGTCCTCCGTCCCTCTGGCATCGCCGGTACCTTTGACCAGACCATCATCGCCGCCCCCCGCGTCCTGCGCGATACCGCCACCCCCACCGCTCCCTGCGAAGGCGGACGCACCACCGGACTGTGCTATCGGATGTGGTACCAGGGGATTGATAGCAACAACCGCTTCTTCATCGGCTATGCCCTTTCGCCCGATGGTCTCACCTGGACCCGCGTCCCCGGCCCCGGCACCAACGGTAGTGTGATCGGTGAGGGGCCGACCGGCACCTTCGACGAACGCAACGCCGCTGTCGCCACCATTGTCAAGGACGGCCTGCTCTACCGGATGTGGTACAACGCGCAGGACGGGAGTGGGGTGCATCGGATTGGCCACGTGGTCTCGCTCGACGGTCTGACCTGGGTGCGTCCCGTGCCCAACGACCCGGTTTGGCGGGGGAGTGATGACCCCGGCACCCTCGTCCCGGATAATGTCTGGAGTCCATTTGTGCTCAAAGAAGGGCTGAGCTACCGAATGTGGTACAACCACACCACCCGCGAGAACTCGCGTCGGGTGGGGTTAGCCCAGGTCACGCCGGGCACCCCGTTGAGTGCAGTTGGATTGAGCGGGGTAGGCACGGTCTACACGGTGACCTTTACCACTGCGGCGACGATCCCGGCCAATGGATATGTGCTGGTGAGCCTGCCGGCCAGTGTAGCGCTCACCACCATCACGCCGGTGGGGGTGAGTGGCTTTGGCAGTGGTGCCACATTGACGGTGGAGGAGGGGGTGCTGACCGATGCCGAAGCCGGGGGTGAGGCGCGCGGCGCCTTGCTGGTGCGATTGACCGCCGACGCGGCACCGGGGCCGAAGAGTATCAGCTTCACGCTCGGCACACCTCCCGCCGACGACACCCCCGTGCTGGTACAGACCTTCGACAGCCGCGAAGTGCTTGAATATACCAGTGTCACGATTGACGGCAGTGGTATTCCTCCAACTGCAACTCCTACACCCGTACCACCAACCCCTACATCTACATCATCCCCTATCGCTTCCCCAACACCGTCACCAACCAACACCAGTTCACCAACACCAACACCTTCTGCAGGTGGAAATAATCAACCGTGGACAATGGTCAATGGGCCGTGTACCGATGGTGCGATCTTTGGCGATGTAGATAGTGGCTGTGGCGGCGGGGGCACCAGCTTCGACAGCGAAGAAATCTTCCCGCCCAGCGTGGTGCGTGACGAGGCGTCCACCTTGCGCCCGTGCGAAGATGGCCGTACCAGTGGTGTCTGCTATCGGATGTGGTATGTTGGGGTTGATAACCCCCTGGATGCCAATCGGCGGATTGGATACGCGGTATCACCCGACGGCATCACCTGGACGCGAGTGCCCGGGCCGCTGACCGGCGGGGCTGTCTTCGAGGGTTCAGGCGTACCAGGAACCTTCGACAACTTTGGCGTCTCGACACTGCATGTTATCCGATACGGCAGTGGATTTCGGATGTACTATAGCGGATTCGCCGTTCCCGGTGTCATCGATGGTTTGGGAATGGCCGAGTCTATTGATGGTATCAACTGGACACGTGTACCCGGCCCACTTGCTGGAGGAGCGATGATCCGGGCATCGGGGCAAGCCGGTCAATTCGACGCCAGTTATGTGGTCGCACCGGTTGTGCTGGTAGACAACGCCTCGCCGATAGCGCCGTGTGAAGGTGGCCGCACCAGCGGGGTCTGCCACCGAATGTGGTTTGAAGGCGTCTCCACCAGCCCCAGCTACACCTTCCGCATCGGCTATGCCGTCTCTCCTGATGGTATTACCTGGACCCGTCTACCTCTGTACAGCGACGGCTCGGTCGTCCAACCCGGCCCCTTTGGCGATTTTGATAACAACAACGTTGGTGTGCCGATGGTCATCAAAGACGGTGCCATCTACCGGATGTGGTTTGAAGCCAACGGCTACACTGCCGGCTACACCACCGGCTACCTCGTCTCGACGGATGGCCGGACCTGGCTTCGTGCCACCCCCAACACTCCGGTCTGGACGGGAGCAATGGATACCATCAACCTCGGTACACCTGACGAGGTCTGGGCCGTGCGTGCCCTGAAAGAGGGTGCGTCCTACCGGCTCTACTACACGACCAGCACCCGGCCCAATGCCCGCCGGTTTGCCCTGGCAACGATGACCCCGGGCACCCCCGTGAGCGTGAGTGTGACCCAGACCGGCACTACCTACACCCTGACCTTCACCACCGACCCGATTCCGGCAGGTGGTAGTGTGCTGATTACATTACCGCCAGAAGTGCCGATGAGCGCGGTAACCGTGGATGCTATCAGTGGTTTTGGTAGCGGGGCAACCCTGGTAGCCGATCCGGCAGCCGTCACCGATGCGGTAGCCGCCGGCGTCGCCCGTGGCGCCCTGCTGCTTCGCCTACCCGCTGGAGCTCCGGCTGGAACCAAGAGCCTCACCTTCACCCTCAGTGGGCTGACCACCGACATCACTGCGTTGGTGCAGGTGTTCAATGCCCGCGAAGTGATCGGGTATGCGACCATTGCATTGCCTGTTTCCAATACCTCAACCGCGACCGCCACTGCCGGCCCATCGCCAACTGCGACCGCAACTGCCACTCCGACAGCAACGGTACCGCCTAGCCCGACCCCAACGGCAACCGCGACCGCTGTGCCCGGTAGCAACTTCGCGCTCAGTTTTGTCAGCAGCGATAGCGTGCGTGGCCCGGCGGTGACGGGGATGAATGCCTCGCATACTCTCGAACTCTGGTTCCGCCCTGACGCCACCGGTCAGACAGCGGTAATCGCCGCCAGTGATGCAGCCGGCAATACCGGCTGGTCACTCGAACTCACCAACAATCGCGTGGTCTGGTGGGTACTGCGCACCAACGGCCAGTGGGTCTCGGTCAGTCATCCCACCACCCTTGCCGCCAACACCTGGCACCATCTTGCCCTGACCTACGACGCCACAACCGGCACCGCCCGCCTGTTCGTCAACGGTACCCCCGGTACCGCCGGCACGGTCGGCGCGATTACCGCCGGTCCTGACCTCGTGCTCGGCGGCGTGCCCGGCTACGGCTTCATCGTCGGTCAGATTGATGAACTCCGCATCTCGACAACCATTCGCTACACCGCGGCCTTCACCCCGCCCACCGCAGCCTTTGCGGTGGACTCCGCCACAACCGCGCTGTTCAGCTTCAACGAAGGCAGCGGGCAGACCACCACCGACCGCACCGGTGCGAATCTCACCCTGACCCTGGGCACCACAGCCACCCCTGATGCAGCCGATCCGCTCTGGGTGACATCAGATGCGCCAACCGGTGGGGCACCGGGTAGTAGCCCCACACCCACGGCCACCCCAACCGCGACCGCCACTGCCGGCCCATCGCCAACTGCGACCGCAACTGCCACTCCGACAGCAACGGTACCGCCTAGCCCGACCCCAACGGCAACCGCGACCGCTGTGCCCGGTAGCAACTTCGCGCTCAGTTTTGTCAGCAGCGATAGCGTGCGTGGCCCGGCGGTGACGGGGATGAATGCCTCGCATACTCTCGAACTCTGGTTCCGCCCTGGCGCCACCGGTCAGACAGCGGTAATCGCCGCCAGTGATGCAGCCGGCAATACCGGCTGGTCACTCGAACTCACCAACAATCGCGTGGTCTGGTGGGTACTGCGCACCAACGGCCAGTGGGTCTCGGTCAGTCATCCCACCACCCTTGCCGCCAACACCTGGCACCATCTTGCCCTGACCTACGACGCCACAACCGGCACCGCCCGCCTGTTCGTCAACGGTACCCCCGGTACCGCCGGCACGGTCGGCGCGATTACCGCCGGTCCTGACCTCGTGCTCGGCGGCGTGCCCGGCTACGGCTTCATCGTCGGTCAGATTGATGAACTCCGCATCTCGACGACCATTCGCTACACCGCGGCCTTCACCCCGCCCACCGCAGCCTTCGCGGTTGACTCCGCCACGTCTGCGCTGTTCAGCTTCAACGAAGGCAGCGGGCAGACCACCACCGACCGTACCGGTGCGAATCTCACCCTGACCCTGGGCACCACGGCCACCCCTGATGCAGCCGATCCGCTCTGGGTGACATCAGATGCGCCGACTTCGTAACGGAGACGATGTATGGAGTGCTGCACTAGCCAGCAATGGTATCAGACGGTAGCAAAGCTCACCCTATCGGGCTTGCTCGTCACGTTCATCGCATTCAGTACATTCCGCGCGTCATCCCCGACCCAGGCCCAGGGTGGCTATTCCTTGCGGTTTTACGGCAGCGGTACCAACGACCTTGACCGGGTGAAAATACCATTAGGCCCTATCGATACAAATGGACGCATCACCGCTTCCTATCCGATCAACGTTGGCGACACCTTTACCATTGAGTTCTGGATGAAGGCAACCGCAGCCGAGAACAATGCCCCGGCCTGTCCGGGAGGCTGGTACACTGGCAATATCATTCTTGACCGTGATGTGTTCGGTGCCGGTGATTATGGTGATTACGGGGTGGCCATCTGCAATCAGCGGTTGGTCGTCGGCGTGAGTGTTGGCACCGACGACCGGTTGCTCATCGGCAGTACGGTGGTGACCGACGGCGTCTGGCACCATATCGCGATCACCCGCTCGGCGAGCGGACATATCCGTCTCTTCGTTGATGGTCAGCTTGATGGCACCCTGAGCGGTGCCAGTGGGCGGATTGACTACCGCCTCAATCGTATCACTGCCTATCCCACCAGTGATCCGTACCTGGTATTGGGAGCCGAGAAACACGATGTTCCCGGTAGTCGTTACTACACCGGCTGGATTGATGATCTGCGCGTGTCGCAGAGTGTGCGTTACACCGACAATTTCACGCGACCATCAACCCCCCATCCGCTTGACCCTGATACGATTGCGCTCTATCGGTTCGACGAGGGGGCAGGGACGTTCATTGGTGACAGTGCCCCTGGCGGGATAAGCAGCGGCGAACTCAAGCCGCGTCCTGGTGGCGCAGCTCAACACTGGTCAACTGATACGCCGTTTAGTGGTGGATCAAGTCCTACCTCAACTGCAACAGCAAGCATAACACCGGCTATGACGGCGAGTTCGACACCGGGTAGCACAGCTACCGCTACATCAACCAGCACCGCTACGCCAACCGGCACGCGCACCACCACACCAACCAGCACGCGCACCGCTACGCCAACCGGCACGCGCACCGCTACGCCAACCGGCACGCGCACCACCACACCGACCGGCACGCGCACCGCTACGCCAACCGGCACGCGCACCACCACACCGACCGGCACGCGCACCGCTACGCCAACCGGCACGCGCACTGCTCTTCCAACGCCATCGACGACCCCGTCGGTTAACAGTGCTCCTACAACGCCGACGCCACGGGTTCGGGCGTATATTCCATTGATTACTCGTTCGCACGTCACATCGTCTGCACAAAGATAGGAGATCAACGTATGACAAGTCTGCCCATTACTCGCACCGACCTCAGCCATCTTGTGATTGAAAGTTTGCGCGACATTCTCGATCAGAGTGGCCGTCCAGCGCCAGATCGCATCGATGAGAGCACCTTGCTGTTTGGCAAAGGGGCACTGCTCGACTCGCTGGCCCTGGTGACAATGGTGGTTGATCTTGAACAACGGCTTGAAGAAACCTTCGGTATCACCCTGACCCTGGCCGATGATCGAGCGATGTCGCAACGAAACAGTCCATTTCGCAGCATCGGTGCCCTGGTCGATTACCTGATGCAGTTGATCGATGAGGAGACGGGCCGTGACTGAGCGCGAAGTCGTGCTTATTACCGGGAGCAGCCGGGGCATTGGTCGCTTCCTGGTCGAACACTTTCTGGCACGGGGAGCACTGGTCGAAGGTTGCGCCCGCAATCCTGTCGACTGGGAACTACCCGGCTACACCCACCACCAGGTTGATGTCGCCAACGAGGGACAGGTCAAGGCGATGATCAGTTCGATCCAACGCCGGCATGGTCGCCTCGATATTGCTATCAACAACGCCGGCATTGCGGCGATGAATCACGCGCTCCTTACACCGAGCGAAACGGCCGGTCGCATTCTCAACATTAACGTCCTGGGCAGTTTTCTGGTCTGTCGGGAAGCAGCCAAACTGATGCGTCGGCGCAACTATGGCCGCATCGTTAATTTCAGTACCATTGCTGTGCCGTTACGGCTTGAGGGTGAAGCGCTGTACGCCGCATCCAAGAGCGCGGTCGAGACCATGACCCGTATCCTCGCCCGTGAATTTGCACCCTTCGGGATTACCGTGAACGCGATTGGCCCGACGCCAATCGAGACCGATCTTATCCGGGGCGTTCCGCAGGAAAAGCTCCAGCACATCATCGATGCACTCGCGATTCGGCGGTTTGGCACCTTTCGCGATGTTGCGCATGTGATTGATTTCTTCGTCAACCCGGCCAGTGATTATGTCACCGGGCAGGTACTTTACCTTGGTGGTGGTGGGTAGCATCGATCACCGCATGGAGGCCGCTATGAGCATTGCATGGCTACGCGAACGGATGGAGCAATGGGCAAGCCACCCGGCTATCGTCTGGCATGACCATCCGTATCCATACCAGGACTTGTTAACGCGCATACAAGCCTGGCACACCGCTCTCAACCAGCACGACGTCGGTCCCGGCGAGGTCGTAACGATTGAAGGAGATTATTCACCCAATGCCGTTAGCCTGCTCCTGACCCTGATCGAACGCAATACGATTGTTGTTCCGTTGACGCACAGTGTTGCAGCGCAGCGTGAAGAGTTTCTGGGGATCGCCGAAGTGCAGGTCGTTGTCAGTTTCACCGACGATGACCGCTGGCATATCGAGCGCCGACCGGTGCAGGTAACCAATCCGCTGACCCGTCAGTTGATCGACCGTCAGCATCCGGGATTAGTCCTCTTCTCGTCGGGTTCTACCGGGAAGAGCAAAGCTGCCTTACACGATTTTATTCCGCTGCTCGAAAAGTTCAAAGTTCCCCGCCACCGACGGGTGACACTCACCTTCCTGCTGCTCGATCATATCGGCGGTATCAATACCCTCTTCTACACCCTGGCAAATGGCGGCACTGTGGTATCGGTACCGTCACGCGATCCCGACGTAGTCTGTCGGGCTATTGAAACCCACCGGGTGCAGACGTTGCCCACGTCGCCGACGTTTCTGAATCTCCTGTTGATCTCTGAAGCCTACCGGCGCTATGATCTCTCGTCACTTGAGCTGATTACTTACGGCACAGAGGTGATGCCGGAAAGTACCTTACACCGGATTCACGCGCTCTTCCCCAACGTGCAGCTCTTGCAGACGTATGGCCTCTCTGAACTGGGCATCCTGCGTTCCAAGTCCCGCGACTCCAATTCACTATGGGTCAAAGTCGGCGGCGAAGGGTTCGAGACGAAGATCGTCGATGGGGTGTTGTGGGTACGGGCTAAATCGGCGATGCTGGGGTATCTCAATGCACCCAGCCCCTTCGACGAAGAGGGGTGGATGAATACGCAGGATGTGGTTGAGGTTGACGGAGAGTATATTCGCATTTTGGGGCGACGGAGCGACATCATCAACGTCGGTGGGCAGAAGGTCTACCCGGCAGAGGTGGAGAGCGTGTTACTCCAGATGCCGAACGTCAAAGATGTTGCGGTGGTTGGTGAGCCTAATCCCATCACCGGCCATATTGTGACTGCACGCTTCAATCTGTTCGAGCCTGAAGACCCGAATGAGTTTAAGCGGCGGGTACGTGCATTCTGTCGTGACCGCCTGGCACCTTACAAGATACCGGTCAAGATTATCATTACCGACAGCGAACAACACAGCGCCCGGTTCAAGAAGATGCGTAAATCGTCGTAGCAGCTTTGCAGCGAAAAACGAAGCCTATGATACCGACAGTTCGCATTGCTATCGATCCGGCACTGGCGGCCCGGCGCGCTGAGATTACCTATACCTGGCGCACATTGCTGACCGGTATGGGCTATAGCTGGTACGAAGAGCAGTGGCAGGCTGCACCGGTCACCATTGCCTATACCACCGATCCGGCTCAGGCGCCACCAGCACAGATTGTTATCCACGCCTGTGCCGAACGTTGGGCAAACCCTGCCCTGGCCCGTTTACGAGGTCACACTATCCAGCGCGGCTATACCCTGCCGCTGCTGGAAGGCGACCACGAGCACGTCCAACCGGTCGTGGTGCATGGCAGCCTGCACATTGGTCACGACCCGATCTTCGCCGCCTTCTGGCTCCTCAGCGGCTATGAAGAGGAGCAGTACCCGACGCTCAAACACGGCTATCGCGATCTCACCGGCTCACCGATGCTGACGCAGGGACTACTCCGGCGTGGGATGGCATCGGCAATTGGCTGCTGGCTGGCCGAGATACTGCAACAGTGCGGTTTGCCCCCCGGCATCCCGCGCTGGCCCAACGGTGCAGTCCTGGCCGCCACCTGTGGTCACGATGTCGATTATCCAGAAGTTGTGCGCTGGCTGGAGCCGCTGCGGATTGTGCGGCGACAGGGGATGCGCGGACTGCGGGCAGCCCGTGATGTGATCACCGGTCGTCGCCACCACTGGCACTTCCACTCGTGGATCGCTCTTGAAGAGCAGATCGGTGCTCGCTCAGCGTTTTACTTCGTTGCCCGCAAAGGGTCGTTGCTGGAATATGCAACCGGACGTCCCGATCCCTTCTACGATGTGCAGGCGCCGCACTTCCGTGCGCTCTTCCGCGAATTGAGTGCTGCCGGCTGGGAGATCGGTCTGCACGCCAGCTACCTGGCCTACACCGACCGTCGCATCTTCGCTGCCGAACGCGAACGGCTGGCGGTCGCCAGCGGCCAACCGATTGAAGGGAATCGCCATCACTACTGGCACCTCCATCCGCAACAGCCCGAACAAACGCTGCTCATCCACGAGCAGGTTGGGTTTCACTACGATGCATCCCTGACCCACAACCGGTATCTGGGCTGGCGTCGGAGTAGTACCTGGCCCTTCTTCCCCTGGCACCGCAGGTTGCGCCGGGCAATTCGCACCTTGCAACTGCCAACCGGCTGGATGGACGATCACCTGTTTGGGCAGAAGCAGTTTAACCCCGGTGAACGTGATACCCTGCTTGGCGATCTGCGTGAGACCGTCTCTCGCCAGGGTGGTTTACTACTGGTCGATGTGCATGATTATGTCTATGACGACACGCTCTTTCCGGGATGGGCAGCGATCTACCGTTCCCTGTGGGAAGACCTGGCAGCACGTGGCCGGGTCTGGTTCGCAACCCCGGCAGCCATCGCCAGACACTGGTCGGCGCGGGCCAGCAGTATCGCGGAAAACAGCCATGGCCTCGGCGAAGATGAACAGATGTGAAGAAATCCGGTAATACCTGGGCAGCGAACATGAATCTCTTCCGTACCGCCATCTTTATCCTGCTCTTCATCGTGCCACCAGCCTGTAAACCGGCTATCTTACGCATCTGTTGCGGTGCTCAGATTGGCCGAGGCGTCTCGATTGGCTGGTTCAGTACCGTGATGGGGCGCCACATCAGCATCGGCGATCACAGCGCGATCCGTGCCTTGACCATCATCAACTGTGGCGGTGACCTCAGCATTGGTCGTTACAGCATCATCAGCAGCTTCATCCTGGTGTACGGTGCTGCCGGTTTGCGGATCGGTCATCACAGCTACATCGGCCCGCAATCGCTCATCAACACCGAGGAAGAGGTGCGGATCGGCGACTGGAGTGCGCTCGGCGCCCGTTGCATGGTGTACACCCACGGTTCATTTCTGCCCTACACCGAGGGCTATTGGGTACGCTTCGCACCGGTGGTGATCGGCAATCGGGTCTGGTGTGCTGCCGGCGTCTTTCTCCACCCCGGCACGACTATCGGCGATAACAGTTTTGTGAACTCGCGCTCGGTGGTCAGTGGTGACATTCCGGCGAATGCAATCGTCGAAGGACATCCGGCCCAGGTGGTCAACACGATGAACCGTATGCAGCGCACGATCACCCCGCGACGGCTTGATGCAATCGCCGGCCAGATGCTACGTCATTTTCTGGCAATTGCCACGAATCACGGCGAACTAAGGTTACTGAGCGATACGCCCCACCCGCTGGTTCAGGTTGGGCGGCACACCTATCGGATAGTGCTGGTACCGGCCCACGGTGAAACACCAGTCGCTGCCCCTGACCAACCGACCGTCTGGCTTATCTGTCGGCCCGACTGGCAACCGGCACCGACGCAGCTCTGGCTCAACCTGATCACCTATCGGCGCAGCCCTGCGCGCGCAGTCATTCTTGATGCACTGTGCACATTTTTACAGCGCTACTACGGTATTCAACTCGAATATGAAGAGAGGTAACTTATGGCGCGCGTCCTCACCGTCCTCGGCACCCGACCAGAGATTATTAAACTCTCACCGGTGATTCCACTGCTCGAAGAACGCTTTGATCATATCCTGGTGCATTCTGGTCAGCACTATTCGTATGAGGTTGACGCTATCTTTTTTGAGGAACTGAGTCTGCCATCGCCCCGCTACACCCTCGGCGTAGGTTCGGCGCAGCACGGCGAGCAGACGGCCCGCATTCTGGCCCGGCTTGAGCCAATCTTGCTGCAAGAGCGCCCCGATCTCGTGCTGGTGCAGGGTGACACCAACACCACAATGGCCGGTGCGCTCTGCGCCGCCAAACTCGGCTTTCCGGTAGTGCATCTGGAAGCGGGTGGGCGGTCGTTCAACCGCGCTATGCCCGAAGAACTCAACCGCATTATTGTCGATCATATTGCCGAAATACTGCTAGCCGCCGATGAAATTGCCGCGGCCAACCTGCGCGCAGAGGGGCTGCCAGACGAACGGATTCACGTGATCGGTTCTACCGCCATCGACGCTGCCTTGCGCCATCGCGAGCGTGCCGCCACCAGTACCATCCTGCAACAACTGGAACTGACACCGGGGAGCTATCTGGCGCTGACGCTACACCGCGCCGAAAACACGGAACCGACGACCCTACCGGGCATTGTGCGGGCGCTAAACGAACTGGCCGAGAGCTACCGAATCGTCTTCCCGGTACATCCACGCACTGCGGCTGCGCTTGAGCGCCAGGGATTACAACTTTCGCCACACATCCTGGCGATCCGCCCGCTCGGCTACCTCGACACCCTCTGCCTGGTGCAGTCGGCCCAGGCTCTGCTCACCGACTCTGGTGGCCTGCAAGAAGAGGCCGCCGTGTTGGGTACGCCCATTCTGCTGGTACGTAATGAAACCGAATGGCGCTACCTGGTCGATGCCGGTGTTGCGGTATTGATCGGGAACTCTTACGAAGACATTCTCGCCGGTGCTGCAACGTGGCTCAGTCCAACCGGTTTAAGCCGTCTCCGCAATGCCCGCTCACCAATTGTCAGTGGTGCCGCCGAACGCGCGGTGGCAATTATGGAAGCTGCCGTCAATACATAATTATTTTGTCACATATACACCTATCAATAGTTAGTCAATATTCAGACCTGGTAACTATCCTACAAGCGTCCAGCAGCAGAAGCGTTCAGGGGTCATATGACGGATCGATTGCGACTCTATCTGAGCCGACAGGCAAGCTCATTACCACGATACCTGGCCGAACAGGTGCTGCAAAGCGTATGCGGCTGGGTACCTGGTCTGGTCGGCATCGGCTTACGGGCACTGGCCTATCGGGCATTGATGCAGATAGAGGGTATCGTCGCCATCGAAGACGGTGTACGTATCCGCTTTGCCGACAATGTGCGCCTGGGGCGTGGCGTCTACCTCGATCACGGTGTCTACCTGCATGCCTGTCCCGGCGGCATTAGCATCGGCGCCGAAAGTATGGTGATGAAGAACGCAATCCTTCACGTCTACAATTTTCGCAATCTCCCCCACAGCCATATCACTATCGGGCAACGCTCGCTCATTGGCGAAAGCTGCATCTTGCGCGGACAAGGCGGTATCACGATTGGCGACGATGTCTATCTGGGCACGCTGGTACAGGTGTTGGCCGTCAATCACGTCTTTCACGACACAACCCGCCCGATCAGTGCGCAAGGTATCACGGCGCAGGGCATCACCATCGGTGATGGTTCCTGGATTGGCAGTGGCGCGATTATTCTCGACGGCGTGCGGATCGGGCGCAACGTCGTCGTGGGTGCCGGTGCTGTGGTGACGAAAGATATTCCCGATTACTGCGTCGCTGTCGGAAATCCAGCTCGTGTTGTACGCGATCTTCGTGCCGATCCGTTACCACACGAACGCCTGACTGTACCGGTCTACTGACACAAACGCGACACCTTATCTGGCACGTCAGCAACCATGGGGAGGGGAACGCATGGCGACACTTTCAGTTGTGATTCCGGCGTACAACGAAGAGGATGGCATTGCGGCCATTGTTGAGCGCGTGCTGGCAATTCGACCGGCGCTCAAAGAGGTGGGCGTAGATGATCTGGAGTGCATCGTTGTTGATGATGGCTCGAAAGATCGTACCGCGGCTATCGTGCAGGGATTTGGTGATCAAGTACGCCTGATCCGGCAACAGAATCGTGGCTATGGCGGCGCGTTGAAGACCGGTTTTAGTCAGGCCCGTGGCGAACTGATCGGCTTCCTTGATGCCGACAGCACCTATCCGCCAGAATACTTTCCGGCGATGTGCCGGGAGGTGCTGGCCGGCGCCGATATTGTGATCGGGAGTCGTATGGCCGGTGCCCATAGCGAGATGCCGCTGGTACGCCGGATCGGTAACACCATCTTCGCCACCATGCTCTCGCTGGTCGCCGGTGTACGCATTAGCGATAGCGCAAGTGGCCAGCGCGTCCTACGGCGCTCAATTCTTCCGATCATCTACCCATTACCGAACACCCTCGATTTTACGCCGGCAATGAGCACCCGTGCCCTTCACGAAGGGCTGCGCATGGTAGAGATTCCCATTCCCTACAAAGAGCGCTCTGGGCGCAGCAAGCTCCACGTGATCCGCGATGGCCTCCGCTTTACCAAATCGATTGTCTGGACGGCCCTGACCTATAATCCGGTTCGTATCTTTGGCGGATTAGGACTCCTCTTGCTCCTCCTGGCCGGCCTGCTCATTCTGGGGCAGAGCATTGGCATCGCGCTCGGCATGCTGCTTGGCTGGTCGTTCCCGCAACTCTTCGGCGCCCTGGTGCTGGCCGTCGCCGGTGTGACCCTCTACACCACCGGCACGTCGTTCAGTTATCTGGTTGCACTGTTCCACAAACGCGCCATCCGCCAGGGTCTGTTTGGTCGTCGCGGAAACGGACGACGGATTGAACGCCATTACTGGTGGCTGGGATTGCTGGCGATGATTGGGGGTGTCATGACCTACGTCGCGGCTGTTGCCTTCGATCTGACCAATCCCGCCCTGCCTCATTCGTGGTTTGCGCCGGTCGTGAGTGCCATGCTTGTTCTGATGGGAGTACAGTTGGTCAGTGCGTGGGGGCTGGCGCGGGTGCTCGCCGAACTAAGCCGCCGCGAGAGCGAGCAGGAAGCTGACCTGAACTGGACATACGTTCCACTCACAACACCAGTCGAGACTGCGCCACAAACCGCCTGAAACGAGGACACCGGTGGAAGCATTTTACCAGTGGAGCGAACAGAATCTTGGTCAAGGCCACTACGTTATCGGCTACCTGATTGTTCTAATCAGTCACAACTGGCCGATCATCGTGGCCCTGGTGGCCGCTCTGTTTATGAGTATTCGGCTCTACCGGCAACCAAACCGTGCCAATGCCGTCTGGCTGTTTAGCGCATTGCTCTTCGGGTTAGGGTACGAATACGAAAAGCACGTTGACGGCGAGTTCCATCACGCGATTGACATGTTGTTTGGGCTGGAGCTGGCCGGCTGGAATCGACCGCTGCACATGCTGGTCGGGTCGGTCTTCAATACTGCTTTCGTCATATTGACGCTGACCATGGTACTGCATGGTTTGCAATTATCATTCGGATCAACGGTTATCAAGCAATTCCGCCGCTTCACTCCTGCCCGCATTGACCATCGCACAGGCGGCGCTACAGCATCATCTGATGCACGATTAGAAGGGGATGAACATGAGCGAGCAGGAAATGACTCCGGTTCAGCGCAAGCAAGCACCCGGTGACAAACCAACCGGCATCAAGCTGGTTGCTCCCGCCCGCCCCAACGAGCGGGCCGGCGAAATTCGCTTTGTGGAAATGCCACGCGAGAAGACACCTCGCCTCGATGTGCTGGTGCTCAATCCGCCATCGCCCGACGGCGATCTCTTCTTGCGCGACATTGCTCGCGTTGGACGGCGAACGCGCGACGGGATTATCTGGCCGCAAACCGCATTGGCCCAAATTGCCGCCGTGGTCAAAGAGGCCGGCTATAGCGTTGAAGTGATCGATGCAATTGGCCTGATGATGGACTGGAAGTCGTTCGAGAAGTATATGTGGGAAAAGAAGCCGCGCTACATGATCATCCACGCCACGGCTCCAACCCTGACGAACGACATGCGCACGACCTTCATCGGCAAGGCGGTGGGCACAATCACTATGGCCATCGGCACGCACGTTACGCCGATGACTCGCGAAACGCTCGAATCCTACCCAACGCTCGATATTGTGGTGCGCGGTGAACCGGAACTGACCATTGTTGATGTCATTCGCACGATTGACCGGGTAGTCGAAGAAGAGCGTGCGGCTGATACGGTCCCCGTCGGCAACCCCGACCTGACGCCGCCCTGGCGCAAGCTACCGTTTCCCGATGCGTCATATCTGACAACCCGTGGCCGCTTCTTAGGCGTGCATCCCAAAATTATTGCTAAAGCTCTGCGCGAAACCCTCGGTGTTGGCTACCGCGACGAGCACGGCGAAGTCCGCATCAACCCTGACCGCCCGTTCATTGAAGACCTCGACACACTACCCATTCCCCTCCACGATCAGTTACCCTGGCAACGCTACAAAGTGCCAATCGTGGGTGGCCCCTACACCTTCGTCCTGACCAGTCGCGGCTGCCCGGCTGGCTGCCGCTACTGCATCAAGCACGTCACCTACCAGTCGAGCGTTCGCCATCGCAGCCCCCACCACGTCCTGCAAGAGATGGTGATGCTGAAAGAAATGGGCATGCATCACATCCACTTCGAGGCCGACCTGTTTACGGTCAAGAAGGAATTTGTCTACGATCTCTGCCACACGATTATCAAAGAGGGCTTAAAACTGCGGTGGAGCTGCAACAGTCGCGTCGATTTTGTGGACGAAGATGAACTGCGCCTGATGCGTAAGGCCGGCTGCTTCATGATCGCCTGGGGGCTGGAGAGCGGGAGCGAAGAGGTGTTGAAGCGCGCCCGCAAGGGTACCACCGTCAAACGGATCGAAGAGACGATTGCCGCCAGCCATCGCGCCGGTATCATGAACTGGGGCTATTTCATCATCGGTCTGCCGGGCGAAACGGTCGAAACCATCCAACAGACCATTGCACTCTCGAAACGGCTTCCCCTCGATATTGCCCTGTTCCATATTGCCACCCCCTACCCTGGCACACCCTTCTACTACGAAGCCGTCGCCAATGGCTGGATTCGCATGAACCAGTGGGAAGACTACGACATGTATTCGCACACGGTGCTCAACTACCCACACCTCAGCTCGGCTGATCTGGAGTACTGGGCCAAACGTGCAGCTCGCGAGTGGTCACTAAGGCCACGACCAATCATGACCTTCCTCAAGGGTGCGGCTAACCCTGAAACCTGGGGTCAGCTCTGGCAAATCGGCGTGAACCATCTCAAGTGGATCGGCGGCAGCTTACGGAATGAAGGACTGCGCCGGCTGAGCGGTAGCAGTATGTAGACACCACGATCCGTATTGTATGCCTGACCTGACAGTGGCCGGCGGGAATGCCCGCCGCGCCACCGGGTCGTTGTTGGCATCGAGGGAACCATGCACAAACAGCTCACGACCGATCTTCTACGACCAACGTCAGACCTGGTGCGTTTCGGTGAACGAGCAGCAACACTGCTCCTCGTCGTCATCATCGGGCTGCTCGCCCTGGTGAATCTGCCCTATGCACCGCGCACCTGGTTCGACGAGGGATCGCATCTGCACGTCCCGGAAACGCTTATCCGCTACGGTGTCTACGCCGACATCAGCAGCGAGGGCTTTCGCTATTTCGGCCCAACTATCGGTGTTGGGCCGACGGTGATGCTACCGGTAGCGCTCGTCTTTCGCCTGGTTGGGGTTGATCTGCTGGCAGCACGCCTCGTCATCGTGGCCTATCTCTTCGCCACCCTCTGGCTCTTCTACCTGCTGGCACGACACCTGCACGGACGCTATCTGGCCCTGTTGACAGTCCTGCTTCTCATCGCGTCACGCACCCGTGGCTTTGAAGGGATGATCGAATATGGCCGCCAGGTATTGGGTGAGGTGCCTGGATTGGCCTGGCTTGGGATGGGGTTGTTGTTTTATGTCAAATCAATACTACAGCCAGCGCACCGCCGGCGCAGTGCCATCCTCGCCGGGATTGGCTTTGGGATGGCGCTGATTACCAAGAATCAGTTTGCCCTGATTGTGGCGCCCTCCCTCCTCATTCTGGTCCTTCTCGATTGGCGCTTCATGCGCGTAGGTGACTGGTGGTTGCGACTTGCCCCACCACTCATTGCCGGGAGTATGTTTGCCGGCTGGCTGCTGATCATGCTGGCATTTCTCGGCCCGGCTGATTTCAGTGCCAATCTGGCGAAAACCCGCCAGGCAGCCGGTGGCGCGATCTTCGTCTTCGACGGCGAAGCCAGTCTTCGCGCTATCCGTTATCTGGTACAGGTGTACGGTGGCTTGCTCATTCCGGCCCTGCTGTACAGCCTCTGGCGCTGCCGGCAGCGCAATGCCATGGCCTTTGCCGAGCTGACCCTCACCGTGCCGGCAATACTCTGGATCGGCTGGTATCTGGTATCGCTCGGCTGGCCGCGCTACGCCTTCCCCGCCGTTGCCCTCGGCGCACCGGCAGTTGCCCGAATGATCGGCGATCTGCTTGCCTGGCTCTGGCAGCGTCGTCAACCGGTTCTGGCCGGTGCAGTTGGTGCCGGTCTGGCTCTAATCACCGGCTTCTCACTTAGCCTGACGGTCGGCGTGGTGCTTCGCCCTGATGACTCTGCACAACGCATGGCTGCATTTCTCAATCAGGCTATCCCAACCGACGCCATCATCGAGACGTGGGAACCAGAGCTGGCTATTTTCACCGATCACACCTATCACTACGTTCCGACCGAACTCCTTGATGGCGCTGTTCGCCACGCCTGGCTCGGCGGATCACCGGTTGCTTACGATGGTTTGGACGCCAACCCGCCATACGTGCTCACCGGCCCATTCAGTGCGTATACCGGCATCTACGACCACGAACGTTTACAACGCGATTACGCACCGGTTTACAGTGCCGGCCCCTACACGATATGGCAGCGGCATACACCCTAAGCAGAAAAGGTAGCCTTATGCGGCGCTTCTGGCTCATCGTGTTCCTGCTCTTCTGTAGTTATGCCTACATCCTGCCACGCTGGTCGGACTGGAACCAGAACTCGCGGTTGAATCTGGTGCTGGCCCTGGTTGATGATGGCACGCCACGCATCGACCGCTATGTCGAGAACACCGGCGACTATGCCATCTTTGAGGGTCATGCGTATACCGACAAGCCACCGGGATTGTCATTTTTAGGCGTACCAGTCTACGCTGCCCTCCGGCCACTCCTCAACACCCCACTCGTCCAGGCTCAATTCGAGCGGCTGAGTGGTCGTTTCGCCGCGACTCTCAATCCAGATGGCAGCGGCTTACAACCGGACAAGATTCGGTTTGCGCTGGTGCAATATCTTTTGACGCTGGTTGTCGTTGCCTTGCCGGCAGCCCTGTTCGGTGGCCTCTTCTTGCTCATTCTGCAACGACTCGGCGTACCCCCAATCCCGGCCAGTATCGGCACCCTCGCTTATGGTCTGGCGACCAGCGCCGCGCCCTACGCCGGCAACTTCTACTCCCATCAACTGGTTGCCGTGTTGCTCTTCACCGCCTTTGCCCTGGCCTGGGCACCACCATCAACCTGGCCGCCTGCCATCAGCGCCGCTGTTGTCGGTCTGGCATTAGGCTGGGTGGTGATCAGTGAATACCCGGCAGCACCGGCTGCGGCCATTATCGGCCTGTACACACTGTATCGGCGTGGATGGAGATGGTTGCAGACATTGCTGGTAGGTGGTGCAATCCCACTGACGTTGCTGGTGATCTACGATCTGGCAGCCTTTGGCACCCCCCTGCCAATCGGCTATGCCCACTCGGCACTCTGGCAAGAGCAGCACCACACCGGTTTTATGAGCCTGGTCGGCCCGCAGTGGGATGCCATCTGGGGACTAACGTTCGGTGATTTTCGTGGTCTCTTCTTCCGGGCACCATGGTTGCTGCTGGCGATCCCCGCTTACTGGATTGGCTGGCGCCAACGACAACACCGGGCCGAATGGTGGGTTGTGTTGCTGGTGCCCCTGAGCTTCTTGCTCTTCTACGGCTCCTCGATTATGTGGTGGGGAGGCTTTGCCGCCGGGCCACGATACATCGTGCCGATGATCCCGTTCCTGGCATTGCTGGCCATCCTGCTCTGCGCTGCTGTGTGGTCTCACCCGATCTGGCGCACCGCTATCCTCACGTTAATCACCATCTCGTTCGGTCTGGTCTGGACGGAAGCCACGGCAACCCAGCTCTTCCCCAGCGATGCTATTCGCGCCACCTGGACAGAGTATGTCATTCCGGCCTGGGCACGCGGCGACATTGCCCGCAACCTCGGCATGGTCTTGCAACTGGACGGGCCGATCAGCCTGCTACCGTTGCTGATTGTCATCGTCGCCGGTCTGGTACTCCTCTTACGCCCGTTGGAACCGGCTGAACGTTCGCCAGCGATCACCAAACCGGATATGCGTTCGGTTATGCCCATCGCGCCGCCCCCACAGAGGTGATTCCATGCGCATTTTGATGCTCACACTCATTGCTCCCTATCCGCCTGATAGCGGGCCAAAAATCAAAACCTATAACGTGCTGCAATACCTCTGTGAGAAGCACGAGGTCACGCTGGTATCGCTGGTACGCACCCCCCAGGAAAAGGCGCACGCCGAGTCGTTACGACGTATCTGCCGCGAGGTCTACACCGTTCCGTTTCAGCGCTCCCGCTGGAAAGATGCCCGTTTCCTGCTCAAAAGCGCGCTGACCGGAACGTCCTTCATTCTGAGTCGCGATGCCTCTCCAGAACTACAGCGCCTGCTCGCCAATCTGACCGCACGGGAGCACTTTGATATTATCCACGCCGATCAACTCAACATGGCACCCTTTTCCGTCGATCTGCCGGCTGGGGCACGGATCATCGACCAGCACAATGCCGTCTGGACAATCGTAGCCCGCATGGCGGCTCGCTCGCACCTGATTCAGCGGATCGGTTTGCAGATCGAAACCCGCCGCTTGCGACGCACTGAAGCGCAATTGTGCGCCCGTTTCGACGGTATGCTGGCGGTGAGCGAACCGGATTACACATTTCTTAAGCTGGCTGCCAGCGAAGCCGGCGTGACACTCCCACCAACCGCGATCATTCCCATCGCCATCGACACGCAGCGCGAAGCGATTGTCCATCGCCAGCCTCACCCCGACACGATCCTGAGCATGGCCACCATGTTCTGGCCGCCGAACGTTGACGGCGTCCTCTGGTTTGCCCACGAGGTATGGCCGCGCGTCAAACAAGCGGTTCCGCACGCCAGAGTAGCGCTGGTCGGTGCCCGCCCACCGGCCACCGTTCGCCGCCTAACGGTCGATCCGGCCATTGAGGTGCCGGGATACGTTGCCGATCCGCGTCCGTACCTCGAACGCACAGCGGCCCTCATCGTACCGGTGCATGCCGGCGGAGGGATGCGGGTCAAAATCCTCGAAGCCCTGGCCCGTGGCCTACCCATTGTCTCAACCACGATTGGCTACGAAGGGATCGACGTCACACCCGGTGAACACCTGCTGGTTGGCGATGATCCGGCTTCATTTGCCGACGCCTTGATCCGACTGCTGAACGATCCCGCATTGGGCAGACGACTGGCTGTGCAGGGGCGACGGCTGGCCGAAGAGCGCTACGACTGGCGCGTCGTTTGTCCGGCGATTGATCGCCTGTACGAAACAGCTTTACAAAAGGTTCACCCACTCGCAGAAGGGAAACGCGGATGAACATTCTGTTTGTAGCGCCATACACACCCTCGCCGATCCGGGTGCGACCGTATCAGTTTATCCGTCATCTGGCCCGGCGCGGTCATACCATCACCCTGGTTTGTGTCGCCGACAATGAGGCGGCCTTGGCCGAACTGCGTACCATCTGCCGACGGGTGGTTGCCGTACCAACACGAACCGGTGATCATGTGCTGGCCTATATTCGTGCCCTTCCTACCCGGTTACCGCTCCAGGCTGCCCACTGCCTGACTCCTGCGATGATTACGGCAGTAACGCGAGAGATCCAAAGCGGCGATCATGACGTGATCCATATCGAGCATTTACGTGCCGCGGAAATTGGGTTAGCAGCGCTACACCAGAGTGGTGGCGGACTGCCAGTCGTTCTCGACGCGGTCGATAGCATCAGCCTCCTGTTTGAGCGCACATTTCGGCGGAGCAGTAGCCTGAGCGGGCGCTTGCGCGCGCTGATCGATCTGGCCCGCACTCGCCACTACGAAGCTACCTACCCCCATCGCTTTGCTGCCGTTGTGGTCACGTCTCCCGAAGACCGCTGGGCATTAATGACCCTCAATCAAACCCTGAGCCACCCCGGCCACAATCCGCTGGTTGTTGCTCCCAACGGTGTTGACCTGGAATACTTTCAACCACACACCGGCCCGCGACACCCTGCCAGCCTGGTCTTCACCGGCAAAATGAGCTACCACGCCAACGAGGCCGCGGCTCGCTACCTGGTCGAGGCAATTATGCCACGGGTATGGGCAGTGCGCCCTGAAGTAACCGTCACTCTGGCCGGTGCCGAACCAGGCGCCCATATCCGGGCATACGCCCACGATCCGCGTATTACCGTTACCGGTGCAGTACCTGATCTGCGCCCCTACCTGACCCAGGCCACCATCGCGGTCGCCCCTATTCGCTACGGTGTTGGCGTGCAAAACAAAGTGCTGGAAGCGATGGCAACCGCGACCCCGGTGATCACAGCCCGTCAGGCAACAGTCGCCCTGAGTGTACAACCCGGTCACGATCTGATCGTAGCCGATGACGCCGCTGAGTTTGCGCAGGCGATCTTGAACTTGCTGGCCGATCCTGAACGACGGGACAGGCTTGGGCAGGCCGGGCGTATGTATGTCGAACGCCACCATCACTGGCAACAGAGTGTAACTTGCCTGGAATCGGTCTACCGTGCGGTTACGACACCGGTGTATACGCATTGATGAATAAATCCTCATTTACTAACCGCAAATATTTAGAGGAACGTTAGATCGAGGTTAGATAATTTATCCAGTATTTCAGCCAGCTTCCGAGCAATCATGCCAGCAATCCTCACCTTGATCGCTCTTTTTGCAGGAGTAGACCGTGGCGTACTACGATTTTTCAATTGTGATTCCCTGTTATAACGAAGCTGAAGGTTTGCCGGCAATGCATAACCGGCTTATTCAGGCCCTGGATATGCTACGCGAACGCGGACGAACCCAGCTCGTGCTGGTCAATGATGGCAGTCGCGACGGAACGGGTGATCTCCTCGAACAGACATTTGGTGCCTGGCCCGATACCGTCATCGTTCACCATCCGACAAACCGTGGCCTGGGGGCAGCGTTGCGTACCGGCTTTGCCAACGCCACCGGTGAAATCATCGTCACCTGTGATAGTGATGGCACCTATCCCTTCAGCGAAATACCGGCCTTACTCGACCGGCTCACCCCCGACGTTGATCTGGTGACCGCTTCACCCTATCACGCTGGCGGTGGGATTGAAAACGTACCGGCCTACCGGGTCTTCATTAGCAAATCGGCTTCACTCTGCTACCGCATCCTGGTCGATGCACGGATTCACACCTACACCGCGCTCTTCCGTGCCTGCCGGCGTCACGTGATCGAACACATTACCACCCACGCCGACGGCTTTCTGATGGTGACGGAGTGGCTGGTTGAAGCACTGCTGAGTGGTTACCGCGTCGCCGAGTATCCAACCACGCTGCGCGTGCGCCAGTATGGACAATCAAAGGCGCGGGTCTGGCAAATCACGAAAACCCACATTCGCTATATGAGCAGCATTCTCCAGCGCCGCTTCTTTGCCCGACCGCAGACCAAAGCAATCTCGCGCAGTCGATAGCCCGACTGCCAGTCTATGGGGGGATCAATGCAACAGATTGACGAGCAAGTTATCAGGCAGACACCGCCGGCTGTCTCCACCGAGATCGAGCAGCCAACGCCACGAAAGGGTTCACTGGCGATGAGCACCATTATGCTGATTTTGATTGCTACGACGCTGGGCGTGATTGGTCAGATGATGTTGAAGCAGGGGATGGGTGCCATGGGGCCACTCGCGCTGACCCTGGAGACGGCACCGGGGATTGTCTGGCGCATTGTCACCTCACCGATGGTGATCGGCGGTCTACTGGTGTACGGTATCGGCACCTTTTTCTGGCTGGTCACCCTCTCGCGGATTGATCTTAGTGTAGCGTATCCCTTCGTTAGCCTGAACCATATCATCATCTTCCTGCTGGCATGGCTGGTCTTGCACGAACAGGTCAATCCACTGCGCGCAGCCGGTGTGATTGTGATTTGTGCCGGCATGTTAATGGTTGCGCGCTCGTAAATACATCAGAAACCACTGGGAGGGGGTCATGAACAATCTGACATCGTATGTTGTCCAGACATGCCAAACGCTTGAGCAGTTGCCACTCTGGGAACTCCAACGAGTAGCTGACGCCATCTGGGAAGCCTACCAGCGCGATGCAACCATCTTTGTCTGTGGCAATGGGGGTAGTGCGGCAACCGCCTCGCACTTCGCCTGCGATCTCTCGAAATGGACGATCAATCCCCAGGCTCGCCGGGTGCGCGCTATTGCGCTCACCGACAACGTTCCACTGATTACTGCCTGGTCAAACGATCAAGAGTATGCCGATGTGTTTGTCGAGCAGTTGCAGGCGCTCTACCGCGATGGCGACATCATCATTGCGATTTCCGGGAGTGGCAACTCGGCCAATGTGGTACGGGCCATCGAATGGGGCAATCGCGTTGGTGCCGTCACCATCGGCATTACCGGACGTGATGGTGGCCGCCTGTATCGGATTGCCAAAATTGGCCTGCACGTCAAAAACAACTTTATGCCTTTGATTGAAGACATCCATAGCATTGTCTGCCATGCTCTGGCGGTCAATTTAGGTCGGCAAATCGAAGCCTCGCTCCAACCGGTAATTTTGCAGGCAAAGGCGGTAGGAGGTCAGCAATGATCCCCATCTCCCGACCACTGATCGGCCCCGAAGAGGAAGAGGCGGTGCTGGCTGTGTTACGTTCGGGCATGATTGCGCAGGGGCCAGAAGTTGAACGCTTTGAAGCGGAATTTGCCGCTCTGTGTGGTACGCGCCATGCTGTAGCCGTGATGAATGGTACCATCGCGCTCTATCTTGCCCTGCTGGCCCATAACATTGGCCCTGGAGACGAGGTGATCACCACGCCCTTCAGCTTCATCGCCACGGCTAACAGTATCTTAATGACCGGGGCGACACCGGTGTTTGTTGATATCGATCCACGAACGTACAACCTGAATCCCGATCTGATCCCTGCCGCCATTACCTCACGAACACGGGCGATTATGCCGGTTCATCTCTACGGTCAACCGGCAGATATGGCACCGATTATCGAAATTGCCCGCCGGTATAACCTGGCAATCATCGAAGATGCTGCTCAGGCAATAGGGGCGACCTACCGCGACCAACCGGTGGGCAGTTTCGGCGTCGGCTGCTTTTCGCTCTACGCCACCAAAAACGTGACCAGTGGTGAGGGCGGGATGATCACCACCAACGATCCGGCTATCGCTGACCGTTTACGCTTGTTGCGTAACCACGGCAGCCGGGTGCGCTATTATCACGAAATCCTCGGCTACAACTTCCGGATGACCGATCTGCAAGCTGCAATTGGTCGGGCCCAACTGGCCAAGTGTGAGCGTTTCACGGCGCAGCGGATCGCAAATGCAGCATTTCTAAGCGAACACATTCGCCATCCGGCGGTCATCACGCCGTATGTACGCCCGGATGTACGTCATGTCTTTCATCAGTACACGATCCGCGTGATCGGGAACCGCGATGCGGCTATCAAACAGTTGAACGCCGCCGGTGTCGGTACGGCCATCTTCTACCCACTGCCAATCCCGCAACAACCGCTGTACCGCAAACTGGGTATCGAGGCCGAAACGCCGGTCGCCGACCGGATTGCCCGTGAGATCATCGCCTTACCGGTGCATCCGGCGCTCAGCCTTGAGGAATTGCAGCAGATCGCTGCTGCGGTTAATGCCTTAACCGTACACGAGCCGGTATTGGTTGCCTGACAACGTGGAGGGTCAACGTAACAGGGGGGGACAATGGTAGATATTATCGGCGGAGGCATCCTCGGCCTCAGCCTGGCTTACGAATTGCTTAAACGGCACATCCCGGTACGAGTGTGGGAGCGATCAGCCTCACTCGGTGGCCTGATGGGACGCGCACGCTTTCCCGAACTCGATGGAATGGAGTGTGATCGCTATTACCATGCTATCCTCAGCAGCGATCACACCCTCATGAGCCTGTTTGACGAACTGGGGCTGCGTAGCCGCCTGCGCTACACCATCACAAAGATGGGCTTCTACCACGATGGCCGCATCTACCCTATGTCAACCCCACTCGAATTTCTCCGCTTTCCGCCACTGCGCCTGATTGATCGCCTCCGCCTCGCCTACACCATTCTCGCCTGTCGTCGGATCAAAGACTGGCGGAGCCTCGAACAGATACCGGTGGCCGAGTGGCTCACTCGCCTCAGCGGCGAGCGCACGGTGCGCCACGTCTGGGCACCACTCCTGCGCGCCAAATTCGATGGCGATTTCAGTCACGTCCCTGCCACCTACATCTGGTCGCGCCTGGTACGCACCACCGATACCCGTACCAAAGGCGGTAGCCGTGAGGTCATGTGTTACCTGCCCAATGGCTACCAGGAGCTGATCGATGCCCTGGCCGCGGCGATCCGGCAACGTGGTGGTCAGATTGAGGTGAATGCCACCATCGAAACGTTGCAGGTTACTGACGGACGGGTGAGTGGTCTGGTGGTCAACGGTCACGAACTCCCGGCGGACAATGTGGTGATTACCACCCAAACCCCGATTGCGCGGCGGCTGTTGCCTCCCGCAGCAGCATCGGTAGCAGCCCGCTGGGGGCAGCTCGATGGGTTTCTGGGTATTGTGTGTATGCTGGTGGTGATGCGTCGACGGCTGACACCTTACTACACGCTGAACATCACCGATGAACGCATTCCGTTTACCGGCGTGATCGAAACCACGAACCTGATCGATCCGCAGTATGTTGGCGGATACCACCTGGTCTATTTACCCAAATACGTCTCGGCTGAAAGCCCCTTTGCCCGGATGCCCGATGACGAATTACGCCAGGTCTTTCTCAGCTATTTGCAGCAAATGTTTCCCGACCTACAGCAAGAGGACATTGCCGCCATCCGCATTGGACGTGAACGGTACGTCGAGCCAATCCATCCCGTTGGTGCAACCGACCTGATTCCACCCGTCACCACCGACATTGACGGTCTCTTTTTGGCCAACACTGGTCAGATTTATCCACAGCTTACAAATGGCGAGTCGGTCTGTGCCTTTGCCCGCTCAGTGGCAACTCAGATTCAGCCGCTTGTCACCCGTCCATCGTCAGCAGCGTTATCACTTATCTGAGGTTCCTATGAGCATATCCAGCGTTGAATTGACGACGACAGCCTATGGCCGGTCTGATCACCGGGCAATCGATTATCAGAAAATAGCTCTCATCGGTGCCCTGATCCTCGGTGATGCGCTGGTTGTCACGGCCAGCTTTGTGCTCGCGTACATCGTGCGCTTCTTTACCAACCTGCCGGTCTTTGTCGAAGGTGCGATGCAGCCAGAGTTTTACAGCATCTTGATCGCGATGCTGGTGCCGTGCTGGATTGGCATCTTCGCTATGCACGGTCTCTACCAGCGCACGGCATTGTTCAATGGCACCCACGAGTACAATCAAGTCTTCAACGCCACCAGCAAAGGGATGCTCTTCGTGGTTATCTTAACCTTTCTGATCCCCGACATTGTCATTGCCCGTGGCTGGCTGGTGATGAGCTGGATTCTTACCGTGACGCTGACAATTGCGTGGCGCTTCAGCTTCCGCCGGGTTGTCTACCACTTACGGGCAAAAGGACATCTAACCGAACGCATACTGATCATCGGCGCCACCGATGAGGGAAGGGCAATTGCCGAACAGTTATCCGCCGAGCACCGGGCCGGCGCCAATATTGTCGGTTTTATCGACGACCGTCTACCGGTTGGTAGTGAGGTCGGCACAGGCCGTGTCCTGGGAACTACCGGTGACTTCATCCGGTTAGTAAATGATCTTAACATCGAGACGATTATTATTGCTGATACCAATCTCATTCGCGAACGACTGATCGTGCTCGATGGGGCAATGGATTTGTTGAATCGTCTCGAAGTCCGCCTGGCACCCGGTCTATTCGATCTGTTGACAATTGGAGTTCAGGTACACGAGCAGGGTGCAGTTCCCTTGCTAAGCCTCAATAAAACCCGTATTACCGGCATCCACGCTATCGGCAAATTGCTGATTGACCGCATTGGCGCCTTGATCGGCCTTATCCTGCTCGCACCACTCTTCCTGGTCGTCGCAATCGCGATTCGGCTTGATAGTCCGGGTAAAATCTTTCACCGCCGTCGCGTTATGGGTGTTGGATATCGCCAGTTCGATGCGTTTAAGTTTCGCACAATGTACGAAGATGGTGACCGGCGCTTGACCCCTGCCCAACGTGAAGAACTGGCGCAGAAGGGCAAGCTCAAGGACGATCCCCGTATTACCCGCGTCGGTAAATTTCTGCGCCGCACCAGCATCGACGAGTTACCTCAATTGATTAATGTTCTGCTTGGCCAGATGAGTCTGGTTGGGCCACGCATGATCACCGCTGCCGAGATGCACCATTTTGGGCGCTGGCAACACAACCTGCTGATGGTACGCCCCGGTCTCACCGGCTTGTGGCAGATTAGCGGACGTAGCAACCTGGGTTACGCTGATCGGGTGCGCCTTGACATGCATTACATCCGCAATTACTCGATCTGGCTTGACCTGCTGATCATCTATCGTACAATTCCGGCCCTGTTGAAGGGCGAAGGCGCATACTGAGACTACCTCGTTCACCAGGGGGGAGGGCACCATGAAACAACACACACTGCGCGCTGCTGTTATCGGTGTCGGGAGCATGGGACGCAACCACGCCCGCGTCTACGCCACCATGCCAGATGTCGAGCTGGTTGCCGTCTGTGATACCAACTATGCAGCCGCCAGCAGCCTGGCAAACATCTACCGCTGCCGGATCTATACTGATTATCATGCCATGCTCGCCAACGAGGAGCTTGATCTGGTTTCGGTCGTTGTACCGACAAAACACCACTTTGCCGTTGCCAGCGCTGCGATTGCCCGTGGTGTGCACGTTCTGGTCGAAAAACCGATTGCCGCAACGGTTGAGCAGGGCTGGTTGTTGATCGAAGCTGCCCGTCGCCACGGTGTCATTCTTACGGTCGGACATATCGAACGCTTCAATCCGGCCATCATTGCCCTGAAAGAACAACTCGACAACCACGAATTGGGCAACCTGTTTCAGATCACATCACGGCGCGTGGGGCCATTTCCGGGTCGCATCGCCGATGTCGGTGTCGTCATCGACCTGGCCACCCACGAGATTGACATTCTCAATTATCTGATCGGCTCGCCGATTGTGCGTATGCACGTCGAACTTCATCGTCACATCCACCAGAGCCACGAAGACATGCTCTCGGCGTTACTCCGGTTTGAAAATGGCATGATCGGTATTCTCGACATCAACTGGCTGACGCCAACCAAGATCCGCGAGCTGAGCATTATCGGTGAGCGAGGGATGTTCGTTGCGAACTACCTGACCCAAGACCTGACCTTTTACGAAAACGACTCGTGTCAGGGCAAAGCCTGGCCGGAGCTGGCGCTCCTTGGGGTGAGCGAGGGGCGTAGCATCCGGTTGAAAGTACCACGACGAGAACCACTCTACGAAGAACTACGCAGCTTCTGCGAAGCCGTGCGCCACGAGACTGCACCACCGGTCAGCGGTGAAGCAGGTGTTGCTGCGCTTGAAATTGCCAATCAGATCGTCGATACCGGGTTGCGCGAACAACCCGCCGCCCGCCTGATCGAACGGGCACTGGCCGTTGGCGGCTAATAGAGGTGATACCAGCTCTTGCTCAAGGATGTGCCTCATTCCGGGTCCGTACTGAAGCATCACCACGAGCTGCTGGCAGGTCATTGCAGACGAAGTGAATACGGTTTCCAGGTCGGGTTTCAGTCTGGCGTGCGGAAGCGAGGCTTCCGCACCCACCTCACACACTGATTAGGCGCGGGACGCGGCAACCTGAGCGCGGAGACGGAGAACAGCGTTTGCACTGTATACGCAGCACCAGTGTGCGATAGCGGGAGCCATCCGGCACTGCCGGCACTGATAGTTCCCGCCCCCGCTGGAGGCGGGCAAGGGTGGGGTCGTGTCGCAGCACCCTGCTGGCCGCAGCACCACCATTGCACAAGCCCCATCCATTCCCCTCTCCAGCCCCTGCACTCACGAACGCTTCACCCGATAACCGGCAGCCTCGCGATCCCAGGCGTTTCCCACACCCTCGGCTTTGAGCTTATACTTCTCGACCCGCTCGGTCGCCGTCTTCGGCAAACTCTGGCGAAACTCAACGTAGCGTGGTACGGCAAAGTAAGCCAGCCGCTCTTCACACCAGCGTATCAGATCAATCGGATCGAGAGTCGCACCGGGGCGCAACACTACGACCACCTTCACCTCTTCCTCACCGAGTTCGCTGGGCACACCAACCGCTGCGCTCTCTAACACGGCAGGATGGGCATTGACCGCCCGCTCAACCTCCCACGATGAGATGTTCTCGCCACGTCGCCGAATCGATTGCTTGAGCCGATCAATAAAAATCGCATAGCCGGCTTCATCAAGCTGCCCCAGATCGCCGGTGTGAAACCACCCACCACGCATTGCCGTCGCCGTCTGTTCTGGCTGGCGATAGTAACCCATCATCATCAGATGGTCACGCTGCGGACGAATCACTATCTCGCCGGGCACGCCCGCCGGCAGTGGCTGATCGCTGGCGTCCACAACTGCCAGCTCGAACCCCGGCATCGCCTTGCCAAAGGTACCAACCCGCACGGCATCGCGTGGATTAGCCACACAAAAACCGGTGGTCTCGGTCAGACCATACCCTTCGATAATCGTCAACCCAAACCGCTCTTCAAAGGCGCGCCACAAATCAGGCGGCGTCGCCGCACAGGCTGCAATGCGCACGCGATGCGCCCGATCATCGGCGGAAGGCGCCTGCTTCATCAGTATCGGGATCATCGCTGCCAGCAAATTGCAGATAGTGGCCCCAAGATCGGCGAGCTGGCGCCAGTAGCGCGAGGCACTAAACTGCTCGATCAAGGCAATCGTCGTGCCGCGATAGATGGCCGGTAATACCGTATGCGCCTGCGCATTGATATGAAAGAGCGGCAGGCTGGTGCCAAACACATCATCGGCTGTCGCGCCAATCATCACGTCAGCGAAGAGGGCCGCCGAGTGGAGATAGGCGTGGTGACTGAGCATCACACCTTTAGGTGGGCCGGTCGTGCCAGAGGTGTAGAGAATACTGTGCAGGTCGGTCGCACTCCCCGGTGAGGGATCGACCGGTCGCGCCCCACTGAGGGCGGTGTGCCAGTGGACGGCATCTGGCGGCGCCGTATCACTTCCTCGCACTACCAGATGTCGCAACGTCGGTAATTGGGCACGCAACGCCGCAATCCGCTCGTACAGATGCGCTTCGATGAGCAAAACAGTTGCCCCGGCATGATCGAGAATGTAATGCAGTACGTCACCTTTCAGATGCAGATTGATCGGTACCGTGACCGCGCCAAGGCAGGCACAGCCGAACCACGCCCAGAGATAATCGGGATTGTTCCCGATCATCAAACCAACGCGATCCCCTGGACGTACCCCGAGATCGTAGAGTACGCCGGCAGCCCGCCGCGCCAGAGCCACCGCCTCCGCATACCGCCATTGCTGATCGGCAAACCTGAGCAGCACGCGATCAGGGTACTGCTCTGCTTGCGTGTCAAGAAGATGCCAGATCGTCTTCATAGGCTTTGTCACTGCAATGAATCACGCTGTTCACCGGCGAACAGCTTCCAGAGCACTGTGCACCCGATTCAGCGCCGGTCGTGCTCTCCCATCATCGTCAGCAACTGCTCATCGCGGCAACTGCTCTGGATGCTGAGGAGACCCAACCAGCCTACTCCCGCCACCACCAGCACGAGTGGTATCCAGCTACTTCCCAACGCAGGCCAGAATGCACTCAGCGTCGCGATGGCACCACCACCTTGCCCGTGGTACCACAGCACACCTAACCCCATCAGCCCAAGTGCACTTACTTGCAAGGGGTGCAGACGTGGCCCACGTATCCCACACGACAGGGCAGGACGTTCTCGCCAATACTGGATCAGCCCACCGCCAATAACACTGAGCGCAACGCCAATCCCGCCACCCCCAGCCCCAAGTACCAGCTCCAACCCACCTGCCACCAGGAGTGCGCTGGCGATCCAGATCAACCAGTGTAACCATCGACCATTCATAACGATCTCATCTTAATCCAACTTCACCGGCCCCAATTCCGCTTCCAACACCTCAACCGCAGTGCGCAAAATCTTAATCCGGGCATACTTTTTATCTTCTGCCTCGACAATCGTCCACGGCGCATAGGGCGTACTGGTGCGAAGCAGCATCTCATCGGCTGCTTCAAGATATGCCGGCCACTTTTCGCGATTGCGCCAGTCTTCATCGGTCAATTTCCAGGCTTTGTACGGCACATGCTGCCGTTCTTCAAAACGGCGCAATTGCTCTTCGGGGCTGATGTGCAGCCAGAATTTGGCAATAATCGCGCCAAAATCAACCAACTGGCGTTCAAACTGATTAATCTCGGCGTAGGCACGACGCCATTCGTCGGGGCGGGCAAACCCTTCCACCCGTTCAACTAACACGCGACCGTACCACGAGCGGTCGAAGATCGCAAACTGACCACGCGGCGGCAACCGCCGCCAGAAGCGGTACAGGTAGTGGCGAGCTTTATCATCGCCGGCGGGGGCGGCAATCGCGTGCACGGTATAGGCACGCGGATCAAGCTCCGCCGTCAGGCGCTGAATGGCGCCCCCCTTACCCGCTGCATCCCAGCCTTCAAACACAAACACGACCGGTCGCTTCTGATGGTACACCTGCAGGCCGAGCAGATACATCCTGGCCTGCAACCGTTTCAATTCCCGGTGGTAGGTATCATCATCAAGACGCAAACTCAAATCAACGCGCTGTAAGGGGCTGGCTGCCCGTAACAGTGGCGCGACCGGCGTCACGACCACCGGGGTCGTGATTGGTTCAGCCTGTTGCAGAGTCATGGTAGAGGAATTGCCTGCATCTACCGGTGCTGCACGCGGTGTAGCGACAACCGGCGTGCGCAAATCGAGATAGTAGCGCCGCAACGCCAGACCACTATCATCAAGACTGGCCTCACGATCACTGGCGGTAATTCCCAATCGACTCTCCAGCGCCCCGACAATAATTTGCAAGACGGTGAGCCGGGCGTAACGCTTGTCGGCAGCCGGAATAATGTGCCAGGGTGCAAATGCGGTGTCGGTGCGCGAGAGCATCTCTTCGACGGCCAGATAGACCTTTTTGTAATGACGGTGCTGCCAGAGATCTTCCTCGGTCACCCGCCAGGCATTCAGCGGATCGGCCAGTAATTTCGCAAAGCGCCGTGCCTGCTGCTTTTTCGTGATATGTAACCAGAACTTGAGAATGAGCGCACCATCATCGGCCAGTTGCCGCTCGAAAATGACGGCATCTTCGCAATGCGTGCGCCATTCATCACGGCTGCCACCGGTAGTATAGGCCGCCAGCAACTCACGGTACCACGAGCGATCAAAGAAGCTCATCTGACCGTAGCTGGGTATCTTGAGCCAGAAACGGTACAACCAGGGATATTGTTGCTCATAGGTACGCGGTGGGGTAATCGAATGCACCCGAAAGCCACGCGGATCAAGGCGCCGGGTCAGGGTTGCAATTGTGCGGGCTTTGGCGGTGCCGGCCCAGCCTTCAAATACAAAGATGGTCGGAATGCGCGCTTCCAGCAGCATTTGTTCGAGATCAAAGAGCCGCGCCTGCAACCCCGGAGCCAGTTGCGTGTACTCTTCCTTGCTGAGCTTTACATCGGTAATACAGCGTTCAAGCATTGTTCATTCCTTACCGATAGCCAACAAACAATGGCCGTTGCCGGTAACGTAAAGGGTTGACAACATGATGGTTGTGTAACGCTATTGTACCACCGCCTGCCAGACATGTCCCCAACCTCAATCATTCGCTGATGCAACTGGTTGTATCGCCGTATGAGCCTGTACGCAGGTAAGGAGACATCTGAACTACCCGCCGTAACAAGAACCTGGAACCGGACACCTGTACTTTAGTTCGCCGTTGATTCGGAGCGCTGTGGAAACGAAGTATCAGGCGACACCCGACGTGTACGTTTCGTTAACAACTGGCAATAGTCTGGAAAGGGTCGCAGCGTATAATGTATAGCAAGTGCGGCGACGGCAAAAGCGTTCGTCAATGCCACCGCGCAACACCTCATGGCAACCCAATCAGAAAGGGTGAACGTATGGCCCATCCATCACCAACCCGGCGCCTGACCCAAACCTACATTGTGAGCTTTGTGGTGATAGGAATGCTGATTGTTGGCGGCTACTGGTTGCTGACAGCCAATACGTCACGTCTGTCACAAAATGACACCATGCTGGAAGCAACGTATCAGCAACAAATCCGCATTCAGCAGGCAGCCCTCTTTGCCAATGAGCTGGCTCTGTTTGCCAATGCCGCACAAGCCGCATCATTACGCGCTGAATTACGTACCCTGAGCGCCGAAATCCAGCAAACGCATCAACGGATGCTGGTCTCTACTTCCGCACCCTCAATTGCCCAAATGACGACTGACCTCGACCGCTTTCTGTTACACGTGAACAGGTTAGTCGAAGCTCCTACCGATCAACTCAATCGCGACAATCCCGATCTGCGTGCAATCCAGAGTATTGTTGCTGTCTTGCAGAGTGATCTCCGCACATCAGGCGACCTGCTGCTATCCCAGAGCCAGGAGCTACGCAATCAGATTGCGCTTTCGCAGTTCAGTATCTTGGCAACGATTTTTCTGCTGGTTATGGCCAGTGGTTTGTTTGTGCTGCGCCCATATACGCGCCGCGCCCGTCGCGAAGCCGAACAACTGCGCATGCTCTCGCTGGTTGCCCGCCATACCGACAACGCGGTGATTATCACCGACCGCGACGGTCGGATCGAGTGGGTGAATGAAGGGTTTACCCGCATTTCCGGCTATACGCTCGACGAAGTACGCGGTCGGAAGCCCGGCGAGTTTTTGCAAGGACCAGAGACCGATCCGGCAACTGTAGCCCGGATCAGGCAGGCACTCGATAATGGCGAGTCGGTAAAGGCCGAAATCGTCAATTACACAAAACAAGGACGACCATACTGGCTGGCACTCAATATTTCACCTGTCTACGACGATCAGCATAATTTGATCCGCTTTATCGCCATTGAGTCAGACATCACGCAGCAAAAAGAGATGGAGCGCATGCTACGGGCAGCGCTCAAAGAGAGCCGGGATGTGATGAATGCCCTCGACGAGTCAACTATTCTCTCAATTGCTGACCCCGAAGGGCGTATCCTGGAAGTGAATGAACGTTTCTGCGCGATCACCGGCTATCGCGCCGATGAATTGATCGGTAAAGACCATCGCATGTTCAAATCCGGCATTCATCCACCAGAGTTTTTCGCCGACCTGTGGCAAACCATTAAAGCCGGGCGCATCTGGCGGAACGAGATTTGCAACCGTGCTAAAGATGGTCGGCTTTTCTGGGTGGATACAACCATCGTACCGTTTATCGGTGATGATGGCAAACCCGAACGCTACCTTGCTGTCCGCTTCGACATCACCGCTCGCAAGCAGAGTGAAGAGCAGTTGCGGGCCAGCGAGACTCGTTATCGCTCGGTGATTACGGCAATGAGCGAGGGAATCGTGGTGATGAATCGTGCAGGTGAGATTGAAACCTGCAACGCCAGCGCCGAACGTATTCTTGGTCTGAGTCGCGATCAATTGATCGGACGCACCAGTTTCGATCCGCGCTGGCAGGCGATCCACGAAGACGGCAGCCCATTTCCGGGTGAAGAGCACCCGATTATGGTCTCGCTAACCACTGGCCGGGCCCTTAATGACGTGATTATGGGCATTCGTAAACCCTCTGGCGAGCTGACCTGGCTCTCGATTAACTCCCAACCACTCTGTGATGAACAGGGCAACGTCTACGCCGCTGTTGCCAGTTTCCACGATATTACTGCGCGCCGACTGGCCGAACAGGAATTGCGCTTCCAGAAGACCCTGCTTGAGTGTCAGACTGAAGCCTCTCCCGATGGCGTGCTGGTTGTCTCGCCCGAACGTCGCTGCCTCTACTCGAATCGGCGGTTCCGTGAAATGTGGAATCTGTCAGACAGGGAAGTCGATCACGTCATGTGTACGTGCATGGAATCGTTGCTGGCCCAGGTCTGCGATCCCGAACGAGTACGGAATGAGATTGAAGAGTTGTATGCCAACCCCAGTCTGAGCGGCAAGGCCGAGATCGAGCTGAAAGATGGTCGCACGTTCGAGCGCTATAGCGCCCCGGTTATCAGTGCCGAAGGTGAATACTACGGACGGGTCTGGTTTTTCCGCGATGTAACCGAACGACGTGCCATCGAACGAATGAAAAACGAGTTCGTGGCCGTTGTGTCGCACGAGCTGCGCACACCGCTCACCTCCATTCGTGGCTCGCTCGGTTTGCTGGCCGGTGGGGTAGTCGGCGAATTACCACCACGGGCAGCATCCATGATCGACATTGCCCTGAAGAATAGTGAACGATTGATCCGTCTCATTAACGATATCCTCGACATCGAGAAGATCGAGTCGGGCAAGATGGTCTTTAAATTCCAACCGGTCGTCCTCGACGAACTGGTACGCCAGACGATTGAGGCAAACCGTGGCTTCGGGCAACAGTATGACGTGGCTATTGAGCTTACTGCGACCTTACCCGGCGTTCAGGTATATGTCGATCCTGATCGCATAGCCCAGGTCATTACGAACCTGATCTCGAACGCGATCAAGTTCTCTCCGCCGGGAGGTAAAGTCGAAGTCGCCATCGGACGTGAACCACGTGGACGGATACGCATCACGGTTACCGACCATGGGCCGGGTATCCCGGTTGAATTCCGTGATCGCATCTTCCAAAAATTTGCCCAGGCCGATTCGTCCAATACTCGCCGACAGGGTGGTACCGGTTTGGGCTTAAGCATCAGTCGAGCGATTGTTGAACGGCATGGCGGTCAGATCGGCTTTGTCACTGCCAGCGGGGTAGGCACAACCTTCTACGTCGATCTGGCCGAGTATCGCCCCAATACAAACACCACCGTATCATTGCCACCTCAATCCGACAGGCCACGAATTCTGATCTGCGAAGATGATCACGACATTGCCGCCTTACTCTCGTTGATGCTGCAACAGGCAGGCTACGCAACCGACATTGCCTATTCACTGACCGAAGCGCGTGACTTACTGGCTCAGCGTGAGTATCGAGCCATCACCTTCGATCTGCTGTGGCCTCACGAAGATGGGGTCGTCTTCCTGCGCGAATTACGCACACAACCCCACACCCGCACCTTGCCGGTTGTGGTTGTGTCGGCCCGTGCCGGCGAAGAGCAATTGACAAACGGTCACGACCTGGATGTGGTAGACTGGTTGCCAAAGCCTATCGACCAGCAACGCCTGCTCGCCGCCCTACGGCGGGCCGCCCGCCGCACCGGTGCCGGGCGACCGCTCATTCTCCACGTAGAGGACGATAGCGATGTTATAGCAGTGGTAAGCCTGCTCCTGGCTGAGATTGCCGATGTGAAAGCGGCGACTACTATCAGTGAAGCGCAGGCATTGCTGCAAGCACAAGCCTTTGATCTGGTCATTCTCGATCAACACCTGCCCGATGGCAATGGCGTTGATCTCTTACCGCTGATCGAGCGCCTGCAACCACCGGTACCGGTTATTTTCTTCTCAGTGCATGATCTGGAGCCGGAGATTGTCAATCGAGTGGGGGTAACGATGGTTAAATCGCGCACCACCAACACCGAGTTGTTAACAACGGTCAGTCGTTTGCTTGATCAGCCAATTTCGTCACCGGTTACCCCAAATGAAGCTCGTTAGGAAAGGAGCTAACGTTGTGACATCACTACAGAAAATCCTCTTCATCGAGGATGATCCCGATATTCAGATGGTAGCCCAACTGGCGCTTGAGGCGGTTGGTGGCTATGCAGTGCAAATCTGTAGTTCAGGTGCAGAAGCACTCGCCACCGCCGAGCAGTTTGCCCCCGATCTGATTTTGCTCGATGTGATGATGCCGGGAATGGACGGGCCAACCACGCTGAAAGAGCTACGGAAACGCCCTGCACTGGCTAACACGCCGGTTATCTTCATGACGGCCCGCGTCCAGCGCCACGAAGTCGAACAGTATCTGGCACTAGGGGCAGTTGATGTTATCTCCAAACCCTTTGATCCAATGACCTTATCAGAACAAGTTGCAGCAATCTGGTTGAAAGCTAATGAAACCCGATCCCGCTGAACAGTTTGAAGCACTGCGCAAACGGTATGCCGCGCAAATTGGTGAACGTGTGGCGGCTATTCATGCTGCCTGGAACCAGCTTGTCCAGAGCGACTGGGATAAGACGGCTGGCGTAGAGCTACGCCAGCTTGCGCACAAACTGGCCGGTTCAGCAGCGATGTTTGGATTCGCTAACCTCGGTGCTGTAGCGCATGACATCGATCTCAGGCTGAAAGAGTGGCTTGAACACGACCAGTCCCTGGACACTCTTGCCCGTCAACATCTGGCCCAACAGATTGCATTGCTACAACATGCGGTAGGCGAATACCGCACTTCCACAGCGGTACCGGAAACGAATCAACCCACACCATCAACAGCGCCATCAGAGCCACCACCAGTACCCCCAGCAAACACGGAGCCTGCACCGCCTATCCCGCAACCGCAACCCCCAGCAACGCCACGCGAGCCAAACGGTCGTCCGCAAACCATTGTTTTGGTCGAAGATGATCGCGAGTTCGCTGCGAAACTGGTCGGTCAGTTGCGCCTCTTCAACTATGATGTCCATCTGGTGAACGATCTGGAAGGACTGCCAACCCTGATCCGTGCTATCAATCCGGCAGCCATCATTATGGACATCGTCTTCCCAGAGGGTGATCTGGCCGGTACCGAGACCATTGCCAACCTGCAACGCGAACGCACCGAACCAATACCGGTCATCTATATCTCGCAACGCGACGACTTTACTGCCCGTCTGGCAGCAGTACGCAGTGGCGGTCATGCCTATTTCGCCAAACCGGTCGATGCCGGGCAGTTGATCAATGCCCTCGACCGGCTGACCGGTGTCGAAGAAAATACCCCCCTGCGCGTATTGATTGTGGATGACGATCAGGAGTTTGGGCACAACTGTGTGCACAGCCTGGAAATAGCCGGCATCCATGCGCGGGCGATTACCGATCCGCGCGAGACCCTGAACCAGTTGCAGGTATTTCAACCCGATCTCATCGTCCTCGATATGTATATGCCGATTTGCAGTGGTAAAGAACTGGCCAGCATCATTCGCCAGCAAGATCGCTACGTCGGCATGCCTATCGTCTTTCTCTCGGCTGAGACCAATCGGTTACAGCAACAATCGGTACTCTCATTGGGGGCCGACGACTTTCTTGCCAAACCAATCTCACCTGCCGATCTGGTAGCAGCAATCTCGGCACGAGCGATGCGCGCACGCTATCTCCAGCGCTTTCTCATTCGTGATAGTCTGACCGGATTGCTGAATCATCAGGCGGTTGAAGAGGAATTGAGTCGCGAGTTCGCCCGTGCCGAGCGCCTGCAACAACCGTTGAGTATCGCCATTATTGATATCGATCACTTCAAGCGCGTTAACGACTCGTATGGGCATCTGATCGGCGATCAGGTCTTACGCAGCTTTGCCCGCCTCCTGCAACAGCGGCTGCGCAAAAGTGACCTTATCGGGCGCCACGGTGGCGAAGAGTTTCTGGTTGCCCTCCCAAATACCTCACTGGTAGAAGCCCGTACCTTGATTGACACGATTCGCACCAGTTTTGCTGCACTCCGTCACTATGGGCCTGCCGGCGAATTCACGGTTACCTTCAGCGCGGGGATTGCCGGCTATCCACACCACCGTAGCCAGCTTGGTGTGATGCAGGCTGCCGATGCAGCCCTCTACCAGGCCAAACACGCCGGTCGCAACCGCATCGTTGTTGACACAACCGCTGGCGATACACCGCCGCTCCTGCTACCAGCCGCAAAAGACGAAGCAACCATCCGCACCGAGGCACCCTCCTGGCGGGCTTTGATCATCAGTGCTAATGGCATTCAACGTCGCATGCTGCGCCAGGCGCTGACTGCCCAGGGTTTGATGTACGATATGATCGATGATGTTGAACGTGCCTTACAGTATGAAGCGCCAATCCCACCCAACCTCATTCTGGTCGATATGACGCAGATTGAAGGGGCACGCACTGCGAATATCATTCTGTTGCGCGAACACTTTGCAAAGGGACGTATTGTCACCATCGCCCCGGCAACCGCCGAACCACGTGCCGCGGCTACAGTTGCTTTCGGTGTCGATGATTATCTCCTCATTCCACTGGCTGCCGGCGCGTTATCAGCCTTGCTCGATCGCCTGAGTGCATCAGAGAGGAGCACGTAGATGAAACCCCATACACTGCTGATCGTTGATGATGACGATACCGTTGCCGAGATGCTCGAACTGGTGCTGCGTGGTGCCGGTTACGAAGTGCGGCGTGCTGCCAGTGGTGAAGAGGCATTACAGCAGATTTACAAGAATCTACCCGATGCCCTGATCTGCGATGTGTTGTTACCCGGCATTGATGGCTACACCCTGTGTAAGCGTGTGCGGCAGCATCCGCTAACCAAAACACTCCCGATTCTGATGCTTACCGCCCAAGGCGATATTAGTGCCAAGATTGCCGGCTTTGAAGCCGGTGCCAACGATTACCTGGCCAAACCATTTGAACCGCAAGAGCTGGTCTACCGGGTTAAGAACATCCTGGCGCGCACGACAATCGAGACCCCGACAACACCGGTACAACGCGGAAAGGTGATTACCGTCTTCGGGGCAAAGGGTGGTGTCGGCAAAACAACGATTGCGGTATCGGTGGCGCTGGCGCTACGCCTGCGTTCACGCCGACGGGTCGTAATTGTTGACGCCGATCTCACCTTCGGTGATGTTGCCGTCCATCTCAACATTGCACCCACGCGCAGCATCATCGACATCGTCCGCAGCGGCGACGAGATCGAGCAGGAGATGGTAAAACAGGTTCTGCTTTCCCATCCATCAGGACTGCAAGCCTTACTCGCTCCGCCACGGCCTGAAGAGGCAGAGCTGGTAAGCGCTGAACATATGACTCGCATTCTTGATTTACTGGCTGTGAATGCCGATTACGTGGTGGTTGATTGCCAGACCAGCTACGATGATCGCACACTATCCGTCTTTGATCGCACCGATCACGTCTTGCTGGTCATTACGCCGGAAATTGGCCCACTGAAGAATACCAGTTTATTCCTGAGCCTGGCTAACCAGTTAGGCATCGATCCGCGGGCGATCAGTATTGTCCTGAACCGATCTAACTCCGGCGTTGGCATTGGTGTTAATGAAATCGAGCGCGTATTACGCCGTAAGATCAACTATCACGTGATGAGTGGCGGTCAGCCAGTCGTCACAGCGGTTAATCGTGGCACACCACTAATTCTCGAACAACCCAAACATCCCTTCGTTCAACAGATTCTCTATCTGGCCGATCAGATGATGAAACAGCTTGACACTAATCAAAACGTGCAGACAGATACAGTAACCCGGTGATACCACACCGAAACCGATAGCAGACTCTCACTGATTGACACTGGCGCACCTATGATCATGAGGTGCATAAGCGACGTTGATACGGCACCGAAACCGATAGCAGACTCTCACCCCACCTCATCAACCTCAAAACCGGTAGGGGCAGGTGTAAAGCTAGCCCCTACCGGTTTTGGCATCAACAGGTGACAGACACAAGACCGGTACCTATCGGTGTGCTTCTATTCACTCCTACGGCGTCGCCGTGCGTTGTGGTTCGGGCGTCGGTGACGCCTCGATCACAACTTCAGGCGTGGGTATCTCGGTCGGCACCTCCGGTGGTGCCTCGGTAGGCGTCGGCGGTACCTCGGTGGGTGTCTCCGGCGGTGTTTCAGTGGACGCTGGCGGCACCTCGGTCGGCGTCTCTGGCGGCACCTCAGTTGGTAGCTCACCCGGCACCTCTGGCAACGGTGTTTCCGTCGGAGTTGGCGGCGGTGGCGGCGGTGGCAGCGGAATAAAGATCGGCACCGTTGGCGTATTGGTCACCGGTATCAGCTCATAGGGAGTCGCCGTCGGTGATGGTGTCAACGTTGGTGAAGCAGTCAGGGTTGGCGATGGGGTAGCAGTGCTATCGCCGCTGGCTGCAATTGTCGGTGAGATTAGCGGCGCTGTCGGTGTTGCTGATGCGGGCACGACCTCCGACGGTGATGCTGCAGGAGTAAAGAGGGCGCTAACGAACGCTACCCCACCCAGAGCATATCCGATCAGCGCTATCACCAGTACTGAAAGCAAAACCGTATAGATCAGCCGATCACGCGGGGTCAGGTCAGAGAGCCATGCCCGCAGACCGGGTGATGGCGATGGCGGTGAACTGACCATGATCGAAGGTACCCCTGCCGGTACAACTTCTGGGGCTGACGTTGTAGGTAACGGCATCCCCATGTATAATGGGCAGCGTACATGATCGGTCGATAGACAATAGCGAACCTGATAATCTGGCTCAACGCGAGGGATCTCTTGTGCCTGACCGGAAGCATAACAGCGATGCTCTGGCGTTGGTGACGCAAAGCGGATCGCCTGATTCTGTTTCAAACCGAGGTATGGGCAGTGTCCTGAAGGTTCAAGCATAGCGGCGACGCTCCTCAAAACCGGGTCGCTGCCAATTATACGATCTGGCTGCGAGCATCGTCAAAATATTGTGTAATATGCGAATCGTTATTCTTTCTGATGTACACTCGAATATTGTCGCTCTTGAGACTGTCCTGGCCGATGCCGGCTCCTTCGACGCACTGTGGTGCCTGGGTGATACGATAGGGTATGGCCCGGCCCCTAATGAATGCGTTGAGCTGATCCGGCACCACGCTGCGATAACGCTCACCGGCAACCACGACCTGGCCTGTCTGGGCAAGATTAGTCTTAACGATTTTAACCCCGATGCCCGGCGGGCAAACCTCTGGAATGGCTCCCAACTCACTGCGGCTAATCGCGAATGGCTGCTTCCGCTGCCGCCGGCCCGTAGCGCCGATGACCACTACTACCTGGCCCACGGCAGCCCACGCGAACCGATTTGGGAATACCTGTTGATGCCATCGCAAGCCATCGCGAATCTCGAATGGTTTAGCGAACCGGTCTGCTTTATTGGTCATTCCCACGTCCAGTTTGCTTTCCGCTGTCCACGTAACGATAGCCATTGTGAACGGATTATGCCAGAAGTAGATAGTCAACTGGCGCTCACCGCTGATGCACGCTACTTCATCAATCCCGGTAGTGTCGGGCAACCGCGTGACCACGATCCACGAGCAGCCTACGTCATTCTCGATACCGACCGTCAAACTGTTACCTTCAAACGGGTTGCCTACGATATTAAACAAGTTCAACAACAGATGCGCGATTACGGGTTACCACCCGCCCTTATCTATCGCCTGAGTGTAGGAATGTGATATGACACTCGAAGAGCAATATCGTCGGCGATTTGCCGGTTCAGCGACGCTCGCCGAGAAGGCACGTGTCCGCTTCCCCGGTGGTGCAACCCACGACGGTCGTTACGCCGATCCCTTTCCTCTCTTCATGGAACGAGCCAGCGGGCCGTATAAGTGGGATGTTGATGACAATCGGATGATCGATTACTGGTGCGGACACGGAGCCTTACTGCTCGGTCACGGCCATCCAACCATTGTCAACGCTATTCAGCAGCAAGCCCCCATCGCCACCCATCTCGGCGCCAATCATCGCCTTGAACTGGAATGGGCCGATCTGATCGCCGATCTCATTCCGGCGGCTGAGCGCATTCGCTTCACCGCGTCGGGAAGTGAAGCAACAACCCTCGCTCTGCGCATTGCCCGCGCAGCTACCGGCAAGACGACGATCATCCGCTTCGCGGGCCATTTTCACGGCTGGCACGACGCGCTTGCACCCGGTGCCGATCCCGATGATCCCCACCGCGGAGTATTGCCGGCAACCCTCTCAAGTTTGCTGATCTTGCCGACCGATCTTGATCAGGTGGCTGCGACGCTGGCTACGCATACCGACATTGCCGCGGTTATTCTCGAACCTACGGGTGCTTCCTACGGTTCGATCCCGCTCCCGGATACGTTTCTGATCGGCTTACGTGAGCTTACTCAGCAATACGGTGTGCTCCTTATTGCCGACGAAGTCGTTACCGGCTTTCGGGTTGCGCCCGGTGGTGCCTGCGCACGTGCCGGAGTACGCCCTGATCTGGTCTGTCTGGCCAAAATTGTCGCCGGTGGATTGCCCGGCGGGGCGCTAGTCGGACGGGCTGACCTCCTCGACCTGCTGGCCCATGACGAGAATGGCCCCCGTGGACGCATCCGCCAACAGGGAACATTCAACGCCAATCCTCTCTCTGCTGCTGCCGGCATTGCTATGCTACGTGCCGTCGCTACCGGCGAACCTGGTGCTATCGCCGCCGCACGTGGCACAATGCTCATCCAAATGCTCAACGAACTGTTTGCTTCGTATCGTTTGCGTGGCTGGACAGCCTTCGGTGATGGATCGATCTTTCACCTGTTTGTCGATCCGGCAACCGACCTGATCCCCGGTGAGATTCCGCGCAATCTGCCACTTGCCACGCTTAAACGCGGGGGTGATCCGCAAATCCTGCGCCGGCTGCGGATGGCGTTACACCTGAATGGTGTCGATTTGATGCGGGGGCGCAGTGGTTTTGTGTCGGCTGTTCATAGCGAAGAGGACATTCGGGCTACGGTGGCTGCGGTTGCCGCTGCTATCGAACTGGTGATGGCCGAACCCGCTTGAAATCCAGAAATAGCAGGTGATACACCTCTCTGCAACGTCACCTACTGCAACATGTAAGGAGTTTGTACCTGCAATGCGAGTCCAATCGATCACGCTACCTCGTTCAGGGCTATTCATCGGCTTCAGTGTCTTACTGGCCTTCTCCCTGCTCATTACCGTACCGGCTAATCCTGACTGGTGGCAAATTGTTGTGTTGGGGATTGTTCAGGGCATTACCGAATGGCTGCCGATCTCATCAACTGCCCATCTGCTGCTGATCAGCGAATTGCTCAACTACCAGGGCAGCATCGGTGGTACATTTGAAATCGCCATCCAGTTCGGTACAGTCTGCTCGGTCTTGATCTTCTACTGGCGTGATCTGCTTACGCAGGCTAACGCTGTGATCGGGCGCGGTGATACGCTGACCGTTACCACGGCTCGTACACTCTGGTTGGGTATCATCATTGCGTTTGTGCCGGCAGCCGCGGTTGGGCTGTTAGCCCGCGACTTCATCAAAGCCGTGTTGTTCGAGTCGCCACTGCTGATGGCAACGACCCTGATCATTGGCGGCTTTATCTTCCTCTGGATTGAATGGAACGGTACGCGGCAAACCCAAACGACTGCCACCGTCGATTTTAGCAACGTCTCCTACCGCCGCGCACTGATTGTTGGTATCGCCCAAACCTTCGCCCTGATTCCGGGGGTGTCACGCTCCGGCGCCTCAATTGTCGGTGGTCTGCTGGCCGGTTTTGATCGAGCGACTGCCACCGCTTTTTCGTTTTACCTGGCCATTCCAACCCTCGGCCTGGCGACACTGGTCGATTTGATCGGCAGCCTCGATCAGATTCAAAGTGGCGATTGGGGCCGGCTGCTACTCGGCGCAACGGTGGCGATGATCGTCGGCTATGGCTGCATTGGCTGGCTCTTACGTTATATTGCAACGCACAACTTCACGCTCTTCGGCTACTATCGCATCATTGCCGGTGTGCTGATTATCGGCGCAGTAGCGCTGGGCATCCTGTAGACGACTGCAATGAGGAATAGACCGATGGATGAGGAGCAGGCGACGTTCAACCTCAGCGATCAACCACTGACCCCGACCACGTCAATCCGTGAGGCCGGAGCGATCTGGCTGGCACGGCTGGCCAGTGCCGGCCTCGATGACGACGATGACGACGAACTCGACGAGCGCACTCGTGAACGTCAACGCCACCACGCCCGGCCAACGATTGCCAGTTACGAAACTGCGCTGCGCATCTTTGTGCGCTGGGCCGAACGGAACGGACGCGAGTGTCTGGGCGATTTGCAGGTAGCCGATCTGGTCGCCTACGCTCGTGCTCTGCGCAAACGCAGCTACGACCTCTCACAGCGGGCTGCGGCTCAGGCTGACAATCGGCGCGAACGACTCTCTGAGCGAACTGTTCACGCCTACGTGCGCCCGCTGTTCGGCTTTCTGGCCCTTGCCGACTCGCAGGGTGCCATCTCGTTTCGAGTTGCCGCCGCCCGCCCCGAAGTCAGTCGAGTACTGCCCCGGCTGCCCGATCCGGTCGCACCAACCCCACCTGATCTGCGCCGACTGGTACGCTTTTACGATAAGCCGCAGGGCGAAGAGCGTGAACGCCAAATGCTGACCCGCTTACGCAACGCGGCTCTCTTGCACCTGCTCTTTTCGAGTGGTGCCCGTATCTCGGAAGCATTGGGTCTCGATGTCGGTGATGTCGCCCGCGACCGGCGCATCTTGCCGCGGGTGATCGTTCGCGGCAAAGGCCGCCGCGAGGGAACCCTCTTCATCCGGCGCCACGCCGAACAGGCGCTACAACGCTACCTGTCCGCCCGTAACTGGCCGCCGGCCCGTGAACCGCTCTTCATCGCCTTCGACCCCCGCACGGGTGGCGGACGCCTGTCGCGTATCAGCGGCTGGCGAATCGTCACCGGGGCAGCCAACGCTCTCGCCGACCGCCTGGTCTGGGAAGGAAAGGCTGACGAAGCTGAACTATTACGTCAAGTTACACCCCACACCTTTCGCCATTTTGTCGGGTATCACCTGCTGAACGAAGGCGTTTCGTTGGCCGAAGTCTCGCAAATCCTGCGGCACCGCAGCGTCGAAGTCACCCGCAGCTTCTACGCCAGCTACGCCGACGTGCAATTGCAAGAGGTACACGATCAGTTCAGCGCCGATCCGTGGCCTGATGAAGAGTAGAACCTATTTCAAAAACATTTACAAGAAGTTCTCTCATTCATTCCTGACAGACCCTATGATCGTGACGAGTACACAAAACATCCCCGTGACCAGGGTGGTCGACGGCGTACCACGCGCCGGATCGTGAGCACGGCTGCTGCGGCAGCATGGCTGCCGCACTCCATACCGCGCGACACGCACATGATGCGTGCGTAAGGCAACCCATCCGGCATGTGATAGCACGGCTGGAGCGGCGCACTGCCACCGGGCCAGTCGCCCACAACAGCACCCATAGCGATCATACTCGCTGATACGCACGTGGTTGACACCAGTTGTAGGTAATGCATAGCTGGGGGCGGGTGAGGGTGGGGGCGTGTCGCATACTCCTTTTGCATCCCCGTGACCAGGATGGCCAACGGCGTGCCACGCGCCGGATCGTGAGCACGGCTGCGCTGCCGCAATCCAAACGTCGCGACACGCGCACAACGAGCGGGTAAGGCAATCCATCCAGCACATCATGGCACGACCGTCACCCCTCCCCGCCGTCAGGCAGCCCCGCAGGGGCTTTAATGCATTGAGGCAGGGTTTTACCCGCCGATCCACACTAACTCGCCCCCTTCCAATTCGCCGCCCGATACCCCCTCCCCGCCGCCAGGCCAACCCCGGAGGGGCTTCCACAGATTGAGGCAAGGTTTTAACCCGCTGGCGCGCCAACCCGCCGCTATCTTTATCCTGCATGACTTATTACGCAAGAATTTTGTTGTATAATACCAACTGTCCGTTTCCCCGTATCATCATCCTGGAACCCAGCAAAGTGGCTGTGTCCAGGCAGAGGAGTTACTATGGCCGAGATCATTCCCCTGACGCCGGCGGGTGCCGATTCAGCGACAGAACCGTTTCGTGGTGGCGCCTGCAAACTCCATCCCCAGACAATGTGCCCGGCCTTCGGAGCCTTACGGGTACTGACCAGGATCGAGGGCGCACAACCGGCAATGGTTACCGATACCGGCTGTTTGTACGGTCTGACGTTCGTCACCCATTTCTACGCCGCCCGCAAGAGCATCGTTGCTCCTGCCCTCGGTACGGCTGAATTGTCGAGCGGCAAGGTTCAGGAAGCAGCCAATGCCGCAATTGCCGAGGCTGCATCAGCGGCTAATACCACGTTCATTCCAGTTATTTCACTCTGTGTCGCCGAAACAGCCGGCCTCGCCGAAGAGTTGTTGCCGAAAGAGATTGACGGCAAGCCGGTCATTCTGGTGCGAGTGCCCGCGTATGCCATCCATTCCCATCCTGAAGCCAAAGACGTTGCCCTGGCAGCGGTGATGCGGCGATTTATCGACACCAGCGGCGACCACGAGCCGGGCACCCTGGCCCTGATCGGTGAGGTCTTTCCTGCCGATCCGCTGTTGATAGACGGGGTTGTACGCCGGATGGGTGGGCGCGTCGTCACGACGCTACCCGGTCGGCATGTTGATGAGATTCGGCAGGCGGGGCGGGCAGCCGCAGTCGCGGCCCTTCACCCCTTCTACCGCGAGACGATTGGTGTGTTGCGTGAGCGCGGTGTGGCGGTGATCAGCGGTGCTCCCATCGGTGCCGACGGCAGTGCAGCCTGGCTCCGTGCGATTGGGGCAGCCCTTGAACTCGATGAAGATGTGGTCGAACGGGTTGCTGCCGAGGAAGAAGCTGCTGCCCGCGGTTTTCTGGCCAGTAAGCCATTGCAGGGCGCGACCATCCTGGTTTCGGGCTATGAAGGGAATGAGATGCTCTACGCCCGCCTGTTGATCGAAGGCGGCGCCCATGTGCCGTATGTGAGCACGAGTATTGGGCCGAGTGCGCTCACTGCCGCCGACGAAGCCTGGCTGAAAGCGCACGGCACGCAGGCCGTGATCTATCGCAAAACCCTGGAAGATGATAAGGCGGCAATGGAACGCTGGTCGTTTGACCTCATCATCGGCACCACGACACTGGCTGCCTACGCTAAAGAGAAGGGTATTCCCGCCGTCTACTACACCAACATCCTCAGCGTGCGCCCCCTCTTCCTGGCCGGGGGGATGATCGCTTCGCTCACCTTTGTCCGTGATCTGCTCAACCGCAAGCCCATCTACGACCGCATGCTGGCCTTCTTCGAGGGTGATGATCGCCGGGAGGGACATCGATGAGTATCACGCTGATCCGCGATATTTCTGACACAAGTAGCTACTGGGGAGCGTCGTGGGTGTTTGGCTGCTTCCCCGATGTGCATATCGTCTGCGATGCACCAATCGGTTGTTACAACCTGCTCGGCATGGCGGTCACCGATTATACCGACGCCTTGCCACACATGGCCAACCTGACCCCAACCTCGATCCGCGAGGAGGATGTCATCAACGGTACTGCCAAAGCGCTGATTCGCACCATCGACGATCTGCGCACGATGGGTATGCTGGACGGCAAACGCTTACTGGTCATCTCCACGGCTGAGAGTGAGATGATCAGCGCCGATCACGCCCAACTGGTCGCTCGGATTGATCCCGACGCCCGCTTCTTCTGGAGCCAATCTCTGGAACAGGACGAATGGATAGGGCGTGAACGCGCTCTGCGCTTTGCCTGGGAACAGTACGGCAAGCCGTTTGTTGACGCGGATGTCCAGCCTCGTCCGCGCACGGTCAACATTATCGGGCCGTCCCTTGGCTGCTTCAACGCGCCAAGCGACCTCTACGAACTGAAGCGGTTGATCACCGGGATTGGTGCCGAGATCAATCTCGTTTACCCCTACGAAGGCAGCATTGCTACGACACCCAAACTGGCTGAAGCGGCAGTGAATGTGGTGATGTACCGCGAATTCGGGCAGGGGTTGGCTGAAGATTTGGGACGACCGTATCTCTTTGCGCCGTTTGGTGTGTTTGGGACGACGGCCTTTTTGCGCGAATTGGGGCAGCTCCTGGGCATTGATCCGGCCCAAGTTGACGCCTTCATTGAGCGCGAGAAGCGCACCACCCTGCAGCCGGTGTGGGATTTGTGGCGTGGGCCGCAGAGTGACTGGTTTGCCACCGTGGATTGCGCTATTGTCGCTGCCCGCAGCTATGCCGATGGTCTGCGCAGCTTTCTCGGCGACGAGCTGGGGATGAAGATTGCCTGGGTATCGGGCCGCCCGCGCCGGGAAGATGAACCCGACAATATCGAGATTCGCAAACGGTTACACGCCAAAGCGCCGGCCTTCGTCTTCGGTAGTATCAACGAGAAGATCTATCTGGCCGAAGCTAACGCTCGCGGTACCCATTTCATTCCCGCAACCTTCCCCGGCCCGGTTGTCCGTCGCACCACCGGCACCCCGTTTATGGGCTATGCCGGCGCCGCCAATATCATGCAAGAACTGGTGAATCGGTTCTACGAAACGGTGATCAACTTCCTACCGGTCGAGACCATCAATCCCGGCCCTGCCGGCCCACCCAAACCGACCTCTGCGGAAACGATGCCCTGGACGAAAGAGGCAACCGAGCGGCTGAACGCAGCCCTTGAGGCCGTCCCTTACCTTGCCCGCATCAGTGCCAGCCGCACCTTGCGTGCCGCCGCCGAGCAACTTGCAAAGGCACGTGGTCTGAACGAGGTTGGCATCGAGATTGTCGAAGCGGCAATTGCTCAGAGTGGCGCGGCGTGATATGCTGAACAGAGAACGTCGTCTCTTGACGGCGTTCTCTGCCGATGATCAGATCACGTTGCGGAGTAATGCTGCATGCATATCTTAGTGACCAATGATGACGGAATCGATAGCCCCGGCCTGTGGGCACTGGCCAAAGCAATGCGCGCGGCGGGTGCCAGGGTGAGTGTCGTTGCTCCAGCCGAAGAACAGAGCGCCATGAGTATGGCGCTGCCACCGCAAACTAACCGCGAATTACGCGCAATTATTCCCCCTGCCGAACTTGATGGTATGCTGGCCTTTGCCCACAATGGCTCACCGGTGGGCTGCGTGACGGTGGCGATGTTGAGTGGGGTGCTGCCTCCAATCGACGCAGTCGTTGCCGGCATTAACCGTGGCCTGAACGGTGGCAGTAATGTGATGCTGAGCGGTACGGTCGGAGCGGCGATGATTGGGGCGCTGTGGGGACTGCCGGCTATGGCCGTCTCCCTGCAATATATCGGCCCTGAGCCGATGCCGTGGGCGACGGCAGCTTACGTTGCCGAGCGCTTGTTTCCGTTGCTCGAACAAATTCGCGGTCAGGCACCGCTGGTGCTGAACGTCAATGTCCCCCACGTCGCTTCACCAGACGATCTGCGCGGATTTCGCCAAACCCGTCTTTCAGAGTTTTTCTTCGGTCACTACCTCGATATTGAACTCAACCCGACCGGCCCGGTGGAACGTTCACAAATCATCTTTCGCTTCGCTCGCGAACGGGTTCCCGATTTCGATGTCGATACCGATGATGGTGCGGTGCGCGCCGGTTACGTCTCGATCACACCATTGCGACCGCTGATGAACAGCAGTCCGTTGACGCTCAATTTACCCGATCTACACGCCTGATCATGCTCTGGCACTCATCCCGGTTTACGTAAGCCACGCTTCCGCGCCAACCGCACTGCTGGTTGGGCAGCGGAAGCGGTACGTTCACAATACCTTCACGCAGCGCTCCGCTTATTCGTGCTATACTGAGCAGCGGTCAACAACTACACGTTGTTCGACCAAAGGATTCGGGCCTGGTTTCCCGGAGGAAGTATGTCAACACTAATTGAAGCAATCGTTGCCCGTGAGGTGCTTGATTCACGAGGCAATCCAACCATCGAAGTCGATGTGCGGCTGGAAAGTGGTGATGTCGGACGGGCCATCGTACCCAGTGGTGCCTCAACCGGCGCCCATGAAGCGCTGGAGTTGCGCGATGGCGACAAATCACGGTACAACGGCAAGGGGGTGCTGAAAGCCGTACAGGCGGTCAACGAAGACATTGCCGAAGCGTTGATCGGCTTCGACGCTGCTGACCAGATTGCCCTTGATCAGGAACTGATCGCGCTCGATGGCACGCCCAACAAGAGCAAGCTCGGTGCCAACGCCATTCTGGGTGTCTCGCTGGCGGCGGCGAAGGCGGCTGCGGCTGCGTTTGGCCTGCCCCTCTACCGCTACCTGGGTGGTGTGTACGCCCACGTACTGCCGGTGCCGATGATGAACATCATGAACGGCGGTCAGCACGCCACGAACAGCACCGACTTTCAGGAGTTTATGATTATGCCGGTCGGTGCCGAGAGCTTCCGCGAGGGTCTGCGCTGGGGTGCCGAGATTTATCACATGTTGAAGAAGGTCATTCACGACCGCGGCTTCAGCACGACGGTTGGCGACGAAGGTGGGTTTGCCCCCAGCCTGCCTACCAACGACGCCCCACTGCAACTGATCATGGAAGCTATCGAGAAGGCCGGCTATCGCCCTGGCGAGCAGATCGTTATCGCCCTCGACCCGGCGACAACCGAGATTTTTGAGGATGGCAAGTATCATCTCAAGCGCGAAGGCCGTTCGCTTTCCAGCGCCGAGATGGTTGACTACTGGGTTGATCTGGTCAATCGCTATCCGATCATCTCTCTCGAAGACGGTCTGGCCGAAGACGACTGGGAAGGTTGGGCACTGTTGCGAGCGAAGCTGGGCGACCGCGTTCAACTGGTCGGCGATGACTTCCTGGTCACGAATGTGCAACGGCTTCAGCGGGCAATCGAGGCCAAAGCAGCCAACTCCATTCTGATCAAGCTCAATCAGATCGGTTCGCTCACCGAGACGCTGAGTGCAATCCAACTGGCGCAGCGCAGCGGATGGACGGCAGTGGTATCGCACCGTTCCGGCGAGAGCGAAGACGTTACGATTGCCGACCTGGTGGTAGCAACAAATGCCGGTCAGATCAAGACAGGAGCACCGGCACGTACCGACCGGATTGCCAAGTACAATCAACTACTGCGGATCGAGGAAGAGCTGGGAAGCGCTGCCCGTTATGCCGGTCGTAGTGCGTTTAAGGTGTAGGATCGCATAACATCTCCTGCACTATACACTATACACCGGGCGAACGTAGCTTGCAGGGCAATCGTTTGGTTGCCCTGCAAGCTACATCTGTCGGTAAGGGACGCTTAACCTTCAGATACAACGATCCAATCGCCACCCACGACAACCACCTGCGTCTTCACCCTCATCCAACCGACTACCGAATCATCAGGGCGGCCTGACGACCGCCCTGATAATTATTATCGTTCAATTAGCGCTGATCAATCGGCACATAATCCCGCCGCTGTGGGCCAACATAGACCTGTCGTGGACGGGTAATCTTCTGCTCGGGGTCTTCGAGCATCTCGATCCACTGTGCCAGCCAGCCTGAAGCGCGTGGAATTGCGAACAGGAAGGGGAAGTACTCGATTGGGAAGCGCAGTGCCTGATAGATCAGACCGCTGTAGAAATCCACATTCGGATAGAGCTTGCGCGAGATAAAGTACTCGTCTTCCAATGCAGTTCGCTCAAGCTCCATCGCGACATCGAGCAGCGGGTTGGCAGCAGTAGCCGCAAAGACTTCGTGAGCGATCTTACGAATGATCTTGGCCCGCGGATCGTAATTCTTGTAAACGCGATGACCAAAGCCCATGAGACGCATTTCACCCTTCTTCACCCGCTCGATAAATGCCGGCACGTTCTTTGGATGGCCGATCTGCTGCAACATGCGCAGTACCGCCTCGTTGGCACCACCGTGGAGTGGGCCGTAGAGAGCGGCTGCGGCAGCGGCCAGCGCATTGTACGGATCAGCGTGGCTTGAGCCAACACTACGCATGACCGAGGTAGAGCAGTTCTGCTCGTGATCAGCATGCAAAATGAAGAGCACATCCAGCGCTTTGGCCAGCACTGGATTTACTTCATACTCGCGCTGATTCATATAGTCCATCATGTACAGCAGGTTGGCGGTGTAGCTGAGCGAGCTATCGGGCAAATTGAATGGACGACCGATGCGGTGGCGGTAGGCAAAGGCAGCAATTGTCGGGATCTGGCCGATAATACGCCAGATTTGCTTTTCGCGCACAGCCGGATCGTGGATGTTCTTGGCTTCGGGGTATAGCGTGGACATTGCCGCTACGGAGCTGATGAGAATACCCATTGGATGGGCGTCGTAGCGGAAGGCTTGAATCAGCTCTACCAGGCTGTTGTGGAGGAAAAGATGCCGACTGATCCGGTATTCCCACCAGGCCAGGCGTTCCTTTGAGGGGAGTTCCCCGTACAGCAGCAGGTACGCAACCTCAAGATACGAACTCTGCTCAGCCAGTTGCTCAATTGGATAACCTCGATACTCTAGAATCCCCTTATCACCGTCGATGTAGGTGATGCTACTCTTACAGGATGCAGTATTGAGGTAAGCCGGATCATAGGACATCAAACCAAAATCGTCTTCCGATACTTTGATCTGGCGTAAATCGGTTGCCCGAATGGTGTTGTTCTCGATGGGAATCTCGTACGTTTTACCGGTGCGGTTGTCGGTTACGGTGAGAGTGTTCCTGGTCATAGCCATGCTCTTTCATGCTCACTGCGACTGCATCGCCATTGATACATCAGTGCTACCGCACTGTGATCGACATCATGGAGGCCGTACTACAGTAGTTCTATTGTGGTGGTACGCTCCTTCGTATTGTACCAAAAGTTGTTACAGATTGCACGGAGTTGAGTTATAGCCCACTCTGCCACCACCCAGGATTGTTGGGCAAGTGCTGACAGGTGTGTGACCCAACCCGCTGCGCCGGTTTAATGACCGGCAATCATGGCCGGTGCCACCACTTCAATCGGGACGCGCCAGACGGTTGTATCAGTACCTGCGACCGGTAGCGGTTCGAGGGAGGGCCAGCGGTAACTCCCAATCACAAGCCAGTAACGGCCCGGAGGTAGATCAGCCGGAATGGTCAAACGACGATCATCGATCACCACTTCACCTGCCTGCCAGAGACTGGTTGGGCGTCCCCCGGCTGCCGGTGGGCCATCGACATCAACAATGCGTTCATCGCGATCATTGCGGAGATGCAGCATAATACTCCGTTCATCGAGATTGCCACGCACTGCTTCCCACCACAGCGTGATGGCAATGCTTTCACCAGCCGTTACCCGCCCGGCACTCAGATCATACCCGCGCAGCAGCATATCATCCCCAAAACGAATGTTAAGAGGATTGACAGGACGGTTCATCGCTGTTGCAAGGAGCGGATGTTGCGCGACCCAATCGAGTGTAACATTGCCGGCCAGATCGATAGTGAATGCAAAGAGGTCTACCGGCGTCAGCAGAGCACGCTGATCGGTACCGAGCCAGAGCCGGGCTGTGTAAGCGCCGGGTTGTCGTACACCTTGCTGAACACCGAGTGGTAATGGTTCGCCGGCCCCATCAACGGCAATTGCCGTCCCATCACGCAGATCAATCGTGATCGTTTGCTGCTGGATGGTAGCAGCAACCGGTACGCGCAACCCGTAGCGCCCGAAGAAATACCCCTGTCGTCGATCCCACAACTCAATAGCGGCAACCACCGGGCCACTGTCCGGGTTGAACATCGTCAGTGATGTTGTTATGCGCAAGTCGTCTGCCGTACTGGTTGCCTGTAGCACGACATTATGGGGTAATCGCCCACGAACAACTGGTGGATCAGTTGTCAGCAACGCACTCTGAAGCAGGATCGGTTCGGCTCCGTGCTGACGCACTGCTACTGCCCGCGAACTCAACAGAGGGCCAACTGTTAACCAGCTTCGCCCTGCCGGGACGCGATACGTGCGACCATCAATGCTCAGGCCACTCTCGGCCAACGCCGCAACCTGGAGGGTCAACCAGCGCTCATCTGGTTCGCTGGCAGAAGGTATTTCGTTCAGTCCCAAACGTCGATCAGAAACAGACAGCGTCATTGCCTGATCAACGCGCAGCAATTGATCGAGAGGTAAATGGGCAATCACCGATTCCGGCTTTCGATAAAGAGCATAGGTGTCACTACGCCAGACTGGAGACGCGACAATTCCCCAGGCAGTCGGATCTTCATCGCGATGCAACAGCACGTAATCGCCAATACCTGTAGTATTTGTCGCTACCGACGTTGCATAGCCGGTACGCACCGCACCGTACACAGCAGTATGATCGAGTAAGTAAGCTGCCAACGCACTGTTCACACCCTGCACTCGTGGATCTCCCGACAGAAATACGCTACTCCCTGCCGGTACGACCTGCCGCAAATCGCGTAATGCCGGCAGGGTGTCGGCAAAGAGGCCAGGGCGCTCCCAATGATCGATAACAACACGCACAGCAGTAACTGCGATGGAAGCCCCGACACATAACGCCACACCAACAATGCTGATCAGGCGCCACCGGTACACCGGCTGCATCCATCGCTCAACCAGAGCTTGCAGACCGGCAACGGCTAGTACGACAGCAAGCCACCCTACGTAGGCTGCTGCTTTGAGGTAGCCGTAGTGATACCCTGAACCAAAGCGCAAATAGAGCAGAAACAGGATCACGCCGAGAAGTATCCCGATCCAGCGTGCACGTTGAGGGGTTACAACAAGTGCATAACCGGCCAGTCCTATCATCATCAGCGCAGCCGCCCCGGCAAGCGGGTTTAATGGTTCGGGTGCAGCACGCAAACGAAAGGGGGTTAGCCCAACAATATCACTCAGTGGCACAAAGCGAAAGAGACCAAGAGTGGTTAAGGGCAGACTGTAGCGGTAATTAAATCCGGCAAAATAGTCTGGTATTGTAGGTAACGCTAGCAGGAGTGTGACCAGAAAGAGACTCACCGCCTGCCGGATCACCCGCCAGCGGTCTTGCGTTTGCCAGAGTGTGACGATCCCGATTCCAGCCGCCATCAGGCCAACCGGGCCAAGCGCCGGGTAGTAGGTGATCGGCAACGCCGCCAGGCCGATGGCCGCTGCAACCAATCCCTCGCCAAACCGGGGAGCCTGAACAACAGCAAGCCCTACTATGATTGCCAACGGTATTAGCGGCCAGGCGGCAAGCTGCATTCCGAAGTTGAAGAAACTCACCCACAGTAAGAGACCATTGAGCACGGACAGTAGCGCAGCGATGGTCGCTGACCAGCGCCGCAGATCGAAGACAACCTGTAACAGCACGTATATACCGACACCACCCAACGCCCGCAACCAGGCCAGCAGCGGGGCAAAGCTGGTTAGCGGTTCACTGCCACCGAGCAGATCAACGCTTCCCTGCCAGATGCTGAACCCAAGGGTTAACCCGATCCGGGGTGGACTGGCATTCAGATCGCGTAGTGGATTAGCCGGAGCGGTGGCAATGGCGCTTACCGGCCCCCGGCTGAGGTAACGAGCGGTTGGCCAGTAATTTTCAATATCCCAACCTTCACCAATCGGTGCCGAGTAGCCATAACTCAATAACGGTGCGACACCGATAATGATCCCAACTCCTGCCACCAGAAGTGCCGGCCAGTACTGCCGCAGGGCTATGGATATACGCGGTGGGCCGTATCGCCACCATGCCAGCCCGTTACACAAACCACCGAGCGGCAAAAGAATGCCCAGTGCCAACCCTAATCCACCGAGAAAACGCACGACCCAATACCCAATGACTATCGTCAGTGCGTATCCCATCAGGGGCGCTAGCAACGCTCGCCATGGCTGAAGTACAGGCGGGAGCAGGAGTCGTGCAATTCCCCACCCAACCCAGAACGCCAGCAGACTTGCCGTTATCAGCGGCAACAGGATATCAACAACCAGCGTATTCATACCGATCCCGGCCTCATTGCCGAAATGGCAATCCCTCGCGCAGCGGGGCGGAGGGATCGCATCCTGCGACTGTCGAGGTCAACTATCAATATCCATGTAGCGAATCGTCGACATCATTGCCGACGGGCAACGTAGAACAACACCAGCGCCGCACCCAGGTAGAGCGCCGCCGAGACACCAATCAGCGCCGGTAGTGCTCTATCATACAACAAACCAAGACAAGCGCTGCCGACAAACCAGCTCACACCAAAACCGGCGTGAAACAGGCCATACGCCGCACCTCGCCGATCAGGTGGTGCCAATTGGCCTACCGCAGCGCGCAAGATTGACTCTTGCGCTCCTAACACTGCCCCCCAAAGGACAACACCGATGATAACGGTAAGCAGACCGGTACTGAAGAGAAGTGGGGTGCTCAAAGCTCCCAGAGCGGTTACCCCAACCAATGCGCCAAGGCCAATCCGGTCGTAGAGCAAGCCAAAGCCGAACGCAGCAACAGCATCAACCGTCATCGCCAGCGCGTACAATGCAGGAATACCCGCCGGCTGAACGATTTGCAGGCGCTGTAGATGGTAGGCAGCCAGGGCAAAATCAACACTGGCCGCCGCAAAGAGGGCAACGCCGGCCAAGTAATACCAGAACTGACGCGAAAAGCCGGTTGTGGTTATTGCCGGGGTTTGTCGCGCTAAATCGGCAGGCTGTGGAAAGCGCATCCGTGCCATCAACAAGACCATCATGCAGAGCAGGCCAGGAATAATCAATACCCCAAACGCCAGTTGAAAGTTCCCACTGAATGCCAGGATTCCGGCCAGCAGCAGCGGCGCCAGCACTGCACCAATCTGATCCAGCACTTCGTGCAGCCCAAAGCCTTTACCTGCACCTACTCGATCAGCAGCGTATGAGATCAGGGTATCTTTCGCCGGACTGCGTAACGCTTTGCTCAAACGCTCAACCATCAACAGACCAACAGCCAAAGGCCACGCATTGGCTAAAGCGAGCAACGGGACTGCAATAACCGTCAAACTATAGCCAAGAATAGTCAGCAACCAGTAGCGCCGGGTGCGGTCGCTGAGATAACCGAAGACCAGACGCAACCCATAGCCGATCAGCTCGCCAATCCCTGCCGTCAACCCCACAACCGCACCACTGGCACCGAGCAAGGCCAGATACTGACCACTCAGACTTCGGCCACCCTCGTAGACCATATCGGCCAGCAGACTCACGACACCCATGAGGGTAATGAACTGAAGGGCACGCTTGTAGGCCGGGGAAGATATAACGCTCATGGCAAACCTCTCGACGCATGTCCTGTACCAATGACCTGGACAGAAAGATGTGACCAGCAGGTAAAAACGCAACAGATATTAACGTCTATTAACGTCTTCCCCCTCCACGATGAGTCGCAAAGGCTACCAGAGCGTGCCAGATCGCAACTGCCGCCAGGCGTGCAGTACGATCATCAATATCGTATTGGGGATTGAGTTCACTGAATTCGATCAGGCGCGTGCGTGGCTCAGCACCGGCCAGCGTTGCCAGCGCAACCAGTTCATCACCGCGCATACCGAGCGGGTTGGGGGCGCTGACTCCAGGCGCCTCGGCAACCTGTACCACATCGAGGTCAAAACCCCAGCCGATACTCCCGGCATCACTCGTAGCGAGTAGAGACCGCATCGTATCGGCAACCCCATAGTGACGGGCAGTGTTCAACTCGATAATCGTCGCACCTCGTGTGCGCAGGTATTCAGTATACGCGGGTGAGTTGGCGAATGGTTGCACCCCACATACCCAGTAGCGTTGTGGTGCAATCAGACCTGCTTCAATCAGTTGCCGATAGGGGGTACCGCTATTTGCCGGTTGATCGGCCCGCACGTCGTAATGCGCATCGACATTAATTGCCAGCGGCGGCGGCGGAGCTGCCACTGCCATCGCCGCCATATCGGGAAAGCTAATATCATTCCCTCCGCCAAGCGAAATGAGCAACTTTCCATCGGCAATGATACGCGCTACCAGAGCCTGCTGACGCGCATGAATCGTTTCGAGGTCGCCGGTGGTATCTACATCACCGAGATCGCAGATCGTAAGATGTTGCAAACCGGTAATACCCAGGCGGTATAGACAACGCCGAATTGCGGTCGGCCCCTGCGCAGCACCGGGCCGACCACGATTACGCAGCACGCCGATGTCCTGTGGACAACCGAGAATCACAACCTGAGCAGCATCATACCCGCCCACACCGGGAATGACTAATTCACCCAGACGTTGGTCGTTCGGATCATCACGGCGATAGAAGAGATCACTCGCCGGGGGATGTAGATGTGACCATGGCACGTTCACTGGCGGAAGAAATCGATGACCTGGCTGCGTTCTTCTTCACTCGGCATCAATTCGATGAAGGTGATGCGATGCCAGGGGAAAATCACGGCCTGTACACCGGCAGCCAGATACGGCACCGGCTTGCCATCACGTTTGCGCATATTTGTCACTTTAATGAAGAGATCGCCGGGCTGCGGCTCTTGATCGATATCGGCCAGCAGCGGATCTTCGCCGGTGAGATGAAGAATGACTGTTTTCGGCATACAGAAGCCTCCGCAAAGAATGTGTCTTATCCGTTTGTTTCAAATCGCACCAATAGCATACCAAACTGTATTTCGTCACCATGGTGCAGCGGCACAGGACGATCCGGTGACACCCGTTGGCGATTCAAAAACGTTCCGTTAGAACTGCCCAGGTCTTCGAGAACATAGCTGCCATTGTGACAGACAATACGGGCATGGCGCCGCGAAACACCAGCATCGTAGCCCCCATCAAGACTCAAATCAACATCGGGAAAGAAGTTCCGTTGTTGATCTTTACGCCCAATGACCAGTTCAGACGTAACCGGCAAAACGATACGCCGTCCTGAACTCAAAACCACCAGGGCAATCGTTGCGCTTTCAGTCTTGGTAGCGGGCGCCGGCACGATGGTAGCGTCGTCACCGTCCAATTGGGGAGCTTCAGCAGCCGCACGATTCAGAGAGGCCGTGGTCTGGCGAGTAGACCTGGCATGGATCAAACTGGCACCACAAACCGTACAGAAGATAGTCCCATCGAGTTGTTGCGCCTGACAGTGGCTGCAAATCACCATTGGTCATCACTCCAGACTACGATTGCCCTTCGCGCCCAATCAGGCCACGTGTACCGTATTTAATCCGCTTGCGACCTTCTGCACTTGCCTGCCCGGAACGCAGCAGTCGGGTTGCTTCTTCCTGCACAGTACGGGCCAGTTCAATTTCACCTGCTTCAAACAGCCGCGTACCGGCCATTTGCAATCGTCGGGTTGCTTCTTCGAGCTTTCCCTCTTCGACTGCCTGCCAGGCACTGGCCTGGAGCCGATAGGCCACCAGCCGTTCCAGCCAGTGTTTGACCGTTGGATCAACCTCATCGCTGACTTCATCAGGATTGCGGGTTGTGACTGTGAGAACTTGTTCATGGCTTGCAGTGGCGCCATCACTCCCCGGTGTACGGTAGCGCAGGCCAAGACGAAGCAGCGTATGGCGACCAACCGGCAACGGTGGGACAACCAGCTCCATCAGTAACGCCTGTACATCATTTTCGGGCCAATCGCCGAGTGCTGCCGTCCAGACAAAATCAGCCTCTTCAATAACCGGTAATGGCCCGATGTACGGACGCACGCGATCAAGCGAGCGAAGCAGGGCCTGGGAAGGCAGCATAGCTCGTAAGTGGACATCCTGAGCAAAGATGTTGTGCATCCGCTCAACTTCAGCAGTAAAGATTTTGGTAATTTCCGCCGCCGAGGTGATGTAGTGAGTACGACTGTTCTCACGGGCCGCAATAGTTTCGAGTAAATCTTCGTTCCACTCACTCCCAATACCGAGAGCCGTAATCCCGATACCCCGTGATTGCGCACGACGGGCAATCTCTACACAGCGCCCCTCATCGCCGTAGGTACGGCCATCGGTGAGGAGGAGCAGACGATGGACGGCCCGCGGCATCATCGCTCGTTGTAATTCCTGTACACCAAGCGCCAGTCCGGTTGCCATCTCGGTACCACCCGCAGCTTCGATAGCGCTGATCTGGCGTTTGATCTCGGCCCGTGCTCGCGCCAGTTGCGCTGAGACCACAACTTCAGCACGGTCATTAAAGGTAACCAGCGCAAAACTCTCGTGATCGCCCAGCAGATCGAGGATTTGCATCGCTGCCTGCTTGACCTGCTGGAGACGCTCACCGCGCATTGATGAGCTGCGGTCGATGACCAGACACAGGTTGAGCGGCAGGCGCGGCATTTTGGTCGCACCGCTCTGCGCCGATAGCTCGACAAGGGCATAAAGCAACTGCGGCTCTTGACTGGCCGGTAAGACACTTCGACTGGGCGTGATGCGCAGGTCAACCTTACTCATAGCTATGCCTCATCGAGCGGCAACGAAACAACCACCGCCGAAATATTATCGTCGCCGCCGGCCAGATTGGCCAGCGCGATCAACTCTCGACAGACATCATGCGGCCAGGGACTATGACGCAGCGCTTGCTCGATAGCCTTTTCCTCAACCAGACTCCACAGACCATCACTACAGAGAACCAGATGCGAGCAGTTGGTCAACTGGTGGTAGACAAAATCCACTGCTATCTGCGGTTGTTGCCCGACGGTACGGTAAAGCTGATTACGCAGGGGATGATCACGCGCCTCTTCCGGGTCGAGCTGTCCTAATGCAATCAGACGCCCCACCGTCGAGTGATCAGTTGTAAGCAGACGTAATCCACCCGGTTCGTACACATAGCACCGAGAGTCACCTACATGGGCGATGTACAGGCCGTTCCCAATCACCAGAGCGGCGGTACAGGTGGTACCCATATCGGAACCGGTCGCCTGGGCTTCCCGCCAGATCGCCGCGTTTGCCTCCTGCACGGCCTCAATCATCAACGGCTGCAACGCTTCGATCAAACCATCCTCAATCACTGGCAACACCAGCCGCTCAAGCACGCTGGTGAGCACCGTCTGCACTGCCAGCCGGCTGGCTACCTCACCACCCTGATGGCCTCCCATACCATCAGCGACGATGAATAGACCTATAGCAACATCACTCCCCTCACGGGGAAGGGTCATAATCGTAGCCAGAGCACAGTCCTGATTTGCTTCACGCACACGCCCAATGTCACGTAATGCAGCAGCGGCAAAACCCTGCGCTGAACGGCGTAGCGTCAGGGCTGGCTGATAATCCTGCCCGATCTTGCGGGTGCCATCTTCTTCTGGCGGCGTCAGGCGCTGCAGTCGTTCGCGCTCAGCTTCAATGTCGGCCTGACTTAACGGTTCGGTCGGCGTTTCGTCCGCTGCAGGAGTTGTTTCATCCGACATAAGCCCCAATTCCCTTCGCTCTATCGAACTTACGCTTTCAAAGCGTAGAGATGATGATCCATGGAACCGATGTAGACAATGCCATTGACAATCATCGGGGTTGAGACAATCGCCCCTTCGGTTGGATATTTCCAGATCAACTGCCCACTACCGGCATCAAGGCAATAGACAGCCTGATCAACCGCACCGAAATAGAGCCGACCACCTTCTACCCGTGGTGAGGATGTGATCTGACTGCCAACTTCATACTTCCAGACCAGGCGGCCATTTTTGGTATCAAGCGCGTACATCACGCCATCGACACCACCCACAAAGACCCGCGTCCCAACCACAAAGGGTGATGAGTTGATGTAATGGCCGGTACGGAAGCGCCAGGCCGGCCAGCCACCTTCGGCATCGAGGGCGTACAGGTTCTGATCAAGTGAACCGACAAAGACCAGGCCATCACTGTACGCCGGCGACGAACGTACCGGCTGTTGCGTCCGCTGTTTCCATTTCACCGAACCGGTACGGCTATCAAGACAGTAGACATTCCCGTCGTCACCGCCGATAAAGACAGAAGAGCCATTGATACAGGCAGACGAGCGAATGGGGTTCCAGGTGCGGTATTTCCAGATCAACGTACCACGCAGACCATCAATGGCATAGACATGCTGATCATCGGAGCCAACAAAGATCACCCGATCATCAATTCGGGGTGACGAGCGGATCGCCTTGCCAGTCCGAAACGTCCAACGCACGCCACCGCGCCGCATATCGAGGGCGTAAAGCGTACCGTCTTCTGAGCCGATATACACCATATCCTGCCAGACTGCCGGCGACGAACTGATCCCACCCTCGGTCGCATATTTCCAGCGAAACTCGCCCCGTGTTGCATCAAGCGCGTAAACGTTGGTATCGTAACAGCCGACAAATACTAAACCGCCGCTGACAAAGGGCGACGAACGCACTTCATCTTCAAACTTAAACCGCCAGACCAACTCGGTGGTCTGCGCACCCTTGAGAACTGCCGGCGCTGATACCGTTGGCTTAGCCGTACCGGCCCCGGCCAGTGAAGGCACCGTCAACAACGCCTGGCGAAACTCTTCGGCACTCTGCCAGCGCGCTGCCATATCATACTCAAGCGCACGAGCCACTACCGCTTCCATCTCTGGTGAAACGGTTGGGTTGATCTGACGGATCGGGCGTTCTTGAAACGTAAAGGGTGTCTCGAGACGCGGATCGGTATTCGTCAACAAGTGGTGCAGAGTGGCTCCCAGCGCATAAATATCACCAACCGGCTCAGCAACTCCACGGTACTGCTCAGGCGGTGAATAGCCCTCGGTGCCGATCATTGTGCCTTTGCGGTCACCCCGATTAAGATTACGTGCAATCCCAAAGTCAATCAACACAATCCGATCATCGCCGACTACCATCACATTGGATGGCTTCATATCACGGAAGACAATCGGTTCCGGTTTATGATTATGTAAATACGAGAGCACATCACAGATTTGCAGTGCCCAGCGTGCGACCCGCGCTTCATCAAGCGGTTTACCGTGCTCCTCCAGCACCGTCTCCAGGTCTTTCCCCGGAATAAATTCCAGCACGAGGTAGACTTTGCCATTCTCTTCAAAAAAGTCATAGACCTTGGGAATGGCCGGATGTTGCAGGGTCGCCAGCAAACCAGCTTCACGCTGAAAGTTCTTCAGGTTCAGCAGACGAGTCTGCGAATCGGGGGCGCTTTGCGCCATCTCTTTGATTGCGCAATAGCGGACGACATCCTTAAAGCGCAGGTCGCGCCCGCGATACACCACGCTCATACCACCAATCCCAACTGGAGCCTCAACCTGATAACGCCCCTGCAACAGTGTACCGGGGCTGAGCATTGTCGGTATAGCCGGTGCCGACTGGCTGGCCGGTCGGGCTTCAATCTGGCGTGTGCCCTCATCTGCCGCCGCGGGGTGAGCAGCAGGGCTGATCTGGCGCGTCCCCTCCTCAGCAGGAGCGCCGGTATCGGCAGGTTGGGCATTGATAGCTTTAGTACCGACCCGTTTGATCAAACCCATGAATCACCTCACCCGATAGTAGTGCATGCGATTACTGTAACGTTATTGCAATCGTTTCTCTATTATAGAAGGTGTTGGTAGCTTCAGCAACCGCTATCAGGCACGAAATTGACATGCGATGCAAGATAGTTTTCGGCGCTGCACGTCGCCTATACCTTTACCCATCCGCGCACCCGCTCCAGGGCCTTCTGCCACCGCTCGTAGTGCGCAGATCGCTCAGCAGGTGAAAGGCGCGGCACAAAACGCCGGACATGCTCGTCAATCAAGGGTGGTAGCGATTCTTGCGCCCAGACCCCAGCCCCAATCCCGGCCAGCAACGCCACGCCGCGTGCCGTCGTCTCGGTATCAGCCGCTCGCACCAGGGGAACCCCGCTCAGATCGGCTTGAATCTGACAGGCCAGATCACTGGCAGCCAGCCCCCCCCCTACGCGCAACTCTTCTACGCTAATCCCGGCTTCGGCCCGCATCGTCGCCAGAATGTCAACCAATTGAAAGCCGATGGCTTCGTAGAATGCCCTGGCGATATGACCGACATCCACCCCCAACGCCAGCCCGAAGATAGCACCACGAGCACTCCGGTCTTCACTGGGTACGCCTAACCCATTCAGTGCCGGCACAAACACGACCCCACCACTATCCGAAACCCGGGCAGCGTGACGGTCGAGATCGGTCACCCGCCGCACCAGACCAAGCTCACGTAGCCAGTTCGCAGCCGCGCCGGTCGTGGTCATATCGGCTTCGAGGGCATAGGTTGCCACACCTGCAATCTCCCAGGCCAGGTAGGTCTTACAGATGCCCTGGGGCGGTGGTGAAGAACCAATCACCGCATTCACAAATGATGCTGTCCCGTGCGTCGCCACTGCCTGGCCAGGTGCACGACAATCATAACCAAACAGCGCCGATTGTTGATCGGTAATCATTGCCAGCACCGGCACCATCGCTCCATCCACGGCCAGATCGCCAAAATGATGGATGGTTGGACGGGCAACCGGTAACGCTGCGCGCGGCAGATTCAAGGCGTCAATCCATTCATCCCACAGCGCACGTCGGCGCGGATCGTAGACTGTCATGGCCTGCAACAGCGAATGATCAAGCGCATGCTCGCAGGGCTGACCAAGCGCCTGCACGATCCAACCCGCGGCCAGCGACACGCGCAACACCCCACGTTCAGCAGCGCGACGAAAGGCTGCATCGTGTTGCATCCGCCAGGCCATATGCATTGCCCCGGCATACGCACCGGGAAACTGACCCAACCGCTCGCGGCGCTGCGGCCCTAACGGGGTCTGTTCTAACGCTGCAACCATTGGCGCCGTGCGCAGGTCTTGCCAGGTAATGGCATTCCCAATTGGTCGGCCACTGATTGCGTGCCAGGCAAAGACTGTATCGCGTTGTGAGGTGATCCCGCAGGCCAGCAGTTCGTTCCCCCGCACACCGGCCCGCCCTAACGCTTCCTGAATTGCTTCAGCAACACTGCGGGCAATCGCTGCCGGACGCTGCTCGACCCACCCCGGTTGTGGATACACGCGCCCCACAGGCCGATAGCCATAACCACGCACCTGGCCATCGGGATCGTAAATCACCGCCCGACTGCCACTACCACCCTGATCAATCGCGAGAAGATAGCGCTTACTCACAGACTGGCCTCATCTATCGCAAGAACACATGGGGAGTATTATAGCAAGATACACTAAGCTCACGGTTAAGCGCACCTTGCCCTATCCACTTACCACATCACACGCGCTTTTTCAGCCCTGCTACCTTCTTTCATGGTATCATCCTCGTAACACACCAAGTAGCAGGAGAGGAGGCATCTGGATGCCAGGCCCATTTCCCGGTATGGACCCCTATCTGGAACGGCCAGACCTCTGGCCTGACGTGCACCAGCGGCTGATTACATATATTGCTGACACACTTCAGCCCCAGCTTCGCCCGCGCTACCACGCCCGTATCGGGGAACGGCTGTACGTCATTCCACCCCAACGGTCGGTGTACCAGGACGTGACCGTGACTCAACGACAGCCGGTGTCAATCCCGACAACGAGTGGCGGAACTGCGGTGCTGGTAGCCGACACCCCGCTGGTAATTATTGCACCCGCAGAACCTATCCGCGAGCCGTTTATCGAGCTTATTGACCTTGCTCAGGGTGGGCAAGTGGTTACCGTCATCGAAATACTCAGTCCGGCAAACAAGACCGCCGGTGAAGGGCACGATGTGTGCCAACGCAAGCAAGCTGAAGTCCTCGCCAGTGATACGCATCTCGTGGAGGTCGACTTGCTTCGCCAGGGGATGTATACCGTCGCTGTTCCGCTACCCTATCTGACCCCATTTCGGCCCTGGCACTATGTGGTCAGTGTCAGTCGGGCCGGACATCGTGGCCGGTTTGAGGTTTACTTACGCACAATCCGCCAGCGCTTGCCCCGGATTGCGATTCCCCTGCGCCCACCAGACCCCGATGTTGTGCTAGACCTTCAGGCAGTCTTTGATCGCTGTTACGACCACGGCGCGTATGCTGATCTGATCGATTACCGTGCCAATCCCGACATCGCACTGCCTGCCGACGAGGTGGGCTGGGTGGATGAATATTTGCGCCAGCAAGGGCTGCGTGAAGGGGCGGTGTGACGATACGCTGACCAATTGGAGAACCCTTGCAACACTGCGTAGCAGTATGAACGGCAGCGCCTCGCTCAGGCATACCACAAATATGGAGCTTTCAATAGGTCTCCTGGTGAGCGAAGGATGGCATGAGGTCGGCAATTGCGTTCACCACCTGCACGAGTGTTCGACCGCGACCACGCACCTTAGCCGCAGCCAGACGATCTGGGGGTAGCATTGCCGTCAGGCTGGCATTAAGGGCTTCAGCCCGCTCGCGAAACGCCTGATCGAGAGCCGGGTGGTGTAGCGGTAATTGCAAAAGTTCGACAGCCTGTTCAGCCCGATCTTCCGCGGCCAGTACCGCAGCAACACGATAAATCTGAATAAGCATGTACGGAACTGCCCAGCTTGTCAGCAACAGCTTTAATGCAGCGCAATAGTAGCTTTTAGCATCCTGATAGTTGCCGAGGGTGAATGCAACATCACCGAGATTCCCCAAGGGCAAATGCATCCCCCAGCGTTCACCAATCTCGGAGAAGAGTTGCAGACTTTGCCGGTAATAGTGACATGCTTCGGTATACCGTTGCTGCATTTCGGTCACGATGCCAAGTAAGTTGAGTGTGAGTGCCGACTCACGCCGATTGCCAATCTCCTGCGAGAGTGCCAGACTCTCGTGAAGCAGACCTTCTGCCTCTGCATATTGAGCCAGACCTTCGGCGACACTGGCAATAGAACGGAGTGCCGTTGTCATGCCAGATCGATCATTGAGCAACCGGTAACGATCAAGGCTTGCCTGATACATTATTTTGGCCGCTGTATAATCACCCTGCCGTTCTTTCACCAGACCCAGGTACGCCATTGCGTGAGCAATGTCTAACGCCGTCTCTCTTGTTCCATCTGGAACATCGTGCAACAATGTCAGGCTCTGTTCAAGCAGACGATCTGCTTCTGCATATTGCCCCAAATGTAACGCAAAATCTCCCATACAGACCAGTAACCGTCCCCGTAGGTTTTGCCAGGCTGATGTATCAGGCCACTGGTGTGAGCTATCGAGTGCTCTGGCAAAGAGTTCTTTACCTTCTTGAAAGTAATTGCGATACTTGTAGAAGAGATGAAGGCTGCGTGCCGCCTGGGCCAAATCATCCCGTCTGGCAGTCTGAATTGCCCACTCCCAGGCAACCTGGATGTTTGGACGTTCGGCATCCAGGGTTGTTAGCGCAGTAGACTGATGATCACCGCGCAAATGTGTTTCGTGAGCTGCCAATAGCTCGCTGTAGTACGAGCAATGGCGATCACGGGCTACTCGCTCGATAGTGGGCATCGCTGCTACCTGTTCAGCAGCCAGATGGCGCACCAGCGTGTGCAGTGTATAGCGTCCTGGGGCTACGACCTGCACCAGCGATTTGTGAACCAGAGCAACCAGATCCGCCAGCGAAGCCTGCGTCACCCTTAACGCCGCCTCGCGACTCCACGTGCCCTGAAAGACAGCAAGCTGCGCTAATGTCGTCTGCTCACCGGGTGAAAGTAGACGCCAGGAATAGATAAACGTTGCGCGCACACTGCGATGACGTTCGGGAAAATCCTGGAAAGTAGTGGCAAGCATATCGACGTTTGTGGCAATAGCAGCAGCAATCTCCATCGGTGTGAATTGCTCTACCCACGAAGCTGCCAGTTCAATCCCCAACGGTAATCCTTCAAGCAGACGACAAATCTGAACAATCGCAGCAAGGTTTGCTTCATTGAGCGTAAATGCCGGCCAAACCCGGCACGCACGCGCTACAAACAGTTTTACACTATCGAATGTATCGCTATCTAATGCATCCGCTGCCGGAACCGGTAAACCTGTTAGCTGGAGGATACGTTCAGACTGAAAATGCAGCCGCTCACGCGAAGTCACCAGTATAGTCACTCGTGGTGCCGACTGGACGATTGCCCATAACAGCTCGGTTGCCGGTAACAAGTGCTCAAAGTTATCGAGCCAGATCAATATTTCGCGCCCTGACAGGTAGTTTAACAATTGCGTGCATGGGTCAGTCTTCCCGTGCAATGTGAGACCGATGCTCCCTGCAATAGTTGTGGCCAGCAATTCGCGTAGCGTATCGGTTTCAACCACCCTTGCATCTGTTCCAATCCCAACCAGAGGAACAAACCAGACCCCATCACGAAAATGTTGCACGACCATTCGTGCCGCAGCAAGGGCCAGCCGCGACTTCCCAACCCCACCCTCGCCAACGAGTACAATCAGTCGCTCGTCAGGCGCCAGCAACCACTGCCGGAGATGATCTAGTTCAAGTTGACGACCGATCAATGGGGTTTGTACCACCGGCAGATTATGCCTGTTTGGGGAGCTGAAATCAGTGTTTTCCCTTGCTTCCCCTGTCACACCAGACGGTTTGAGGTCACCGGTGCGAATTGACTCGGCCAGAAGCACCGTTTCAATCGCCGGTTCGACACCTAAGTCCTGAGCCAGAACCTGACGACAATGCTCATATTGGCTCAAGGCGGCACTGCGATGACCTGCCAGCGCCTGGGCTAACATTACCTGGCGATGCGCATTTTCATTCAACGGATCCAGTTCTATCTGACGCCATGCGTAGCGATATGCCTGGTCATACGCTGCCTGGCGCAGATAAAATGTGGTCAGATCGTCCAGTGCGTCCAGAACCTGATGGCGCAACCACTCCCGTTTGAGCAGAATCCACTCTTCAACAGCAAAGCTGTCACCGACGAACATTTCACTGAGAAAATCGCCACGGTAGCATGCCACGGCCTCGGCCAGATGCATCACACAAATTGGACAATCGGCGCGATCAGCGTGCGGGTGGCGCTCGCAAACTGCGAGCAGGTCGGTCAATGCGACGACATCGATCCAGACATCAGCACGTGCGTTGAAGCGAACAGTGCCTGAGTCGACCTGAATATACTCAGTGCCATCAACATTCAGCAGTTTACGCAAGGCGAAGAGCGCTTGACGCAGATTAAGGCGGGCTGCCGTTTCGGGATGATCCGGCCAGAACATGCCGGCCAGGACGGAGCGGTCATGAGGGTGATGAGCTTCTACAGACAGGTAGGCCAGTAAGGCTCGATTTTTCACCGAACGAAAAGCCGTCACTTCCTGGTCATCAAGCCTGACCTGCATTGAGCCAAGTAGAGAGATGGAGAGGCGTTTCATAGCGACATTATATCAGGCCACACGTCCGTTTGAAAGAGCGCTAACGATCCGTTAACGGTACCTCTGCATGATGATGGCACTGGTGGAGTCTGGCGGAGTGGAATCGGATTATTGTCTTGCAGGGAGCTTCCCAATGATTCATGTTTCCAAAGTGCGGTTTGGGTATCAGTCCTATCTGTTACGTCTGTGGCGGAGCAACCACAACGAACCCTGGCAAATCAGCATTCAATGTGTCCAGACCGCAGCGGAATGGCACTTCACTTCTCCAGAAGCCTTCTTCCATTTTCTCCTGAGCTGCATGGAAAGCGATGGCGAAAGTGGAAGCAATCGTGATTGATCTACGTCCACTACCACAACACCCTAACACAGGAGGTATTCCATGAAATGCCGACAACTTGCAGTCTCCCGTCTAAATATCATGATCATTCTGGCAAGCACTCTCATAGGTATTACCATCCTGATCCTACTCATCCCAGGAGCTGCCGCGCAATCACCGCAAGGAACACCACTTTCGTGCAGTGATAGTCCGTTTGGCCGAGTGGTGGAATTGGGGAAAGAACGCGAGATCTTTGTCAGTTTTAAGGGAAGTCCCGATTTTCGCGGAACCAGCAATGGGCTAAATGCCTCTCTCAACAACCTCGGCGAGCCTCAGCAACCAGGAAATATCCAGCTTATCGAAGAAGGTCTTTTCGCCAATGATGCCCAGAATCGCTACAACATCTCCTGGCTGGCTGCCACTGCTGCCGATCTCAATGGTGATGGTAAAGTGGAGTTTGTGCAGGGTTTTACTGATGCTATCGGGCGTACCCAGTTTGTCGTTCACGGCAATGGCAACGGCTGGAACGATGGTACGGACTGGAGTTGGAGCGATGGATACGGTTGGGTTGTCACCACCGTTGCTACTGAAACCAACTATATCGAGCGCGCAATGGCTGCCGGTGATGTGCTGGGCAGAGATAATGGCAGCCAGCAAATAGTTACTGCCGCTCGTGGCAATAATGCATTGAGAGTCAGTATCCGGGAAGGAGCAGCCAACGGCACGCTGAATGAAGTGGCTGCCTGGTCATCAAATGCCGAGAATCGCAATCAAGCGACATTGATCGACGTAGCAGTAGGGAACCTGGATAACGACGGTTACCTGGACATCGTCGTGGCGTTTCTCCAGGAAAATACCAACAATGTGCAGCTTGTCTACCTGGAATACGACCCCACTTATAACCAGGGCAGTGGATCAAACCTGAGCTTTCGGCTGCGTACACGAGCGTTCATCACCACCGAGATGTTTCCCACCCCAATAGATCTTCAGATCGATCTGGCCGATCTCAATGGCGATAGTCAAGACTCGGTGATACTGGCGTATAGTACGAGCCAAAACGATACGCCAGGGATTAGTCCAACCCTCCAGGTGTATACGTTTGATTTCAATACCAGAACCGGTGCGCTGGCTAGAAGCAATCTGCAATGGGTAGAAGACGCCAACGCTTCTACCTTCGTCATGGCAACCGGCGACATTGACGGTATCGCTGCCGGGAACGGTAACCGTCGTCAGGAGATTGTCCTGGGCTATAACAGTAGTGGCGTCAGCAATGGTAATTTTGCCGGTCTGAATATTAAGACCATCCGGCTGATCAATCTGAACACCCCATCACCACAACTGGCAACAACTGACCACTGGTGGAATAATCAAAATGGGCGTAATTGGGTGCGCTACCTGGCGCTGGCCGTTGATGATCTGGATCGAGATAACCGGGACGACGTAGTAGCCGCCTTTACCGACTCAACGTCAAACTTCGGGTTCCAGATGATCTATCTTCAGCAAGGGTTCAACAGTCAGGGTCAGGCCACCGGTCTCCAATTAAAGGGATCGCGACGTTCCGATCCAGCCTTCAATAGTGATCCGCAGATCGTGATGGGTGACTGGGATAACAATTCGTTGCGCGGCGTAGCCGGGGGAAGCTGTGCCAGTGTGACCGAGTACACCGTTACTGCCGTAGGGTTCGTACCACCATTCTGGCAAAACATTCAGGGCGATCAGAGTGAAAAAGGTGGATCAATTGGGCGCTCGGTCAGTCAATCGTTTGGCGTTGAAAACTCCCTGACGTATGAGCGATCACATACCGTTTCGGCATATGTTGGGGTAGGTGTAGAAGTAACCGGATTCAGCGCCTCGGCCCGTGCAACCGGTGCTCGCGAGTATGCGACCAGCAACACTCGTGCGACGGAGACCGTAACATCGACGATCAAAACATTGGGTCACTCGTGGGGTAGCGATGCTGTTGTCTACGAACCGGCTCAGTACAAGTGCTACAGCTATCAGATGAGCAACGGCACCAATCCACTACCTGTAACTGATGCGTCAGTACGCTTCTGCGAGTACATTCCCTTTAGTAATAGCTTGCCACTTACAGCCGAAGAGCTTGATAGCTGGGACAGAAACAATAGCAGCGAGACGGAATGGATCCCGGTTGTCCGTGATTGGAGCAGTCTCGCGCTGTTCCGTGGCACCTACACTGACCAGTCCAGTAATGCGAGTGCGGCTGCACTGGCTGTAGATAGTCAGATTGTTGCCGGCAGCTTTATCAGTGGGACGGTTGCGCAAACCAATCTGCAAGCCAATCCGTGGTGGCAGGTTGATCTGGGTTCAGTGCAGACTATCGATAAGATTCGGATCTGGAGTCCCGGACACCATACCAATGTTCACATCTTTGTCTCTAATAACGACTTTCGCACCATGAGTGGCCATACCGATCCTGCCAATCTCATTGGTGTGCCGGGCGTCTTTCACTACACGCTGGCCGATCTAGGTGTAGACCTGACAACCGGTGACCCGATTGGTCCTGTGACGACGTTCCTCACGCATGTAAATGACCAACCTGTGCGGGGTCGCTACATTCGTGTGCAACTGGCCGGAACTGACATGCTCAAACTGGCAGAGGTCCAGGTCTTTGGTCCCAATCATCTGGAGCCGGATCGCTATCCGCTCGATCTACGCGACACCGATCCCAACGATGGTTTCTTTGAGGTGTTACTCTATAACCCCTATCACACCACAAACAATGACACCTATCAATGGGTGAAGACCCGTGGTCGACTCCTGTGGGATGGACGTGACTACGACATCGGTATCCTGGTGGGCCGTGGCAATGCGAAGACGGAATGGTCGCTGACAACATCGCAAGAGGAGACTCAGATCCGGCGTGAACAACTCTCGAACGTGACGCGCATTGGCTATGAGATTGACATCGAGGCCGGCCTCATCGTCAACTTACAGGCGGGTTTTGGCGAGGAATTCAGTGCCGGTATTGCCAGTGAAACCGTTCAAAGCACGTCCTGGAGCGAGAATTTTGAAATGGGTGGCCTGATTCAAGGGTTCCCTCGCGAGTATGATGGTCAGAGCATGAACTGGGTGCAGGCCTGCCGCTATCGCTTCCACCCCTACTACTACGAACTCGTGGAAGAGTCAAGTGTCGGCTACCAACACCGTTTTCCGGTCCTTGATTACCTGGTACCTGATGATAATAACGAATGGGATTTACAGCGCACGGATAATCTGAACGCCTGTCGCAACGGTAATCAGACTGCCAGTACACCACAGACAACGGTTGACAACTTCACAACCTCCACCGGTCAAACTTCCACGTTCAACGTCTTGGCCAACGACGAGGGCAATAACCTTGAGATTACCAGTGTCGGTCCGGCGCAAAACGGAACTACCACGCACACGACGCGAACTATCACGTATACCCCGCGCTCAGGGTTCGTTGGTACCGACCAGTTTGACTACACCATCTCTGATGGCACGAACAGTGCCAGCGGTACCGTGACCGCAACTGTCGAACGGATCTATCTCTATGTGCCGGTAGTCAGTCGCTGACGATCCCGTCCCCTGGAGAGTTCAACGGCGGATAGAACATGGGGGCGTAGGCAGGATATGAAGCCTGGGAAAACCCTGAAACCCTCACCCCTCGCCCCTTTCCCGCTGCGCGGGAGAGGGGCGCGCAAAGGTCTGATCTGGCGCTTCCTGATACGATAAAAAGTTGCGTTATATCAAATCCTGCCATGGGCATGACCTGCATAATGCGGATGGGCGGGTTCGGTAGGGGCGGGTTCTGAACCCGCCCCTACTCGTCCCTACGGACGATACCATGTGCCCGTTCACGTTGTCATACGCGGGATGTGACGAACGAGGGGGTAGCGGAAGGGTTCGTCTTGAATCGCGTGCTATGCTAACCGGTAGCACGTACTGTACTTCGTACCAGACTCAGGTTGAAACTATTACCCAAATCCCAGCACAAGTTCTATCCACCCTGCCCATACTGTCCGTCTTCCATTATTATCTCAATGGTATCGTTTTTAATAATGGAAAGCTGGGTTTAGTCTAGCCAAACCGACTCTCAAAAAATTTACTCATAATCGATGCTTTTGAGATTTTTAACTTTGTTTTTACAAAAATTCATATTTAAAATCTGTGTAATTTGTCACAAAGAATGATTGCTTAAGCAGACTATACATTTTACGACAAAACTCATCTTATCTTCACACTATTTTGAGCTTAATATCAGATGTTATGGGAACTACAGGGATTATAATATCGTCTACAGGGTGTATCAGGCAGTAATTCAAGGAGGATGTTATGTACCGGCCAGGAATGATGTGGAGCATGCTCGCCCTGATCGGTGCGCTCATGCTCAGCAGCGTGGCCCCGCTCGCCGCCGCACCCTTCTCCGGGCGCACCAGCTTTGCCGACCCGCGCTTTGCAGCCATCTGGAGCCGTACCGACAGCGAGGCCGTGCGTGGTGGACGCACCTGGTATTGGGGACCAGGACCGTGGTTCGATTACGGCGAGTTCTACCGGGAAAGCCCCAATGCAATTCGCACCGTTCAGTACTTTGACAAAGCCCGCATGGAGATCAATCGCCCTGACGACGGCATTGTAACGAACGGCCTTCTGGTGAAAGAGCTGGTCAGCGGACGAATGCAGCTCGGTGATTTTCCCTACGATGTCACCTATCGCGATCCTTCAGACGTACCGGTCGCCGGTAATCCGCGCGCTGCTAACACGATTGCCCCTGGCTACCGCGATTTCGCCGGTATCGCAACAATTGACAATGGCTACCGTGATCCTTCACGACTAAACGAGCGCGTCTCCGCTGTGATCGCTCGCGGCGGCAACATTGGTATTCGCGAGGATCTTGCCCGGCCCGAAACGACGATTGTGCAGTATAACAGCGTGACGGGTCACAACATTCCGCGTGTCTTCTGGGATTTTATGAACGCCCGTGGCCGCGTCGTTGAGAATGGGCGCGTCGTTACCGCACCGATTGTTGACTGGCTCTTCGCGATGGGCTATCCGATCACCGATCCCTACTGGACACGTGCCGTTGTTGGTGATACCGAACGCGATGTCCTGGTGCAGCTCTTCGAGCGACGGGTCTTGACCTACACCCCGGACAATCCGCCCGGTTATCAGGTCGAGATGGGGAATGTCGGGCAGCACTACTTTCAGTGGCGCTATCCGCATCTGGGTGCACCGTGGGTTGCCCCCGATCCGGCCACCCCGCTGATCTACGCCTCGAATATCGACACCGGCAGCCACTGGGAACTCTACCGCGCCACCTTTGACGGCGGTGGACGACGGTTGACCTTCAACAATGGTGAGACGGTGGCCTTCTCGTGGCGGCGAAGCTGGGACCCTAACCAACACTTTCTGGTGGTTGACTCACGGCGGAATAGTCCTCAGTATCGCCAGATCTATTTGCTCAATGCTGTTGCTGCCGATGCCGGTGAGCAGGCAGCCGGCGCTAGCGTGGTTCGGATTAGCTACAGCAATGCTGACGGTAACTTCCCGCCATCGGATAACGACTCCTCAAGCATTCCGGGGAGCGAGTACAACGCCTCGGTGTCGCCGGATGGTACGCTGCTGGCGTTTGTCTCCGAGCGACAGGGGATTCCACAACTCTACCTTCGCCGCCTGAATGTGTCACCATTGCGCGGCTACGCCAGTCCAATTACCGCCTACGACCGGCCATGTAATGTTGAAAGCCCGACCTGGTCGCCCGATGGTCGCTATCTGTTCTGGGTTACGAATTGTGAGGGGAACTTTGAGATCTATCGGGCTACTATCGTGTTCTACTACATTGATGACCTCTTTGCGAGCATAAGTCTGAACAATATTCGCAACCTGAGCAACAACGCAGCAAACGACCGCTTCGCGCGCATCTCACCTGACGGCAGGACGATTGCCTTCGCCAGCGACCGCGACGGGAACTGGGAAATCTATGTGATGAACAGCGATGGGAGTAATGTGCGTCGATTGACCAACAACGCAGCAACCGACGACTCGCCAACCTGGTCACTTACCAACCAACAGCTCGCGTTTGCCAGTGATCGTGACGGTGACTTCGAGATTTACATTCTCAATGTCAGTGATGGCGCTATCGTGCAGCAGGTGACACAAAACACTGCCCAGGATCGCTGGCCGTTGTGGGCGCAATAAACCAGCCTGACAGGGGATCAGGGTGATCTAGGGTAAGTTCATCTACCCATGCTAACGGGCGTGGGGCGGGTTGGCAGCCCACCTCACGTCCTGATGGTAGCCGCGGTACGATCCCTCTTCAGGTGGCAGCCGGCTCGCGTGAGATCAACACCTTATCGACGCGCAGACCATCCATATCCACGACCGCAAACCGCCATCCCCCCCAATAAACAACATCATCGGCACACGGTACCAAACCTCTTCAGGTGGCAGCCGGCTCGCGTGAGATCAACACCTTATCGACGCGCAAGCCATCCATATCCACGACCGCAAACCGCCATTCACCCCAATAAACAACATCACCGGCCCACGGTCCAAAACCTCTTCAGGTGGCAGCCGGCTCGCGTGAGATCAACACCTTATCGACGCGCAGACCATCCATATCCACGACCTCAAACCGCCATTCCCCCCAATGCACAACATCACCGGCACGGGGAATTTGTCCGATCAGACTGATCACCAGACCGGCCAGCGTTTCGTAGCGATACGTCTCCTCTTCGGGCAGCTCGTCAACATCGAGCAGCGTGCGCACCTCATCAATCGGCAGCGAACCCTCTACCAGATACGAGCCATCCTCGCGGCGCACAATCGGTGGGGGCGTTGCATCATCATACTCATCGTCAATTTCACCAACAATCTCTTCCAACACATCTTCCAGAGTGACAACGCCTTCGATCCCGCCCAGTTCACCGACCACCAGCGCCATATGCCGTCGACTACGGCGAAACGTCGTCAACAACGCCGAGGCACGACTGTTTTCCGGGACATACAGCGGTGGCGAAACAGCTTCACGCACCAGCGCCTGTTCGCCCTGTTTCCGGTAGAGGAGAAGCAGATCGCGCACATGGACAATCCCCACAATCTGATCGGGTGTCTCTTCGTAGACGGGAAAACGCGAGTAACCGCTTGCCAGCAACTCATCAATGACTTCGCCGAGGGTGCGGTCAGCGGCGACCATTTCCACTTCGTGGCGCGGCGTCATAATATGGCGCACCGCCCGGTCACTGAAACGGAAGACCCGATCAATAAATTGCTGTTCTTGCAGTTCAACCTCACCGGTTTCGGTGCCTTCGCGCACCAGCGCTCGAATATCCTCCTCGGTCACCCGTTCTTCGGCGACGTTTGCCCTACCCAGGATCATCAGGACAAACCGGGTTGAGGCACTCAATAACATAATGATTGGCGTACTGATGCGGGCAAGCAGTGACATTGGCCGCGCCATAAGGGTGGCGATGGACTCCGCACTTTGCAGAGCGATCCGTTTAGGAACCAGTTCACCCAACACCAGTGATAGATAGGTCACCAGTAACACAACCAGAAACTGAGCCACCTGGTCGGCATAAGGTGCCAGCCATTCATAACGTGCCACCCAGGGCGCAATCTGGTTGGTGAGGGTTGCCCCGGCAAAGACACCATTGAGCGTCCCGATCAGCGTAATCCCGATTTGCACGGCTGCCAGAAAGCGGTCGGGGTCTTCCTGCAATTGCAGAGCAACCGCCGCCCCACGACTCCCCTCTTCGACACGTTGTTCGAGCCGGCCTCGCCGGGCCGAGACCACCGCCAGCTCGGTTGCTGCGAATAAACCGTTAGCCAACGCCAGCGCAATAATAATCAACAGTTCTTGCATGGATTCTTCTCTGCTATAGCCCTGGAACGACCAAAAACTGCACCCCGCCCACAACGGTGGACAAGGTGCAGTCGAAGTGTCACGAACATCTGTCGCAACGAGTATGAGGTAGCCGAAAGCGCAAACGGCGACGGCTTCAGTAACCGTCGCCTGCACGTCTGTTGCGCTGAACTACGTTCAGGTTCCATCTACTGATAATGGATGATCCGCAGAAAACTGGCTGCCTGTAACGAAGCACCACCAACCAACGCACCATCAATATCGGGCTGAGCCATCAATTCGTCGATATTATCCGGCTTCACACTGCCACCGTACTGGATACGTACCGTTGCGGCAATCTCAGAACCGTACAATTCGGCCAGAGTTGCCCGAATTGCCGCATGCATCGCCTGCGCATCCGCAGGAGTTGCCGTATCGCCGGTACCAATGGCCCAGATCGGCTCGTAAGCAATCACCACGTTTGCCATTTGATCCGGAGGCACCTCAAGCAGGGCAGCACGCACCTGTGCCGTCACAATCGGCTCGGCCTGCCCGGCGTCACGCTGGGGCTTACTCTCGCCAACACACACAATGGGACGCAGACCATGGGCAAGGGCGGCACGCAATTTTCGATTCACAAACGCATCACTCTCGCCAAAATACTGACGACGCTCGCTATGACCAATAATGACGTAACGACAGCCAATATCAACCAGCATTGGCGGCGAGACCTCACCGGTAAACGCACCCTGCGCTTCGGGGTACAGATTCTGCGCCCCCAACCCCAGCGGGCTATCGGCGACCAGCGCTGCCACGGCAGCGAGTGCGGTGAAGGGCGGACAAACGATAGCTTCGCGATCCGATAATTCACCGAGACCGGCCAGCAAATCGCGCACCAGCGTCGTTGCTTCGCCAACCGTCTTGTACATCTTCCAGTTGCCGGCGATTAATGGAATACGCATGAAAACCTCAGCAGCTATTTACAACAGGCGAACGAAGGTTTGTATTAATGTAAACAACAGATCATCGCTAAGCAGAAAACTCAAACCAACCCCAACGGCTGTCGTCACCGCAAATACCCGCCAGTCCCAGGCCAGCACCTTCGCCCCATCAAACGGGCCAGCCGGGATCATATTGAACAGACCAATCCAGGCGTTGAAGCGAAATCCGACATAGCAGATCGTCACCAGCAGATCAACAAATGGTGGTTGCAAGATCACAACCGGAAAGAGCAGCAAGAGAAACAACACCGACAACACCAGGTTGGTCACCGGGCCGGCCAGCGCAATGATCCCGCTCTGGCGCATCGTCAACAGACCACGGTGCCAGACAGCGCCCGGTGCTGCAATAAAGAGGCCAAAAAAACTGATCGCGATAGACAAGAGCAACCATCGATCATTCGCAATGAAATGAGCCTCTGCGCCGTAGCTACGGGCCACCACTCTATGCGCCAGCTCGTGCAGGACGAAGGCCACTCCGGCCACCACTGCCGCCACGACCAGGTTCACAAAGAACGTGCTACTCAGCAGATTTGATGCGCCAGTTTGCACAATCGCAAAAGCCAGCGTCGTCCCTGCCCACATCTTGAGCAGCTCGATGTTTTCGTCGCGCGGGCGGCTGAAAATATCATCAATCGAGGTAAAATCGCGCACGGCATCTCCCACAGTGGTTCATTAGATACAGCTCTCCTGTATTATACCCGCTTTGGCAATACTCTGGAGAGACTTACCCTTGCGCAGGCACCGTTGTCGGACATAGAACGTGATTTTCCACACATCACAGCTACGCCACAGACAGGCCGGGATGCACACCCGCGCCTGATGGTGAATGTGGTCTGGATGGCAATAATCCCTGCGACGCATGGGCAAGCGGCAATGGCCTGCCCGTTGCTCGCAGGCAGGCCGTCTGGACAGAGAGGATACAACGCGCTGAAGCTGAGGATTGGCGAAGACGGGAGCGACACATACATCACCCCGCCAGGAGCACATCTGGTCATTACCGACCAGCCGGATAGCAAGGTGATAGCACGTGCCGGAAAGCGCTTCTCAGCGGCGGCGAATAATCTCTACCAGCTCTTCAAGCGAAAGCTGCGAAAAGTGGCGCGGTGGCGATTTCGGCGTACCACACAACAACAACCGGTGACTGGGATGCAGATACCAGTCAGCCTGGCTATCGCACTGACGCAGCGTATCGTACACCGGTTTCAGATCAACGCTCGAACGACGCTGAGCCGTTACTCCCATATAGCCACGGCGGTCACGGTAGGCAAAGAGCACTGCCCCGTAGTTAAACGCCAGCCGGGAAGAGCCACCATCCGCACTTTGCACGGCAATACCCAACCCCCACGGCGTTTCAAACTCCAGGCGATGCTGGAACGCCTGCTCGAACCGCAACTGCCGCACCTCGTGCTCGTACCAGGCATCGAGATTAGCCAGCATCGCTTGCGCCACGTGATGTGGTCGGTTGGGATAGAGTGCGTTATAACCGGCAATCAGATCGGTGATATTGAAAAAGACATTTCCCGGTCGGTAATCAGCGTGATCGATCCGGGTCACCTGATCGACTAAACGACGGAGCGCCTCATCATCAGGTGCAACGGCCCGCCGGACAAGTTCCGCAGCACTGAGCGTCGGATCGGCGGTATGGTGGTGATCGAACCGGCCACCACCGGTATCGACATGAATGACGTGCGGATCAGAATCCACCGGCTGATCCTGCCAGGTGCGACCGGCAGGCACAAATTTCAAATCGGCGTCTTTAGCCGGGCCAAACCGCATCAATAACCAGATTGCGGTTAGACAGTCGAGATCAGGGGCCAGATGACCCACAATCGTCAACGGCGTTTCCACACGCAGGACTTTTCTAGGTATTACTCACATCGCCAGATGCTACCGGATGGGACAGCCGACTCAACACGAGACACCTTTCAATCTCAAGCAGGCATTTCTGCCGTCCACGCATCCTGCATGTCGATGGAGTAATACTAATTCATTCTCTAAATGTCAAATCTTGTGCCTAATATATCACGATTACCGCGCGCTCTCAAGTAGCTTGCGGCTGATAATTGCCTCTATAATACACCATTTGTCGCTGGCTTGAATTGTGATGAGAGGCACAGATAGACATCCCATTTCTCGCCGTTCTACTGCGGATACCCCAAGATGTCATCTCCCTCGTGCGCCAATATACACTATTTTACAACTATTAACTTGACAAATTTTTGTAATTAGCATACACTAACTATCGGCATTATATGATCCTGAAACACCCTTCTGCGCAACGTCAGCGCTGCCAACCGCCCCTGAAATGGTCGCGGCACATTCATACGTACCTTACGTCTGCATCTGAAGAGGGAATGTTTGTCTGTGAATCCTGCCTACCGCACACATTTGATCCTGAGCTTTCTCATCGACGGTGCCCATGTTTTGATCTGGACAGGGTTCACGATCTACCAGCTCACCGTAGTAAACATGTCACCGCTTCAACTGGTTCTGGTCGGATCAGTCCTTGAGATAACGATACTCCTCTGTGAAGTACCCACCGGCGTGATCGCCGATCTGATCAGCCGTCGACTCTCAATCATGCTCGGTTTCACGCTCACTGGCGGAGCGTATCTGCTGCAAGCGCTTGTGCCGACGTTTCCGATTGCCGTCCTGGGCGCTGTTATCTGGGGGGTGGGGATCACGTGCGTCAGTGGCGCCTATGATGCCTGGCTGGCCGATGAGCTGGGGCAGGAGCACCTTGGATCAGCCCTGTTGCGCGGCGAGCAGGTGGCACGGGTTGCAGCACTTTGCGGCCTGGCCGGTAGTGCTATCCTGGGCAGCATAGCCCTGGGGTTGCCGGTCCTGGTAGGCGGATGCCTGTTCATTATCGGTGCCGCGTATTGCCTGATTGCTATGCCCGAAACCCATTTTCGCCGCGCCGTTGATGACGAACGCACTACCTGGCACCGCATGGCAACGACCTTGCGCGACGGGGTGCGGCTGGTACGCCGTCGTCCGTATCTGCTACGGCTCCTCGCCGTGTTGTTCTTCTTTGGGCTGTTCAGCGAGGCCTGGGATCGGTTGTGGCAGAGCCATCTGGTACTCACCTTTGATCTGGCTGCGCTGACGCCTATTGCACCTATTGTGCTGCTTGCAGCGCTCATTGGCATTGAGATGCTGCTGTCAATCGCTGCCGCCGAAGTGCTACGTCGCCGCCTGCGCTCCGACGATCAGCGCCAGACGCAACGGCTGGTGTTCGGGTTTACGGCTGTGATGGTTGCGGGGCTATTGATCTACGGGCTAGCACCGCACATTGGCATCGCGGTGATCGCTTTTCTCGGTTTCAGTGTGGCACGTGGGCTGATCGGCCCCCTGCTGAGCACCTGGCAAAACGCGCAGATCGACGACTCACGGGTGCGGGCAACGGTGCTCTCGCTCGGTGGGCAAAGTGACGCGCTGGGGCAACTGGCGGGCGGGTTACCTCTGGGCGCAATCGGCAACCGCTCGCTACGCGCTGCATTTGTGACCAGTGCCATCCTCCTGGTGCCGAATCTGTGGCTGTTGCGCGGAAGACCAACATTAGCAGCAGTGCCGGTGCTGGAAGCGGCGGAACTGGTGGATGGAAGTACCACGAATTGAAAGGAACACTCGCATGTGTGCTGCAACGCTCATTGACACTACCGACGCTCTGCTCAGTCGCTATGATCAGCTCGACCTGCGTGGCCTGAGCATCACTGAAATCGCTGAGTTGCTGCGCCAGCAGGGCGCAGCGCACCTCAGCCCGATTGAACGCATCGAGCTGGCCGAGCGGCTCATTACCCGCCGTCGCTTCTTGATCGGTGCAGGGGCGTTAGCTCTGGGCATAATCACCGGCTGTGGGACGCAGGAGCAGGCTGCCGCACCAACGGCGATGGTGGCAACAACGCGCACGGTTGTCGACGGCCTGGGGCGAAGGGTCGAGGTGCCAGCCGTGCCGCAGCGCGTGGTGGCTTTACACGATCTGGACAACGCCTATGCACTGGCATCGCTAGGCTTTGCTCCGATTGGCATGGGCAGCATTACACTCGGTGATCCCTTCGAGCGGTTACGATCCCTCGGCCCTATCCCGCCAGCACTGGAGCAGACGGTTGAGGTTGGGTTATTGTACGAGCCGAACCTTGAAGCAATCGCTTCCTTACAACCTGATCTCATCCTGGGCACACGTGGCTCACACCAACAGATCCTCGATCAACTGACAGCAATCGCGCCGACTGTCCTGATCGATCAGACTGCTGGCGACGATGTGCTATCGAACCAGCGCTTTCTGGCATCGCTCGTCGGCGTGGAGGATCGGATCGACGAGCAGCTTGCCCGCTACGAAGCGAGGATCGCAGCACTCAGAGAACGCTATGCTGATACGCTAAACACCCTCGAATATACCCGCATCGACAGCTACGGTGTCGGTGCTGAAGATAACTACCTGATCCTGTTCGATCTGACCCCTGGCACCCGGGTGTTGACCGATCTTGGCGCACGACGATCAAAAACGAATGGCAACGTTGACAATGACCCGTTTCCCGCGATTAGCCTGGAGCGCCTGGCCGACTACGATGCCGATGTCATCTTCATCGGCGTTGAGGCCGGTACGCAGCCAGAGCCACAAGTTTTACAGCTATTGTCAGCGACGTTCGCCGGTCAGAACAATCAAATCTTCGCCGTCGATTATGGAGTCTGGGGCTTTCGACTGGTCGATGCACTCTTCATTGTTCTGAACGATATTGAACAGATTCTCTCTTCACGTTCGCTTAACACGGCAGGGGATTTTCGTTGACAGATAGGTATAAAGCAAGAGGCACATCACAATGGACACGCAACACATTGCCACAGACACATGGAGCATCGATCATCTTGCCCCCCACGCTCCGGCCACGGACGATCTGCTAGAACTGGCTACCTGGTTGCAGTGCAACGGCGCAGCGCACCTCAGCCCAATTGAACGCATCGAACTGGCCGAGCGGCTGATCACCCGCCGTCGCTTCCTGATCGGTGCAGGGGTGTTAGCCCTGGGCATGATCACCGGCTGTGGGACACAGGAGCAGGCTGCCGCACCAACGGCGACGGTGGCGGCGACGCGCACGGTGCGGCATGCATATGGCACAACTGACGTGCCGCTTAAACCACAACGGGTTATCGCACTCGATGCCTTCTTCACACTGACGCCTTTAGTCGAACTCGGTGTTCCTGTCATTGGTTCAGTCAGTCTGGGAAGTCCGGCAGTCTATCCAGGCTTAAGTGACCAAGAGAGTGCAAACATTGTGAGTATCGGAAATGGACGACTCGGTAGCCTGGAAACGGTAGCTGCTCTGAAGCCCGATCTTATCATTGGGATCGATTTTGTCGAACCACCTTACGAAGAACTAAGCCAGATTGCGCCAACCGTGATCAATTCCTACAGCCCTCGATTGGAAAGAGCAACATCGCGCCCTGGGCGAAGCGACCGGCACCTATGAGCGAGCTGAACGAGGAATTGCAGCATACGAAGAACGAGTAGCTCTGCTGCGATCTCGTATACCAGACCTCACAGTGTCATACCTCTCCTTAATTGGGGAAACACCACTGCTCTATCTTCAGGGTCCGAAAGCATGGGCGCCTGCCAGGATCCTTGCGGATGCGGGAGTTCAACGACCTGCCGATGAGATTGTCAGCGATGACACTTTCTTCAAGGCATTGAGCCTGGAAGTATTACCTGAACTCAAAGGAGATGTCCTGCTATACAGCGCCAATTACCCTGGCATTAGCCCAGAAGAAATCAGCAGTGTCCGCTCACTGCTCGCCAACCCAATCTGGCAACAAATACCCGCTGTCCGAGCCGGACGAGCTTTTGAGGTAACCGGTGCCCATTGGGAAACATTTGGCGGTCTACGCTCGGCACAAGGAGTTCTGGATGACATTGAACGATTGTTACTACCACTAGCGTAGCATAGAGGGAGCCTTTTTCGATGGCTACAGTTGCTGCAAATACTTCTAGCACACAGACCATCAGCATCAAGCGCTCGCGCCAGATGCTCTTGCTTGGCTTACCGGTATGTGCAATCATCCTCGGTCTTGCCCTGCTGAGCAGCATCGCTTTCGGCGCTGCGGACATCGCGCCTAACGATGTATGGCAGGCACTGATCGCCTTTAACCCGGCATCGACCGAGCACCTGATCATCCGTACTTTGCGGGTGCCGCGCGCGGCGGTGGCAGCCCTGGTTGGCGCAGCGCTGGCGGTGGCCGGGGCACTGATGCAGGGACTGACCCGCAACCCGCTGGCCGATCCGGGCATCCTTGGCATTGAAACCGGGGCGGCACTGGGTGTCGTTTCTGCCGTCTTCTTTCTCAAGATTGGTTCGTTGTACCTGTACGCTCTGTTTGCCTTTACCGGTGCCGCACTCACTGCACTGGCGGTCTATGCACTCGGTTCAATTGGTCGTGGTGGACCTACACCGCTGAAGATCACGATTGCCGGTGCCGCACTTACCGCACTGCTTTCATCATTCACCACCGGTATCCTGATCTTCAATCAACGTACCCTCGAAGAGGTGCGCTTCTGGCTGGCCGGCAGCGTCGCCGGCCGTGATCTCAACCTGCTGGCACAGGCGTCGCCATACCTGATCTGTGGATTGCTACTGGCATTGGCGCTGGGGCGGCAGATCACCACCATCTCACTGGGTGACGAGATCGCGAAGGGTCTCGGTCAACGCACCGGCTGGGTAAAGCTGTTGACTGCCATAGCGACCGTGCTTCTGGCCGGCGCCAGCGTGGCCGTTGCCGGTCCGATTGGATTTGTCGGTCTGGTCATTCCCCACGCGGTGCGTTTTCTGGTTGGAGTGGATTATCGCTGGATTTTACCCTATGCCGCATTGATTGGCGCCACCTTTCTGGTGCTGTCTGACGTGGCCGCACGCCTCATCATTCGCCCAACCGAATTGCCGGTTGGGGTCATGACCGCCCTGATCGGCGGACCCTTCTTCGTCTATCTGGTGCGCTGGCGGGTGAAACGATGACAGCGTGAAGGGTGATATGAGTGGCTGGCGATGGCATCATCAGCGTACCTGATCGCATGAGAGGAATATCGAGATGCAACCATTAGCGCAAACGCTGGACCGGATCCGCACAATCAGTGAGTATCTCAAACCAGAATTTGGCATACCTGCCGATGGAAATTGGGTGTCCGTAGCAGATGATTTTGTGTCAGGTTCGCCCTGGCTCACGAGCATGATCGCTGCAGAACAGACCCGCCTGCGCACAACATCTGCGGCTATTATCGGTAGCACGCTGTTGCAGAACTACCAGTGGCCAATTATTCCTACCGTGGTGGCGTGCTATCTGTTTGAACAGCGGGTGCCAGATTTGGCCCCTGCCAATACGCGCGTCCACTTCACTGCCGAGCACCAGGCAGACGCACTGGCTCTCCTCGGCGGACGCTTTAGCGCCTTACCTGATGACCCGGCAGCAGAACACCCGGATGCGACTATCGTGCCCGATCGCGCAGCGCTGCGGGATGCGATGCGGACAGGTATTGAGTCGCACTTTGCGGTGGTTATTGAACACATTTGCGCGGCGTTAGGTTGCAAACCGCGCGGTCTATGGCTGAACGTTGCTGATGCAGTAGCCAATGCGCTGATCTGGCTTGCCCAGCAACATGCAGCGTTTGACCCGACCCAGATCGAAGCCGAAGTTGAGGCAGTGATCCGTGTACCCGGCTCGCCGCTGAACAATCGGCAAGTTGGGTTGATCCAGCTCAGTTACGGTGAAAACCGGCAGCTTTTTCTCCGGCGGGCTACTTGCTGTTACTGGTACAAAACTGAAGGTGGTGAGTATTGCCTGACATGCCCCCACCGCACTGCCGAAGATCGGCAGGCACGACTCCTCGCTTACATGGCGCAGAAGTACACCCAGCAACAGCAGCTCGTTCAGGAAGAGGTAACGGCATGAGTGTTGAGGTTCCATCTTCCCGTGGTCAGCAGTCACCGTGGCTAACCCTGCGCACCCGTGGTCTTTCTTTTCGCATTGACCGACGTGTGCCGCCGGTACTGACTCTGGCACTGCTGGCAACGATCACAGCAATGGTGATCAACATTGGGGTCGGTGCATACCCTATCCCACCGCTCGATGTGATACGGACTGTGCTCGGCCTACCGACCGGCAATGAAGACTATTCCTTCATCGTGAACGTTTTACGTCTACCGCGTATGCTCGTCGCTGCGCTAGTCGGCATGGCACTTGGGGTGTCTGGAGCGATTATCCAGGGCTTGACCCGCAATCCACTGGCCGATCCCGGCATCCTTGGCATCAGCGCCGGCGCCAGCCTCAGCGCCGTGACCCTTATCGTGGTCGTACGCAACGTACCATCCGGCGTGATTCCTATTGCTGCTTTCGGCGGTGCTGTTACGGTCGCCACATTGATCTATCTTCTGGCCTGGCGAGGCGGCGATTCTCCCATTCGATTGGTCCTGGTCGGCATTGGATTGGGGGCAATCTGTAGCGCAGCCACAACCTTGATGATCACCTTTGGCGATATTTGGGATGTACAACGGGCGCTGGTCTGGATCACGGGCAGTGTCTACGGACGCTCGTGGGAAGAGTTCTGGCCCCTCTTGCCGTGGATCGTTATCTTTGTACCACTGGCCTTCTTTCTGGCTCGCGATCTCAACGCCCTCAATCTGGGTGAAGAAGTCGCGCAGGGATTAGGCATCCCAGTGGCCTGGCGGCGCGGCCTGTTACTGCTCACAGCGGTCGCCCTGGCAGCAGCAACAGTTGCTGCTGCGGGTACGATTGGCTTTGTGGGCTTAATGGCGCCACATATCGGGCGGAGACTGGTTGGTCCTGATCATAGCGGCTTGTTGCCAACCGCCGGCATCATCGGCGCACTCCTGGTCGTCCTGGCCGATCTGGTGGGGCGCACGCTGTTTTCACCCATCGAACTACCTGCCGGATTGGTTACCGCTGCCATTGGCGCACCTTTCTTTATCGGATTGCTGTGGCGACAGCAAAAGCGATGAACATGTTACGTCTACACGCATCGGGATCATCTGAGAAAGAAATGATCTATGTTGCATACTGAGAAACTTACCCTGGCCTATGATCAAACCATCATCATCCACGACATGGATGTTGCCATCCCGCGTGGTCAGATCACCGCGCTGGTGGGACCAAACGGCTGTGGCAAGAGCACCTTGTTGCGCGGGTTAGCCCGTTTACTGGCGCCGAGGGGAGGCGCAGCCTATCTGGATGGCAAAGCCATTCATCGGATGCCAACCCGTGAACTGGCAAAACAACTCGGTATTCTGCCGCAAAGCCCGGTGGCGCCAGAAGGACTAACCGTCCGCGAACTGGTTGCACAGGGTCGTTACCCTCATCAATCCTGGTTTCAGCAGTGGTCTGCCGACGACGAAAGCGCCGTTGTCAAAGCGCTTGAATTGACCGGCATGACCGACCTGGCTGAACGACCGGTCGATACCCTATCGGGTGGTCAGCGGCAACGCGCCTGGATCGCGATGACGCTGGCGCAAGAAACTGAGGTCATTCTCCTTGATGAGCCAACTACTTTTCTAGACCTGGCGCATCAGATCGAAGTGCTTCAGTTGCTGGAGCGGCTGAACCGCAGCGAACAGCGCACCATCGTGATGGTAGTGCATGACCTGAACCATGCAACTCGGCATGCTCATCACATTATCGCGCTGAAAGCCGGCAAAGTCGCCGCTATTGGTGCGCCCACCGAGGTAGTTACTCCAGCATTGCTGCGTGAGGTGTTCGGCGTCGAGGGTGCAGTCGTGCCCGATCCGCGCAGCGGCGTACCGTTGTGTATCGCCTACGGGATCGCCGTACCAGCCTCTGCCAATGATCGTTGCGCCTTACGTCCGATTGACGCAGAGGAGTTCTGTTTGTATGACCCGGAAAGGTAAGGAATAAAATGATTGCTACCACATCCGTCGAAACCGACATGAGCACTCTCGATGCTCTCGTTCATCATGCCCCCAACACCACAGATCTGGGTGAACTTGCCATGTGGCTCCAGATTAACGGTGCGGCTCACCTCAGCCTCTTCGAGCGAATTGAACTGGCTGAACGACTGGTGACACGTCGTCGCTTCCTGATCGGTACAGGGCTGCTGGCACTGGGTGCCCTAACTGGTTGTGGATCGTGGAGTCCCGTCAACCCGGTAACGTCAGTAGCGCCAACTGCCGCCGGCAATACCTCCCTGCAAGTAGTAGCGCTCGACGAGTTTGCCGGGTTGTCAATTCTTGCGCTTGGTGTAAAGCCCACGAGTGTTTTTCTCACGTTTGGCTATGCCAGTGCTAAAGCGGTGTTCGACGCCGCCGGTGTGCAGACGGTGCTAGCCTCACGCGACGGGGGCAATCTTGAAGCACTTACCGCGCTGAAGCCGGCGACCATTGTGGGTGTGTCGATCCCAACGACGGTGGCAGCTCAGGAGAAGCTGGAGTTAATCGCGCCGACCACCGTGATCGAGTACACCGCATCATGGCAGGATCAGCTTAAGGTGACCGGTACAGCCGTCGGTCGCGCTGAGGCCGCGGCTGCCCTCATCGACCGAATCGAGCGTGGGTTGACCACGCTTAAGACTGACCTATCCAGTGCGGGAAAGGCCGGTCAAACGATTTCGGTGATCGGAAGCATCGCAGGCAACTCTTTCGCGCTGAGTCGGACAGGCTTGGTCGGTTCGATCCTCGAACAGGTCGGGTTGCAGCGACCAGCAGCGCAAGACATTTCGACCGAGCCGACAAACCCATTCATCACGATCTCGGCTGAGCGTCTGAACGACCACGACGCCGACGTAATCTTCTTGCTGAGTGGTGGCGCCTATAACCCTGACACGCTCATTACATCAGCGCTCTGGGCGACGCTCGGCGCGGTCAAAGCCAACCGGGTTGTCAACGTAGTCGCCGAGTTGTGGCTCTCGTCCAACGCATTCAGTGTCGACTGGATCGTGCAGGATGTGCGTGCAGCGCTGCTGGGCGATGGGACGGTTGCAACCGAGTCTGATATAGTGAACCGCTGGCAGACATTTGTCGCGACCCAGCAGTGAGCGAAAGCCGATGCGTAGCGGAACAATGATCGTTCTCTCCAACACTGGAGAGATCTCGTCAAGCACCTGGTTACAAGTCAATAACACGTGCCAACGACAAATCCTTGCGGAGCCGAACTATCTTGTCAATCCCTGAACGGAGTCTTCACTATGGTATACCGACTATTCATCCTTGTCATCCTGCTCACTCTGCTCGCCGCCTGTGGAGGTGCGCCGGCGACTGTCACGCCTACGAGCGCACCAGATGCACTTACGGAAAATCCCGCACCGACAAGTGCGCCTGGCGCAACACCTGCTTCAACTGTTGCAACCTTCCCCGTCACCATCGAACACAAGTATGGAAGCACCACCATCCCGGCGGCGCCACAACGGGTAATTGCGCTAGGATACACCGACCAGGACCCGATCCTCGCCCTGGGCGTGCGTCCCATTGCGGTACGCTACTGGTTTGGTGATGCCACACGCACAGCCTGGCCGTGGCAAGAAGCTGCCTTCGGTGACGTTCGTCCGCAAGTTCTCAACATGCCCTTTGGTCAGCTCAACATTGAAACCATCGCCGCCCTAAATCCAGACCTGATCATCGCCGTCTCTGCCGGTATTACCGAAGAGGAGTACAACACCCTGAGTCAGATTGCCCCCACGCTCGCGCAATCTGATGCCTACGTCGATTTTGGTGTCCCCTGGCAGGAACAAACTCGTGTAATCGGGCAGGCGCTCGGACGATCAGAACAGGCTGAGGCATTAATTTCCTCAATTGAAGCACGTTTTGCTGAACTCCGACAGCAGTATCCACAGTTTGCCGGCGCCACAGCGGTCATTGCCTCACCAGCGAACGAAGGACAATTCTTCTTCTCTGGCACCCAACACGAACGGATGCGCTTTTTAACCTCGCTCGGCTTTGTACTCCCTGCCGAACTCGACCAGATAGCCAGCACATCGTTCTTCGGCTCGATTAGCGGTGAACGCCTTGATCTTTTCGATACCGATGTCTTGATCTGGACGGTTACTCCTGAACAGCGAGCTGTTATTGAAGCTAATCCGCTCTTTCAACAACTACGCGCCACGCAGGAAGGTCGCGTCATCTGGCTTGACTCTACCGGCGACGCCGAGAGTGATCTGGTCGGGCCGGCCCTGGTCTATAGCAGTGTGTTGAGCTTGCCGCTCGTATTTGAAGAACTGGTACCCCAGCTTGCCGCCGCTGTTGATGGCGACCCGACAACACAGGCTGCACAACGTTGAGGGGTATGTTGATAGCTAACCGTCCGGTTAAGCGGAGTCATCACCAAATGTTTGTGTCTACAGGAGAACCATCTATGACAGCGTTTCAGCGCATCTCCATGCTGATCGTATGCCTGATCCTGATCTCAGGCTGTGCTCAACAGACCGCTGGTCAAAACCCGACCAGCACACCTGATCTGGCAACAACACCAGCTCTCACGGTCGCCACACCAACCGTTGCCTCACAAACCGATCCCGCAGCGACGCAGTCTTGTCAGCCGGGCTTTCGCAGTTTTGATCACGAACTCCTTGCTACCGAACCACTCTGCATTCCCGAAAATCCTGAACGGATTATCGCCCTCGACATGGCCTCCGTTGAAATGGTGTTACTGACGGAGAAGACCCTGCTGGCCACCAGTGGGTGGATCTTGAGCGAGCTACCCCTACTCGCACCGCAGTTTGCCGAACGGCTGACGACAGTCGAAGATGTTGGCTACCCTGCCAATCTGGAGAAGGTCGCCCTGTTAAAACCTGACCTTATTCTAGCCGTTGGTGGCACAACGGTAGGTGAAACGATTGATGTTGATCAAGCCCAACAGATTGCACCCGTAGTCTTTGCCGATCCGGTCATCTACAACGACTGGAAACTGGGTATGCGCTTGTGGGCCGACGTTCTCAATGCTTCTGATATGTATGAGGCAATGCTGGCTAATTATGAACAGCGTATTAGTGAGCTACGAGCAGCGCTCGGTGATCGCATCCAACAGGAAATCTCAGTAATTGCTACCAGTACTTATGGTACTTCGCTGTGGATGCCCGATACACCTCCCGGCGCTATACTGAGCGATGTCGGGCTGCAGCGACCACCATCACAACGGTTTGTCGGTGAAGCCGCACAAGCCGAATACGGCGCAGCACAATACATTATGATCTCTGATGAACGGCTCGATCTCGCCGATGGTGATGCGATCTTCTTCTTCACCTATGCCTCAAGCAATCCTGAAACAGCAGCCGCAGAGGATGCTCACCTCAAAGCGTTTGTAGAAAAACCAATCTGGCAGTCGCTGAACGCCGTCAAAGCCGGACAGGCGTTTCTGGTACCGGGTTACTGGTGGCGTTCGCAAACCTTCATTCTGGCCAATCGGGTTCTTGATGATCTGTTTACCCATCTGGCCGGCACCCAGGCAACAACACCGGTTCTGATACCGTAGGTACAGTGACATCTCTCAACATACCGTAAAGGGTTAAGTAATCTGCGACGAGGGCGAAAAGGCCCTCGTCGCGTGTTTTGGGGATATGATCCTTCATCCTGAAGATATTTAAGGATGTACCTCAAAGCCAACTGTCGGCTATGATCATTTTTACAACGGCATCATACATGTTGGGGTACGTTCTACAGATAGGTCATCCGCTCCAATTCTTCAGGATAGCGTGCGCCCTGAATGGGGATCAGAGCCACTGCATCATTGATTCTTTGTAGATCAGATGACGTCAGCTCAACCTTCACTGCACCGATATTCTCTTCGAGACGATGCAGTTTCGTTGTACCCGGGATAGGCACAATCCAGGGCTTCTGAGCTAATAACCAGGCCAGTGCAATCTGCGCCGGTGTGGCATGATGTTGGCGGGCAATCTCGTCGAGGAGATCAACCAGCGCCTGATTAGCTTTGCGTGCCTCTGATGTAAAGCGCGGGATACGACTACGCAAATCGGTGCTATCAAAGTGGGTCGTTGCATCTATTTTCCCGGTAAGGAATCCTTTCCCCAAAGGACTGTACGGGACAAAACCGATTCCCAACTCTTCACAAAGAGGGAGGATGTCTTGCTCAGGGCGTCGCCACCATAGCGAGTATTCGTATTGGACTGCCGTCACCGTACAAACTGCGTGTGCACGCCGAAGCGTATGCGCCCCCGCTTCTGACATGCCAAAGTATCTGACCTTTCCGGCCTGGATTAAATCTTTCACCGCCCCTGCCACCTCTTCGATAGGCACATTCGGATCAACCCGATGCTGATAGAAGAGATCGATTGCTTCCACTCTTAATCTCTTCAATGATGCTTCGGCAACTCGTTTGATCTGTTCAGGGCGACTGTCTAAACCCGCAGCAGGGGTAGGGCGATTGTTGTGATCATGCTTGAATCCGAACTTGGTGGCAATAACAACCTGCCCCTTAAATGGTTCGAGAGCTTCGCCGACAAGTTCCTCGTTAATGAATGGACCATACACTTCGGCAGTATCGAAGAATGTGACCCCCAACTCAACAGCTTTGCGCAATAGTGCGATCATCTCTTGACGATTCGGAGAAACACTGTAGCCACCGGTCATGGTCATGCAGCCTAAACCAATCGCCGAGACGTTCAAATCGCTATTGCCCAGCCTGCGTTGTTTCATACATGGTACTCCTTCCAGGCTTATGCGTGAAGTTGCCTGTCATCTGGTGCCTTCACGACCAGCGGATCAAATAAAGATACGTCGTTGGCAATTCGATAGTACAATCGTGCCTGTATTCCGCGACAATAAAACAGTTTTGCAGATGACAACCTCTGCGTAGCATCAATCAGCACAAGAGAAGCGGTCACCGATGTCGGGTGCATTTGAAATACGCTGTACATGCAGTCAGTTCAACGTTCAGAAGCGCGATAACCACTATTAACGTTCATTAGACACCATCGTTTGAGGTAGTTGAGGGAATGTGTGGCATTCTACGAACACGGCATAAGCTTCAGAGTTGTCGTGCGCACCTCTGGACGAATCATTGGGATGACGTATTGCATGAAATGGCGATATTTCGTACGATAGACAGCATCAATCTGGTCATTAAGTTCGGGATCGGTTTCCATCACAAAGCAGACGTCTCGCTCGATACTACCAGCCCACAGCCGTCCTCTCCCTTGCGCCTGAGCGTCACGAAACCACTCGCCCTTTTGCCCACGCCAGGAGCGCACAAACAACTCATTACCGACTCGCACGATCCAGATGGTAACCGGTCTCTGCAATGTACCATCCCGCCTCAGAGCGGCAACCCGCACTTCCATTGAATTGCCAATGACGTCAATATCTTCGGGTTTCCACACACTCATTGGCAAGCCTCCTTGCAACAACCGATTAGCCTTTGCTTTTATCATGGGCGACAAATGTTGATGTCGCTCCTATGGCTTCAGTAGCACCTTAATTGCCCGGCGCTCGTCCATTGCACGATAGCCTTCTGCAACCTGTTCCAGCGGTAGTGTCAGGTCAAAAACTTTACCGGGTTTGATTACACGTTGCCAGATGAGATTGATCAATTCCGGCAAAAAACGACGCACCGGTGCAGGACCACCGTGCAGGTGAACATGTGAAAAGAAGAACTCACGACCTGGAATAGCCACATCGTGGAGAACACCGACAACACCTACATGTCCACCAGGCCGGGTGGCCCGAATCGCCTGCATCATTGACTCTTGCGTACCGACAGCTTCTATCGTTGAGTGTACACCCAAGCCATCGGTAAGCTCTTTGAGCATCTCAATCGCCTCATCACCTCGCGCCTCAATAACATCCGTTGCACCAAACTCTTGGGCCAGCGCCTGCCGTTGTGGATGGCGACTTCCGATCAGAATAATCCGTTCGGCACCCATTTGTCGCGCTGATAGAACTGCCAGTAACCCGACGGCACCGTCACCAACCACAGCTACCGTTTTTCCAGGCCCGACCTCTGCCGCAACGGCTGCAAACCAGCCGGTACCCAGCACATCCGAAGCTGCCAGCAGGTCAGGAATCAAATCGGCAGGAGGGAGATCAGGTGTAGGCACCAATGTCCCATCGGCCAGTGGAATACGCGCATACTCCGCCTGCGCCCCAGTAGGTGCACCCGGTTGACGATTCACACACGAGGTTTGATAACCAGCCTGACATATTGGACAGGTGTTGTCGGAAGCGAAGAACGAGCCAACAACAAACTGACCAGGCTTGATTATTTTGACTGCACTGCCAACTTCCTCGACAATCCCAACATATTCATGACCCATCGGTACAGGACGAGTTATAGGATCAACACCCCGATACGGCCAGAGATCTGAGCCACAAATACAGGTTGCCGACAAGCGAATAATGGCATCTGTTGGTTCGATGATCGTCGGATCAGGAACATACTCTGAACGCACGTCATATGGGCCATATAGCGCAGTACCGCGCATATACCCTCCTAATATCATGCAGGTGGAGCCTCGTGTTCTTGACTTGTTTGTCATTGTAGAGAAAGGAGAGGTGTCTGTGATAGAATGATAGTCCAGCATTATTGAATGATCCTGTACGTTCTTTGAAGTAATCTCCAAAGCCAGAAAGAGCTTATGTTAGCCGTAGCAGATCCTTCAACAGTCAGGGAAACCCCCATTGCCGGCAAGCGCGCAGCATTGACAGAATACGTTCTCCGGCTGTTTCGTCAATACGAGAGTGATACTCTCGAGCTTCCTGGTGGGTTGCGCTTATACTACACTACCAGACCTACATCCAAACGTCATGGTGTGTCTACACCAGCCCTATGTGTCGTGCTACAAGGTGCAAAAGAAGTAGTTCTGGGCAGTGACCGATATTGCTACGATGCTCAACATTATCTGATTACCGCCGCTGCATTACCCATTACTACGCGAGTGATCGCCGCCTCACCTGAACAACCATATTTGGGCATCGTGTTACAGCTTGATCCTGCACTTGTAGGATCAGTGATTGCTGAAGCAGGACAATCTGGTCTGACCAATCGCTCTGTCTGCGCTTTTCATGTCAGTCCCCTGGAGGGGAAACTACTCGATGCGGTCACTCGTCTAGTGAGACTAGCCGAGGATCCTCCTGAAGAGGCGAATTTTCTGCGCCCATTGATCGTTCGTGAAATTGTTTTTCGCTTACTGCGCGGCAATCAGGGTGACCGACTACAACAGATTGCAGCCACTGGGGGGCAGATACAGCGCATTATCAAAGCCCTGGAGCGCTTACGAGCTGAATTCGACCAACCATTACGCATTGCTGAAATGGCACGCGAACTGGGAATGAGTGTCTCCAGCTTTCACCATCACTTTAAGGCTATTACGACGCTAACGCCGGTGCAATTTCAAAAACAGCTTAGATTACAAGAAGCACGCCGTTTGATGCTGAGTGAAGGACTTGATGCTTCCAGTGCAGCCTTCCAGGTTGGGTATCACGATCCTTCGCATTTTACACGCGATTATAAACGGTTCTTTGGTACAACACCACTGCGTGACATGAAACGTTTACGGGCAATGACAGCCCTGGATGACTGATCTGGTGTTATCCATACTAATTCCTGCATCAGTCAACTTGATTGTTAGTGATACCGCTTGCTGCATACAGCTTCGCTGAATTTGGTATCACAATCATTTCTACGTACATCACACTTGGGAAGAAATTGCAAACCACCAGATCATTCTCTTTATTACCAGCAGACTTGCATAACATTCAGCTCGCCTGTATCCTTTCAGGCCCCCAGCAGGTAGCAATTGCGGGACTGGCTGATTCGCCCAATAGACGGTAATCGCCACGATCAGACTTGGAAAGAGGGGATGCTCATGCTGATGAGCGGTCGCTGTCTGTCAATGTCGGTAGCTATGGCAACACCAGTTGCCCCCTGGACACCCGCATGCCTCATGTAGCGAGCGCTGCATCATTGTCGTCAAGAGAGGCATCACACCGCTCACTGCTCGCTGCGTCCGTACCCCTTGCTGGTTGCTGCGTGGACACGGGCTGGTTGCCCCGCTCCTGCGACCAGCAGGCGATCCACGCCTCTACCGGTTTCCGCAGCTCCGGCTGATGGTGCGTCATCAGCCCGATGTAGTCCCTCTTGTTCACCTACTGGTTGCACAACGGGGGCATTGCACCAGCCAGCATCGGCACGCACCACGCACCCACCGGCGGCACCTTTGCCACGAGCGCCGGTGCCGCAGCCAGCGCATGTTCCCCTTCCACAAGCCGCTACGTCACCACCTGCCCCAGCTCCTGTCCTGCTATCTTCATCATCGCCAGCGCATGTTCCTCTACATGCCTGCTGCCACGCAACCGCTTGTCGTTGAACACATCCACCTGCTCCGCCGATAACCAGAGCCGCAGCTGTGCTTCCAGCACCCCGCTGTCCAGTACCCACACAGCGTACCACTGCGTACTCGCCCCAGGCTACCACCACCGCCGCGGTTGATCCACCACCATCGCTGCGTAGGCATACCACCACACCCACATCCCTCACAGCGAGGTCTCTCCGTCATCGCTGCCAGAATCACAATCGCCACTAGTTGCCACAACGTATAGATCCACTCTTGCCGAGACCGCGAGTCGGTGAACTGGCGCACGGCGTCCAGCGCGCTTCCCATCGCCCACCCTTCACACCTTGCTTCGCCACGTACCCACCGTTTTCAGTTCACGCTACTCGATTATGAAACTTTTGAAAAGCCCTGACCTGCATCCACTCGAAGCGCACCTAATGCCTGAATATGCCATGTGTGCGCCGCGACAGACCGGTCTTCGTCCATTACCCCCCACCGGATTGGCAACTGTTGCACGATGCTGAAATTCTACTCGATGCGATCTGGGTTGGCAACTATGACCTGTACCTGGAGATATAGCTGTGAGAGTATGGTTCAGATGTCGTCTTTGTGTGGCGCCACTCTTAGACAATACTTAGACTTACGATCAGTATTGAAAACTCTTAGAGTCTCACCGTGCTCACCCCCTCCCTCACAACACATGCACCGGATCAATATCGATCACCCAACCGTACAACGGGCCAACCGCGTCCAGGGCCAGACGTATCTCCCGGATGTCTGTAGCCGGTGGCACCCGCAACAACACGTGCCAGCGCCACCGATCACGTTGTCGGCGAAAGAATGCCGGCGCCGGTCCGATCAGACGCCAGCCGACCAAATCACGACCGGTGATGTACGTCTGCAAGGTAACAGCAAGCTGTTCGGCCTGTCGTCGACAGATTGACTCGGTTGCTGCGGTGGTGACGAAACGTACCAATCGGCCAAAGGGCGGATAAGCCAGTGCCCGCCGGAAGGCGATCTCTTCCCGAAAAAATGCCCGGTAGTCGTGCTCACAGGCGGCCTGAAGTGCATAGTGATCGGGTTGATAGGTCTGAATAATGACCTGCGCCCCTTCACTCCGTCGCCCTGCTCGTCCAGCAACCTGGGTCAGAAGTTGAAATGCCCGCTCGCCACTACGAAAGTCGGGCAGATGCAGACCGGTATCGGCTAATACCACACCGACCAACCCAACCAGAGGTAGATCAAGCCCTTTCGCAATCATCTGCGTACCGACCAGCACATCGATCTCGTGGCGTACCATTGCTTCTAGCAGGGCATCATGGGCATTCTTTCCACTGATACTATCCCGATCCCAGCGTGCTACCCGTGCATCGGGAAACAATTCACGTACCACCTCGGCAACGCGCTGTGTGCCGATACCCGAGGCGCGAATGCGGTGACTGAGACATTGTGGACAGACTACCGGCGTAGCCGTGCGCTGACCGCATGAATGGCAGATTAAAACGCGCACCGACTCGCCGGCTTCAGCAGTGGTTGCCGTATCGTAATGAACGGTGAGTGGCGCGGCACACCGTTCACAACGGGCAACGTAACCACAATCCCGACAAAAAACAAAGGAAGCGGCTCCCCGGCGATTGAGAAAGAGGATCGCCTGTTGCCCACGGGCAAGGGTCTGCGCCAGCGCGTGTTGCAGTTTGATCGAGAAGATAGATGTATTCCCCTGCTGTAGCTCATGCCGCATATCAACAATACGCACTGGCGGCAGCGGCAAGGGGCGACTGTGAACGAGACCATCAACGCCAATCTGGGCACCAATTCGCTCTGGTAATTCGAGCAACTGAATCTGACCATTGCGGGCGGCATAGTAGGTTTCAACGCTTGGGGTCGCACTACCAAGGACGACCGTTACTCCGGCCAGATCGGCAAGGTGTAATGCTGCATCACGCGCATGGTAACGAGGTGCTGCATCGCTTTTGTAGCCAGGTTCGTGCTCCTCATCGACAATCACCAGACCAAGATCGGGTAATGGTGCGAAAAGAGCAGAACGTGCACCGATAGCCACCCTGGCTTCACCCCGCCGCAATCGCCGCCACTCATCGTAGCGCTCACCATCACTTAACCCGCTATGCAGGACCGCCAGTTGATGACCAAAACGAGCCACAAAGCGACGGACTAACTGGGTCGTGAGGGCAATCTCCGGCGCCAGTACCAATGCCTGTCGGCCAAGCCGTAACGCACGAGCGATCAGTCGCAGGTAGACTTCAGTTTTCCCGCTACCGGTGATCCCATAGAGCAGAAACCTTCCGCCCGTACCGGCTTCAAGCGCAGTCACGATTGTCTCATACGCTACCCGCTGAGCACTTGTCAATGGTGGCGGTGTATCGGTGGCCGGATGTACTGTTGCCAGTGGATCCCGATAGATTTCACGACCAACCAGTTGTACAAAACCCCGCCGTTCAAGCGCACGTATCCCTGTACTGTCAATACCTGTCGCCCGCCGTAATTCATTCACCGTAGGAGGATCGCTTGTCGTCCGTTCAGCCAGCCAGCGCAATGCTGCTGCCTGTCTGGGTGCACGGCGCAGTTCGGCTATTGCTTGATCGAGATCGGGCAACGTTAACCGGACAAACTGCTCTTGTTGGGGACGTACTCGCGGTGGATCGATACGCAAGCGGCGTGTAATCAGACCTCGTTCAGCCAATGACCGATACGCAGCCCGCAGATTTGCATCACTTCCGCGCAGCGCCGCCCGCAAGTCGGCCTCACTCAATTCCCCGTGCCGACGCAAATAAAAGAGGATCGCCCGCTCACGCTCTGGTAATGCACCCAATTCACACGTAAGCCCTGCCGCCGTTGCCCGCCAGGTTGTCACCGCCTGCCGGATCATGCCTGGCGGCAAACAGAGATCAAGCACCGCTGCCAGCGTTGTATAGCAGTTCTCGGCCACCCAATGCGCTAATTGAATCGTCAGTTGTGGGATCGATAGATCAGGATCGACCAGGTCAATCAGATCGCGCAACCCACTGACAGTGCGGCGCTGCATTGCCAGAACCACCCCCTGAACCTGCTGTTGGCGCAACGGTACCCACACCAGTTGTCCTATCGCGATGGCCGCTTGCAAATGATCAGGTACACGGTACGAGAAGATGCCCTGGTGTTGGGATGGCAAGGAGTCTGTGAGGACGGCCACATCAGCCACCAGTTCAGAGACAGGATTCATAGACAACGAATCACCTCAGATTGCAGCGATATTCCGGCTTTATGATATACTATCCCTTCGGATCGCTGGAGGGTCTCGGGCCGGCAACGGGCTGGCTTCTCCCCTCCGTAAATACTAAAGAGAGGCAAACTATGGCAAACGTTACCCTGACAGCTCAGCGGCGCCACATCTTTGGCAAAAAAGTCAAAACACTCCGTCGGGAAGGAATTTTGCCGGCTAATTTCTACGGCAAAGGCGTTGAAACCACGGCGATTCAGATCAACGAACGCGATTTCGAGCAGATCTTCCGAACGGTGCCGAAAGGCGAGTCCTTCAACCTCGACATCGAAGGTACGACATACCCGGTCGTGATTTATGTCGTGCAACGCCATCCGGTAACCCGCAAATTCCTGCACATTGACTTCAAGCTGGCCTGATGAGCAGCACCGGTGGGCCGATAGGTATCGGCCCACCACCCCGGCTAACCGGCATACCGCCGCCCCTTCCAAACCACTCCCTGTCCTAATCGAACGCGCAGAATGCCATACCCGGCAATCAGCAAATACATCAGCAAACCGACCGGCCAGAGAACGGCGTGCAGTGGGTTGAGCCGGTAAAACCGTTGATACAGCGTTCCCCAAAACAGCAGGCCAACCAGCCAGGATACCATTCCGACCAGCAAAACCAGACTTCCTGCCCAGCCACCGGTGAACCAACCGCCGATCATCAACAGCAATGGGCCATACGCCTGTGCCAATAGCAACGTCATCCCCATTAACGAACGCCAGCCACCACTCCGCGATCCTGCCGAGGCATTTTTCATCAAACCCTCGATCACTTCAGCCGCATTCGTATACATCCGTACTGCCAGATACTCCATTCCAATCGCACCACGCACCGTGAAACCGGCAGCGCGCAAACGCTGGCCGAGGCGAACATCTTCCAGCACCTCAGCCCGTACCGCTCCATGGCCGCCAATCGCTTCATACGCCGCACGCCGCACGAAGATGCATTGACCGTTCGCTAACACCTCTTCTGGGCGAACATCAGGCTTAGCCAGGCGCTCAAAAGGAAAGATGGACACGATCAAGGCCACGAATGGCGGCAAGATCAATCGTTCAGACCACGTTTTCAACTCAAGAAAGGGAAAGATCGTCACCATATCGCCATTGGTCGTCAAGGCATGACAAAGCAAGGCGGCTGCCAGATCAGGCGCCGGCGCCGTATCTGCATCGAGAAAGAGCAACCATTCACCGCTCGCCGCACTACTGGCCTGCTGGCAGGCATGGCATTTACCAACCCAACCCGGTGGCAGAGGTTTCCCGGTGATTATCCGTAACCGGGCATCGGTAGCTGCCAGATCGGCCAGAATTGCCGGTGTCCGGTCGGTTGAGCCATCATCAACCACGATCACCTCAATATGAGGATAGCGCTGGGCCAATGCTCCTTGCACACAACGGCCAATTCCCCGCTCTTCATTGCGCGCAGGAATTAAAATCGAGATCAATGGCGGATCAGGGGGAAGGCACGGCGACGTTAACCGTGGAATCTGACGCATTCGTTGCCACTGACCGAGAAAACTACCGGCAAGCCCCAATCCGATCACAACCCAGAGAAGAGTGAGCCACATGGATGCACCTCATTCGCAAGCACAACTATGCATAGTATAACAAAGGGGTGGATCGGCAAAGAGGAGAGAGACCATGCGGAAGACGAGACAGTGAATCTTACATAGAACGATCCGATGGTTCGCAGTCTTCTGGCCTCTTTACCGCTTCCTGAAGCGATCTGGCGTGTGCGTTGCCCGCCATTGCCCTGCCACTTGACAAGCTGACGACCTTCGAGTATACTACGCAGCGTTGCGACGGCAACGGTCTCACCGCCACGGTAGACCTGACAATTCAGCGGGCGCGCTCTCGCCAACTAGCGTCACTTCCGTGACACTAGTTTTTTGTTCGCCCGCATTCGCACCTTGACAAGCAAGCGTGATCCATCGCGCATCGTAGTCCAGCAATGTAGAGTTTGATCCTGGCTCAGGACGAACGCTGGCGGCGTGCCTAATGCATGCAAGTCGAACGCAGCAGGCGTGCCTGGCTGCGTGGCGAACGGCTGAGGAACACGTGGGTGACCTG